>Ga0208297_1000164_pt1 | contig 172798 bp, 147 predicted proteins | sample LMS_cellobiose_e_FD_187367 | JGI IMG/M metagenome (GOLD analysis project Ga0208297, IMG submission 187367) | Rumen-fistulated moose microbial communities from Alaska, USA - LMS_cellobiose_enrichment (SPAdes) (version 2) | ecosystem: Host-associated > Mammals > Digestive system > Stomach >... | reverse complement strand
CGGCGGGCGGCCCCGCGCCGGGACGGAAAAACCGTATTTCAGGGAAAATCAGAAACGGCCGCCGGGAAAGCGAGGACAGCATGAAAGATTCCCTCTATGTAATCAGTGAAAAGACAGCGTATGCGCCCTTCAGCCCCGAAAAGGGGATCTATCAGGATGGGCAGGCGCCTATGTGCCGGGACGCCGACGGCATACTCTGGTCGATCACCGGCCATTCCCATATGGGGCATATCGGCATGTTCCGCGGGACATGCCTTGGAGATCTGGAGGAAGTGTACCACGCAGAGACCAACTTCTGCGTCGGACACGCGGAGTACGCGTTTTCCGGGATCCGGTATCCGGAGGGGGTCAGGCCGCGCGGGAGCGTGTGGCCGTTCGGGCTGTACATCTGCCCCGTGACCCGTCGGTTTTTCTGCTTCTTTCACAATGAAACCGCGTGGAACGGGCAGGGGACCGGATACGATTCCTTCTCGTACTGCACCGTGCCGGTTGCCGATTCGGATTTCCGGCACGTCGGTCTGATGCATTCCGACGACGAGGGACGGCACTGGATTTTTGACCGCTGGGTGCTGACGGGGCCGAAGCCGTGCTTCACGGAGCTGTTCGATCCGGGCGCCGGCCTCGCGAAGGGACAGCCGCGCGGCGCCGTGGCGCTGGGCGACGGCGATCTGTCTCTCTTTGTCAATCCGAACGACGAGTATATCTATCTGTTTTACAACAACGTCACGGTGGATACCGGCGAGAAGCGCTGGCTCGCGTGCGACGTTTTTGCCGCGCGGACGCGCAAGCGCAGCGACGGCCTGATGGGCGATTTCGTAAAATATTATGACGGCGGCTTTTCCGAGCCTGGCAATCTCGGCCGCGAGACGCCGATCGTACACAATCTCTGGCATCCGTACGTCGTGTGGTCGCAAAAAAAGGCATGCTATGTCATGGCGGGAACGCCGGTGCGGCCGGGGACGGGCGTATGGGGCGTGGACGACCGGGAATCAGCGGTATTTGTGTCCGAAGATCTTGTCGGATGGGACGGCGCCGGCACGGCAAAACAGGAGAACGGGCTGCCGTTCGGCGCGCATTACGTCGCCCTGTATCCGACGGACCGGACGTCGCCGGTGTCCGTCATTCCCGAAAACGACTTTCTGTTTCTTGTGAACGGCAACGGCGAGCAGGTCTATGCGGCGCCGGGGCGGTTCTGAGCGGATTCCATTCATCGAGGAGGATCCTATGAACGAAACGTGCGCCATACGTCCCCGGATCGACGCCGCTCCGCAGATGGAGGGCTGCGCGGCGGTGTTTGCCCGCTATGCGCAGGAGGCGTTCGGCATTCAATGGACGGCCGGAGAGGACGGCGTGAAGCTGCGCCTGGAGCCGTCGTATGCAGAGGAAGAATATCGGCTGGAAATCTGCCCGGCGGGCGCCGCGGTCGCCGCATCCGGCGAGAAGGGATTGCACAACGGCCTCGCCGATCTGCTCTCCCGGCTGAAAGCGGACGGCAAATCGCTTGCCGCGGCGGCGTGCGTCGTGAGAACGCGCCCCGACTGCTCCTACCGCGGGCTGATGGTCGATCTGGCGCGGCAGTGGCATCCGCTGCCGTACCTGCTTCGGTATGTGGATCTCTGCTGGAAAAACCGTGCGTCCCATCTGCAGCTCCATTTTACCGACAGTCAGAGCTTCACGCTGCCGATGACGGCGTATCCGAAGCTCTCCACCGAGGGCCGCTGTTACACTCGGGAGGAGATCCGGACGCTGACGGAGTATGCAGCCGCCCGCGGGATCACGCTGGTTCCGGAGGTGGACGTGCCCGGCCATACGGACTCGTTTTTCGCGGCCTATCCGGAGCTGTTCGGAAACAACGGCATTCTTCCCGCCGCCGAAGAGGTGTTCGACACGCTGCGGACGATCTTCGCCGAGGTGGCGGCGATGTTCCCCCACTCGCCCATGATCCACGTCGGCGGGGATGAGGCGAGCATCGAGCGCTGGGAGCATTGCGAGCGGACCCGGGCGTATATGAAGGCGCACGGAATTGCCGGCATCAGCGAGATGTATGCGGAATACATCCGCATCGTCACAGAGCTGATCCTCCGGATGGGGCGGACGCCGGTGGTGTGGGAGGGCTTTTCAAAAGAATACAACGACCGCATCGACCGCCGCACGATCCTCATCGCCTGGGAATCGTACTATCAGCCGGCGTACGACCTGGCCGAAGCAGGCTTTCGCCTCATCAACTGCTCGTGGAAGCCGCTCTACATCGTAACGCCCGATACGCACTGGACGCCGGAGGAGATCGCGGCGCACGATCCGTGGCGATGGGATCACTGGTGGGAGAAATCCGTCGCCTTCCCGAACGGGTACCGGATCGATCGGAAGTATCCCGTGCTGGGCATGCAGCTCTGCGCCTGGGGGGACAGGATCGCCGCCTGGGAGAACTGGGAGGACGGCGTCCGCCTGGAGCGCACGCTGATTGCAGAGCGGCTCCCGGCGCTTTGCCGCACCGCCTGGGACGCTGCGCCGGGGCGGGAAAACTGATCCCGCCGGGAAAGAAAAAGGAACGGCAGCATCCGCCCCGCAAAACAAAAAGGCGCTCTCGATGCCGAGAGCGCCTTTTTTGCATCCGGGCGCTTATTTGTTTTTTTTGGCAAACGTCCTGACAAGAAAGAGCACGTAGCCGCCCAGAACCACGACGATCAGCACGAGATTGACGATCATTTCCGTCAGCGGGCTGAAGCCCGACTCGGCGGAAAACGCGCCCAGCGCGTTGTTCGCCGAATGGAACAGGATGCAGGGAAGGAGCGACTTTCCGTAATAAAAGATCAGCACCAGCACCAGGCCGATCAGAACGGCGAATGTGATCTGCATGGCGGAGGAGGCAGGGCTCCGTCCGCTTCCGTTGAACAGATTGACGATGTGCCCGAGGCCGAACGTCAGGGAGGACACGATGATCGCCGTCTTCATATTTTTCTTTTCCATGGCGCGGAACAGAAGTCCACGGAAAATGACCTCCTCCAGAAAGCCGACACAGCACATGCTGATCACGTAACAGACCGTTCCGGGAATGCCGAGGGACAGCCCGAAGCCGTTCCACAGCGAGGCGGAGGCGATGAGAACGAGCGGCAGATAATACAGAAAACGCCCGGCGGGAACGGCGGTGCGGCGGAAGCCGTACTTTTCGCCGAGCCCGTTTTTCCGAATCCAGAGGAAGAGGAGCAGGGACATGACGAGATGCAGCGCGGCGGTAACGGATTTCACGATCCCCACGCGCGCAGAGAGCTGATCCGCCAGACTGCTCAGAACGACGTACAGGACGATCCAGAGGATCGCAAAGGCGATCTCACTTTTTTTGTACAGCTTTGTCATAACGATTCCTTTCATTTTGCGAGTCCCTGTGCGATCGAGATCAGCGCTTTCCGGATCGCGTCGGGATCATATTTCATTGCATTGTTGGCGATCAGGCTGGCGTAGCCGTGTACGACGGCGACCAGCGGTTCAAAAAAGGCGGCGGCCGCCTCCGGTGTCAGACCTTCTTCCGCGCAGACCGCGGCCAGAATGCCGGCGGTCTCCGGAGAACGGATCATGTCGCGCAGAGTCAGATCCGAAAACCGGCCGGACTGAAAGAGAAAGCGGAACAGCTGCGGCTCCTCCCGGGCGAAGCGGACATAGCGGAGCCCGATCTCCAGAAGGTTTTCCCCCGCCAGCAGATACGCCGTATGATAGGCGTCCGCCCGCTGATAGGCCTGCTCCCGCAGGCGGTCCAGCGTGGGAAACTGATACATGATGGGCTGGGTGGAGCAGCCGAGGAAGGCGGCGAGACGCCTTGCGGTCAGCGCCTCGTGTCCCTCTTCGCGGATCAGCTGAAAAGCGCCCTCTACCATCTCCGCCCGGGTCGTTGTGGGATTTTTCGGCATACAGGCAACCTCGCTATATTATAACATGCGTTATTATACACCGGACCGCGCCTTTTGTCAAGAGGGATCCGGCAGAAAAGGGCGGCGCAGGTCGTCTTTTCTCATCAGGAAGGCGGCGCCGCGGCTCTTGACGCGCCGCCGTCCATCTGGTATAATATAGCGGCGGCCGCGGCAATACGATGCGGCCGTCTGCGAAGGACAGAGGAGGACGGACGACATGGAATACAGAGAACTCGGCGGCACGGGACTGCGTGTCAGTGTGATCGGCATGGGATGCGAGGGCATGAGCGAGGAGAATTACGCCATGGCCGCGAAGCTGTTTGACCGCGCCGAAGAACTCGGCATCAACTATTTTGATCTCTACGCCTCCGACCCGGCGCTGCGTGCGGCGGTCGGACGGGCGCTGAAGGGGAGACGCGAAAAATTCATCATCCAGTCGCACATCGGCTCGGTCTGGAAGAACGGGCAGTACCTGCGCACGCGGAATCTCGCCGAGGTGAAGGCGGGCTTCGAGGAGATGATGCGCCTGCTCGGCGTCGATTCGATCGACGTCGGCATGATCCACTACTGCGACGCGATGAGCGACTGGGAGACGATCGTCCGAGGCGGCGTCCTCGACTACGCGCGGCAGCTGAAAGCCGAAGGGCGGATCCGGCATATCGGACTCTCGAGCCACAATCCGCTCGTCGCGGAGCGCGCCGTCGTCGAGGGCGGGATCGAGGTCCTGATGTTCTCGGTCAACCCGTGCTACGATCTCCAGCCCGCAAGCGAGGACGTGGAGGAGCTCTGGGCGGACAGGAACTACAAAACGCAGCTCACCAACATGGACCCGGATCGGCAGCGGCTTTACGAGACCTGCCAGCGGCTCGGCGTCGGCATCACGGTGATGAAGGCGTTCGCCGGCGGCGAGCTGCTCGGCAGCAACCAGATCGCCGGCGTGTCGCTGACGGTCAATCAATGCATCGCCTACGCGCTCTCGCGTCCGGCGGTGTCCGTCGTTCTTGCGGGCGCCCATTCGGTGGAGCAGCTGGAGGAGAGCGCGGCGTACTGCGAAGCGGCGGCCGGGGAGAGGGACTACGCCGCGGCGCTCGCCTCCTTCCCGCGCGTGAGCTGGGTCGGACACTGCATGTACTGCAGCCACTGCGAGCCCTGCCCGCAGTTTATCGACATCGCATCGGTGACGAAATTCCTGCATCTTGCCGAAGCGCAGGGACAGATCCCCGAGACCGTGCGCGGGCACTACGATGCGCTCGATCGCCACGCGGGCGACTGCATCGGGTGCGGCGCATGTGAAAAGCGCTGTCCCTTCGGCGTGTCGATTCGTGAGAATATGAAAAAAGCCGTCTCGGTCTTCGGCTATTGAAGACGGCGGCGCCGGAAGGATCCCGGAAGAGAGGCGGCGGGGAGAAGGCTCCCCGCCGCCTCTCTTCGTCCGCGCGGCGGAAAAGATGCGCCGTTATTCCATTGACAGCGCCGCGCCGCGCGTGCTATACTAATGAAAAACCTCCCGCCGCACGGCGGGAGAGGTTGGATTCTTTCATTGGAGAGCAGTATGAGCCAGTTTTTGAATGAATGCGCGGCGTTTTCTGCCGCGCAGCGCGTTCCCGCGATCCGCATCGCCGAGGGGCGGGAGAACGGAGAGATCGAGACGGCGGAGCTTTGCCCCGCCAACCGCTGCCAGAACGTCTATTCCGTGGCGAAAACGTTTACCATGACGACGATCGGCCTGCTTTATGACCGGGGACTTGTGCGGCTGGAGGACAAGGTGTGCGATCTTCTCGCCGACGAGCTGCCGGAGAGCGGCATGGATCCCCGCTGGCGCGACGCCACGGTGGAGATGGCGCTGCGGCACCGGCTGGGGCTGCCCGCGCGCTTCCTCGACATCGACATCACGCCCGCCTCCACCTTCGGCCGCGATTATCTCCGCTACATGCTGACGACGCCGCTGGAGTGCGCGCCGGACACCGTCTATCAGTACACGGACGGCGCCTTTTACCTGCTCTCGCGCATCGCGGAGAAGCGCGCCGGCATGCCGATCGACGACTACTTCTGGCAGGAGCTGGGCTATCCGCTCGATTATGTGGAGCTGGCCTGGAGCCACTGCCCGCTCGGTCACCCGATGGGCGCGACGGGGCTGTATGTCACCGCGCCGGATATGGTGAAGCTGGGGCTGATCTATCTCTCGGACGGCGTGCTCGGCGGCCGGCGGTATCTCTCCGAAGAGTGGGTGCGCCTCGCTTTCGAGCGGAATTTCACCTTCAGCTGCGGCGCGGACGGCACGCTCTGGTACAAGGGCGGCATGCACGGGCAGAAGCTGTACGTCGACCGCGAAGCGCGGCGCGTCGTGGCCGTGCAGTCCTACGGCGCGGACACCGACGCCATCGCGCAGTGGATCCGCGAGCACCGCGGGCTGTGAGCGAAGCGGAAAATGAACAGAACGGCGGGATGCGAAAGCATCCCGCCGCTTTTTCCGGCGCCGTGCGCTTTTTGTCGGGAAATGGTGAAAAATCTCTTGACAAGCGACGCGTAATAATTTACAATTACTTATATTGACCGCAGCGGTGTCTGCGCATACCAAGCGCCCGAGGAGGGTGAGTATGAAACTTGCATTGACCGGCGTTCTTCCCTGGTCGATCTGGCACATCGCGCGCCGGCTGGCGCAGGGCGGCCACGAGATCACGCTCGTGGGACAGACGCCCGCGTCCGAGAACGTCGCCGGGGTGCGGCATGTGAAGCTGAATCTCGGCGAGAAGGATGCAACGCGTTATATCACGGCAGGCGGATTCGATTCCGTGCTGTTCTTTTTCGCCTGTCAGTGCGAGGACCGTCGCGAGTACGGCTCCGTGCAGGGCCGGCAGCTCGACGCGCTCTTTGAGATCCTGCACGGCGCGGTGCATACCGGCGTGCGGCAGTTCATTCTGATCACGGATCAACGCGTCTTCGGCGCGGGGCAGAGCGCCGACGAAACCGAGGAACCGATCCCCGATACGCCGACCGGCATCATGATCCGGGCGGCGGAGTCCTGCGTGCTCTGCGGCGTGCCGGAGGAGATCCGCACGCTGATCGTTCGCACGACGAGCCTCTATACGGAGGACGATCCGACGAGCTTCTTCGGTCAGGCGCGCCTGTGCGCGGAAAACGGCCAGGAGCTGATGCTCAACGGCGCCGCGGACACGCCCTGCGACTTTTTGCACGCCGACGATTTCGGCGTCTTCCTCGAATATGCCGTCAGCATGGAGCTCTCGGGTGTGATCCACGCGCCGCAGGGCGTCCCCTCCACCTACGAGGAGACGACGGCGCTGCTGGCGCCGTATCTGCCCGCGCTGTCCGTCTCCTATCTGGAGGGCGAACCGACGCGGACTGCGCTGCACGGCCGCACGGCCGCTTCGATCGGCTGGGTGCCGCGCCACGATTTCCGCCATGAGCCGGAGGCGCTGTGCGGCGGGCATGCCGCGGAAGAAAAGAAAAAGCGCGCGCTGCCCTCGGCGGACAGCGTGTTTTGGCGCATCCTCAAATGGGTGGAGATCGTAGGACTGGCGCTCGTCGCCGTTTGGCTGACGCAGAAAAGCGAGAACAACGCCGTGCTGGCCACGGTGGATTATATGCTGCTCTACGTGGTGCTGATGGGCTTTGTCCACGGCCGCAGCGCGGGCATTACCGCCTCGCTCCTGATGTGCGCCTGGTATGGCCTCTCCTTTGTGCGGCACGGCGGCGCGCCGAGCGATCTGCTCTACAACACGGATCACTGGCTGCCGATGAGCGTCTACATCCTATCCGGCGCCCTCTTCGGCTATGCCGAGGATCGCCGCCGCCTGCGCATCGATCTCCTGAAGCAGGAGAAGGAGGAGGTCGCCCGCGAGCGCGATTTCGTTGAAGGCATCTATCAGCAGACCTACGAGGACCGCAACCAGCTCAAGGAGCAGATCTATCACTCGCGCGACAGCTACGGCCGCATCTATCAGATCACGAAGGAGCTCGACGCCCTGCAGCCGGTGGAGGTCTTCCTCTCCACGCTGCACGTGCTGGAGAGCACCTTGCAGAACGACAACGTCGCCATCTACGAATGCAAGCCGGAGAGCTCCTATACGCGCCTCGTCGTCCGCTCCCGCTCGATGCGGCAGCTGCCGCGTTCGCTCAATATGAACGAATACCCCGTGATGTACGAGACGCTGCAGAAGGGCAAGCTTTTCGCCAACCACAATCTTCTCACCGGCTATCCGGTCTACGCGCTGCCGATCCATTCCGGCGACGAAATGCTGGCGGTGCTGATGCTGTGGAACGTATCCTTTGAGCAGCAGAGCATGTATATGGAGAATCTGCTCAGCGTGGTCGCCGGGCTGGTGCAGAGCGCGCTTGTGCGCGCGATCCGCTACCACGTGCAGGTGGAGGATCTGTATTTCGAGGACACGCATATCCTGACGCCTTCCTCCTTCCGTTCGGCGCTCGGCGTCTATGAGACGATCCGCCAGCGGCATATGGGCGAGCACGTGCTCGTCCGCCTGCATACCGAGCGCGCGATGTCGCTCGAACAGATCGACCGCTGCATCGGCAAGCTGGTGCGCACGACGGATCTGGTCGGCCGCATGGACGACGGCGAGTATTACGTGCTCTTCCCGCAGGCCACGACCGATTGCATGCCGATCATCGAGGGGCGGCTGGCCGGCTTCGGCATCCGCTGCGAGGTGATCTCGGAGGACGTGGCCGTTGGCTGACTGGATGATTGCCGCCGCAGCCGGCGGCGTACACCTGGCGCTGCTGCTGCTGGCCGTCCTCGCGGGACGGCGGCGCCGGCGCCCGCTTTCGGGCGGCGAGATCGCCTTCTGCGCCGTTCTGCCCGTTTTCGGCCCGCTCTGCGGTCTCTCGCTGGCCTATGCCGAGGAAGTCGATCCGACGCTTTTGCGCGACGTGATGCTGCACGGCGATCCGATCCGCAGAAGCTATACCGCACCGGAAGCAGAAGCCCAGAGCGCCGCGCCGATGGAGGAGGCGTTCCTCATCAGCGAGCCGCAGGTGCGGCGCGAGATGATGATGAAGCTGCTCGGCGACGATCCGGAGCGCAGCGTGGAGCTTCTGATGATCGCGCGCTTCAACGACGATCCGGAGACCGCGCACTACGCGACCGCCACGCTGACGGAATATCAGCGGCAGACGGAGATGCGCATGCAGCAGAGCCAGGCGATCCTGTCGAAGCAGCCGGACAACACCGCGGAGCGGCTCGAATACATTCACAGTATGGAGACCTACATCCGGAGCGGTCTTCTCGAGGGGCATCTGCTCAACCGGCAGCGGATCCTGCTCGAGCAGGAGTTGTCCCGCCTGTCAGAGGACGATACCGACCGCGCGCTCGGCTGCCTGCGGGCGAAAAATCTGCTTCACCTCGGACGTGCGCCGGAGGCGGCCCAGACTGCGCGGCGCCTGACCGAACGCTTTCCCGGCGAGGAGGAGCCGTGGCTTGAGCTGATGCGGATCTACGTGGAGTGCCAGGACCGGCGGTCGCTTCTTGCGCTGAAGAAGGAGCTGGAGAGCGCCGACGTGATGTGGAGCTACAACGGCAGGGAAAAGATGGAATATTTCCTGAAAGGGGCAGTATGAAGCGGCAGAATCATTATCTTCTCTTTGTATCCGCGCCGCTCCTCTGCCTGATCCTGGGGCTGCTGCTCACCGTATCCCACCGCGGAATGCCGATGGATCCGCGCCCCGCGCGGCTCGCGTCGCTCGGCGACGAGGAGGCGCAGGCCTTTGACGCCGCGCCGGAGGTGCTGCTTCTGGCGGAGGAGGAAAACGCCGTGACAGAGGCCGTTACGGAGACGCTTGACGAGATGCGCATCGGCTGGATGATGACGGACCGCTTCGACGGCACGCTGCCGCAGACGGCGCATACCGTGCTCGTCTGCACCCCGGATTTTTCCGATCTTGAGGGCGAGAGCGCCGCGTCGCTTCTTGCATGGGTCGCCGGGGGCGGCCGCCTCGGCGTGATGACCATGCCGTCGCTGGACGGCTGGTTCCGCATTGTCGCGCACAAGACCGGCATCGTGGAATATACAAACGAATACAGAATCTATCGCGCGTTCGCCTATGCGCCGGACGCGCTGGCGGTGTTCGACGGTCTGCGGCAGGACGAGGAGGTGGAGGATTATATGCTCCCCGTTCAGCTGGAGACGGATTGTCATGTGCTGATGACGGCGCCGGACGAGGGAGATCTTCCGCTCCTCTGGACGCGCGAGATCGGCGAGGGCCGCGCAGCCGTCTGCAACAACACGCTGATCTGCGGCAAGGATACGCGGGGGCTTGTGACGCTGATCCTGCGGGAACTGGAGGATGTGCTCGTCTATCCGATCATCAACGCCGGCCTCATTTTTATCGACGATTTTCCCGCCCCGCAGCCTGAGGGCTTTGACGAACGGCTGCAGACGCAGTACGGACTGACGACGCAGTCCTTCTTCCGCAATCACTGGTGGCCGGATATGAAGACGCTCGCGCGCACCTACAGCCTGCGCTACACCGGCGTACTGGTCGAAACCTACAACCGGACGATGAAGGCGCCGTTTCTTCCCGATACGGAGGACAACAGCCTGATCCGCTATTACGCCTCGGAACTTCTGCAGTCCGGTGGAGAGATCGGCCTGCACGGCTACAACCACCAGCCGCTGTGCCCGGACGGCTGGCAGTACGCCGATGAGGATTATGTGACGTGGGAATCGACGGAGGATATGGCCGGCGCCGTGCTGGAGCTTTTGCGCTACGGGCACTCGTTTCTGCCCGATGCGATCTTCACCAGCTATGTGCCGCCGTCGAATTATCTGAGCGACGAGGGGCAGGCGGTGCTGGTCGCCAATGTGCCGACGCTCGTGACGATCTCCGGCGTCTATCTGCCGGAGGAGGGCGTCGCCGCGCGGGTGCAGGAATACCATGAAAATCCCGACGGTACGGTGCCCGTACCGCGCATCAGCTCCGGCTTCTCGATGGATCCCTATGTGAAGGCCGTGGCGGCGGGTGAGCTCTCGCTGCACGGGATCTTCTCGCACTTCATCCATCCGGACGACGTGCTGGATGAGGAGCGCGGTGCGCTGCTCGGCTGGGAGACGCTCAGAGGTGATTTTGAAGACGTGCTGTACGAGCTGCAGGAGGTCTATCCCGCGCTCCGCTGGTGCACGGCCACCGAGGCCGCCGGTGCGGTGCAGCGGTACGACCGCGTGCGCCTGACGCGCCGCTGGGAAGGGGATACCCTTGTCGTCGGCCTGCGCAATTTCTATGACGAGGTCTGGCTCTGCCTCTCGTCGGCGGAAACGCCCGATGCGGTCGAGGGCGCCGAGATCTATGAGGCGGGCGGCTGTCTGTGGCTGCGCGCCGTCCGGGATGAGGTGCGCCTCAGCTGGAGGAGGGACGGATGAAAATCTGTGTGATCTGCGAGGGATGCTATCCCTTTGTGGCCGGCGGCGTGTCGAGCTGGCTCCACGGCCTGATGCGCGCCATGCCGGAGCACGAGTTCGTGATCTGGGCGATCGGCGCGCAGGAGAAGAGCCGCGGCAGGTACGCCTACGAGCTGCCGCCGAACGTGACGGAGCTGCGGGACGTCTATCTCGACGAGATGATGGCTTCGCATATCCATAAACCGAAGCGGCGGACGCTGACGGAGGCGGAGCGTCAGACGCTGCTGCATCTGTTCCGCTGCGAAAAGCCGGACTGGGAGGAGCTCTTCCGCTTCTTCGACCGTCCGGCGCTCGAGAACGTTTCCTTCCTTATGAGCGAGAATTTCCTCGATCTGATCGAGGAGCTCTCCGCCGCCGACTTTCCCTACGTCGGCTTTACCGATTATTTCTACTGCATCCGCTCCATGTTTCTGCCGCTGCTCTATCTGATGGGCAGCGAGATTCCGGCGGCGGATCTGTATTACTCCGTCTCCGCGGGATACGCCGGCGTGCTCGGCGCGATGGCGCACCTGCGCACCGGCCGGCCGTTTCTCCTGACGGAGCACGGCATCTACACCCGTGAGCGGGAGGAGGAGATCCTCCGCTCGAACTGGGTGCCGTCCCATTTCAAGAACCTGTGGATCAAGATGTTCTATATGTATACACGCTGCGCCTACCGGTACGCCGCGCGCGTGACCTCGCTCTTCTACCGGGCGAGCCTGATCCAGCAGGACATCGGCTGCCCGGCCGACAAGTGCCGCGTGATCCCCAACGGCGTCGCCTATGAGCGTTTCTCCGCCATTCCGCAGAAGAAGCCCGACGGATGGATCGACATCGGCGCGGTCGTGCGCCTGGTGCCGATCAAGGACATCAAGACGATGCTATATGCCTTCTCCCTGGTCTGCGAGGAGCGGCACGACGTGCGGCTGCACATCATGGGGCCGACCGAGGAGGACGAGGAATACTACGCGGAATGCGTCTATCTCCGGGACGAGCTGGGACTGGAGAACGCGATCTTCACCGGCCGCGTCAACGTGCTCGAGTATCTTGAGAAGATCGATTTCGTGCTCCTGACCAGCTTGTCCGAGGGACAGCCGCTGGCGGTGCTGGAGGGCATGGCGGCAGGCCGCCCGGCGGTCACGACCGACGTCGGCTGCTGCCGCGAGCTGCTCGAGGGCGTCGGCGACGGCCTCGGCACCGCCGGCTACTGCGTGCCGCCGATGCACCAGAGCGCGATGGCGGAGGCGATCCTCTCGCTGTGCGCGCACGAGAGCGAGCGGCGCCGCATGGGCGAGATCGGCCAGCGGCGGGTCGCGGCCAACTACCGGCACGACCAGATGCTGAAGCGATACGGCGATCTGTTTGAGGAAGCGAGGAGGGAAGCCGATGGCGGGAATCGGATTTGAACTGAAAAAGCTGTTCGTCGGCAGCGGCGTGATCCGCAAGATGCGTGCCTACGCCTACGCGGCCATCGTCTGCTCCGGCACGATGATCCTGGCGGTGCTTCTGCTGCTCGGCGTTCAGGCTGTCGCGCGCGCTTTCGGCGTACCCGAGACGATGCGCGAGACACTTGTCGTCACGATGGTCTATGCGCTCTTCTTCAGCATGCTGCTCACGAGCGTATTCCAGATGTTTCTCTCGCGCTACGTCGCCGACCGCATGTATCAGAACCAGATGGAAATGATCCTGCCCTCGCTGATCGGCGCCTCGCTGGTTCTGATGATTCCGGGCGGCGTGCTCTACGCCCTGGCCGTCTCGACGGCGTCCTCGCTGACGCTTTCGCAGAAGATCCTCAACTGGATGCTTTTCATGGAGCTGATCCCCGTCTGGCTGCTTATGTCCTATATTACGGCGGCCAAGGACTACAAGGCGATCCTGCTCCGCTTCCTCGCCGGCGTCGTGACCGCGCTCGCCGGCGGGCCGCTTCTGTGCCTCTGCGGCATGGAGCCGGTGACGGCGCTGATGCTTGCGCTTGTCGTCGGCTACGGCGTGATGCTCGTGGGCATGCTGCGGGTGCTGCTCCGCTATTTTCCCGCCGGGCAGGGAAGCCTTCTCGGCTTTATCGCCTGGTTTTCGCAGACGCCGGATCTGTGCCTGACCGGCTTTCTCACAATGGCGGGCGCCTTTCTGCACATCGTTCTGATGTGGTTCAGCCCGCTCGGCGCGCCGGTGACTGGCATCTTCCGGCAGGCGTCGCTCTTTGACAGCGCGGCGTTCTACGCCTATCTGGTGACGCTGCCGACCAACGTCAATTTCATCATCTCGGTCGAGGTGAATTTCTACGCCGCCTACCGCCGTTACTTCAGCGCGATCACCGAGGGCGGCACGATGCCGGAGATCCGCATCGCGCGGGAACAGATGGAGCGCTCCATGTGGCAGGAAATCGGCAACCTGATCGTGGTGCAGATCTTCTCCATGGCCGTGTACATGATCCTGATGCGGTATTTTCTGACGCTCGTCGGCTTTACCGCCGACATGATGCATATGTTCCGCATGATGTGCATCGGCTACAGCCTCTACTGCATCGGCGTCAGCCTCATCATGCTGCAGCTGTATTTCAACGACCGGCGCGGCGCGATGCTTTCCGCTCTGGCGTTCTTCGTCGCCAACGGCGCCGGGACGCTCCTCTCGATCCGGCTCGGTACGCTGTTCTACGGCGCGGGCATGATCCTCGGCGGCCTCGCGCTCTATCTTGTTTCCTTCCCGCGGCTGGCGCGCTACGTACGGCGGATCGATTACAACGTCTACTGCTCGCAGCCGGTCTTCAACGAGGCGACGCGCGACCGCTGGCGGGAGATCGCCGCATGGCTGGAAAATCGCGCCGCGCGGCGCCGCAAACCGTGAAAGGAGCAACGGATACAGAATGAAACGTACCACAAAGAGAATCCTATGTGCGGCGCTGATCCTGGCGGCGTGTCTCACATCCGGCGGCTGTGATCTGCTCCTGACGCTGGACGAGGGCAAGTCTGACGCGGCGGAGAAGCCGTCGGCCGGCCATCTCCCGGTGACGAAGGAGAGCGCGCCGACGGGCCTGACGGACGTCGCCTCCCTCTACGAGGAGAACGGGGAGGACGTCGTCTGCTTTTACGTCACCGTGCTGGGCGGCAGCGCCGCCGACGGCACGAACCATACCCTCGCCGAGGTCGATTCGTATCTGAATCTGCAGGGCATGAAGAACGTGGAAAAGATCCGTACCGGGATCTTGCTGCAGATCGGCGACGAGGAAGGACCGCGCGAGGGCGAGATCGGCTACACGGCCGTCGCCGGCAACGCCACGATGAACGTGCGCGGGCGCACCTCCACCGGTTACAGCCAGAAATCCTACCGCATCGATCTCTATGAGGGCGCGGGCCTGTGGCGCGGCCAGCGCGCCATCGCGCTGAACAAGCATCCGGTTGATGTGACGCGGCTGCGCAATGCGCTCTACTTCCGGCTGCTCGAGGAGGTGCCCTCTCTCCCCTCGCTCCGCACGCAGTTCGTCCATCTTTATGTGAAGGACCGCACGGCGGAAAAACCGTCGGACGCCTTCGTCGATTACGGACTCTTTACGCAGGTGGAACTGCCCAACGGCCGCTATCTCCGCAACCACGGCCTCTCGATCGGCGGCAATCTCTACAAGGCGAACCTGTGCGAAATGTACCGCTATCCCGACGCGCTGCGCCTGGCAACCGATCCGGCTTATGACGCCGCGGCCTTCAGCGAGATCCTGGAACCGAAGACCGGCGAGGACCATACGAAGCTGCTGGCGATGCTGGATGCAGTCAACGACTACTCCCGCCCGATCGAGGACGTGCTCGGCACCTACTTCGACGTCGACAATCTCACAAGCTATCTGGCCTTCAACCTGCTCATGGGCAATCCGGACAGCGACGCGCAGAACTACCTGCTCTACAGCCCTGTCGATTCCGACCGCTGGTACTACCTTTGCTGGGACGGCGACGCCTGCCTGCGCTACTCCGAGTACGATATTCTCGGACGCGACTGGGAGGAGGGGGCGTGGACCCACGGCGTCAGCAACTACTGGGGCGTCGTGCTCTTCCGGCGCGCGCTGCGGCTCGCCTCCTTCCGTGAGGCGTTGTCGGCGAAGGTCGAGGCGCTGCACGAGATCATCACGCCCGAACACGTGGCGGAGCTGGTCGCCGGCTACCGGAAGATCGTCGATCCGTTTGTCGGGAGCTCGCCGGACAGCGCGAATCTGCGCGTGACGGCCGCGCAGCGGGAGAAGATCCTCGCCGCGCTGCCGCGCGACGTGGAGACCGCCTATCGATATTATAAGGAGTCCCTTGAGCGGCCGATGCCGTTCTTCCAGGGGGATGCGTATGTCAGGGACGGAGAACTGATCCTCTCCTGGGATGACTCCTACGATTTTGACGGGGAATTCCTCCGCTACGACGTCGCGCTTTGCGCTGACTGGCGTTTTGAGAACGTTCTCTTTGAGAAAAAGGGACTGCTCTCGTCCAGCGTTTCGCTCCCGCTGCCCGAAGCGGGCGAATACTACTGGCGGGTCACGGTGCGGAACGAGAGCGGCATGACGCAGACCTCCTTCGATTCGGTGATGACGAGCACCGGAGATCATCAGGGCATGCGCCGCTTCCTTGTGGGCGCGGACGGGACGGTGGTGAATCCGCAATGACGAAGCAGCGATGGCGGCATGAGATGAAATATCTCATCAATCAGCCGGACTGGGCGCTGCTGCGATCCCGCTTCCCCGCCGCGCTGCGGCGGGATCCGTACGCCGGCCCGGACGGCGAGTACTGGATCCGAAGTCTGTACTTCGACGATTACTGGAACAGCGCCTATGAGGAAAAGGACGCTGGCGTGCTTACCCGGAACAAATACCGCGTCCGCATCTACAACTGCAGCGACGAGCGGATCCTGCTCGAGCGAAAGAACAAATACGGGCCGTATATCTCGAAAGAGAGTGCGCTGATGAGCCGCCGCCTGCTTGAGGACGTGCTCGACGGCCGCTACGAGGCCCTGCTCGCCGCAGACGCGCCGCTGCTGCATGAATTCTACTACGAATGCACCGCGCGCGTCATGCGGCCGCGGGTCATCGTGGATTACGACCGCGAACCGTTCGTACTCGACGCCGGCGACGTGCGAATCACCTTCGACAAGCACGTCCGCGCGGGTATGGGCGCCTTCGATCTCTTCGACCGCACGCTGCCTACCGTGGAGACGCTCCCGGCCGATCAGATGATCATGGAAGTCAAGTTTACGGAATTTCTGCCGAAGCTGGTGCGCCTCCTGCTTCCGCCGCGCGCGGCGGAGCTGACGGCGGCCTCAAAATACGTGCTGTGCTGCGACGCCGCGGCGCGCTCATTGCCTAAAAACCGAACGGAGGGTATCCAATGGAACAGACATTGACCTTTAGCGACATCTTCAAAAAATCGTTTCTGGAGTCCGGCAACTTCCTGCAGAATCTGACGCTGCCCGTTCTCGGACGGGCCGCCGTCTACATTCTGCTTTCGGTCGTGCTCGGCGCGCTGTTGTTCGTTCTCTATCAGAAGACGTACGCCGGTGTGGTTTACAGCCGCGGCTTTGCGATCTCGATCCTCGGGATGACGGTGCTCACCTGCGCCATCATCGTGACGATCCAGTCCAACGCCGTCCTCTCGCTCGGCATGGTGGGCGCGCTCAGCATCGTCCGCTACCGCACGGCGGTCAAGGATCCGGTCGACCTGCTCTATCTGTTCTGGGCGGTCGCCTCGGGCATCGCCACCGGCGCCGGCATGTTCCTCATTGCGCTCTTCGCCTACGTCGTGATGGCGGCGATCCTCCTGATCCTCTCACGCACGCGCGGCCGCCGGGATGAGCTCTACATCCTGCTCATCCACTATACCGGCGACGGCATCGACGAGAAGGTCCGCCGCGCGATCGGCACGCATCCGTATCGGATCAAATCGAAGACGATGCGCAAGGAGGACATGGAGATGGCCGTCGAGGTGCGCGTCCGCCGCAACGACATGCGCTTCGTCGAGGCTTTGCGCCGGGACGAGGCGATCCGCGACCTGACGCTCGTGCAGTACAGCGGCGACTATATCGACTGAAAACATCCCCGATAAACGACGCCCCCGCCGCCGGAAGACCGGCAGCGGGGGCGGTTTGTTTTGGGGGAGGGGAGTGGGGCTGCTGGAGCAGGGGGTAATTCTCCTGCGAGGGATCGGGGATCGTCCCGCTTGCTGCGGAGACGGAAACAAAACAGAATCAGCGATTCTGTAAAAGGTCTCGGACTCCAATTGTCCGCCAGCTTCAGGAATATCGCTGATTCCGATACTATTGTACGCGATGCCGGCGAGATTGTCAACAGGAAAATCAGAAGTGCAATGAAACTGTACTATTCAAGCTCCCCTTCGCCTTTTCTCACATCAATCTGCACGATCTCCTCCCCTCTGTCAAGCATCCCCTTGCAATGGGGCGGCGTTTGTGCTACAATAGGAAAAAACGCGGGCGGACGCCGCCCGCACTGCAAGGAGATTTCCATGGAACATCCGCATACCTTTATCCGTTTTCCCGGCGGGCGGGAAAAGGCGCTGTCCTTCACCTTCGACGACGGCGCGCCCGAGGACCGGCTGCTCGTCGAGCGCATGGGCGCGCTCGGCCTGCGCGGGACCTTCAACGTCAATTCCGGCTGGTTCGGCCGCGTCTTCCCGCATTGCACCCACATGAGCGAGGCGGAGACCGTCGAGGTGCTCCGCCGTGATTTCGTGGAGATCGCCTGCCACGGCGCGCTCCACGTCGATCCGACGCGCGTCGATCTGCCGACGCTCGTCTGGGACGTGATGCGCGACCGCGCCGCGCTGGAGCGGCTGTTCGGCCGGCCGATTACCGGCTACGCCTATCCGCAGGGCGCCTATACGCCTGAGGTGATGGCGGAGCTGGAAAAGCTGGGCTTCGAGTACGCGCGCGCCGTCGGCACGAAGGGCAGCTTCCGCGTGCCGCAGAATCTCTTTGAGCTGACGGCGACCTGCCATCTGCTCAGTGACGCCTGCGACGAATGCACAAAGAAATTCCTCGACTTCCGCTGCGGCGACGATCTGTGGTGGGACAGCGCGGACGCGCTGTTTTTCAACATCTTCTGCCACAGCTATCAGCTCCGCGGCAGCGAGGAGCGGCAGCAGGCGGCCTGCCGCCGCCTGGAGGCGCTCGCCGGCCGCGAGGACGTCTGGTACGCGACGAATATCGAGCTTGTGCGCTACGTGAAGGCCTACCGCTCTCTGATCTTCTCGCTCGAGCGCGGCTGGGTCTATAATCCCTCCTGCCAGACGGTCTGGCTGCGCACGAAGGAGGGCGTCGCCTCGGTCGCGCCGGGCGGGACGGCGCGCCTGTGAGACGGAGAGCGCAGAACAATGTTTTTGCCGCCGGAGAAATCCGGCGGCAAAAAAACATAAAAATAGCCGAATCAAATCCGAAATCCGCGACTTATAGGTGAAAGCTTTCAAACCAGAGGGATCCCGAATGGAAAACAAAACAACGGATTTTATAGGATATCTGTTTTCGATAGCTCTGCAAAAATGCGGAAATATCCACGATGCTGAAGACCTGACACAGGAGGTTATGCTTGCCGCGCTTTTCTTTGAAAAGCGCGGAGGCGTGATCGATAATCCGAAATCGTGGCTGTCGTCAACGCTGAACCATAAGTTCAACGATTCGCTGCGGCGCAAATACAATCTGCCGACGATCTGTATTGATGAAGTATCGGATATCATCGAGGAAATCGAACCAGAGGAGACGATTCCCGACGAAACGGTTCGCAGGGAGATCGCGTATCTTGCAAAACTTCAGCGCGATGTGATCGTAAAGCATTATTTGAAGGGCGAAAAAGTACAGGCAATCGCGGAGGAACTCGGCATTCCGAAGGGAACGGTTCTCAGCAGACTGTCTGCGGGGCGTGAACAGATGCGGAAAGGATTTGAAAAAATGGAACAGTATGAAAAGCAGAGCTATAACCCGGAACGACTTGAAATCAGTTGTCACGGCAAGCCGGGATTCCGTGATGAGCCATGGTCGCTTATTGAAAATGATATGATGAAGCAGAACATCCTCATCGTCGCATACGATCATCCGGCATCGGCAACGGATATAGCACGTGCGCTCGGGATCCCGACACCTTACGTCGAAGCTGCGGTCGAGGATCTTGTCAGATCGGAATTGATGGCAAGAATCGGAAACAAGGTATTTACCGACTTTATGATCGTTACGCCTGACGATAAGCTGAAGGGGCTCGATGCAGAGATCGCTTTTGCTGACTCGAATTACGGCGATATGCTCTCCTTCGTACAAGAATATCTGTCTGCATTACGGAAAGTTGAATTTTACAGGGATATTCCCCAAAACAAAGCGAACAAGTTGGAATACTTCTTTGTGCTTGACTTGTTTTCAAAAGCACTCTATACGGCAACTCAAAGAATCGTTCCGTCAAAGGAAGAATACCCGGCCCGCCCGGACGGAGGCGCATGGATAGCCATGGGTACAAAGTGTCCGCTTGACTTTGATTTTGAGAATGATAAGTTCGGAAAATACTGTTACGGCGGAATGCGGAGAGTATTCAGGAAAAACTCAATAGGAGCAAGATCGTTTGACCTGAGAATCTACGACACGCAGCCCGATCTAAACCGTTATAATCACGGTCCGGTCGGGATCAGCGATGACGATCTTGCAAAAATGCTGTATCTCATCTCTCGCGGCATACCGTTCGGAATACGCGGATTCGATGAGAATTATCTGAAGGATATACCTCACCTTACGGAATGCGGCATTCTCGGGAACCATAACGGTAAGGTTTCTGTGGATATTCCGATGCTGTGCCCGAAAGAGTATGATGAACTTGAAAAGATCTGCATTGATTATATGCGCCGATTCGCCCATCTTCTTGAACCGAAACTGCGCTTGATCTTCCCAAAGCTGAAAATCGAAATCCCCAAACACCTTGAAGGCAGGGTTGCGGAATTCAGGCAGTATTCCTGCTATGCGATCCCCATGGCGTTTATCAAACGCGCCGCGGAAAGCGGTGACCTTGCGTTTGTCAAATCGACGCCGCCCATGGTGTTTGTCGTGGATGATGTGAACCAAAACATACGATAGAGAATCGAGGCGGGGGCAGCCCCCGCCTCGCTTTTCTCTCTTTTTTCTGTCCATGTCACGCGCCGCGTGACAAATTGCCCGCTTGCATGGGTAGACAAAGCGGACGTCATCGGGTATAATAGAAGCATCTCAGAAGGGGAGTGAGAATATGACGTTGGGTGAGCGAATCATGGAAATCCGGACAGGCCGCGGCCTCTCGCAGGAGCAGTTCGCGGAGATGCTCGGCACGACACGGCAATCGGTTTCCCGCTGGGAGCTCGATCAGGCGCTGCCGTCGCTCGAAACCATTGTGCGCGTAAGCACACTGTTCGCCGTGACGACGGATTCTCTTCTGCGCGAGGGGATTTCCACCTTTGACGCGCCGGCGGAGGCTTTTTCCTGCGGCGTGGTTCGTTCCGACCGCTGCGAGGCCGTGGTGACGGAACGGTATGCGCTCGTTTTCAGCAAAAAGAGTCAAGCGGTGTTCGGCACGAAGCTGTACGCCGGCCTGAACGGGCGCAGGACGCTCTGCGCCGTGTGCGAGCGGGACCAGGCCGCCGGGGTCACGAAATATGCCTATCTTACCGACCGCGGGCGCATCATGTCCAGCGACGCGGCGCTGCAGGCGGCGCTTGGGGAAGCGCTGGACGAGCCGGAACTGCGGCGGATGCGGCGGCTGGAACGCTTCCGGGTGGATCACACGGGCACACCGATGCCGACCGTCAGTGAAGCGGGCATTAAAAAATGTCTGCTTCTGTGGCGGATGGCGGACAGCCTGCAGGCGACGGAAGCGCATTTTCAGTTTTATTTGTGCACCGGACGAACGGAGTACATTTTCTCGATCCGTCCGGAGAACACGGACATCTATTGCGGCGCTTCCTATAATACGCCGTTTGAATTGGGCCTGTACGGCGGCGGGCAGTATTTCCGGATCCGCAGTTTTGGAGACAACCGCGCGCCGTACTGCGGCTTCTTCTGCGATTTTGATGCGCAGTACATGCCGCCGAAGATCCCGACCGAGCAGATCCGGCTGGGGGGCATGGTGAAGACGCGCGATTCGCTTCTGTGGTGCGTGAAGCGATATAGCGAGGAGGAGATCGTACTGCAGGGCTGCGGCGGGGACGAGTACGTCTATCGTCGGAACGATCGTGTGTGCGAGCGGTTTCTGCCGGGCGGGACAACCTGCCTGTGACGATGCGCCGGCCAAAACGAAAAAGGACACCGTGCGGTGTCCTTTTTCGTTTCATCCGCTCTCAGCGGTGCACGAGGCGGCCGTCGAGCGCCGGCACGGTGATCGCCTCGCCGGCGAGCGTGACGGTCACGTCGGAGGTCGTGTGGTTGACGAGCAGCGTCGCCCGCGCGCCGTCCGCCTCCCAGGTGGAGGCGAGGACGCAGGACGGCGTGATCTTTCCGCCGTGCACGGCGGTGAAGACGGCCGTCGGCCCCTCGACGGCCTCCGTCTTCTGCATGCGGCCGTGATGGAGGAAGGGCCCGGCCTCCCCGGCGTACAGCCGGTAAAGATTGCCGATGAGCGTCAGGGCGTTGTCCCGATCCGGCATGACATCGAAGTCGCGGATGCTCCACATCGGCGAAAACTGCCCGTCCGGCGTCAGCACCAGCGACATGCAGTCGCCGGCGGTGAAGGAGTAGGCGAGGCGGTAGCAGAGCGTGTCCTCCTTCGGATCGAGGCCGCAGCCGCACTGGTTGCCCATGAAGTTATGCAGGTATTCGTGATAGAGATAGGCGTAGAGCGGGACCGGCTCGCCGATGCGCCAGTTGAGCTCGAAGCGGTTGTCGCTGAACTGGAGATTGCCGGCGAACGGCTCTGCCGCCGCGGATTCGCAGCCGAGCAGCATATGCGGCGCGATATCGTTCCACTCGCCGAGCAGCTTCTGCATGGAGGCGGTCATCCAGGGACCGGGGGCCGGCGGATGGCGGTGCGAGCGGCTGTAGCAGAGGTACTGTCCGCCGCCGTGATTCTGGTCGAGAATCTGCGCGTAGTCGATGCCGGAGGTGAGAAGCGGCCGATAGGCGGCGTCGAGGATTGCGGGCGCCTTCTCGGAGCAGATGCAGAGATCGTAGCCCGCGCGCTGCCCGGTGCAGACGCGGGAGAGCTGCACGCGGCCGTCCGGGCCGGCGCACATCGCCTCCTCGAGATGCTCCTCGCGGAAAGCGCGGGTGTTGTCGTAGCGCTCGATCAGATTGCTCTTCAGCGTCCAGCTGAAGCCGGAGCAGTACACGCCGAGACGGTGTCCGCGGCCGTGCAGCGCGTCCATGAAGCGAAATAGCATCTCCTCGCCGCCGTAGGGCGGCCAGACGTAGGGCGGCGCCCAGGGCGCCGTGCCCTCCCAGTGCATCAGGAGCACGAGCAGCGGCGCGCCGGTGCGCGCGGCGATCTCGTCCAGCAGCGGCAGCGCGTTCTCATAGGGGAAGAGCGCGTTCGGCTCCATTTTGTCCATGTCGTGCACGCCGCGTACCGGATAGGTCACGACGAGCGGCGCCTCGGCATACCATGCCGGGAGATTTTTGTTTTCGACGACGCGGCATAGGCGCGGCGGCAGATGCGCCTCGAACCAGCGGCGGTAGAGCTCCGCGCCGTCCTGCCAGTCGCCCCGGAAGAATTTCCATTCGATCGGGAAGCCGCACGTCCAGCTCTCGCCGAAGCGGCCGCCGCAGAAGAGGCGAAGCCGCAGTGCGACGCCATCCCCGCAGGGCAAAAAGTCGATGCCCTTGAGGCCGCGCGCCGCGTCGTGCGCGCCGCAGTAGAGCCCCAGTCCCCCGCTGAGGTAGCAGAGGAACTGCGAGCTGATCATGTTGGGGAAGACCGGATAGGCGCCGAGCGACGGATATTCCGGATCCTTGTGCGGGAACCAGCTCCGCTCGCGCACGGCGAGATCGTCCACCAGCGCGCCCTCGTTGAAGGGGAAGAGGATCTGCCCCTCGCCGCCGTTCTTTTTGAGCGGACGCAGTGCGACGGAGGGGAAATCCACCCAGTCGAGCAGCATGCCGCATCGGTTGTCGATGGAGATGCGCCACGCGGCGCCGCTCTCCGCCGCCGTGAGCGAGACGTGCACGGAGAGATCCAGCGGAAAGCCGCCGTAGACGGCGCCGTCGTCCGTGAGGCGGCAGACGTGCGCGTCATAGGTCGTCAGATCGTGCGCGGCGCCGGCCGCGTCGCGCAGCCGGACGGTGAAAAGCGGCACCGCCGCCGCGCGCTGCTCTTTGCCGCCGAGCGTGAGCGAGGTGATGTGACCCGCCGCGAAATCGACGCGCAGCGAGCCGAGGGGGGATACGTATTCCCACATGACAGAGTCCTCCTTGTGATATCGTGAATGCGGCCGCGCCTCAGAGCGCGTCCGGATGCGTGCGCAGCACGGCGGCGTTGTCGGCGGCGCTGTTTGTGTGATAATCCCGGTAGGTGAGCAGATTGTAGCGGCGGACGACCTCCTCGACGGGCAGCGACGGGTCGCGGCTGGCGAGCTCGAAGACGTTCCCCGGCGAATCCCAGCGAATGTGCAGCCGCTCGCCGTATGCGGCGAGGATCTCATGCAGCGGCTGCCAGTGGTGATCGATATGGAAGATCGGCGCGCCGGGATCGATGACGGAGGAGGCGCTGTCCACCCACTGGCCGCTTTCCGCTTCGGTATTGCCGAGCGGGTCGATCACGCGGCTCGTGCCGTTCCAGACCGAGCTGACGACGTAGTACATGTGGAGCGCAGCATAGGCGTTCAGCAGATTGCCGCCGTGATAGGCCGCCGGCCAGACGACAATCTCCGCGCCCATCTCCTCGAGCGTCTGCCAGTCCTCGCGCCATCCGACGTCGAAGCAGATCATCAGCCCGATCCGTCCGATGTCGGTGTCCACCGTGACGACGCGGCCGCCCGGCAGGATATGATTCGGCAGGCCGCGGAAGGTGATGTGCCGCTTGTGATAGCGGCCGAGGATATCGCCGCCGCGTCCGATCACGTAGGCGGTGTTGTAGAAGTCGCCGGGATAGTCGTCGGACGGCTCCATCAGGCCGACGACGATGTTCGTATGCATCTCGCGGGCGCTTTTCTGCATCAGCTCGAGCGCGGCCCGGTTATTCTCCGGCGTGCGGGGATTGGCCTCGTCTCCGCCGGCGATCAGCACCTCCTCCGGAAAGCAGAGCAGGTCGGGCGAGCAGTTCCCGGCCTCGTTCAGCTGTCGGCGGAGCATGTCGAGGACCTGCTCCTGTCGCTTTCCGGGGCAGACGGCGGAAAAGGTGATGACGCGTGCGGAATGTCCCATGGCTTGCCTCCCGGACGTTTTTTCACATTATAGCAGGAATCGGGCCGTATTGCAAGCGTCCTGCGGCGAAAATTTCAAAAAGCGCCGGAATCGCCCGTCGGCCGCTTGATTTTTCCCGCGCGGGTATGGTATACTATATCTGTTGATTCCAAAAGGCGAAGGGAGGCGCGGACGATGCGCATGGCAAAAAGGGAAGCGCGCGACGTGGCGCGGATCGGCCGCCGGATCCTTGTCTCCTCCGGCATGCAGAGCGAGAAGCGCTTTGTCCAGCACGGCGACATCAGCGTCTACGCGCATTCGCTCGCCGTCGCGGTGCTCTGCCTCTGGCTGTCGCGGCGCCTGCCGGGCCGCTCGGATGAGCGTGCGCTGGTGCGCGGCGCGCTGCTTCACGATTATTTTCTCTACGACTGGCATGAGGACGATCCCTCGCACCGCTGGCACGGCTTCCATCATGCGGCCGCCGCGCTGCGCAACGCGGAGCGGGATTTCTCGCTCGGCCGCATCGAGCGGGACATGATCTCGAGCCACATGTTTCCGCTCAATCTGCGGCCGCCGCGCTGCCGCGAGAGCGCGATCCTCTGCATGGCCGACAAGATCGTCGCCACGCGGGAGACGGTGCGCGGTCTCTTCCGCCGCCGCGGGCAGAAGGCATAAAAAACGGACAGACGGCGGTCTGTCCGTTTTTTCTCAGCGGTCGGCGTCCTCCTCGCTGAGCAGAGAGACGAAATCGTCCCACTGCCGCCAGCGGCCGCCCTCGATGCGCGGGATGAAGGAATACTTCGCGTGGTCGCTCACCTGCGCGCATTTGAGAATGATGACGTTCACGCCGCGGCGGAAGGTGAGATGGAAGTGGCGGTTCTCGCACGTCCACCAGGCGCTCTTGTCGCTTTCGCCGACGAGGACGCCGTTGATCCAGAGCCGGAACGGGGCGGTGTGTCCGAGCGCCAGCTCCACGCGCCGCTCCTCGGGCGATTCGAGATAACGGACGAGGTAGTCCGTGTGCGGTCCCTCGAAGGACTGGATCTCGGCCAGATCGAAGAGATCCTCGCCGAGGCAGAGCCTCTGCGGCCGGCATTCGGCGCGCCCGTCCGGCGCGATGGCCGTGAAGGGCTCCTCCTCCGGCACAAACGGCCGGCGGATGTCGGCGAAGTTGCTCAGATGGAAGTCGCGGAGCACATCGTCGCGGGCCTCGCCCTCGCCGACGGCGAGGTGCGGCCCGTAGCGAAGATGCGGCGGCAGGTCGGGCAGCTCACGGTTGTTCATCAGAAACGGCCCATAGCGGTACCAGACGTCGCCGCCCACGAGGCCGAAGACGTCCTCGCAGCGGCCGAAATCACCCTCCAGCGCGGCGCGGAAGAGATTCTTCTGCGAAAGGCGGCCGACGCCCGGCGCCGTACGCGCCGTCAGCGGCAGCCGGATCGTCTCGCCCGGTGCAAGCGTCAGCGAGACGGCGCTCGGCGAGACCAGCACGCCCTCGGGCGGTGTGATCGTCAGCGCGGCGTCCGTGCGCACTTCAAGTGCGCTCGTGATGCAGAGCGTCAGGCGCGTCGTCTCCGCGTAGCGCAGCACCGGATCGCCCTCGTACTCGGCGGCGATCGTGAAAGGCGGGCGCGGCGTCTCCGTCGGGATCGGCGTGAAGGCCGGGCGGCCGCTGATTTCCGCCGCGTCCGGGAAGACGTCGGCCATCGTCATGCCCGCCGCGCAGACGTCGCGCGCCAGATCGGCGATCGAGCCGGTGCGGCGGCGCGTGCGCACCTCGATCTTCAGTCCCGTGTCGCTCATGCCGTCCTCGCCGAGCAGCCGCTCGGCGCCGCGCAGGATGCCGAGCACCGAGGCCGCGCTGGCGCAGATGCAGTCGGTGTCGTAGCCGCAGGCCAGTCCGATGCGGATCGTCTCGCGGAAATCGCCCTCGCCCCAGAGGAGCGCGAGCAGGATGAAGCCCATGTTCTGGTACATGTTCGTGCAGTCGGAGTGGCCGAAGCCGCGCAGGATCTCCCCGCGCGTCTCGCGCCACGAGCGGCCCGCGTCGTAGGCGTCCAGCGTCGTGCGCAGCACGCGCGCGATCTTCGTCTCCGGCTCCAGGCGCGAAAGCGCCCGCTCGATCAGCGCGCGGCGGTCGTGCACGAAGAAGGCGTCCGCCTCCATCGAGGCGAGAAAGTACTCCGCCTCGATCGAGTCGTGCTCGTGATCGAGCGAGCCGTCCATCTCCACGTAATGACGCGTCCGCTCCGGCGCGCCGGGGAAGAGGCAGCCCCAGATCTCCGAGCGGATCGGGCAGCCCATGCCGTTTTTGTAATAGCGGTTGTTGTAGCGGCCGGAGAGCGGCGGATAGATGCCGCGGCCGTAGTTTTTCAGAAAGTAGCCGTATTCGCCGGGGCCGTAGGGCACCTTCTCGTAGAATGCCTGCCCCATGTCGCGCGCGGTGATGCCGATCCCCCGCTCCTCGAGCAGCTCGAGCCACATCACCTGCAGGTCGAGATCGTCGTTGGGAAGCGCGACGTGCAGAAGCTCTTCGTTGAGCGGAAAATCGAGCAGCTCCTTGCGCCCCTCGGAGGGGCCGCCGGCCGTGCCGCCGATGCACTTGCCGAGAAAGCAGCCGTAGACCCGGTCGAAATATTCCCGATAGGAAATCGTTTGCTTCATACGTTTCTCCTTGCCGCCGGACGCTGGCTGTCCGGCTTTTCTACATCATAGCGGAAAGCGTGCGCTTTGTCAAGACCCGGCGGCGGAATCGGTGAAAAAATGTTTACAAACTGTCCGAAAGAAATGCTTCATGCCGCCTTTCTTTTGCCGGAGGGATATGATATAATATCAGGAGACGGCAATTTTTTATTTCTGAGAGGTAGAATTCCATGAACAAATGTCGATGGCTCGCGCTGCTTCTGCTGAGCCTTGCGCTGCCCGTCATGCTGGCGGCCTGTTCGCGCCCCGAGGCGCCGACGCGCCCGTCGACGCTGCGCGTGATGCTGGCGGTTTCCGAGGGCTGCACGGTAACGACGCCGGCGGTCGTGGAGGTCGAGCCGGGCGGAACGGCGGCCTTTCATGTGGAATTTGCCGGAAACTATGCCTTTCTTGCGGCGGACGCCGGCGTCTTCGACGCCGAGAGCGGCACGCTGACGCTGGAGAACGTCACCCGTCCGACCTTCGTCACGCTGACGGCGGAGAACGTCGGCTACGACACGAATACCGTCGTGACGTACTTCTTTCAGTCGAAGAGCAGCGCCGACAAAAGCAGCGTCAAGGACAACAGCGCCGTGCGCCTCGGCACGGAGATCACCGTCGTCGCCGGCGACACGAGCCGTCTTTTCACCGGCTGGTCCGTCGGCCGCAGCGACGAGATCGTCTCGCAGGAGCGCAGCTACACCTTCCGCGTGACGCCCGACGCGCTGACGCCCGTCGGCGGCATGGACTGCTTTCTGATGACGCCGCATTACGCCTCTCTGAACGTTTACTATTACGACGCCAACGGCGGCCGGATCAACAAAACGACCGTCAACGCCAAGGGCAACGCCAACGCCGCCGTGGACGCCTCCGCCGCCGCCTCCGGCCGGCTGAAGGTGACGCTCTCGACGAAGTATCTTGAGTACTGCACCTGCGCCACCGCCTTCTGGAACGACGGCACCTTCACCCGAGACGGCTATATCCTGCGCGAGTTCAACACGAAGCCCGACGGCAGCGGCGAAAGCTACAGCCCCGGCGCGAAATTCTATCAGGTCAATCCGGACGGCGGCGACTTCGTTCTCTACTGCATCTGGGAGAAGACGGACGAGAGCGCGTTTACCGCGATGGATTATTCGATGAGCCTGCCGAAGGGCTACAGCGACCGGGTGGTGCCGGAGTTCCACAAGAACGGTGTCATCATCACCGGCTACACCGGCGACGCGGAGACGGTCGCCATCCCGGAGACGATCGGCGGCAAGCCGGTCATCGCCCTGGCCCGCGGCGCGATCCGCAATAAATCCGTCAAGACCCTTCTTTTCCCGCGTATGCTGCAGGAGGTGAAGGACGGCGCCGTCCAGGGCTGCGCCTCGCTTGACACGCTCTATTTCCCGGGCGGCATGTGGTCGATCGGCAACGCCGCCTTCGACGACGCCACCTATTCGAATTTCCATCATCTGATCGTCTACGCGAATCTCGCGCCGCGCTACGCGGCGAGCGAAGTCGGCGCCTACGGCGTCAAGCTCTCCCGCATCCTCTCCTCCGGCGACCGGAACCGCGTCATCGCCATCGCCGGCTCCTCCACGCTGCAGGGGCTGGGCACCGCGTATCTGGAGGATCTGCTCGACAACACGCACACCGTCGTCAACTTCGGCACCACGCGCACGACCCACGGCTCGCTCTATCTGGAGGCCATGCAGCACTACACGCACGAGGGCGACGTCCTGCTCTTCGCGCCGGAGAACAGCGTCTACATGATGGGCTCGAGCGAGCTCTACTGGAAGACGATCCGCGACATGGAGATGCTTTTCGAGTTCTTCCGCTACGTGGACATCGCCGGCTACACGAACGTCTTCGGCGCCTTTACGAATCAGAACCAGACGAATACCTACAAGCGCGCCCAGCAGAATTACGAGGCGGTGCTGCAGGCCGCCGGCTCGGTCAACAAGTACGGCGACGACATCAAGGCCAACAAGAACGGCTACGTCGACACCTCCGCCACCAAATACAACGACTGCTACAACCTCAGCTTCAACAACCGCTTCAAATCGACCAACGAGGGCGACTGGGCCAAGAGCGGCTACCAGAATAACTATTCCGACGACCGGTACTGGATCTCGATCGACGAGCCGCCGTGCCTCGGGAACATCCGCCGCGTCGTCGCCGCCGCGAAGTCGGGCGGCGCCGCCGTCTACTTCGGCTTCTGCCCGGCGGACGCCTCGTCGGTCTTTGAGGAAGCGCGCAGCGCCGCCTGGTTTGACGCCTACGACGCCATGATGCGCGACCGCTTCGGCTTCGACGGCATCGTCGGCTCCTCGAAGACCTATTTGCTGGCGCACCAGTATTTCTTCGACTGCGCGTTCCATACGAACAACTACGGCCGCACCTGGCGCACCTACTACCTCTACCGCGATCTGTGCGCGCTTTTCGGCCGGGAAGTGAAGTACCAGAACGGCGACCTCGGCACGGATTATCAGAGCTGCCTCTTCGAGAAGGATGAGAGCGGCCGGGTACTCACCTCGCCGAAATACACGGTCGGCTATTGGGATTGACGGAGGACGCGATGAAAGAGAATCAGAAAAAGAAAAAACCGTGGCTGATTGCCGTCGTCGTCCTTGCGGCGGTGCTGCTTCTGACGCCGGCGCTGCTCGCCGCCGCCGCCTTCGCCACGCCCGCGGTCTATACGGATACCTTTGTCGGCGCGCTCGGCGCGAAATACGACCGCCTCCGCGCGGCGGGAGAGGGCAAAATCGTCGTGGTCGGCGGCTCCTCCGTCGCCTTCGGCATCGATTCGGCGATCCTCGCCGAATATACCGGCCGCCCCGTCGTCAACTTCGGACTCTATTCCGCGCTCGGCACCAAGATGATGATGGATCTCTCCCTCGCCGGGATCGAAGCGGGTGACGTGGTCGTGCTCGCGCCGGAGCTCGAGCGCGGCGCGCTCTCGCTCGCCTTCCACCCCGACACCGCGCTGACGGCCGCCGACGGCCACGCCGCGATGCTGCGCCGTCTGCCCGTCGGGGACCGCCTCTCGCTGCTCGGCGCTCTGCCGCATTTCCTCGCGGAGAAGGCGTCGTATCTGAAATCGGGTGAGCGCCCGCACGGCAGCGGCGCCTACGATCCGCAGTATTTCAATGAAAACGGCGACCTGACCTATCCGCGTCCGGAGAACGTGATGGCGCTCTATTACGATCCGAACGTGCCCGTTACCTTCGACGTGTCGATGCTCGAAGCGGATTTCCTCGCCTACGTCAACGACTACGCCGCCGCCTGCCGCGGCCGCGGCGCGTCGGTCGTCTTCGCCTGGCCGCCGATGAACGCGCTGGCCGTGCCGGAATCCGTGACGGAAGAGACGATCGCCGCCTTCGCCGCTTCGCTGACCGCCTCGCTGGAATGCCCGGTGATCGGCTTCCCGGAGGATCATATCCTGCCCGCCGGCTATTTCTACGACAGCAACTTCCATCTCAACGACGCGGGCGTGACGGTGCACACCGTGCGGCTGCTCAAGGAGCTTCTGCTCGAGCTGGGCACGCCGGTCTACGTCGGTCTCTCGCTGCCGGAGGAGCCGGCGCTGCCGGAGAAGGAGATCCGCTTCTTCGGCGCGCCGGATGCGAACGAACGGTATTTCACCTGGGAAAAGACCGACTTCGGCATTCGCCTGACCGGCCTGACGGAGGAAGGGAAGACGCAGACGGCGCTGACGGTGCCGATCGCCTGCGACGGCTACCGCGTCGCACTGCTGGGCGAGGGCTTCCTCGCCGGGGGCGCAGCGGAAAAGCTCATCATCCCGCAGGGCTTTGAGCAGTTCATCACCGATACCGCCGCTTCGATGATGACGCTGGAGAACGGCTGCTTTGATGGCGCGTCCTCTCTGCATGAGCTGTGGATCTATAACCGGCACGAGGCGACGGTGATGCCGCCCGCCTCCTTCACCGGGGTCAGCGCGGATTTCGTGATCCACGTGCCGGAAATGTCCTATTACAACGAAGGTTATTTCTGGGGCGAGCGCCGACTGAACGGCGTGCCGCTCACGTTCATCACCGATATTGTGCTGGAGCCGTAAGGAAACCGGAATGAAGCAAAAATACCTGATCCTCAACGCGGACGATTTCGGCATGTGCCATTCCTACAATCAGGCGATCTTTGATCTGCTGGAGGCGGGAGCGATCACTTCCTCCACGCTCATGCCTGTCGCGCCTGCGCGCGACGAGGCGGCGGCGTGGTGCGTCCGCCATAACGTGCGCAGCGTCGGGCTGCATCTGACATTGACCAGCGAATGGCCGTCGTGGCGCTGGCCGAGCCTCACGAGGTCGCCCTCGCTTGCAGACGAAACGGGGAATCTGTGGCGAAACTGCGCGCTTCTCTGGGCGCACGCGCGTCCGGAGGAGGTGGCCGAGGAGCTGGACGCACAGTTTGCATGGTTTGCCCGCAGCGGGATCTTTTTCTCCCACGCGGACAATCACATGGGCAGCGTCTATCCCCAGCCCGGCGGCGGCGCGCCGGATTATCTGCCGCTGGTGTTCGCGCGCTGTCAGCAATACGGGATCGGCTTCCGCATGTACAGCCAAAGCTACCGGCAGCCGGGAATGACGATTTCCCGGCAGGCAGCCGAGACAGATATTTCTCTGGCGGAAGCGCTGGGCGTGGCGCTGGTGGATCATCTGTTTGCGTTTCCATTTTCCTCGCCGCCTGAGGCGAGCTATGACGACGTGAAGCGCGCCGCCTGCCGGCTCTTGTATGAGCTGCCCGACGGCGTCAGTGAGCTCTACTTTCATCCCTCCGTGGAATCCGACGAGCTCAAACGGATCGTCCCGTCATGGCAGCGGCGGGTGTGGGATTACCGGCTGCTGCTTGACGACGATTTCCGTTTTTCGATCCGCGACGCCGGGATCACGCTCATAAACTATCGGCAAATGGCGGCGCTGCGCCGCTGAGAGCGGCGCGACCGCAGAAGAACAGCCCCGTCCGCATGACGGTCATGCGGGCGGGGCTGTTGTTGAATGGACCGGATTTATTTCTGTCCGTAGTAGGCATCCTTTCCGTGCTTGCGCTCGTAGTGCTTGTCGGCGAGCGCCTGCGGCAGACGCGGCCCGTCCGGGCGCAGCATGCGGCTGATGAACGCCATGCGCGCGCATTCCTCCGCCACCGCGATGTGCTCGACCGCCTCCGCGGGCGTCCGTCCCCAGGCGAACGGCCCGTGGAACGCGCAGAGCACCGCCGGGATCGCCGTCGGATCGAGCGCGGCGAAGGCCTCAACGATGGTGCGGCCGGTGTTCTCCTCGTACGCGCCGCGGATCTCCTCCTCCGTCAGCGGCCGCGCCAGCGGAATGTCGCCGTGAAAGCAGTCCGCGTGCGTCGTGCCGAGCGCCGGGATCGGCAGGCAGGCCTGCGCGAAGCCAACCGCATAGGTCGAATGCGTGTGCACGCAGCCGCCGATTTCCGGGAACGCCTCGTAAAGCACCCGGTGCGTCGGCGTGTCGGAGGAGGGACGCAGCTCGCCCTCGACGACCGCACCGTCCGAGAGGCGCACGACGACCATTTTCTCCGCCGTCAGCGCCTCGTAGGCGACGCCGGACGGCTTGATGACGATCAGTCCCGACGCGCGGTCGATGCCGGAGACGTTGCCCCAGGTGAAGGAGACGAGCCCCAGCTGCGGGAGCATCCGATTGGCGGCCGCGACCTCGGCCTTCAGTTTTTCCAGCATCCGGGCGCCTCAGACTTCCGGGATCACGATCTCGACCTCGCGGCCGAGGGCGCTCGAGCGCATGATGCCGTCGATGATCGCCTGGTTCTTGATGATCTGGCTCGTGGGCACCGGGGCCTTGCCGCCCGTGCGCACCGCGGCGAGGAAGGAGCCGATCTTGCGGTCCCACAGGTTGCCGTCGGCGGGCGAATCCTTGAGGATCGGCACGGTCATTTCGACCGGCTGTCCGGCGACCTGGCGGTAGATCGTCATCGGGCCGCCGACCGAGCCGTTCCAGCAATCGGTGGAGGGGATGCGCAGCCCGGCCTTCGTGCCGAGCAGGATCGTGTCGCCGGGGGTGTTGATGTTCATCGCCCAGGCGATGCGGAAGTCGATCACGACACCGCCGTCGAGGCGGATCAGCGCGCCGGCGAAGTCGTCCACGCCGAATTTTTCCGCCAGCATTTCCGGCTTCGCATTGTTGTAGCGGTAGGTCTCTGGATCGCGGCCGAAGAAATCGGTCTTGAAGCCGGAGACGGTGCGCGGCGTCGGATAGCCGATCGCGTTGAGCACCATGTCGAGCGCGTAGCAGCCGATGTCGCCGAGCGCGCCGACGCCGGCGGTCTCGTCCTCGATGAAGGTGGTCTTCGAATCATTGGCCGGGATGCCGCGGCGGCGGCCGCCGCCGGTCTGGATGTAGTAGACGTGGCCCAGCTCGCCCGACTCGACGATCTTCTTGATCTGCTGCATGTTTTTATCGAAGCGCGGCTGGAAGCCGATGGTCAGGATCCGGCCGCTCTCCTTCTCGGCGCGCATCATCTCCACGCATTCCTCCAGCGTCACCGCGAAGGGCTTCTCCAGGATGACGTTCACGCCGTGACGCAGCGCGCAGATCGTCGGCGCCGCGTGCTGGCGGTTGTAGGTGCAGACGGACACGCCGTCGAGCGTCTCCTTCTCCAGCATCTCCTCGTGCGAGAGATACGTGCGCACGTTTTCCACGCCGTAGCGCTGGAAAAACGCCTCCGCCTTGCCGGGCACGATGTCGCAGCCCGCGACGATCTCGATGTCGTTCTGCTTTTCGATGCGGCGCAGGTAGGCGCCGATGTGGGCGCCCGCGATGCCGCCGGTGCCGATGATGCCGATGCGAAGCTTTCTGTTTTCCATGGTTTTTCCCCTTTGTGTTCTCGGTGAAGTTCCGATGATACTATAACACATCCGCCGCGCGTTGTCAAGCGGCAAAAAGCGATCCGGCGCGGCGCGCCGGATCGCTTTTTCATACGTTGAAGCGGAAGAGGACGACGTCGCCGTCGGCGATGACGTAGTCCTTGCCCTCGCTGCGGATCAGTCCCTTTTCCTTGGCGGCGTTCATCGAGCCGCACGCGACGAGATCGTCGAAGGCGACGATCTCCGCGCGGATGAAGCCGCGCTCGAAATCGCTGTGGATCTTGCCGGCCGCCTGCGGCGCCTTCGTGCCGCGGCGGATCGTCCAGGCCCGCACCTCCTTCGGCCCGGCGGTCAGATAGCTGATGAGCCCGAGCAGGGAATAGCCGGCGCGGATCAGCCGGTCGAGACCGCTCTCCTCGATGCCGAGATCGGCGAGGAATTCCTTCTTCTCCTCCGGCGAGAGCTCGGCGATCTCCGCCTCGATGCCGGCGCAGATCGGGATGACCTCGGCGCCCTCGGCGCGCGCCGCCTCGATCACGGCGGGAACGTACGGATTGTCCGGCGAGACGCCGGCCGCTTCGTCCTCGCCCACATTGGCGACGTAGATGATCGGCTTGTAGGTGAGCAGCTCCAGCTGCTCGACGAGCGCGGCCTCCTCCTCCGTGAAGGAGAGGGAGCGCGCGGTTTTGCCCTCGCTCAGCGCGTCCATGATCCGCTGATACAGCGCGAGCTCCGCGGCGAGCGTCCTGTCGCCCTTCATCAGCTTCACCGTCTTGTCGATGCGGCGTTCGAGCACCTCCATGTCGGAAAAGATCAGCTCCATGTTGATCGTCTCCAGATCGCGCCGCGGATCGACGGTGCCGTCCACGTGCACGATGTCGCCGTCCTCAAAGCAGCGCAGCACGTGCACCACGGCGTCCACGTCGCGGATGTGGGAGAGGAACTTGTTGCCGAGGCCCTCGCCCTTCGAGGCGCCGCGCACCAGCCCGGCGATGTCCACGAACTCGATCGTGGCCGGCGTGTAGAGCTGCGGATGGTACATTTCCGCCAGCACGTCGAGCCGGCGGTCCGGCACGGCGACGACGCCGACGTTGGGATCGATGGTGCAGAAGGGATAATTGGCGCAGGCGGCGCCCGCGCCGGTGATGGCGTTGAACAGCGTGCTCTTGCCGACGTTCGGCAGGCCGATGATTCCGAGTTTCATGTTGTATCCGATTCTCCCGCAGGAGAGCTCCTTTATTTTGTCTCCCTTATTATACAGGAAAACGCCGCGCAATACAAGAGCGGCGGCGTCAATTTTCTGCAAAATCGGGAATTCATGCCGAATTTATGGGACAATCACGCGCTTTTCACACAATCGTCACTTTTCTGCGGTATACTGTTTCTGAGCCGGAGCCGGGCCGCGGTGCGCCGCGACGGGAAAGTTTTTTCGCAATTTGGCGAAAATCTGTTTACAAATTCGGCGTTCAGTGGTATACTGTATTTGTAGATTTATTGCGCTGCGGTGCATTCCGGCCGCCGCCGGCTGAATTTTGAAGAAAGTGAAGGGATTTCAATATGGGAACAAAGCTCCTGATTGTTGATGATGATGGGAACATATGCGACCTGCTCCGCCTCTATTTTGAAAACGAGGGCTATGAGGTAAAGACGGCCAAGGACGGCGTCGAGGGTCTGAGCTATTTCAAGATGTACGAGCCGGATCTGGTGCTGCTCGACATCATGCTTCCGAAAAAGGACGGCTGGGCCGTGTGCCGTGAGATCCGCGAATCTTCCTCCAAGCCGATCATTATGATCACCGCCAAGGGCGATGTGTTTGACAAGGTGCTCGGCCTTGAGCTGGGCGCGGACGATTTTGTGGTCAAGCCCTTCGATATGAAGGAGCTTTCGGCCCGCGTCAAGGCGGTGCTCCGCCGCTACGCCGCGCACGACAACCAGAACGACGACGAGGTCATCAAGTTCGACAACATCGAGATCAGCCGCCAGAAGTACGAGCTGAAGCTGAAGGGGAAGAAGGTGGACATCCCGCCGAAGGAGCTTGACCTCCTTTACTTCCTCGCCTCCAACTTCAACCGCGTCTTCACCCGCGACCAGCTGCTGGACAAGGTGTGGGGATTTGACTATCTGGGCGATTCGCGCACCGTGGACGTGCACGTCAAGCGCCTGCGTGAGAAGCTCGAGGGCGTCTCCGACAAGTGGACGCTGAAAACGGTCTGGGGCGTCGGCTACAAATTTGAACTTCTGCAATAAGTACATTCCATCGGACGGGACGGCAGCCGGCGCGGAGCGCGGGGCGCCGCCCCGTCTTGCAGCATCGCCATCCGCCCGCCGCGTCGGGCGTTCAGGAAGGATTTCGCATGTTTAAGAGCGTTTTTACCAAATACATGTCCGTCTTTGTCCTCATCCTTCTGCTCAGCTTTCTGATCCTGACGACGATTCTTTCGGCGCTGGTCAACGGCTACAACATCGACGAAAAGATGCGCGCGATGACGGACGCCGCGCATTCCGTCTCCCTCTATCTCGTCGACGCCTTCAACGCGTCCGCGCTCAGCGACTTCGACGAGTATCTTTATACGCAGGGCTCGCGCCTGTCGCCGTTCATCAATCTTCTCTCCTACAACGTGGACAATATGGTCCTCTGGATCATCGACGCGGACGGCCAGACCGTCTTCACCGGCGGCAGCAAGCCGGAGGGCGGCGAGAACAGCGCGCTGCCGTCGCCGAACGGCCGCTACATCCTGCCCCGGTCGGTGCAGTCGACGCTGATGGAGGAGGGCTACGTCTCCGGCAACGGCACGCTCGACGGCTTCTTCCAGACCAGCCACTGCACCTACGGCGTCGCCATCCGCACCTCCGACGGCCAGTTCGTCGGCGCGGTCGTCGCCTCCACCGAGACCGCGGGCATGAGCGAGCTGCTCGAGGCGATGAACAAAACGGTGCTCATGTCCACCCTCTGGATCATGCTCGCCGCGCTGATCGCGGTGTATTTCATGACGGAGCGCATGGTCGCGCCGCTGCGCACGATGAGCCGCGCCGCGCGGCACTTCGCCAGCGGAAAGTTTGATGTGCGCGTGCCGGTGACCGGCTCGGACGAGATTGCCGAGCTGGCGCAGGCCTTCAACAATATGGCCGAGGGGCTGGCCGCCATCGACGAGATGCAGCGCTCCTTCATCGCCAACGTCTCCCACGATCTGCGCACGCCGATGACGACGATCTCCGGCTTCATCGACGGCATCCTCTCCGGCGCGATCCCGCAGGAGAAGCAGGAGTATTATCTCGGCGTGATCTCCTCGGAGGTGCGGCGGCTGTCGCGCCTCGTTTCCACGCTGCTCGATATCTCCCGCATCCAGGCCGGCGAGCGGAAGTTCACGATGGCGAACTTCGACATCTGCGAGCTGTCGCGCCAGATCCTCATCTCCTTTGAGCAGAAGATCGAGGCGCGCTCGCTCGACGTCTCCTTCGAGTGCGACGACGAGCATATGGAGGTCTCCGCCGACCGCGACGCGATCCATCAGGTGCTCTACAACATCTGCGACAACGCGATCAAATTTGCCACCGACGGCGGCAAGTACCAGATCCGCATCACGGAGCACGACCACAAGATTTACGTGAGCGTCTTCAACGAGGGCGTCGGCATCCCCGAGGCCGATCTGCCGCATATCTTCGACCGCTTCTACAAGAGCGACAAGAGCCGGGGACTGGACAAGACCGGCGTGGGGCTGGGCATGTACATCTCCCGCACGATCATCGAGGCGCACGGCGAGAAGATCTGGGCGGAGAGCGAGGCGGGGAAGTGGTGCCGCTTCACCTTCACGCTCCCGCGCGCGTCGGCGCTCGACAAGCTGAAAAATCCCGAATCTGCCAGAGGAATATCCGTATGATCCGCTATACCGCCACCTGCCTTTTCGGCCTTGAATCGCTGCTCGGCGCGGAGATCGACGCGCTCGGCTGCCGCCGCCTTTCGACGATCGACGGCCGCGTCACCTTTGAAGGCGACGAGTCCGCCGCCGCCCGCGCCAATATCTTCCTCCGCTATGCTGAGCGGCTCTATCTGCATCTCGGCACGTTCCCCGCGCCGACCTTTACGGCGCTTTTCGACGGCACAGCTGCGCTTCCGTGGGAGGACTGGATCGGCCGCGACGGCGCCTTCCCCGTCAGCGGCCACGCGCCGAAGAGCGCGCTCCATTCGATCCCCGACTGTCAGAAGATCGTCAAGAAGGCGATCGCCTCCCGGCTGGGCCGCATCTACGGGTTGGAGAAGCTGCCGGAGAGCGGCGCCGTCTATGCCGTGGAGTTTTTCATCCTCAAGGATGAGGCCTCGCTGATGATCGATCTCTCCGGCGCGCCGCTGCACAAGCGCGGCTACCGCCCCGAGACGGTGACGGCGCCGCTGCGAGAGACGCTGGCGGCAGCGCTGGCCGCCTTCTCCCGGCCGCGGGAGGAGGTCGTTTTCGTCGATCCGTTCTGCGGCTCCGGCACGATCGCCGTGGAGGCGGCGATGCAGATGCTGCACGTCGCGCCCGGCGTCGGCCGCGGCTTTGCCGCCGAGGCCTTCCCGCAGTTCCCGAAGCCGCTGTGGACGGCGGCGCGGGAGGAGGCGCGCGACGGCGTCGTGCGCGAAAGCGGCTTCCTCGCCGAGGCGTCGGATATCGATCCCAACTGCGTGCGCGTCGCGCGCGAATGCGCCGCCCGCGCCGGCGTCGCCGATCACGTGCGGACCTTCACGGCGAACGCGCTCGATCTGGAGACGGGCGGCCGCCGCGGCACCGTCGTGACGAATCCGCCCTACGGCGAGCGCATGATGACGCCCGCGGAGGCCGAGGCGCTGTACCGCCGGATGGGGCAGGCGTTCTCCCGCCTCGGCCGCTGGCAGATCTACGTGCTGACGCCCTGCGAGACGTTCGAGCAGCTCTTCGGCCGCCGCGCGGACAAGATCCGCAAGCTGTACAACGGCATGATCCCCTGCCGCTTCTATCAGTTCTTCAAGCCGAAGGGCTGAGGCATAAAAAACGCCGCTCCCGTTCATACTAAGCGGAAAAGAGAACGGGAGCGGTTTTTTTATGCAGATTTTCAACCAGACGCTCGGCGCCTCCTACGACGACAACGTGCTCCTGATGGACCGCCTGCTGCGCGTCACGGAGAGCGCCGATCTGATCCGCCGGGCACTGACGGTCGGCGGGGCGCGCATGGTGCTCTACTACGTGGACGGCTTCATCCAGGCGCCGAGCCTGCAGAAGCTGCTGACGCACATCCTTTCCGTGCAGGATTTCGGCGACGGCGGGGAGGGGGACGCCGCGCGGTTTGCCCAGCGGGGGCTGCCGGCCGTGGAGGTGGAGGTCACCGCTTCCTTTGACCGGCTGATCCTGGCCGTGCTGTCCGGCTGCTGCGCCTTTTTGTGCGAGGGCTTCGGGCCCGCGGCGCTGGTGATCGACCTGCGCGCCTATCCCGCGCGGGAGGCGAGCGAGCCGGAGAACGACCGCGTGATGCGCGGCAGCCGCGACGGCTTTGTGGAGACGCTTCTCTTCAATACGGCGATGATCCGCCGCCGCATCCGCGACACGTCGCTGACCGTGCGCTATCTGAACGTCGGCACGAGCACCCGCACCGATCTCGCGCTGGTCTACATGGCCGACCGCGCGGACGGGGCGCTCGTGCGCGAGCTGACGGAGAAGCTGAGCCGTCTCAAAACGGAATCGCTGGTGCTCGGGCACCAGAGCGTGGCGGAATCGCTCGTGCGCACGCGCTGGTACAATCCGTTTCCCAAGATCCGCACGACCGAGCGGCCGGACGCCGCCGCGGCCTCGATCCTCGAGGGCAGCCTGCTCCTCCTCTGCGACAACAGCCCCGAGGCGATGATCTTTCCCACCTCGGTTTTCGACTTTCTGCAGGAGACGGATGATTTCTACCTCTCGCCGCTGACCGGCTCCTATCTGCGCTTATTGCGTCACGGCGTCTTTCTTCTTTCGCTGCTCCTTACGCCCGTCTGGTATCTGCTGCTCAAAAATCCGGCCTGGGTGCCGCCGTGGCTTTCCTTGATCTTCCCGCAGAATCCGGGCGCCTTGCCGATCCTTCTGCAGCTTTATCTGACGGAGCTGGCGCTCGACGGGCTGAAGCTCGCCTCGCTGAACACGCCGAACGTGCTCTCCAACTCGCTCTCCGTCGTCGGCGGCCTGCTGCTCGGCGATTTCGCCGTCACGGTCGGCTGGCTCTCGCCCGACGTGATCCTCTATATGGCCTTCGTCGGCATCGCCAATTTCACGCAGTCCAGCTACGAGCTGGGCTACGCCTTCAAGTATCTGCGCCTGCTTCTTCTGACGCTGACCGCGATCGGCAATATTTGGGGCTTCGGGCTCGGGATCGTTCTGATCCTCGTGCTGCTGGCGACGAACAGGACGCCGCTCGGCGGCCGCAGCTATCTCTATCCGCTGATCCCCTTTGACGGGCGGGCGCTGCGGCGGCTCATTCTGCGCGTGAAGAAATGGAACTGAAAACGCCGCCGCGCGGTGTCCCCGCGCGGCGGCGATCTTTATTCTTCTTCGGCGGCGCCGGCCGCCTCCGTTACGGGATTTCCGAGCCCGGCGTCCGGAGCCTCTCCGGCGTCCTCGCTTCCGGCGGCGCGGCGGCGTGTGCGGCGACGGCGGCGGAGCAGATGCTGATAGGCGTTTTTCTGCGCTTCGGTGGCCTCGCGGAGCGTGCGGCTGGCGCTGACGCGGCCGTCCTCCTCGCTCTCGCGCCAGCGAATGCCGGCGATGTAGCTTTTGCCGCAGGCGCACTCGGCGAGCGCGATGCGCTTGCCGGGCGAGCGGCGCACCCATTTCCCGAAGGAGAGCGTCTCGCCGCACGCCTCGCAGGCCGGGGCGAACGCCGCGCACGCGCGGCCCAGCTCTTCCATCGATTCGTATTCCAGGGCTTCGCCGGGCGGCAGCTCCTCCTGCGGCTCCTTCTCGGGCTTCACGGGCTCCTCGTAATTGGCGAGCGCCTCCTCCATGTCGATGAAGCGGCAGATGACCGAGGTGTTGAGCGCGTCGTTGAGCGCGTCGTGCGGCGGGTAGACGTCGGTGACCTCCAGATGCGCGAGCGCGTCGGAGAGGGAGCACTGCCGCCGTTCGCCGGAGATGGCGCGGCTGTAGATCCGCTGCAGATCAAAGGAGCGCATCTCGGGCGTCTCGATCTTGTGCAGACGCAGATTCGTATTCATCATCGGCAGATCGTCCGGCCCCCAGGTGAGGAAGGCGAAGTCCTCGCCGCACCAGTTCATGAACTCCGCGAAGGCCTCCGGGAAGGGAAGCCCGCGCTCCAGATTTTTGCTTGTGATGCCGGTCAGCTTGCGCACGCTCCAGTGCATCTTGCGGTAGACCTTCGGCGTGACGATCCGACGATAGAGGCTCTCGGGGCGAAATTGTGCGTCGAGCCGCACCGCGCCGATCTCGATGATCTCCCCGGTCAGCACAAAATCCTTTGTGCGCACCAGGTCCTTCGAGAGCGCCTGATTCCATTCCAGATCGAGAACAATATACTGCATACTACGTCCTTGTTCGGCAAATTCCGTACGCCGCGGCGTACACATCTATTATAACAGAAAAATCGCGCGCAATCAATCCCCGCGGCGCGATTGTGCCGCGTTTTCCCGCGAAATTTTTCTCCGCACCCCGCCCAAGGACTTGACGCGGGCCGCGTTTTGTGTCATAATGATACGGGGAAGGTCTTCCGCCCGGCGGAAAAAACCACTTCCCGGAGGAATTATGTCGCAGGGATATCTGGCCAAGGATTATCCGATCACGCCGACGGGCGTCCGTTTCGAGACGGAAGACGGAGGACTGCGGACGATGTTCGACGCCTGCGAGCGGCAGGCCGGGGAGAACATCCGTCCGTTCGGCGACCGCCGCGTCATGCAGGAGGGCGCGATGTACCAGGGCGTATGGCTGGAGACGCAGCCGATGGGTGGCGCGATGTACGCCGGGCGCGACATGGAGATCGCGCTCAACAACCAGCTCATTTTCATGCTGTACCAGCGCCGCGACGGCCGTCTGCCGGGCATGATCACCTGCAGCATGCCGTGGAAGGGCGTGATGGCCCATTACGACTGGATGCAGGGCGATTTCTTCACCCGCTCCGCTCTCCGCATGGCCGCCTTCATCGGCGGCGACGAGGGCTATCTGCGCCGGCTGTACGGGTGCCTGCGCGATTTTGACGAGTATCTCTGGAAATACCGCGACAGCGACGGCGACGGGTGTCTCGAATCCTGGTGCGTCTGGGACACCGGCGACGACAACTGCACGCGCCTTCTGGCGACGGGCATCCACGCCCGCGATCACGGGATGTGGTGCGGCGAGACGGCGCCCGTCGGCCGCGGCGCCTTCCCGATGGAATCGGCGGAATATATGGCCTACTCCTTCTCGCACAACGAGGTTCTCGCGCGGCTCGCGCGCATCCTCGGCACCGGCGAGGAGGAACGCTTCGCCCGCCGCGCCGCCGCGATCCGCGAAAAGGTGCGCGCGTATCTGTGGGACGAGGCGCGCGGCGCGGTCTACGACCGCGACTGCGGCAACCGCATGCTCTACACGCTTTCGCTTTCCAATCTGAAGTGCATGTACCACGGTCTCTTTTCGCCGGAGATGGCGGAGACCTTCGTGCGGCGGCACCTGATGAATCCCGCGGAGTTCTTCACGCCGCTGCCGCTACCGAGCATCGCGGCCAACGATCCGCTCTATTACGTCGACGAAGAGCACAACAACCTCTCGCCGGAGGCCGCTGCCGTCGTGCACGCCAATCTGGTCGGCGATTCGCTGGCGAATTCCTGGTCCGGCCCGGTCGAGGGGCTGAGCGTGCAGCGTTCGCTCGACGCGCTGCTCCGCTACGGCTATCACGCCGAGGCCACGGAGATCGGCCGCCGGTGGATCGCCAATCTGATCCGCTGCGGCAAGTACGTCCAGCAGTATGATCCGATGACCGGTGCGCCGTGCGGCGGACTGGAGGGCTACGGCCCGACGGTGCTCTCCGCGCTGAACTACACGGCCTATCTCTACGGCGTCGATTTCGTGAACGGCCGTCTGATCTGGAGCGCGGGCGCCGCGGGCGCGGATTCCGCCTATACGCAGTCGCTCTTCGGCCGCGACTACACGCTGCGCCGGCAGGGCGGCGAGGCCGAGCTGTCGATCGACGGGCGCATCTGCGCGCGCTGCGGCTGCGGCGTGCGTCTGATGACCGATCGGGACGGCCGGGTGCTGTCGGCGGTTAATATGGAGCCGACGGCCGTCCGCCTGTCGCTGACGGCGGCGGGGGAGACGAGGGAGACCGATCTTGCGCCGAACGGCGTTGTCCGCTGGGACGAGGGCGCCGACTGGAGCGACCGCTGAAATTAAGAAGGGAAAAGAAAGACGAGATGGAAATACAGAATCATTTCGGGGCGCTGGCGCGCGAGGAATACGAGGAGCCGCGCTGCCTCTTGTGCGACGTGCCGCGCCGCGGCGATCCGGCGGCGACGGTGCCGCAGGGAAGGATCATGGAAAAGCTCGACGAATACATGGCGCGCCGGGATCTGGCGGGCGCCGAGCGGCATCTGCTTTACTGGCTCGCCGAGGCCCGGGCCGGCGGGGATGAGCGCGGCGAGTTCCTGATCCGCAACGAGCTGATGGGACATTACCGCAAGACGGGCAACCGGGAGCGGGCGATCGAGAACGCGGAGGCGGCGCTGGCGCTCGCCGAGCGGCTGGGCTTCGGCGAGAGTACGGGCGGCGCGACGGCGTTCGTCAACGCCGCGACGGTCTATGACGCCTTCGGCGAGCCCGGGCGCGCGCTTCCGCTTTTTGAGCGGGCGCGCGGCATCTACACGCGCCTGCTGCCGCCCGGCGACGCCCGGCTCGGCGGCCTCTACAACAACATGGGCCTGGCGCTGACCGATCTGCGCCGTTTCGGCGAGGCCTACGAGGCCTACCAGCGGGCGCTTTCCGTAATGCGGCAGTGCGAGAACGGGGCGCTGGAGGAAGCGGTGACGCAGCTGAACATCGCCAACGCCGTGGAGGCGGAGCACGGGCTGGAGCGCGGCGCGGAGAAGATCGAGCAGTGCCTCGAGCTGGCCGAGGCGCTCTTAGAGCAGCCGGAGCTGCCGCGGAACGGATATTATGCATTTGTCTGCGAAAAATGTGCGCCGACATTTGCCTATTATGGATATTTTGCGCTTGCCGAAGAACTGGAGCGGCGCGCGGAGGCGATCTATGCAGGGACTTGAGCTGTCGCGCCGCTTCTGGGAGGAATGCGGTGCGCCGATGCTGCGGACGCAGTTTCCCGCCTTGTGGGACCGCTGCGCCGCCGCCCTGACGGGCAGCGGCTCGGAGTGCTTCGGCTACGACGACGCGATCTCCGCCGACCATGATTTTGAGCCCGGCTTCTGCCTCTTTCTGCCCGACGAGGAGACGGTGGACCGCCGCACGGCCTTTTTGCTCGAGCGCGCGTACGCGAAGCTGCCGCGCACCTTCTGCGGCTTTGAGCGGCCCGTGCTGCAGCCGGTGGGCGGCGCCCGCCGGGGCGTATTGCGCCTCGGGGATTTCTTCATGGAGAAGGTCGGCGCGCCCGACGGCCGCCTGACGGTGCAGCAGTGGCTGACGGTGCCGCTCTACGCGCTCGCGGAGGCCACGAACGGCGCCGTCTTCCACGACGGCGCGGGAGAGCTGACAGCCATTCGCGCCCGTCTCTCGGCGATGCCCCAGGACGTGCGGCGCAAGCGGTTGGCCGGGCAGCTGCTCCTGATGGCGCAGTCCGGACAGTACAACTACCGCCGCACGCTTGCTCACGGCGAGACCGGCGCGGCGCAGCTGGCCGCCGTCGAGTTTTCGCGCGCGATGATGACGGCGGTCTTTCTGCTCAACGGCCGGCCGATGCCGTATTACAAATGGAGTTTCCGCGCCATGCGCGCGCTGCCGCGTCTGTCGATCCTCGCCGAGACGGCGGAGTACCTGCTCACGACGCCGAACGACGGCGAGTACGCCGAGACGAAGTACATGATGATCGAGGACGCCGCCTCCGCCGTCATCGGGGAGCTGCAGGCCCAGTCGCTGACCGAGGCGGTCTGCGGCGATCTCGAAAAGCACGCCTACTCGGTCAACGACGGCGTGGAGGACGCCGGGGTGCGCAATCTGCATATTCTGAGCACTGTGTGAGGTCTGTCTGATGAACATTTACGGTCTGCAGAAGCTGACGCTTCTCGATTTTCCCGGCCGGGTGGCCGCGACGGTCTTTCTCGCCGGCTGCAATTTCCGCTGCCCCTACTGCCACAATTCCGAGCTCTTTGACGGCACGGCCGAACCGGTCATGGACGACGAGGCGCTGCTCGCCTTTCTTGCCGGCCGGCGCGGCCTGCTTGACGGCGTCGCCTTCACCGGCGGCGAGCCGCTGCTGACGCCGGGGCTGGACGAGCTGATCCGAAAGATCCGCGCGCTCGGCTACGCCGTCAAGCTCGACACCAACGGCGCGTATCCCGCGCGTCTGCGCGCGCTCGTCGAGGCCGGCCTGCTCGACTACGCGGCGATGGACATCAAGGACGCGCCTTCCCGCTACGCCGGGACGGTGGGACTGCCGGCTGTCGATCTTGCGCCGCTGCGGGAGAGCGTGTCGCTGCTCCTCTCCGGCGCCGTCGATTACGAGTTCCGCACGACGGTCGTGGCCGAGCTGCACGACGAGGCGGCCTTTCACGAGATGGGGGCGTGGATCCGCGGCGCGCGCCGCTGGATCCTGCAGCCCTTCACCGACCGCGACACCGTGCGCTTCTCCGGCCTCAGCGCTCCGAAAAGCGAGCAGCTGCGGCGGTATCTCGAAATCATGCGGGAATACGCCGAGACGGCGGAGATCCGCGGAATGGAGCTTTGAGCACCAATATCTTGATTTGGAAAAAATATTTCATACAAGATATTGACACGCGTGCGGATTTGTGGTATAGTATTGCATGCTGAAGAAAACAACGACTTGCAATACGGAGGCATCCATGTACCAGGTTCAGAAGCGCGATGGCACCATCGCGGAGTTTGAGATTTCCAAGATCAGCGCCGCCATTCAGAAGGCGTTCAACGCGCTGGAAAAACAGTCGCATCCCTCGGTGATCGATATGCTCGCGCTGCGCGTCACCTCGGAGTTTCAGGATAAAATCCATGAAGACCGCATCGCGGTCGAGGATATTCAGGACTGCGTCGAGAAGGTGCTCTCCGAGGCCGGCTACGCCGACGTCGCCAAGGCCTACATCCTGTACCGCAAGCAGCGCGAGAAGGTGCGCAACATCGGCTCCACCCTGCTCAACTACAAGGATCTGGTGGACGGCTACCTCGGCAATCTCGACTGGCGCGTCAAGGAGAACTCGACGGTGTCCTATTCCGTCGGCGGCCTGATCCTCTCCAACTCCGGCGCGATCACCGCCAACTACTGGCTGACGGAGGTCTACGATCCGGAGGTCGCCGCGGCGCACCGCAATGCCGACATCCATCTGCACGATCTCTCCATGCTGACCGGCTACTGCGCCGGCTGGAGCCTCAAGCAGCTGATCCAGGAGGGCCTGGGCGGCGTGCCCGGCAAGATCACCTCCGCCCCGGCCAGCCATCTCTCCACGCTCTGCAACCAGATGGTCAACTTCCTCGGCATCATGCAGAACGAATGGGCCGGCGCGCAGGCGTTCTCCTCGTTCGATACGTATCTTGCGCCGTTTGTCAAGGTCGATCATCTGTCGCAGAAGGAAGTAAAGCAGTGCATCCAGTCGTTCATCTACGGCGTCAACACGCCGAGCCGCTGGGGCACGCAGGCGCCGTTCTCCAACGTGACGCTGGACTGGACCGTGCCGGAGGATCTGAAGAACCTGCCCGCGATCGTCGGCGGCAAGGAGATGGACTTCACCTACGGCGACTGCAAAAAAGAAATGGACATGGTCAATAAGGCGTTTATCGAGATCATGATCGAGGGCGACGCCAACGGCCGCGGCTTCCAGTATCCGATCCCCACCTATTCCATCACCCGCGACTTCGACTGGTCGGAGACCGAGAACAACAAGCTGCTCTTTGAGATGACCGCCAAGTACGGCACGCCCTACTTCTCCAACTACATCAACTCCGATATGGAGCCGAGCGACGTGCGCTCCATGTGCTGCCGTCTCAGACTGGATCTGCGCGAACTGCGCAAGAAATCCGGCGGCTTCTTCGGCTCCGGCGAGTCCACCGGCTCCGTCGGCGTCGTGACGATCAACATGCCGCGCCTCGCCTATCAGGCGACGGACGAGAAGGACTTCTACAGCCGTCTCGACCGCCTCATGGACATCGCCGCCCGCAGTCTCAAGACGAAGCGCACGGCGATCACCCGCCTTATGGACGCCGGCCTCTATCCTTATACCAAGCGCTATCTCGGCACCTTCGCCAATCACTTCTCGACGATCGGCCTGGTCGGCATGAACGAGGCCGGCCTCAACGCCAACTGGCTTCGCGCCGATATGACCCATCCCGAGACGCAGCAGTTCACGAAGGACGTGCTCAACCATATGCGCGAGCGCCTCTCCGACTACCAGGAGCTCTACGGCGATCTCTACAACCTCGAGGCGACGCCGGCCGAATCGACCGCCTACCGCTTCGCCAAGCACGACAAGGAGCAGTTCCCGGACATCATCACCGCCAATATGAACGGCACGCCGTACTACACGAACTCCTCGCACCTGCCCGTCGGCTATACAGAGGACATCTTCTCCGCGCTCGACATCCAGGACGAGCTGCAGACGCTGTACACCTCCGGCACCGTCTTCCACGCCTTCCTCGGCGAGAAGCTGCCGAGCTGGAAGGCCGCGATGAATCTCGTGCGCAAGATCGCCGAGAACTACAAGCTCCCGTATTACACGATGTCCCCGACCTATTCCGTCTGCCCCGACCACGGGTATCTGGTCGGCGAGCAGTATACCTGCCCGCACTGCGGCAAGCCGACCGAGGTCTACAGCCGCATCACCGGCTACTACCGCCCGGTGCAGAACTGGAACGTCGGCAAGGCGCAGGAGTTCAAGGATCGCCGCGTCTACGACATCGGCACCTCTCATCTGACGCATACCGGCCCGCTCCACGCAGACGCCGCGCGTCCCGCCGCCCCGCAGGTAACGGAGAGCGCGCCGGCTCCGGCCGCCGCGCCGGCCGCCGGCGACGGCGCGAAGACGTACCTCTTCGTCACGCCGACCTGCCCGAACTGCAAGCTGGCGATGGCGCTGCTCGACAAGGCGGGCGTCGCCTACGACCGGTATATTGCCGGCGAGCACGTCGATCTGGTCAATCGGTTCGGCGTCAAGCAGGCGCCGACGCTGGTGCGCGAGACGGACGACGGCTTTGAGCGCTACAAGGGCGTCTCGGAGATCAAGCAGTACCTGACAAAATCCTGACACGAAGCACGGCGGCGGACAGGGGGCGGACACGCCCCCTGTTCTGCCGAAAGGAGAGAATATGTACGATATCGTTGTGATCGGCGGCGGTCCCGCCGGAATGACCGCAGCGCTCTACGCGGCGCGGAACGGCCGCTCGGCGCTGATTCTGGAAAAGCACGGCTTCGGCGGGCAGATCACCTATTCGCCGAAGGTGGAGAATTACCCCGGCACGATGCAGATGAGCGGCAACGAATTCGCCGATCGCTTTCTCGATCAGATCCTCGCGCAGGGTGTGGAGGTCGAGCTCGAGCGGGCGACGTCCGTCGAGCGGAAGGGAGATCATTTCGCCGTCGTCACCGAGGACGGCGGCCGCTTTGCGGGCCGCGCGGTGATCCTGGCGACCGGCGTGAAGCACCGCATGCTCGGCCTGCCGGGCGAGGCGGAGCTGGTCGGCACCGGCGTCTCCTTCTGCGCCGTCTGCGACGGCGATTTCTACGCCGGACAGACCGTGGCGGTCGCCGGCGGCGGCAATTCCGCCCTGCAGGAGGCGATTCTGCTCTCGCAGAAGTGCCGCGAGGTGATCGTGGTGCAGGATCTGCCGGCGCTGACCGCCGAGCAGAAGCTCCAGGACGTGCTGCTCGCGCGTCCGAACGTGCGCGTACTGACCGGGCGGCGCATCACCGGGCTCCTTCACGAGGGCGAGACGCTCCGCGGCATCACCGCCGCGGATCGTGAGAACGGCAGGGAAGAGACGGTCGCGTGCGACGGCCTCTTCGTCGCCATCGGCCTGATCCCGGAAAACGAGGCCTTTGCGTCGCTGGCGCGGCTCGACGAGCGCGGCTATTTTGACGCGGGCGAGGACTGCGCGACCGGGACGCCCGGCGTCTTTGTCGCCGGTGACTGCCGCCGCAAGACGGTGCGTCAGCTGACGACGGCCGTCGCGGACGGCGCCTCGGCGGCGATCGCCGCGGGCCGCTATCTCGACGGGCTCGGCGCGGCAAAATAAGAATTAAAGCGACGGTTTTCTCCGTCGCTTTTTTTGAATTCCTCAATCGGCTCCGCCGAGCGGCTTGTAATTTTTCCGCCCGTGTGATACAATAATAAAAGAATCCGGAGAAACGGGAGAGATGAAAACATGCGCACAGCAGACGATTTCAGCGATCTTGCTTCGCTTCGGCGCACCTTCTGCGATCCGCCGCATGCGGAGGGGCCGCTTCTGTATCTGCCGCTCGGAGAGGGCGGGGAGGGCGCGGACAGTCTTCTTGCCGCCTATAAAAAATGCGGCTACGCCGGCGTGATCCCGTATTATCCCTCCGAGGGCGCGGCGCGCCCGTTCGGGCCCGACTGGCCGCGCGCGCTGTGCGGCGTGTACGCCGCCGCCGCGGAATACGGCATGACGAGCGGCTATCTCGACGACGCGACCGTCATGGCGGCCTACCTGGCCGCCGACAACGCGCGGGCGGCGGAGATGGGCTGCCGCGTGCTCAACGTGTACGAATACGAATGCACGGCCGGCGAGCGCGTCTCCCGCCCGCTCGGCGAGAGCGGTGCGCTGATGTCGCTGGTCGCAGTGGAGGCGGACCGCGGAGAGATTCTTGATCTGCGCCCGTTCATCACGCCGGAGCGGCGTCTCGAGTGGACGGCGCCGGCGGGCAACTGGATCCTCCAGCGCTATGTCTGCGAGCCGCAGCGCGATGCGCGCGAGATCCGGCTGCTCGACTATGACGTCTGCCGCCGCTATTTTGCCCAGAGCTGCGGCGCGGCGCTCGACGCACTCGGTGAGGAGGCGCGCGGCGCGGCGTGCTGGCTGATTCTGCGCAACGTGCAGTTCGGCGGCAGGAACCGCCGCATCTGGAGCGAGCGCTTCAATGAGGAATTCGCCGCCCGCTTCGGCGAGGATCCCGCCCCCCTGTATCCCTGCCTCTTCCGCGATGCGGGGCCGGCGCCGCTGCGCGCCCGCGCACGGCTGATGGCGTGCCGCGCCGCGATGCTGACGGACGGCTATTGCCGTGCCGCCGCGGATTTCGCCGCCGCGCACGGCATGACGCTGACCGGCTACGCCGTCGAATCGAAGGCTGCGGCCGGCTCATGGTTCTTCGGTGACGGCATGCGCCTGCATGCGCATACCGCGGCGCCGGGCTTCGCCATGCCGTTCGGCTATCTCTACGGGATCAGCGGCGCCAAGATCGCCGCCGGCGCGGCGGAAATGTACGGCCGGGGACTGGTCTGCGCCGATATGTTCCGCCGCTATCCGCCGCTCGAGGGCGGGATGCTGCGGCGGGAATCGATGAACGTTCTTCTGCGCGGCGCGAACTGCCTGATGCTCCATCTCGGCGAGGCGCGGCAGACGCTGGAGACCGAGGGCGCGCACGGCTTTTTCTCCCGCTCCCCCGCCGCCGAATACGCGGACTTCTGTGCCCGCGCGCAGCTTCTTCTGCGCGGCGGCCGCCACGTCTGCGACGTCGCCGTGCTCTATCCGATCGAGTCGATCCACGCGCAGACCTGCCTCTACGATCTGCCTGAGGACGGCTTTGCCTATCCGGCGACGCCGGAGAACGAGGATTACATGGCCGTGATGAACGATCTGTTGAGCGCGGTCTGCCGGGACGCGGTTTTTCTGCATCCCGACGTCTTCACCGACGGCTGCACGGCGCAGGACGGATGGCTTTACCGCGCGCCCGAGCGGGGCGGCGGCCGCTTTTCGATCGTGATCCTGCCGGGCACGGTGATCGTCTCCGTGCGCGTGCTGCGGCAGCTCTGCGCCTTCTTTGACGGCGGCGGCCGCGTGTTGGCTACGGGCTGCCTGCCACGCGCGGCCGTCGAGGCGGGCGCCGACGGCGAGGTGCGCGCCCTCTGTGCCCATCTCTTCGGCGGGGAGGCGCTTGATGGCGCCGCTGTGCGCCCTTCCTTTGAAAATCGGAGCGAGAGCGGCGGCCGCGCGGTCTTTCTTCCCTCGAACCACCGCGCGGCGGACGGCGTCAACGTCGTGCCCGCCGCCGCGCTCACTGCCGCGCTGGACGCGCTCGGCGGCGCGCCGGACGTGTGGATGGCGGATCCGCCGCGCATCGAGTACGGCGGCGTCGTCTCCTACAACTGGCCGACCTACCGCCGCGTCGGCGTCGGCGAGCGGCTGCTGCACAGCGGCTCGCTCGGCTGTCTGCACAAAAAGACCGATCTCTGCGACGTCTATTTCTTCGCCAATACCGCCGCCTCGCCCTACGAGGGCGACGTGCTGCTCCGCGGCCGTCACGCGCCGGAGACGTGGGATCCGCTGCGCGGCAAGACGCGGCGGCTCGAGGCGGAGCCGGTGCGCTTCCGTGGCGCGGCGTACACGCGCGTGCGCCTGACGCTCAACGCTTCCGCGTGCGTCTTTCTCGTCAGTCCCAATCCGCCCCGCACGGCCGTTCCGCTCCCCTCTGAGGGAGAGACCGCGCGGCCCTACCCCGATCCCGAATCCAATTTCCCATAAGGAGTCGCCCTATGTACTGTGAAAAGATCGCCGCTCTGTCCGCCGCGGTGGAGAAGAATCTCACGCGCGTGATATTCGGCAAGGAGGAGCAGATCCGCTTCGTTCTGACGGCGCTGCTCTGCCGCGGACACATCCTGCTCGACGACATCCCCGGAACCGGCAAAACCACGCTGGCGAAGGCCTTGGCCAAATCGGTCTCGGCCGACTGCCGCCGCATCCAGTTCACTCCCGACCTGCTCCCCTCCGACATCACCGGCATCAACTACTTCGACCAGAAGAAGAGCGAATTCGTCTTCCGGCCCGGCCCGGTCTTCACCAATATCCTGATCGCCGACGAGATCAACCGCACCACGCCGCGCACGCAGTCCGCGCTGCTCGAATGCATGGGCGAGTGCCAGGCCACGGTGGATGGCGTGACCTATCCGCTGGAGGCGCCGTTCCTTGTCATCGCCACGCAGAATCCCATCGAATCGCAGGGCACCTTCCCGCTGCCGGAGGCGCAGACCGACCGCTTCTTCATGAAGCTCTCCCTCGGCTATCCCGATCCGGCGAGCGAGCGCAGCGTGCTGAGCGAATACGGCGGCGCCTCGCCGCTCGACGCGCTGCGCCCGGTCTGTACGAAGGCCGAGGTGGCCGACGCCTGTCGGGCCGTGAACGCCATCACGGTCAGCGACCGCATCAAGGATTACATCGTCGCCATCGTCAACGCCACGCGCGAGAGCGACCGGCTGCGCCTCGGCGCGAGCCCCCGCGGTTCTCTTTCGCTGATGCGCGCGTCGCAGGCCTGGGCGGCGATGAACGGCCGCGACTTTGTGTTGCCGGACGACGTGAAGCGCGTCGCGGTGCCGGTGCTGGCGCACCGCGTGCTCTCCCGCTCGCAGAATACGATCCGCATCACCGACTCCAACGAGATCATCATCAGCTACATCGTTGACACCGTGCCCGCCCCCATCGAATGAGAGGCGAAAGGAGATGCGAGTGTGCTCATAGCCGCATGGATCGCTGCGCTCGTCGCAGTCTACCTGATTCAGTACCGGATCTTCCGCGACCATTCCTTTGACGGGGTACGCTACGACGTCACCCTCAGCACGGACGAGGTGTTCGAGGGAGAGGACGTCTTCCTCTACGAGGAGATCCTCAACGTGCGCCTCCTTCCGCTGCCGTTCGTCAAGGTGGATACGCGCCTGCCCGACGGGCTGCGCTACCGCCTGATTGAGGAGGAGGGCGAGGAGCGCCGGGGAACGTTCGCGCAGTCCGTGCAGAGCGTCTTCGTTCTGCGCCCGCACCAGCGGATCCGCCGCACCTGGCGCGTCAACTGCGCCGTGCGCGGCGAATATTCGATCGGCGAGGTGGTGCTCGTCACCAACGATCTTGTGGGCTTCGACCAGCAGTCGAAGACCATCACCGTCAAGCCGAGCGCGAAGAATCATCTCGTCGTGCTGCCGCGCACCGTGGGGCTGGAGCGGAATTTCACCGCCTCCCGTTACATCAGCGGCGACACGCTCTCGATCCGCGGCCTCGTCAGCGATCCGCTGCGCCTGTGCGGCGTGCGCGAGTACGCGCCGGGCGACCCGATGAAGCGGATCAACTGGAAATCGACGGCCGTGCACGGCGCGTTGATGGTCAACGTGGAGGAGTTCACCCGTCGCCATGCCTTCAATCTCGTCATGAACATGAACTCCCGCGACATCGAGCGCGTGCCGGGACCGCCGGCGATCCCCGCCTTCGTCGAGGGCTGCGTGACCGTGACCGCCTCGATCCTCGACGCGGTCTCCTCGGAGAACATCCGCGTGCGGCTGATCACAAACACCGTGCCGCCGGCGGCCGGAGAGGACATGCTCGTCCCCGTCGAGCGCATCCCGGCCGGGGAGGAGGACGGGGAGGACGAAGAACGCTGCGTCTTCGTCTCGCCGCCGCTGGCCGGCAAGAACCAGATGCTTGACGCGCTGCGCCTGCTTGCCATGCTGCCGATGGAGATTTCCGTCTCGGTCGAGAAGATGCTCGACGACATCCTCGACCGCCCGACGCTGTACGCGCCGGAGGGAAATCTGCTCGTCGTTTCCTCCTATCTGAGCGAGCGGATGATCCACTTCTTCTACGGTATGCAGCGGCAGGGCATCGACGTGATCTTCTACGTCACGAACACCGTGGGGAACGCCGCCATCATCCCCGACGACGTCCCCGTCTTCTACAAAACGCATTGGGAGGAATAAAATGGGCAATCGGAGCAAAATCGGCGAGGAGACCTTCGACGTCGCCTGCCACGCCCTCGAATTCCTCGCCGCCGGCTGCGTGCTGGCGCCGCTTGTGCAGATTCTGATCCGGATCCCCGGCTATGGCGCGCTGCCGCCGTTTCTGACGCTTCTTCTGCTGCTTCTCGGCTTCGGCCTCCAGAGCCTCTACGCGTCGATCATCCGCCGCCCGCGCGAGCGGGATCGCTACGCCGCCTCCTTTGACGGCGCGCCGGCCGTCCGTCTGCTCGAGGCGATCGTGCCGGTGCTGATCGCCGCCGGCGCGGCGTACCTCGCCCACCTTGGCATGGATCGGCTTCTGTGGTGGATGTTCCAGCACAGCGTGATCTTTGAATACGATCCCGCGTCGCTCTTTCCGTATATGGCGGCGCTCGGCGTCTTTCTGCCGCTGCTGTGCGGCATCCTGCTCTGGTTTTTCCCGCCGGAGCGCTTTGCCAACGCGCATTCGTTTCTGCCGGTCTTTGCCGCCGGCATCGTCATCACGCTGTTTCTGGCGGCCTTCGTGCATACGCGCGCCTTTACCGCGCTCTGCACGGCCTGCTGCTTCCTTTTCGTCGTCTCGACGCTGCTCGTCTTCAACCAGACCCACATCTCCCGCACTTACCGCGGCTCGCAGGTCTCCGTCCTCACGCCGTCCGCGCGCATCTTCAACGCGCAGATGGTCGCGGGCATGATCGGCGTGATCCTCCTGGCGACGGCGCTGTTCTACATCGTCGTCAGCGGCGTGACGACGCTGGTCCGCGCCGTCGTGCTCGTCGCGCTCTATAAGCTCTTCCAGCAGGAGGAGACGCTCGACGAGATCGGCATGGACGATCCCGATCTGGCCGCCGGCCGCATGGAGAAGATGATCTACGGCGATTCGGTCGCCACGAAGGTCTTCTTCTATATCTTCATCCTGCTCGCCGCCGGCGCCGGTCTGTGGATGGTCTTCGGCCGCCGCGGGCGCGGCCGCGCGATCGTGGACTGGCTGCGCCGGCTGATCGCCGACATCGTCGCCTTCTGCTCGACGGCCTTCTGGGCGATGACGCACGCGCTGCTCGACGAGGAGGAGGTCGAGATCCTCAATTACAAGGACGAGGAATCGAAGCTCCAGGACGCGGCGATCCGCGCCTATTCGGCCGTCGCCGGGCGGGAGGACAGCTACGCCGCCTTCCTCTCGCGCCTGAACGCGCTCGCCACGACGGAGGAGAAGATGAGCTTCGCCTATCGGACGATGCTGCGCGTCTACCGCGGCCTGCACGTGCCGCTGCGCACCTCGGATACGCCGCGCGAGGCGGCGGAGAAGATCCGCCGCTCCGCTGTGACGGACATCGACGACATCACCGAGGCGCTGGAACTGGTGATGTACGCCGAGCAGGACCTCGGCGCGCGCGGCGGCGACGCCATTGCGGCGATGTGCGCCGTTATCAAGAAGCATATGTATTGAAAGCTCTTGACAAATCCTCACAGATGTGCTATACTATAGGCGAAGTTTCAAAGAAAGGTGTGGAGAATATGACAAAAGCAACCGTTCGCATTTCGACGATCCAGGACGTTCGTACCTTTGTGGAGACCGTTACGAAGTATAATATGGAAATCGATCTTTCCAGCGGCCGCTACGTGGTGGACGCCAAGTCCATCATGGGCATCTTCAGCCTCGACCTGCTCAACCCGATCGAGCTGACCGCGCATACGGAGGACGAGACGGAGGCGCAGGCCCTTCTGCGCGATCTGAAACCGTTTATCGTTGAATAATCGAATCCGAAAAGAAAACCGCCTGTACCGGGTACAGGCGGTTTTTTTCGTTATTTCGTCGGCCACAGCCGCCAGAGCATCTCCGGCGTGAGCAGCGGCGCGGCTTTTTTTGCGTAGCCCGCCTCCGGGTATTCCGGATCGGCGCGCAGAAGCAGATGCGCGATGGCCTCCGTCGCGGGCTTGCCGCTGATCTGCTGATAGGGAAAGCCCTCGAGCGTCGTCGCATAGGGAAGGATGTATTCGAGCGCGGCCTGCAGCGGCGGCAGCGCCATGCCGGGACGGATCGCGTGCCAGTAGTCCGCCTTGACGTCCGCGACGCGGCGCGAAAGCTGGCCGAGCAGCATCAGCCCGTCGAGATTCATCGCCGAGTAGCCGAGGGCGTTGGTGCGCGCCAGCTCGTGGGGCTGCCGGCCCTCGCCGTCGATGTGCTTGGCGAGGCGGCGGTCAAAGGCCAGCGTCAGCGTGCGGCGGGCGAGGTGCGTCCGGCCGAGGAAGAGCGCCGCGGAGACGGTCTGTACGTCGTACCACGTGCCGTGGTTGTTGTGCTGGGAATCCTCGTCGGCGCCGTTCTCGCTTGTCAGCTGCCAGTCGAGATACTGCGTATACCACGCCGCCACACCCGCGCGGATCTCGGGCGGCAGCCACCCCATCGCCTCCAGCAGCGCCATCGCGTCGACCATCTCGTAGACGCCGCGCGTCTCGATGATGCCGATCCCGCGGCCGTCGCAGACGCCGGGGATCGCCTGCGCGTAGCGCAGATGCGGATGCATCGCCGTCTCCGGATCGAGGAACCATGCGCGCAGATAGTCCGCGGCGCGCGCGGCGTAGCGCGCGTCGCCGAAGTAACAGGCGGCGAGCGCGAGGACGCCGACGGCGCGGAACACGCCGTCCATGCTGTGCTTTTCGTTGACGATCGGATTGCGCTGGCCGTCCCGGCGGATATAGGGCAGCCCGTCCGGCGTATCCGGATTCGGCCACCAGTACGGCCCGTAGGAGGCGTAGTCGTGCGCGTCGCCGCTCGGCGCGCGGGCACCGCGCTTCGTCACGGTGAGAAGCTCGCCCTCCATCCGCCGCTCGGCCTGTGCGCGCAGGCAGTCCATCAGCGCCTCGTCTCGGCGTATCGCTTCGGCGTGCGGCGCAAAGGAGGCGCCGTCAAAGGTGATCGTGCGGGGAATCGCTGAAAGCTGCATCGTGGGTTCCTCCGTCTGTCTGAATTTGTCTCCATTGTAGCACAGCGCCGCGCCCTTGTCAATATCTTTCCGGCCACTTGACGCACGCGGAAAAATATGATATACTTTCCCCGGAAATCCGAATACAAAGGAGCACTGTATGGCCATCACCTACGACGCCGCCCGATCCACGTTCTATCTGGACGGCAGGAACCTGACGTATGCGTTCTGCATCAACCCCCTCGGCTACGCCGAGCATCTCTATTTCGGCCCGTCCATTCCGCACGACGATCTGCGCTACGCCGGTGCGATCGGCGGCAAGTCGATGCTCGCCTCGGCGCCCGGGAAGGACGGCGAGGGCTGTTACCAGTGGTATCCGCCGGAGGCGGCCTTCTTCGGTACTGGCGACTACCGTGAGCCGATGGTCCAGATTGTCACGGAGCAGGGCGACCGGCTCTGCGAGCTGCTCTACCGCTCGCACGAGATCCTGCCGCAGAAGCCGCCGATCCCCGGCATGCCTTCGCTGCGCGGCGGGGAGACCTTGCGTCTGACGCTCGCGGACGCGGTAAACGGCTTTGAGGCCGATCTCTACTACACCGTCTACGACGACGCGCCGGTGATCGCGCGCCATGTCGTCTACCGCAACGGCGGCGCGTCGCCGCTGTGCGTGCGCCGCGCCTATTCCTTCTCGCTGCCGCTGCCCGATCACGAACGCGAGGCGCTGACGCTTCACGGCGCCTGGGCCAAGGAGCGGCATATCGACCGCACGCCGCTTCATCACGGCGTCTTCTCGATCGACTCCAAGCAGACCTCCTCCACGGCCGTGCTCAATCCGTTTCTCGGGATCCTCACGCGCGGCGCGACGGAGGAGAGCGGCACGGCGATCGGCGTCAGCCTCGTCTATTCGTCCTCCTACATTCTGAAGGCGCAGGTCTGCCCGGACGGCACGACGCTGCTCACCGGCGGTATCCAGGATTTCGATTTCTCCTGGCAGCTCGCCGCCGGCGAAGAGCTGGCCGCGCCGGAGGTCGTGATCGCCGTCTCGGCGGAGGGCATCGGCGGCATGAGCCGCGCCTTCCACGATGCTTACCGCGCGCATCTGATCCCGCCGCGCACCGTGACGGCGCCGCGGCCGCTGGTGCTCAACAACTGGGAGGGCACCTATTTCCGCTTCAACACCGAGAAGCTGAAGCAGATCGTGGACGCGATCGAGGGCACCGGCGTTGACACCTTCGTGCTCGACGACGGCTGGTTCGGCAAGCGCGACGACGACCGCTCCGGCCTCGGCGACTGGTTTGTCAACGAGAAGAAGCTCGAGGGCGGCCTCGACGCGATCATCGATCACGTGCACAAAAAGGGCATGAAGTTCGGCCTCTGGTTTGAGCCGGAGATGGTCAGCGAGGATTCCGAGCTGTACCGCGCACACCCGGATTACGCCATCGGCGTGCCCGACCGCCCGCACTGCTACAGCCGGCATCAGTTCGTGCTCGATCTGACGCGCGCGGAGGTGCGCGACTACATCGTCACCGCCGTCAACCGCATCCTGCACACGCATGCGATCGAATACGTCAAGTGGGACTACAACCGCAACGTGACCGAATCCTTCTCCTACGGCCGCGAGAGCGGCCGGCAGATGGAGTTTGCGCACCGCTACGCGCTCGGCCTCTATGATATTTGCGACCGCATCGTGCTGGCCAATCCGCACGTCTTCTTCGAGGGCTGCTCCGGCGGCGGCGCGCGCTTCGATCCGGCGATGCTCTACTACTTCCCGCAGATCTGGACCTCGGACGACACCGACGCCGAGGAGCGTACGCGGATCCAGTACGGCACCTCGATCGTCTATCCGCTGTCCGCGATGTCCTGCCACGTCTCCACCTGCCCGAACCATCAGACCGGGCGCACGGCGAGCGAGGCGACGCGCGCGGCGATCGCGCATCTCGGCGCGACCGGCTACGAGCTTGATCCGACCCGCTTCACAGATGAAGACCGCGCGCGTGTGCGGCGCGAGACGGCGGAATACCGCGCGATCCAGTCCCTGATCCTGGAGGGCGATCTCTATCGCATCGATGACCCGAACACGAGCGGCTTCTTCACCGCCGCTGTGGTGTCGAAGGACAGGCGCGAGGCGTATCTCGTCTGCTACCGCCGCCTCGGCTCCGTCAACAACGAGATCCGGCGCGTGCGCATGGCGGGGCTCGATCCCGCGCTGCGCTATGAGGTGCCCGAGCTGAAGACGGCGCTTTCCGGCGCGACGCTCATGCGGCTCGGCCTTGTGCCGGCCTATCCGCGCGGCGATTTCGGCGTGGCGGTCTATCATTTTCATGCACAGGAGGCGTAAGGCATGAAGCACACGGTTGATATTCAGTATTATCCCGGCTGGACGCGCAAGGCGGTCTGCTTCACGATCGACGACGGCAATCTGGAGATGGACGAGAAGTTCCTCTCCATCGTCCGCCCGGCGGGCATCCGTGGCACCTTCAACCTCTGCGGCGTATCGACGGAGAAGATGACGGCGGCGGAGTGGCGCGCGTTTTACGCGGGCTACGAGATCGCCAACCACTGCAAGCATCATCCCTTCGCCTTTGCCGACGGCAGGGCATACGATATCAGCCCGGCGCCCTTCGCCGAGGGGGACCCGGAGGATGCGCTCTATCCGACCGACGTGCCGCATCTCTACCGAATCCGCCTGCCGCGCGGCTGGCGGATGATCGCCGATACGGAGGGCTACGTGCGCTTCGCCGACGAGGCGCAAAAGGAGCTTCGCGCGGTCTTTGGCGACATGTACGACGAGGGTTTCGTCTGGCCGTTCGATATCCAGCCGAACGCGGCGGTGCTGGCGCATCTGTGCGCGACGCACCGCAGCATCCGCCAGTCGGGCGCCGACGGCGACAGCCGCGGCTTCGCGCTGCCGGCGGATCGCCATCACTGGCACTACACGGCCACGCACCGCGACGTGGCGGAGATGGGCGCGCGCTACGCCGATTTCCCGGACGACGGCACGCTGAAGTACTTCTGCGTCGGCGTCCATTCGATCGATTACGAGCGCGACGGCCGATGGGGTGACCTGCGCGCCTTCGCCGCGCGCTTTGGGCGCAATGCGGCGTACTGCAGTCTCCCGATCGGCGAGATCTTCGCGCACGAGGACGCGCTGCGTCAGGTGCGCGTCACGGACGGCGCCGTCGAGAATCCGAGCGGCCGCACCGTCTATTTGACGGTGGACGGCGAGCGGGCGACGGTCGCCCCACACGCGGCGCTGCCGCTGTAATACGATGCGCTGGGATGCGATGGGGACCCCCTTTTGGAAAAGGGGGGCCCCAAACCCTCCCGGAAAACCCTGGGGCATGGCATGAAATACGGCAAGCGGGGCGGATGCTCCGCGAAGGCTGTAAACAAAAAGACGCAGGTCGTGACCTGCGTCTTTTTATTTTGCTGCTGCTCAGCGGGAGAGATCCTCCACGTAGAGCTCGCGGGGCTTGGTCGGATCGGCGGCGGCCTTCGGCGCCTCGGGCGCGGGCTGCTCGACCGATTCCGGATGATACTTGGCGGTGAGGAATTTGGCGGCGACCTGCGGGAAGAGCGCATAGCTGAGGACGTCCTCCTCGCACCGCGCCAGATCCTTTGATTCCTCGCGGTACTTTTCGAGCTCCGGCTCCAGAAGATCGGCCGGCCGGCATTCGATCAGCTCGGCGTTGCCGATGGCCTTGGCGCGCACCTCTTCGTTGACCGGCGCGGGCAGGCGGCCGTATTCGCCGCGGAGCAGGCCCTTCGATTCCTTGGTGATCATCTTGTAGCGTTCGCCGGCGAGGACGTTGAGCACGGCCTGCGTGCCGACGATCTGGCTCGTCGGCGTGACGAGCGGCGGGTAGCCGAAATCCTTGCGGACGCGCGGCACCTCGGCGAGCACCTCGTAGTACTTATCCTCGGCGTTGGCCTGCTTGAGCTGGGAGATCAGGTTGGAGAGCATGCCGCCCGGGACCTGATAGAGCAGGGTGTTCGTATCGACGCGCAGCACCTTCGGGTTGAGCGTGCCGGCGTCCTGCAGCTTCTGCGCCACGGTGCGGAAGTGGGCCGCTGCCTTGCTCAGCAGATTCAGATCGAGACCGGTATCGCGCTCCGTACCCTTCAGCGTCGCCACGAGCGATTCGGTGGCGGGCTGCGAGGTGCCGTTGGCGAGCGGTGAGAGGGCGGTGTCCACGATGTCCACGCCGGCCTGCGCGGCCATCAGATTGACCATGTCGCCGGTGCCGGTCGTGTTGTGCGTGTGCAGATGGATCGGGATGCCGACGTTTTCCTTCAGCTTGGTGACGAGCGAGTAGGCGTCGTAGGGCAGGAGCAGGTTGGCCATGTCCTTGATGCAGATCGTGTCCGCGCCCATCTTCTCCAGCTGCATGGCGAGGCGCACGAAGTAGTCCTCGTTGTGCACCGGAGAGATCGTGTAGCTGATTGCGGTCTCGCAGATGGCGCCGTACTCCTTGCAGGCGTGCACGGCGCGCTGGAGGTTGCGCGGATCGTTGAGGGCGTCGAAGATGCGGATCACGTCGATGCCGTTCTCGATGGACTTCCTGACGAAGGCGTCGACCACGTCGTCGGCGTAGTGCTTGTAGCCGAGGATGTTCTGGCCGCGGAAGAGCATCTGCAGCTTCGTGTGAGGCAGCGCCTTCTTCAGCGCGCGCAGCCGCTCCCACGGATCCTCGTTCAGAAAGCGCATGCAGGCGTCGAAGGTCGCGCCGCCCCAGCATTCGAGGGACCAGAAGCCGACCTTGTCCAGAATCTCGCAGGCGGGCAGCATGTCTTCGAGCCGCATGCGGGTGGCGGCCTGCGACTGGTGCGCGTCGCGCAGGATCGTATCGGTGATATAGAGTTTTTTCGCCATAGTGACTACAGGATTCCTTTCATGCGAAATTCAGCCGGGCGCATCAGGCGCCGAACAGGGCAAGGAGCACACCCGCGGCGATGGCGGAGCCGATCACGCCGGCGACGTTCGGGCCCATGGCGTGCATGAGCAGGAAGTTGGAGGGATCCTCCTTCTGCCCGACCATCTGGGAGACGCGCGCGGCCATCGGCACGGCGGAGACGCCGGCGGAGCCGATCAGCGGGTTGATCTTCTTCTTGAGGAAGAGGTTCATGAACTTGGCGAGGAGCACGCCGCCGGCGGTGCCGAGACCGAAGGCGATGACGCCCATGACGATGATCTTGATGGTGCTCCAGGAGAGGAAGGTGGCGGCGGTCGCGGTCGCGCCGACGGAGATGCCGAGCATGATCGTGACGATGTTCATCAGCTCGTTCTGCGCGGTCTTGTTCAGACGCTCGACGACGCCGGATTCACGGAAGAGGTTGCCGAGCATCAGGCAGCCGATCAGCGGCGCGGCGGAGGGAACGAGCAGCGCCACAAAGACGGTGACGACGATCGGAAAGATGATCTTCTCCATGCGGGAGACCGGGCGGAGCGTCGTCATTTTGATCTGGCGTTCCTTTTTGGTGGTCAGCGCTTTCATGATCGGCGGCTGGATCACCGGCACGAGGGCCATGTAGGAGTAGGCGGCCACGGCGATCGGGCCGAGCAGGTGCGGGGCGAGACGCGTGGTGACAAAGATGGCGGTCGGGCCGTCGGCACCGCCGATGATGGCGGTGGAGGCGGCCTCCTGCGCCGTAAAGCCGAGCAGCTTGGCGCCGGCATAGGTGGCGAAGATGCCGAGCTGGGCGGCGCCGCCGAGCAGCAGGCTCTTCGGATTGGCGATCAGCGGGGCGAAGTCGGTCATCGCGCCGACGCCGAGGAAGATCAGGCACGGATAGATGCCGAGCTTGACGCCGAGATAGAGGAAGTCGATCAGGCCGGGCGTGATCGATTTGCCGACGGTGACGGAGGCGAGGATCGTCTCGGAGACGCCGGCGGCCGCGAGCTCATCGAGCAGCTCCTGCGTGACGGCCGCGCCGCCGAGGAGGTCCCAGTGGACGTGCCCGCCGGCGAAGAGGATCTCGTGATACATCTCGGCGCCCGGCAGGTTGGTGAGCAGCATGCCGAAGGCGATCGGAAGGAGCAGCATCGGCTCGAATTTCTTGACGATGGCAAGATACATCAGCACAAAGGAGATCAGCATCATCAGAAGAACCTTCCAGTTCTGGGCGATGAGCAAAAATCCCGTCTGATGCAGAAAGTTTACGATGGTTTCCATGGAAGTCCTCCGTCGCTCAGTTCAGCGTGCAGAGAACCGTACCGGCCTCCACGGAGGAGCCCTTCTGCGTGTTGACGGAGGCGATCACGCCGTCGCGGGGCGCCATGATCTCGTTTTCCATCTTCATGGCTTCGAGGATGAAGAGAACGTCGCCCTTCTTGACGGAGGCGCCGTTTGTGACGTTGACGGAGAGGATCGTGCCGGGCATCGGCGCGCTGACCTTCTCGGCGCCGGCGGGTGCGGCCGGTGCGGCGGCCGGCGCGGCGGGGGCCTTGACGTCGGCCTTGTCGATCACCTCGAGCGTGATCTCGTACAGATTTCCGTTTACGTTGACCTTATACATTTTCATGGAGAGATACCTTCCTTATGTGAAATGTCGATTATTTTTCGATTTTTTTCAGGGAGAGAATGCGAATGGCCGAGACGTCGGCGCCGAGCTCTTCGGCGACGGCGGCGGCGATGGCGGCGACCAGCTCACCGCGATTCTCGATCGCGGCCGGCGCAGCCGGGGCAGGGACGGCCTTCGAGGGCGCGTCCGGCTTGGCAAGCTTGCTGACGACGTAGCTCATCAGCATGCACAGGAAAACGATGCAGGTCAGTCCGAGCAGAACGGTGCACATTCCCATCAGGATGACGAAAACGATGTTCGGCTCGGCAATGGCGGCGTGGTACATGGCGGATCCTCCTTCCGTGAGATTTTTCCGGTATGGAAAAGGCGGGCGCTGCGGGGCGCCGTTCCATGCATGGAATAGGGGGCGGAGGCGGGGGATTTCCGTAAAAATCCGTCCCGACGGCCGCCGGCGAGAGCCGGAATCTGCGCGCAGACCAACTTTCACCAACATAATTATAGCCGTTCTGCGGGAAAAGTCAAGAGGAAAGCGGAAAATCGGGAGAGAGAAAAAAAGGCCGCCGGGCGGCGAGATTTTGTGCGGCTTTTTTGCAGTTCGCTCTTGCGCTGCGGCGGCGGATGTGCTATAATGCATCCGGACCAAAAGCGGCAGGAGACTGAAATATGGTGAAAACGGAAGACAGGGCGGCGCTCGGCCGCCTCTATGCGGGATGCTCCGTCTATCACGGCGAGCTGCACGATCACTCCGACAGCGGCGGCACCAGCGACGGCAAGTGCCCGCTCGCGCTCTGGCCGGAGAAGATGCGCGCGCTGAAGATGGATTTCGCCGCCATTCTCGATCATCGGCAGGTGCGGCACATGTACGAGGACGTGTGGCGGGACGGCCTCTTCATCCCCGGCACGGAGCCGGGCACGGTCATCCTGGACAGCGCGGCCGAGGAAAAATCCATGCACTACAACATGCTCTTCGGCGAGCGCGAGGCGCTCTCGCAGCTGCTTGAGGAATTCCCGGAGTACCAGTTCAGCGGCGGCGTGGAGGGGCATTTCATCTATCCGCGCTTCACGCGCGCCCGCTTTGGTGAGCTGATCGACGCAGTGAAGGCGCACGGCGGCTTTTTCGTTCACCCGCATCCGAAGCAGCTGATGCGTTCGGAGGATCCGCTTGACTACTGGTTTCGGGACGAGACGGGGCTTGAGGTGATCTACATCGGCCTCGACCGGGAGGAAACGAAGGAAAACTACGCGCTGTGGACGGCGCTGCTCGCGCGCGGGCGGCAGATCTGGGCGACGGCCGGCTGCGATCTCCATCGGGAGCCGCACGACACCGCGCTGACGACGATCTACGCCGAGGCGTACGCGGCGCGCGCGTATCTTTCGCATCTCACCGTCGGCGATTTCACCGCCGGGCCGGTGGGCGTGCGCATGGTCGCCGGCGGGACGAAGATGGGCGGGCAGTGCGCGTTTGCCGGGCGGCGGCTCGTCGTCTGCGCCGCCGATTTTCACGACAGCGTGCGCGATCCGTCGCACGAATACCGCCTCGATCTGCTCAGCGACGGCGGCGTGGCCGCCAGCGTGCCGGCGGATCCCGAGGGGGAGACGTGGCTGGCGCTCGACGCCGATCCGTCGTGGGCCTTCTGCCGCGCGGAGGTCACGGATGTGACGCGCGATCTGCGCATCGCGCTCGGCAATCCGATCTGGAACCGGGCGTAAAAAGAATCAGGCCGCCGGAGAAATCCGGCGGCCTGATTCTTTTGTTTTACAGCCGCTGCGCAAGCATCCACTCGTACAGCGCGGGATCGGTGTAGGCGTTCTCCCACGAATTGTGGCCGACGCCGGGGTAGAGCGTCAGGCGCGGATGGCCGCCGTGACGGCGGATGCTCTGCACCATGCGGATGCTCTCCGTCACGTCCACCGTCGTGTCCGCTTCGCCATGGAAGGCCCAGACCGGCTTGGCGGCCAGCTGACCGCCGTACCAGGTGACGCCCGTGCCGCAGACCGGCGCGACGGCGGCGAAGCGCTCCGGATTGGCCAGCGACCACAGCCAGGTGCCGGTGCCGCCCATGCTCAGACCGGTCAGGATCACGCGCGAGGGATCGACGGCATAGCGCGTCAGCGCGTCGTCGAGCAGCGCGTTGAGCGATTCGATGAAGCAGCCCCAGTATTTGCCCGCCGGGCACTGCGGCGCGACGATCACGAACGGATACGCCTGCCCCGCGCGCGCGTATTTCATTGGGCCGTGCACGGCGACCTTCTCCACGTCGTCGCCGCGCTCGCCGGCGCCGTGCAGGAAGATCATGAGGGGCCAGTCCTGGCGGGAGGCGTAGTCGTCGGGCAGATATTCGAGATACCGGAATTCCGTGTGCGGCGCGCCGAGCGCCGTCTTTTTTGCCGTAATCACTGTTTCATCCTCCGGATTTGTTCTATGGTGCGCTCCGCCGCGTCGTCGAGGGAGATCTCCGTCAGGCCGAAGAGCGAGGTTCTGAGGCGGCCGCGGAGCGGGCTCGTCCACGCCTCGCCGACGGCGTCGATGCCGTAGGCCATGCCGAGGATGCTGCCGACGGTCGCGCCGTTGCAGTCGGTGTCAAAGCCGCACTGCACGGCGCGGCAGATCGCGCGGCCGTACTCGTCGCCGTACCAGAGCAGGGAGGCGGTGACGATCTCGGCGTTGGAGATCGTGTGGCACCAGTCGTGGCCGCGGTGCTCGTCCCAGCGCGCGGTGATCGCGGCGAAGGCCTTTTCCGCCGGTCCGCCGGTCTCATAGGCCGCCAGATGCCCGGCGACGCGCTCATAGAGGCGGGAGGTGGCGGGAATCTGCGACAGGCCCGCGCGCACGATCTCCGCGCGGTCCGTCGTCACGGCGGCCGCCGCCAGCATCGCGGCGGCGAACATCTCGCCGTAGATGCCGTTCTTCACGTGGGAGATCGAGGCGTCGCGCCAGGCCATCGCCGCGGCGCCCTCGGGATCGCCCGGATGGATGTAGCCGAAGTAGTCCGCACGGATCTGCGCGCCGATCCACTCACGGTAGGGATTCTTGTAGGAGGCGGAGGCCGGCGGGCGGATGCCGCGCACGAAGTTGACGAAGGCCGCGCGTTCGGCGGTGCAATAGGCGCTCTTCGGCTGCATCTCCAGCCAGAAGTCGGCCGCCTGTTCCGGCGTGAAATCCTTGCCGCGGCGCTCCAGAAGCAGCATGTAGAGCACGGTGTAGTTTGTGTCGTCGTCCACCGGCGCGCATTCGATGCAGTCCGGATACGACGTGCGCGTGAGGAAGGGAAAACGCATCGAGCCGCAGATCTCCTCGTTCAGCTCGCTGCGGCGGATGTAGCGCGTCATCGGGAAGTTGCCCGTGGCCTTGAGGATCGGATGCAGCTCCTCCGTGCGCACGCCCTCCACCGGCTTGCCGAGAAGGCAGCCGGCGACGCGGCCGTACCAGGCGCCCCGCAGCTTGCGGCGCAGCGCTTCCTCCGTCAGCGGCGCGTGCGGCGGCAGCGTCCAGCCGTCGCGCAGGGCGAGGATCTCCTCGAGGTCGGACGGCTCTTTATAGGGATAGTCCGCGCGCGTCGGCAGCGTCGTGAGAAACCGGAAGAGCGCGTCGGCCATCGCCTCCCGCTCCGGCCCATCGGGCAGGCTGATGACGCCGTCGAAGGCTGCCTTGTACGGCGCGGCGTCGAGCCCCTCCTCGAGACACTGCAGATATTCGGCCGAGAGGCCGCGGGAGTAGATCTCCCAGGCGTTCATTTTCTGATAATTCGGCGTGTAGTCCATCGCTCGCCTCACAGCTTCATTTTGCCCGAGGCTTCGAGCAGCTTGATGAAGAGACCGCCCTGCACCGAACGGTGGCGGAAGCCGCGCACATTGCCGGTGACGGTGAAATACCAGTCGGTCAGCGGTACGCGGGAGAGCGTACGGTGATAGGCCTCCCACAGCGGCGCGACGTAGGCTTCAAAATCCTCTCTCGTGCCGGCGAGCGTGGCCGTCCAGACGAGCCAGTCGCTCTTGGTGTACGTCTCGCGGTTGTCGAGCGGCATGCCGTAGGGATTGACGTGCTTCCTATAGGAAGCAAACTCGGACTCGATGACCGTGCGGTCCATGAGGCCCGTGCCCCAGAGCTTGTCCCAGACGATGTTGTACTTCATGCTCCAGGTGCCGGGGCGGTCGAAGGCGAGGCGGAAGCTGCCGTCGCCGTTGGCGGCCGTCTTCACCCAGCCGTCGGCCATCTTCTTGGCGCGTGCGAGATAGTCCGCGCGCTTCGCCTCGTCGCCCATCATCCCGTAGAGGATGCCCAGTCCGGCGATGCCGGCGATCGCCTTGAGCGACAGGTTGCAGTTGTGCGCCAGATGCCCGGCGAAGTCGTCCGTGCAGAGCTGATTCTCCGGATCGCTGCCGTGCTCCTCCAGATACTTCACCCACATCTCAAAGAGATCGAGGTTCTCCCGCACGAAGGTGAGATCGCCGTCGGCGACGGCCGCGGCGGCCGCCATGACGAGCATGTTGCCGCATTCCTCGACCGGCATCTGCTTGTCGAAGCGGCACTTGCCTGTTTCGCGGTCGAGGCCGTAGCGCTGACCGTCCACGACGGGATAGCGGCCGGCGTCGTGCGGCGCGAAGTCATAGTCCCACTTGTCGCTGCGGGCGAAGCGGACGATCGGGCGCATCATGCCGCGCACCAGCTCCGGATTATAGAGCAGGAAGAACGGCATCGAGGGATAGGAGACGTCCACCGTGGCGGCGCAGCCGTTGGAGAAGCATTCCTTCGAGATGAGGAGCAGATCGCCGTTCTCGTCGCAGACGATCTTATGCGCGGCGATCACCTGACGGAAGGCCAGCTCCAGGATCTCGGCGTATTTCTCGCCGCCGGCGCGCGTCGCGTCGACGAAGAGCCGCTAGTCGAGCGCGCGAGCGCGCTCGAGCAGCGCGGCGTAATCGGCGTAGGCGTCGGTGATGGCCTCGGTGATCGTCTTGCCGCCGGCGTTCCAGACCGAGCGCAGCTTCGCTCCGAAGTAATCGATCGAGGCGACGTCGTCGTAGGCGAAGGTGAAGAGCACGCAGTCTTCCTTATCGGTGGCGAGCGCCGCGTGCGCGGTGAGGAAGATCATCTTGCCGTCGTCCCCGTGCGGCATTTTGTCCATGAACGGCACCTCGCGGGTCTCGGCGCGCACCGAGCCGAGACGGGCGGACACGCCGAGATAGAAGTAGCCCCAGTCGATGCGCAGATCGTCGCCGTCGCGCCCCAGCACCGGCTGGCTGACGCTGCCGATCTTGCCGAGGGCGATGCCGCTCTCCTGCAGCATCTCGACGCGCAGCGCGTCCTGGCCGCGATAGTCGAGGCACAGCTCCTCGCTGGCGGAGACGGAGACGGAGACGGCGTGCGGCGCGCCGTCCTCGGAGGCGACGGCAATCTCCAGATAACTGACCGGGCGGGTCATGATCGGCAGATCGTCCGGGAGGAGCGGGGAGGTGAAGCGCGCGCTGAGCGTCACGCCGGCGGCGCGGAAGCGGTAGAGCGTGGAGAGCGCGGTGATCTGGACGTCGGTCTGCTCCATGGCGGGCGAATCGTCCGCGGCGTGGAGACGGCCGAGGAAGCGGTACGGTACGCCGTCGATCTCGGCCACGCCGAGGATCGTGTGCGGCTTGCCGGTCCAGTGCATGGTCACCGAATCGGTGAGGCGGTCGCTGGGCGACCAGACGGAGAAGTAGGGATCCACCGTAATCAGCGGATTGGCGGGAGCGCGAAGCATCATGGCAGGGCACCTTCCTTGGATCAGATTTTGAAATGATTGGGCGCGGGTCGCATACACCGTCATTATAGCATGATGCTCCCGCCATGTCAACGGCTTCGGCAGATTTTCATCATTTGTCTTTTTCCGCGCTTTTTTCCCGGAGCGGCTTGACACGCTCCGCAATTCTGATATAATAGTGAAAAACGATCCGCGGAGGAACCGACATGAAATCCTACTGGATGTGGCACTGGGGAGACTACGAAATCTATCATACGTATGTGGAAAATACGCGGCGTCAGGAATTCGGCGCCGATTACCCGACGATGTGGCACGGCGACGTGCCGTATCCCACCGTCAGCTTTACCCGCTCGTTTACGACGGAGACGCCGGGCACGATGAAGGTCATCGTGAGCGGCAAGGGCTACTTCACCTTCGACGGCAAGCGGTATCCGACGGGCGTCGCCGTGCCCGTCGCGCCGGGCAGACACTCGGCGCTCGTGCGCGTGACGAAGCTCGGCGGCCTGCCCGCCGCCTTCATCGAGAGCGACGTCTGCCCGAGCGGCGCGCTCTGGCTGTGCGACCACGCGACGCCGGAAAAACTGCCCGCCGGCTGGCTGCCGGAATATGACGCGGCGGACAAATCGCCGGAGATTTTCCCCTTCGCCTACGAGACGCGCACGCCCGTCTCCGTCCGGGGGACGGCGGACGACGCGCTGTGGGATTTCGGCGTCGAGCTGTTCGGGTACCTTGATATTTCCGGCGCCTCTCCCGACGTGGCCTGCCGCGTCACCTACGGCGAATCGGCCGAGGAGGCGATGGGCGGCGCCGACGCGATCCTCTTTGAGGAGATCGGCGGCGCGGCGGACTATCGGCTGCGCCAGCGCGCCTTCCGCTTTGTCCGGATCGAGGGAAAGGGCGCGTCCGCGCTGCGCGTGACGGCGGAGTACGAATATCTGCCGATGGCGCGCTGCGGTTCCTTCCGCACGGACGACGAGGAGGTCAACCGCATCTGGGACGTCTGCCGCTACACGTTTCATCTGAACTGCCGCGAGACCTATCTCGACGGCATCAAGCGCGACCGCTGGGTCTGGTCGGGCGACGCCTACCAGTGCTACAAGATCAACCGCTACCTGTTCGCCGACGGCGCCATCGACCGCCGCACGATCCTCGGCCTGCGCGGCAAGGATCCGGTCGAGCAGCACATCAACACGATCCTCGATTACAGCATGTACTGGATCCTTTCGCTCGAGGACTACTACATGACCTTCGGCGACCGGGAGTTCCTCTGCCTGCTCTGGCCGCGCACGCGGACGCTCTTCGATTTCATCCGCTCGCGCGAGAGCGAGGATGGCTTCCTCGTCGGCCGCGCGGGCGACTGGACTTTCGTGGACTGGACGGAGATGGACAAGACCGGCGCGGTCTGCGCCGAGCAGATGCTCTACGTCGCCACACTGCGCGCGATGGCGCGCCTCGCCGTGCTGAACGGCGAGCGCGGCGAGATCTACGACGTGCAGGCGGACTCCCTCACCGAGCGGATCACGCAGTACTACTGGGATGCCGAAAAGGGCGCGTTCATCGACAGCTATGAATCCGGCCGCCGCAGCGTCACCCGCCATGCGAACATCTTCGCGCTGCTCTACGGCATCGCCGACGAGGCGCAGCGCGCCTCGATCATCAAAAACGTGCTTCTTTCGGACGAGGTGCGCCGGATCACGACGCCGTATTTCGAGGGCTTCGAGCTCGACGCGATGTGCGCGATCGGCAACTACGCCTATTTTGAAGAGATGCTCCACGCCTACTGGGGCGGGATGCTGCGCCTCGGCGCCACGACGATCTGGGAGCAGTTCGATCCGACGGAGACGGGTGCCGCGCATTACGCGATGTACAATCACCCCTTCGGCCGCTCGCTCTGTCACGCCTGGGGCACGACGCCGATCTACCTCTTCGGCCGGTACTATCTCGGCGTGAAGCCGACCTCTCCCGGCTTTTCCGCTTTCACGGTCGAGCCGCAGCGCGGCGGCTTCGGCGAGATCGAGGGCACGGTGCCCGTCGGCGAGGGCGAGGTCTGCGTCCATCTGACGAAAACGGAGCTGACCGTGCGCGCCACGGCGCCGGGCGGAACGCTCCGCTTCGGCGGCCGCGAGACGCCGCTTCCGGTCGGGGAGACGATCCGGATTCCCGTATAAGAAAAACCGCCGCCTGCCAGGCGCAGGCGGCGGTTTTTGTTTCGCGGAGGATCATTCGAGAATGTTCGTCGTGATGAAATCGACGCCCCACTCTACGAGCGGCGCGGCCTCCTCGGCCGTGTTCACCGTCCAGCAGTTGACGAGGATCCCGGCCTCGTGCAGACGGCGGATCGCTTCGGCGTCGAGCTGCTTGTAGAAAATGTCGAGGTCGAAATGATGCGCCCTCAGACGCTCGATCAGCTCGTCCGTCACCGCCTCGCGGTAGACGAGGAACTGCATCGGCGCCTCGGGAAAGTGCCGGCGCAGATAGACGAGATTCTCATAGCAGAAGGAGATGAAGATCACGTGCTCCTCCGCGCCGGCGGCGCGGTAGGCCGCGGCGATCTGCTCGATCGTCGCCTCGCTCATGGGATTTTTCAGCTCCAGCACGCCGATCTTGCCGTACTTTTCGCAGATGTTGATGTAATCGGTCAGAAGCGGCACGCGCAGATCGCGCCGCGTGCTGCCGCCGTGCGAATCGCGCAGCGCGAGGTCACGGAAATCGGCGTAGTCGGACTGCTCGACGTTGATGTCGGCGTCGGAGACGCGCTTCGTCGATTCGTCGTGCAGGCAGACGAGCTGCCCGTCGCGCGTGACGTGCACGTCTGTCTCGATGCCGAAATAGCTGCGGTTGCCGGCGGCCACAAAGGCGCTGGCGGTATTCTCCAGCTCCAGACCGCTGACGCCGCGGTGCGCGACCATGCGCACGCCGGCGTGCGGGATATGCAGAGTGTCCATAGAATGCTGCCTTTCTTTTTCTGAATGAGAATCGCGCGGCGGCCGCTGTCAGGGGAAGGCGGAAGCGCCCCGGGATGCTTTATACGATCCGGCGCAGCACGCGCTGCGTCTCGGGCACGTCGGCCGCGGCCGCCGTCATCGCCGCCTGCAGCTCCGCTGAAACTCCGTAATTGGCTTTCATTTTCTCAAACTGACCCGCCGCGGCCAGCCGCGCGGGGATCACGGCGTAGCCGGCGTAGGCCGCGCCGGCGTCGCCCAGTTCTTTTTTGCGGAGCTGGAGCTCTTCATTGTACGCTTTTTCGGCAAGCGCGTCCTCGATGTACGGCGTCAGCGCCTCCATGGAGGCGATCGCGGCGAGGGCCGGCGCCTTTTTCTTGCCGCTGACGATCATATAGACGCCGCCGGCGAGCGTTCCAAGACCGATCAGCAGTCCGACGACGACGGCGCCGGTACTGGCCGCCATCGGCCGGCGCAGCAGCAGCGTCAGCGCGGCGATCGCCGCGCCGAGGACGGCGACGACAATGCCCGCCGCGGCGTCGGTCTTTGCGGCCATGCCCGATTTGAGCTCGGCGCCGGTGAGGGTGATCTCGCGCACGGCGCGGACGGACTGCGTGACGTGGATTCTGGATCCGGCGCGCGTCTCCTCCTTGCGGGCGCAGACAAAGCTGTCGCACCAGACGGCCTCGTCGGGCACGTTTTCCTCTACCCAGGCGGACAGCGCTTCCTGTTTTGCCATATGTGCCTCCTCGGATTGTTTATCCTTTATAGTGACGGTATTTCTCGACGGCGTCGAGAATCGCCGCCATGTTTTCCAGCGATACGTCGTAGTTGAGCTCGATGTTCAGACCGAGACCGCCCTCTTTCATGTAGAGCGATTCGACGCACAGCCCCACGTGATCGAAGATCTGGGAGCGCGTCGCCCACGGGAAGAGCTGGCGGTCGAGGTCGAGGTTGATCGTGATGATCTGCTCTCTGCGGCAGACGCGGACGAGATGGTCGATGCCGTTGGCACGGAACTGCGGGTTGATGATGTCCACGCCGCACTCCACAAGATCCGGCATGATCTCCCAGATGCAGCCGTCGGTGTGCATATAGATGAGCTGATCGGGCTTGTACGATTTGACGATGCCGTACAGCTTGCAAAAGCAGGGCTTCAGATACTTCCGCCACCGCGCCGGGCCGATGGCGAGTCCCTTCTGCGTGCCGAGATCGTCGCCGAAAGACTGCAGCTTCTGCATCCGCGGCAGGATCGCCGCCACCTGATACAGATTGTATTCGAGCACCTTGTCGATCAGCGTCCGGATCGTCTCGCCTTCCTCGGCAAACCAGATCATCGCGTTCTCGAAGCCCGCGAGGTCGAGCAGGCGCAGATACATAAAGCCGTGCGGCAGCCGTCCGTCACGGTTCTGCGGAATCTGCAGATTGAACACGTCCTCCTCGGTCTTGATGGGGTGACCGGTCACGATGGCCTCGTTGCCGTCGATCTCGTTTTCCCAGCGGCAGCCCCATTCGTCGATCCAGACGCCCTTGCGGTAACTTGGCCGGAGATGCTCCACGATGTGTTCGAGATCCTGCTGTCTGCCGCCGAAGAACTGCGGATACTGGTCGATGAGACGCTGGAGCTCCGCGCCGTATTTGATCCATGCGGCGGGGAGAATGCTGACTTGAACGGGAATCTCCGCGGGAGAGTCCATACGAAACGCTTCAATCAGATTGGACATGGCGGTATCTCCTTATCTATTGCTGTTTCTTGCGCTTGTCGTTTTTTGACCTGATCCTGACGGGTCCTGCGGCGATGCCGACGGAGGCCGGTCAGGATTCCGGGTACGAGTCGATCCACGCGCGCACCTCGTCCATGTCTGCGTAGTGGTAGAATTCGTGCGCGCCGCTGTAGGCGTCGTAGGAATCCTTGAGCGGTTCGCCGTAGAAGTACGCAGAGGCGAAGACCGTCCCGGTTTCGAGATCGTACAGGTAAACCTGCAGCGTCTCTCGGTGTCCGATCACGGCCTCTCCGCGCTTGTCCTTGTAGTTTTTCCAGTCGCGGAATTCGGAGTTGAGGAAGACGAGGGTACCGCGCGTCAGTGCGTCCTCCGCGGAAAAGTCGCCCTCGGCGGCGTCAAGGTACGGCTTGCCCCACGTCCAGCGGACGGTGTAGATCGGCTCGGTCACAGGCAGTACAGCGTCGGAGACGTCGGGGTATCTCCAGTTCCAGTCGTCTTCGCTCTTCTGCTCAATGAACGGCGTCAGCGCGCCGCTTTCATTCAGCTTCGCCATGACGTCCGCCTTTACGCCGCCCTTCTTCCCGCCGCAGCCGGCGGCGAGGAGCGAGACGGCAGCCAGAACTCCCGCGAAAAGCCGTATCCAAAGCTTCATCCTTCTGACTCCTGCGTTTTTTTATTTCATTAACTTTACCATGCGGGGACGGGATTGTCAATGAATAACATATGAACGCACTGTTAAAAATCTCCGGAGGGGCCGCCGTGCGGCGGCCCCTCCGGAGACTGCGGTTTTATGCGCTCCGGTCCTCGCCCTTCGGCGCCATGCGGGACATCTGCCGCTGCGCCATGACGAGCCCGTAGTAGATGCCGCGGCGCTTCATCAGCTCCTCGTGCGTGCCGATTTCGGCGACCGTGCCGTGATCGAGCACGAGGATGCGCGTGGCGTTGCGCAGCGTCGAGAGGCGGTGCGCGATGGCCAGCGTCGTGCGGTCGGTGGTCAGCTTCTGCAGCGCGTCCTGGATCTGCTTTTCCGTCTCCGTATCGAGCGAGGCGGTCGCCTCGTCGAGGATCAGGATGCGCGGATCGTGGAGCAGGGCGCGGGCGATGGCGACGCGCTGCCGCTCGCCGCCGGAGAGGGTGTGGCCGCGCTCGCCGACGACGGTGTTGTAGCCGTCGGGCAGCTTCATGATGAAGGCGTGCGCGCCGGCCAGCTTGGCGGCGGTCAGCACCTCCTCGCGCGCGGCGTCCGGCTTGGCGTAGGCGATGTTGTCGTACACCGTGCCGGCGAAGAGGAACGTCTCCTGCAGCACCACGCCGATCTGCGAGCGGAGCGAACTCTGCGAGATCTGCCGCAGGTCGACGCCGTCGATGCGGATCGCGCCCTCCTCCACGTCGTACAGACGCATGACGAGGTTGATGAGCGTCGATTTGCCGGCGCCGGAGCGGCCGACGATGCCGATCATCTCGCCCGGATGGATCTCCACGGAGACGTTGTGCAGCACCTCGGCGGTGTTGTCGTAGCCGAAGGAGATGTTGTCGATCGAGATGTTGCCCTCGATCTTCAGATCCACGGCGTCTTCGCTGTCGGCGACGTCCACCGTCTCGTCGATGACGTCGAAGATCTTGACGATGGAGGTCATCACGCGCACCAGCATGCGCGGGATGTTGGAGAGCCAGCGCAGCGGCCCGTAGATGATGCTGACGTAGGCGGAGAACTGCGTCATCTCGCCCAGCGTCATCTCGCCGCTGAGGATCTTCTGCCCGACGTAGTAGAGCAGGAAGAACTCGCCTGCGCCCATCAGAAAGCCGATGATCGGGCTGAAGACGGCCCAGAAGCGTTCGTTGGAAGCGGAGATGTCGCGCTCGGCGGCGATCACGCGGTCGTAGCGCTCTTCTTCATATTTCTCCCGGCCGAAGGCCTTGACCACGCGGATCCCGGCGAAGATGTCATGCAGGATCGTGCTGGCGCGGGCGTTCTGTGTCCACTGGCGGTTGTAGCGGCGGTGGACGGTGCGGTGGAAGGCGCGGTGCAGCCAGAGCACGAGCGGCACCGGCAGCAGGATCAGGAGCGCCAGGCGCCAGTCGTAGGCGAAGAGGATCACGGCGACGGCGAGGAAGGTGACGGCCTGCTCGACGACCGTGCCCAGCTCCCGCGTCAGAAAGCCCTGCACCGTGGCGGTGTCATTGGAAACGCGGTTCATCAGCTCGCCCGCCGTGCGGCGCGAGATGCGGGAGATGGAAAGCATCTGGATGCGGTCGAACACCAGCTCCCGCAGCCGCACGACGACGCCGTTGCCGGCCTCGATGAGGAGCAGCGAGCGCCCCATGGAGATCAGCCGCGTGGCGAGATTGACACCGAGAATCGAGAGGATCACGAGAAGGAACTGCGTTAGGAGCGGGCGCGTCTCGGAGCGGATGTAGCGATCCACGAGGATGCGGTTCAGATACGGCGGGAGCAGATTCAGCGCGGCGATCATAAAGTAGATGACCACCGAGGCGTAAATATAGAAGCGGTAGGGACGCGCCACGGCCCACAGCCGCGACAGGTACTGCCGCTTTGAGACGCAGTGGTCGCAGATCGAGGAGCCGGGGCGGAAGGGCCGGCCGCACTTCGGGCAAACGCGGAACAACTCCGCCTCAAAATCGTAGCGGATCTCCTCCCCCTTGAGATGCCGCGTCATCTGCTTGACGACGGCGGCGTACCAGTCCTTGTAGCGCATATCCGCGCGGCAAAGAACGGCCGCCTCGCCGTTCTTTTTCACGTATTCGGCGAAGACGCAGCCGATGCCCATGCGGAACTCGCACTTCTCGAGCGCGTCGAGCGGCACCGATTCCGCTTCCGTTCCGTTCACATAGCAGACGAGGCGGTCCTTCAGCAGCGCGGCGATGCCGTCCTCTTTCCTCTCCGCGTCTCCCGCCGCCTCACGGGGAAGATCCGCCGGGAGGACGAGCAGCACGTCGGAGGCGTCAAGCGAGGGATCCCACGCGCAAAGCCGCGCCGTCAGCGAGGCTCTTGTTTCCATGATCCGCCTCCTTCAAAGGTACAGCTCGATCTGCCGGTAGCTCTTGCGGTCGAGCGCGTGCAGATCGGGGATCTCGTAGCGGTTGCCGTCGATGTCGGTCAGGAGAAGCCGGTTTTCGTCGATGCGGAAGAGATTGCGCGAGACGTCGCGCATCGTGAAGTGCACCTCACCCTGCGCCGTCATGGCGGTGCAGTAAGCGTAACCGTAGCGCTCCTTCAGCTGTTTGATCGCCGTCAGCGCCGGCGCGTAGTATTTGCGGGCGAGCTCGGCGCGCAGCCGCTCGGCCGTCTCGGGCGGGAAAACGGAGAGCTCGGCGATCATGCCGATCTCGTTTTTCTCCGCGTCCTGCACGGAGATGAACGACTCAGGATGCTCGAAGGGGAAGGCGCGGTGCAGAAAGATGCGGTCGTATTCCTTCACCGTCGGCGCGCCGTTCTCGTCCGTCGTCGTGAGCTTCAGCGTCAGAAAGAGATTCTTCTCACCGATCTCGGCGTTGTCCGGCGTCAGATAGAAGATCGCCGCGACGTCGCCGAGCGTCGTATGCTTTTCATTCATATGCGTTCCTCCTTGTCTCAGCCCTCGATGCCGATGTTTTTCATGGCGTCGAGCTGCAGACGGTAGAGCTTGTAGTAGATGCCCTTCTGGGCAATCAGCTCGGCGTGCGTGCCGAACTCCGGCATCTTGCCGTTCTCGATCACGATCAGCTTGTCCACATCGCGCAGGGTCGAGAGGCGATGCGCGATCATGATCGTCGTGCGGCCGACGATCAGCTTCTCCAGCGCCGCCTGGATCTTGCGCTCCGTTTCGGTGTCCATGGCGGCGGTCGCCTCGTCGAGGATCAGGATCTTCGGATTGCGGAGGATCGCGCGGGCGATGGAGACGCGCTGCCGCTCGCCGCCGGAGAGATCCTTGTAGCCGTTCCCGATCTGCGTCGCGTAGGCGTCGGGCAGCTTGACGATGAAGTCGTGCGCGCCGGCGATCTTCGCCGCCTCGATGACCTCCTCGTCCGTGGCGTCCGGCCGGGCGTATTTGATGTTTTCGAGGATCGTGCCCATGAAGAGGTACGTCTCCTGCGAGACGATGGCGATGTTCTCGCGCAGCGTGTCAAAGGACAGCTCGCGCACGTTCACGCCGTCGAGCAGTATCTCGCCCTCGTCTACGTCGTAGAGGCGGATGAGCAGATTGGCCAGCGTCGATTTGCCGGCGCCGGTATGGCCGACGATGCCGATGGCGCGGCCCGGCTCGATGGAGAAGGAGACGCCGTCGATGACACGGCGGTTCTTCTCATAGCCGAAAACGACGTCGCGGAACTCGATTCTGCCCTCGATCGTCTCCGGACGGACGGCGTCCGGCTTTTCCTCCACGTCGGACTTTGCGTCCATGATCTCGACGAGGCGGCTCATGGCGTTCATGCTGTCCGCAGCCCAATAGGTCATGTCTACAAAGGCGAACATCGGGCTGTAGACCATGTGCATGTAGGCGATGAAGGTGAGCAGCATGCCGTAGCTCATTTTGCCGTCGATCACCATCCAGCCGCCGACGCCGAGGATCACGAGATTGCTGATGTAGAGCAGGAAATCAAGGGATGGAAAGGCGACGGTCGAGAAGCGCGAGGCCTTTTTCTCCGCCTCGGCGACGGCTTCGCTGGCGCGTCCGAAGCGCGTGACCTCCTCCTTTTCCTTGGAGAAGGCCTTGACCACGCGCACGCCGTCGAGCACGTCGCTGAGCACGGCGTTCATTTTGCGCGAGCGCGTGTAGCGGCGGTTGTGCAGCGAATCCATGCGGGAGAAGAGATTTTTGATGATGAAGAGCACGAGCGGCACCGTCACCAGCGCCAGGAGCGTCAGGACCGGATTCATCACGAGCATGATGATGCCGATGGCGATCACCTGCACGATGTTGATGAGAAAATAGGGCACGCCGTCGCAGAAGAACCAGTAGATCGTCGTCGCGTCGCGGTTGACCTGCGTCATCAGACCGCCGGTCTGGCGGCTGGTGAAGAAGCGGATCGACAGCCGCTCGATGGAGGAGAAGATCACCTTCTTCAGATCGTACACCATATCGGCGGCGACGGTGGAGGAGACGATCGCGTTGATCATGCCGAAGAGCAGGCTGAGCAGCCGCGTGCCGATGATGATGCCGAGCACGAGCAGCAGCTGGCCGTAGAACGCACCGGCCGTGTCGAGGACTTCATCATAATAGAAGCCGGAGCTGACGTAGGGGGCGAGGATGCTGAGGCCGCTTGTGAGGACGAGCGTGAGGAGCACCGCCGCGACCTTCCATTTGTATTTCAGCAGGAAGACGCCGGTGCGGGCGAGCAGCTTCTTGCGGTTGAGACATTTGGGGCAGACCTTGCGCGCCGGATCGGCGTAGCGGGTGCCGCACTTCGGGCAGAAGAGCTCGTCGTGCTCCTTCTCGTCCTTCTCTTCGGGAATCTGGATCGCGCCGTCCTTTTTGAGCTGATTGAAATATTTGGCCGCGGTGTAGGCGGCGTCCTTTGCGGAATTGGTGAGATTGGCGATCAACTCGTAGCTGCCGTCCGTTTTTCTGGCGGTGACGCGCGCGGAGGAGAGCAGCTCTTCCACCTTCCATTCCTCCAGTTCACTGAGCGGAAGCACGTCCCAGCTCAGCTCCTCAAATTTCCGCTCGGACTGGCGTCCCGGGCGGCGGGAGGTGCCCTCCCGCGCCGTGCGGCCGACGCTGCCGCTGACGAGCACGACCTCGTCGCCGGTGACGATCACGTAATTCTCGCACCGGAGAAGATCGCGGTTCAGGTCGGTGGGCAGCACGAGCCGGACGTCCTCCCCGCGCAGCCCCTTCGCCGCCCAGTGCGCGGCGAGGGGCGGCGGCATGGCGGCCGGCGCGCGGGAGGAGAAGCTCCAGGCGGCCTGCGGTTTCTTTTTATTCATGAAAACGGCTCCTTTCCGGCCGGGTGCGGGCAGACGGTTTTGCATTATTTCCGGTATCCCTTTTATTGTATTATAGAATAGGGGAAAAGTCAATAGTAAACGGCGGGAGAGTTCATGTAAAAAATAAAAAACGCACGAATTGTGCGAAACCCGCGCGAAACGGGGGATTTGCAAATCCCGCCGCGATGTGCTATAATAGATAAACGAAAGAAAAGCGATTATTCCGAGAGGGAAGGGAGGCGTGCGCATGAAGCACGTGGATCTCTACACCGACGGCTCCTGCCGGGGCAATCCGGGGCCGGGCGGCTGGGGGGCGATTCTGGTCTACGGCGCGCATGAGCTGACGCTCAGCGGCGGCGAGGCGAGCACCACCAACAACCGCATGGAGCTCACCTCGGTCATCGAGGCGCTCGCGCGCCTCAAGGAGCCGTGCGACGTCACGCTGACCTCCGATTCGCAGTACGTGCTGAACGGCCTCTCGAAGGGCTGGGCGGCCGCCTGGCGCGCGAGCGGCTGGAAGAAGAACGACGGCTCGCCGGCACTCAATCCCGATCTGTGGGAGCGGCTGCTCACGCTGGTCGGGCGGCACACGATCCGCTACGTCTGGGTGCGCGGCCACGCCGGCCATCCGTACAACGAGCGCTGCGACGCCATGGCGCAGGCCGAATCGGGGAAATTTCTGTGACGGCGTATCCTGATACCCCCGCCGGCCTCCTCTGGGCGGCGATCGGCCTCTGGCTGTGCGCGGCCTCCCTGTACGGCGTGATCCTCACCGTCTCCGACAAGCGGCGCGCGGTGCGCGGCGGCCGCCGCGTGCCGGAGAAGAAGCTTTTTCTATGGGGCTTTCTCGGCGGCGCCGGCGCCATGTGGCTCACGATGTGGATGATCCGTCACAAGACCCGCCATGCGCGCTTCATGCTCGGCCTGCCGGCGATGCTGCTGCTGCACGCGGCGGGACTCTGGGCGCTCATCTCGTATCTGCCGCCGCCCGGAATATGATGCGCACCGTCTCGTCCGTCGCGCGCGTGTCCGGCGGCAGACCGCCCTCGTAAAACGTCTCCGTCCCGCCGCGGAAGACGACGAGCGCGGCCGCGGTGCAATCGGCGGCGAAGGGCCGCTTGACGATCGGGCCGTGGCGCCCGAAGAGGACGGCGTCCGCGCCGTCTGGCGGCGACAGACGCGCCTCCGCCCAGGAGGCGCCGAGATGGGCGAGCGTACCGCCCGGGCACGCGACGCGCACGGCCAGCGCCGGATGCGTGGAGCGGGCGAGGCGCGCCGCCTCCACCGTCACGGCCGCCTCGCCGAACAGAATCCGATCCGACAGGGATCGCCTGTAGCTTTCGCAGGCGATCCCTTTTTCTGCGGCCAGCGCGCAGAGCGCGTCGTACACCGCCGCTTCGCTCTCCGTATCCGGCTGCGGCAAAAGGAGCGTGCGCAGATACGCCGCGTCGCTGAGGCGGTCGACGGAATCGACGTGCCGCGCGTGCAGATGTGTCAGCAGATAGACCTCGATCTCCGTCGCGCCGGCGTCGTGGGCGGCGGCGTAGGCCGCCGACGCGGCGCCGTAGGAACCGTCGGAGAGATCGCACAGCAGCACGCGGCCTCCGCTCTGCACACAGAGGGATTCACTCGATTTGTAAACGGACGCCGTCACCGTGACGTTTTCCGCGCCGATCCGGCTCCAGGCGAGGGAGGAGAGCGGCAAAAGAACGGTGAGACAGAGGGCGCTCAGGGCGGCGCGCCGCACCTGCCGTCCGCTCCGCGCGAGAAGCGCCCAGAGGATCGCGGCGGCCAGCGAGACGGCGAGATAGGGCGCGATCGGCGCCGCAAGCGATACGGCAGCGTACCGCGGCGCGGCCATCCAGCCGGCGCCGCGCCGGATGAGCGCGCCGAGCGCGGTGAGAAGCTCCCGCAGAAGCGGCGAGAGGAGCGGCAGCTCCCGCAAAAGCAGATAGACGGGCGTCAGCAGCAGCACGGCCGCCACCGGCGGCGTGAGGAGCAGCGCGGCGAGCGGCGAAAGCAGCGACGTCTCGCCGAAGGCGAGCCAGATCAGCGGCATCATCGCGCCCTGGATCCAGATCGGCGACGTCACGGCCGCGAGCAGTGCATGGATGCGGGGCGAAAGACGCGCGCCGAGGCGTCCCTCGCGCAGCGCGCCGAGAATGCGCGCGCCGCCGAGCAGCCCGAGCACCGCCGTGACGGAGAGCTGCAGGGCGATCGAATAAAAGGACGATGGGCGCGCGACGCACAGCACGAACGACGCCGCGCCGAGCGAGGTCAGCGTGTCCGGCGTGCGGGAGAGCGCCGCGGCCAGCGCGGCGAGCAGCACCATCCCGCCGGCGCGCACGACCGGATCCGTCATGCCGCAGAGCAGCATGTAGCCGACATCGGCGAGCGCGAGAAGCCCGATGCGCCAGCGCTTCGACAGTCCAAGATGCCGCAGCAGGCGCGAGAGCGCGCCGAGCAGCAGCGTGAGGTGCATGCCGCTGATCGCCAGCAGATGCGCCGCGCCGAGCCGGCGGAAATCCCGCGTCAGCGACGCGGGCAGAAGCGAGCGGTCGCCGAGGAAGAGCGCCGCGGGCAGCGCGGCACCCTCGCGTCCGAGCCCGGCCTCAAGCGAAGCGGACAGCGCCTCCCGCCACGAGGCGAAGACGGACGAAAGACCGGGGAAGCGGCGTCCGGTCACGATGATCCCCGACGCCTCCCCGCCGAGCAGGATCCCGCGGCCGTAGTGATAGCGGCGGGAGGGAAAGGCACCGCTCATCTCCGGGAAGGCTTCGCCTTCGAGGACGCCGCGGATGCAGTCGCCGGGGGAGAGGGAGACGCCCGGCGCGGTGATTTCGATCACGCCGAAGCGGTGCGCACCGTCCGCGGCGCGCAGCCGCACGAGATATGCCGGCGCGTAGGCCGGCGAGGGCTCCGCCTCCAGCACGATCCCCTCGATCTCGCACGTGCGGCCGTCCATCGCCTCCGTCGTGCGCCCGATATAGACGTCGGTATAAACCGCGCAGAGAAGCAGCCCCGCGCACGCGCCGAGAAGGAAGGGACGGCACAGCCGCCGCGTCTCCCGGCGCGGCCGGGGAAGCGGCAGCGCGAGAAAGCCGAGCGAGAGCGCCGCGGCGGCGCACAGCGCCCAGCGCAGAAGGAACGGGAGAAACGAGGCGGCAAAGCCGGCGTAGACGAATGCGAGAAAGAAATGCGCGCCGCGGCGTGCGGAAAACTCCTCCATACGGCTCCCTCTCATTCTGCGGTTTTTCATGGAATATGATAGCATGGCGCGGCGCATTTGTCAAGAATCGCACATTCTTCACGCTTCATAAACGCAAATTCCGTCGATTTGCGCCCGACAGGTTTTTTTTGGAATCTTGCAAACGATTACAGATTATGGTATAATTATAGAGAAGCAAGACCCGGCCCGCGCCGGGCTGTTCGCTTTATTCTATATCGTGAACAAAGGGTACAATCGTATGGAACAGAATGTCAGAAGAGTCGGCACCGTTTCGCGGGGCATCCGCTGCCCCATTATCCGTCAGGGCGACGATCTCGCCTCTATCGTGACCGACAGCGTGCTCGCCGCCGCGGAAAGCGAGGGCTTTTCGCTGCGCGACCGCGACGTGATCTCCGTCACCGAGTCCGTCGTCGCGCGCTCGCAGGGCAACTACGCCACGGTCGGCGACATCGCCGCGGACGTGCGCGCCAAGCTCGGCGGCGGCACAGTCGGCGTGATCTTCCCGATCCTCTCCCGCAACCGCTTCGCCATCTGCCTGCGCGGCATCGCCGGCGGCGCGAAGAAGATCGTTCTGATGCTCAGTTATCCCTCCGACGAGGTGGGCAATGAGCTCGTCAGCCTCGACAAGCTCGACGCCGCCGGCGTCAATCCGTATTCTGACGTTCTTACGCTGGAACAGTACCGTTCGCTCTTCGGCGTCAACAAGCACGAGTTCACCGGCGTCGATTACGTCGCCTACTACGGCGATCTGATCCGCGAGAGCGGCGCCGAGTGCGAGATCATCTTCGCCAACCAGCCGAAGGCGATCCTCGATTACGCCGACTGCGTCCTCACCTGCGACATCCACACCCGCGCGCGTACCAAGCGCATCCTGCGCGACGCCGGCGCCCGGATCGTCTGCGGCCTGGACGACATTCTGACCGCGCCGGTCAACGGCAGCGGCTGCAACGAGAAGTACGGCCTGCTCGGCTCCAACAAATCGACGGAGGACAAGATCAAGCTCTTCCCGCGCGACTGCCGCGCGCTCGTTTACGACATCCAGTCGCGCATCCTCGCCGCCACCGGCCGCCACGTCGAGGTCATGGTCTACGGCGACGGCGCCTTCAAGGATCCGAAGGGCAAGATCTGGGAACTGGCCGACCCGGTCGTCTCTCCCGCCTTCACCGACGGCCTCGTCGGCACGCCGAACGAGCTGAAACTGAAGTATCTCGCGGACAACGACTTCAAGGATCTGTCCGGCGAGGCGCTGCGCGACGCGATCTCCGCCTCGATCCGCAAAAAGGACGGCAGCCTCGTCGGCAACATGGCCTCGCAGGGTACGACGCCCCGCCAGCTGACCGACCTGATCGGCTCGCTGTGCGATCTGACCAGCGGCTCCGGCGACAAGGGTACGCCCGTCGTGCTCGTCCAGGGATATTTCGACAATTATACAAATGACTGAGGAGGTATCTGATATGCAGAACAACGTTCGCCCCGCGTCCATGGAACGCATCACCACGCCCGCCCTCGCCCAGGCGTTTATTGAAGAACAGCTCGCCGCCCTCCGTGCGCAGATCGGCTCGGACAAGGTGCTGCTCGCGCTGTCCGGCGGCGTCGATTCCTCCGTTGTCGCCGCGCTGCTGATCCGCGCCGTCGGCCGCCAGCTTGTCTGCGTGCACGTCAATCACGGCCTTCTGCGCAAGGGAGAGCCGGAGCAGGTCGTCCGCGTCTTCCGCGACGAGATGGACGCCAACCTGATCTACGTGGACGCCGTTGACCGCTTTCTCGACAAGCTCGCCGGCGTCGCCGATCCGGAGAAGAAGCGCAAGATCATCGGCAAGGAGTTCATCGACGTCTTCGCCGAGGAGGCGGGGAAGCTCGACGGCGTGAAATTCCTCGCCCAGGGCACGATCTACCCGGATATTCTCGAATCCGGCCCCGTCAAGAGCCACCACAACGTCGGCGGCCTGCCCGCCGAGCTGAACTTTGAACTGGTCGAGCCGCTGAAGTTCCTCTTCAAGGACGAGGTGCGCGTCGTCGGCCACGAGCTCGGCCTGCCGGACAACATGGTTTACCGTCAGCCGTTCCCGGGCCCCGGCCTCGGCGTCCGCTGCGTCGGCGCGATCACCCGCGACCGCCTCGAGGCGGTGCGCGAGAGCGACGCGATCCTCCGAGAGGAGTTTGCGAAGAACGGCCTCGAGGGCAAGGTCTGGCAGTATTTCACCATCGTGCCGGACTTCCGCTCCACCGGCGTGCGCAACGGCGCGCGCAGCTATGAGTGGCCGGTCGTCATCCGCGCGGTCAATACGCGGGACGCCATGACCGCCACGGTCGAGGACGTGCCGTTCGCGCTGCTGCAGCACATCACCGACCGCATCACGCACGAGGTCAAGGGCGTCAACCGCGTCCTGTTCGACCTCACGCCGAAGCCCGTCGCCACGATCGAGTGGGAATAATGACCCTTGGCTAACAAGTGCCCGCAAACCCTTTATTTTCAAGAGTTTGCGGGTTTTGTCATATTTTTCCAATCCGTTTTTGCAACACTTTTGCAACACACAATGTGAAAAATGCAAAAATGAATAGTTGCAAGTGGCTTACAGGTAAAAGTCTCTCGTTAACATAAGAAAGGGATCAACAAAAATGAAGATTGCTGATATAAACAAACAGAGGTCAGAATGGAAAAGGAAGGGTTGGTCGATACCTGAACTCCGAGGCGGAAAACAAGAGTGGTTTAATATCGTTGTAGAGTTGGTCAAAATATTAGGTAATAATTCTGTTGCAGATCTAGGAGTAACTCCAGAATTAGAGATGATAAATAACCCATATCCATGGCGCACATACGCTCCTTTTTTGAAAGGCGTCGGATTGGTAAGTAATCGCTCTGGTGTTTTAAGCCTGAGCGATGAAGGTGTTGAATTCTTGCAGTCGCCATCTAAAGACGCACTAGCTAAAATGATACATGATAAATATCGCCTAGTGGGAGAGGTACTAGATATTCTTGCATTGTCACCTAAGACCGTGGAAGATATCGACAAAGAGATTCGTCGACAGTATTGCTTAGATTGGGCCAATTTAAGCAATACCCGTCGTAGAATGGATTGGCTGGAGATACTTGGATTAATAGAAGTCATTGGCAATAGAAAATGGTGCTTAACAGAAGCAGGAAAAAAAGCTCTTGATAAGTGGGAATTAGTTACTCCAGAGGTAGTAGATGCTGTCACATGTAACAATGAAGAAATTGTAATTGCCCCTCCACCTACTGAAATCGAAGAGTTACTCCTGAACTTAGAGGCGAACCCTTCATTGCACAAAAAAAGAAATACATATAACGTCTGGGTCCCTAGTCCCAATCGAATTGAGAATTTAAGAGAAATCATTCAGTTTTCAAACGAGCGAGTATCTCGTTCTGATTTATTTAAGTTTATTGAAGATGAATTCAACTTAAAAACAAGCAGCGTTGAATCGATGATGCCATTTTTAAGAGCCGATGGCTTACTAGAGGAAGTGGGAAGAAACATTTATGTAGCAACATCAGCAGCAAAGGCGTGGTGTAATAGCGGCAACGATTTAGATTTTATTAGAATCATTCACTCACATAAGCGCTTTGTTGGTGAAATGATTGTTTTTGCGACCGAGGTTGTTACAAGAAACGAAATTTATGAAGAAGCTAAAAAATATGGATTGAATCTCGAAAAAGCAAGATGGATAATGGGTTTTTTACTTGAGGCAGGTGTTTTAGAGGAAACACAATACTTACATGTCAAAGCGACTCCGCTTGGCCTGAAATTTGCGCTCGACTTACCCTTGATGGTGCCATCTGTCGAAGAACAAGAACTTAACAATACAAATACGCAAAAGGTTAATAGCACAGAAATCGTTGTTGGTAATCAAAAGGATCATTTGTTTGAAAGATTGCGCGTTGCTGCACGAGATCCGATGGCTGAATCAAAAGCTTCCGGAGTCGCTTTTGAAGAATTGATCGCAGAAACGTTTGCAAACATGGGTTTTGAAGCTAAAAGAATAGGCGGAGCGGGTAATACTGATGTCGTTGTCCGTTGGAAGGATAATGATGGGAAGATAATTATAGCCGTTGTTGATGGAAAATCCAAATCAAGCGGAACTGTTACCCATACTGATATCAGTGATGTTGCAATAGAAACACACAAGGAGAAAAATAACGCCGAGTACGTTGCAATAATTGGTCCAGGTTTTAGTGGAGATACTATCAAAAACCATGCCCGCAAAAAAGGTTTTTCTCTTATTACAGATGAAGAATTGATCGATATTGCGCAAAATGTACAATCATCGGGACTTTCACTAAATGAAATCGCGTTGTTGTTTAATGTGCCTAATGGTCTTGCCCAACTGAGCGAATTGATCAATGCGAGAAAACGAGAGATAGAAATAATAACTTTGGTCATCTCCACATTTAAGCAGGAACAGAACGCAATGGAAAGCCTTTCTGCACGTGATTTGTATTTCTTATTACGCAGAACCGAGCTTTCACCTTCTCTTGAAGAGCTTATCAGTGCTTTTGAAACGCTTTCAAAAGAAGAGGTTGGAGTTCTATCGCAAGTCAAGAAAGCATCTGCTATTGAGAATACTACATATGAGATTCGTGGCGGAAAGTATTGCGTTAATAGATTGCGTGCATTGGCAAACGCAATTGAAAAAGGGCTCTCTTAACCTCACAACCACTAAGTATCATCCCATGTGCGATTTGCAACACTTTCTGCTACGCGAGCCCGGATAGAATATAGAACACGGAGAAAAATGTATGGAAAATGGCCTGCTTTTAGAATATATGCCACCATAAATAGCAGGAAATAATCCGGAAAAAAGAGTGGGAGTGAGATACGAAAACCGGAAAACCAGTAAAATCAAGGCTTTCCGGCTTCGCCAAGGTTCTTTTGATAACAATTTGATAACAGTTGCATAATCTCCCTTTATTCTCCGTATCAAGAGGTTTGGGGGTAAAAGAGTCATTCTTGACGGATTGCGACTGGAACGATCCATATTATGAAAGTCCTTCGCTGTGGCTATGCAGCGAAGGGCTTTTTGTCGTTATAGCTAAATGAATTCAAATGGCAAGATGTTTATAGAGTATTTCTCAATCTACAATTCAGTTCATATAGAGCTGTTCTGTTGGAGTCCCATTTGAGTTTGTTCATTGCATCTTCATATTTGAGCCAGATGCATTCTATATGCTCATGAGAAAGGAGAATTTTATCGTGACACTCAAATCCGAAAGCATATTCTGGAACAACGTAAGTGTCCGACGGCCAATCATACAAATCCCGCATCGGAAAAATGTTGGTCGGGATATAGCACATGGACTTAAGTTGAATAATGCTATTTGCAACGATGCCGCTTTCTTCAAAAATCTCTCTTTTTGCTGCCTCTTCTGGAGATTCAAGGTCTTCTCCACCCCCGGCAACAAACTGCCATTGGTCATGGTCAGATCTGTGAAATACACAGTAAACGAGTTCATTTTCTACCTTTTTGAAGGGAATAGCAAGTATTTGGAATGGCGCTCGCATAATACCTCCTTAATCTTCTTTCAAGGTACTCCTGAAAGCCTTGACTATGGCGTCGCTCGGTTCCTGGGGCGGCACCTTCGCCGTTTTCGTCTCTCACTCCGAGAGATACCGCGCGGCGGCCGCGTCGAGCAGGAACGTGCAGCATGGATGCAGCTGAAGCACCGAGGCGGGGAGCTCCTCCGTGACCGGACCGCGCAGCATCCGGCGCACCATCTCCGCCTTGTGCTCGCCCTTGGCGACGAGCACGATGCGGCGCGTGTGCATGATCGTGCGGATGCCGAGCGTCAGCCCGCCGAGCGGATAGTCGTCGCCGACGCCGGTTTCCCGCCGCACGCGCGACTCAAAAACGGGATCCATCGGCGACACCCACGTCTCGCTTCCGAAGGGTGTTCCCGGCTGATTGATGCCGATGTGCCCGTTGTAGCCGAGACCGAGCATCTGCAGATCGGCGCCGCCCCGCGCTTCAAGGCTCTCCTGAAAACGCCGGCACTCCGAGTCAAAATCGTCGGAGATCGTCGGCGGCATGAGGAAGCGGTCCGCGGGGATCTCCAGCGGCCCGGCGAGCTGCTCCTGGATCATCGTCCAGCAGCAGCCGGCGTAGCTGCGCGGCAGATTGGTCAGCTCGTCCACGTTGAAGAGCGTGACGCGGCTGGTGTCGAATGGATACCGGCGGTAGATGTCGGCGACGATGGCGTGCATGGCCTTTGTCGTCGCGCCGGTGGAAAGACCGATTACGGAATCGGGCTTTTTGAGGATCTGGCCGATGATTTCCCAGGCGGCCGCCACGTCAAAGGCGTGCTCGTCCTTCATGATGCGGATGTCCAGCATAGGATTCCTCCGATGATTGATTGAATTTGGATTGGATTTATCTGCCTTCCTCAGCATGCACGCACGCGCCGAGAATCCCGGCGGTGCGGGGATCGAGCTCGGTGCGCACGACGCCGCCCGTCACGTAGCGCATGGTGTGCGCATGGAGCCGCGCGCGGATCCGGTCGAGGAGAAAATCGTCCGTCAGCAGCCCGCCGCCGAGCACGATCCGCTCCGGATCGCTGAAGCGGGTCAGGTTCATGATGAGATTGGCGAGCGCTGCGGCGGCATGGTCCGTCAGCGTGCGGCAGAGCGCATCGTCCTCGGCCAGCGCAAAGATCGCCTCCGCGCGCACGCGGCCGTTCTCGGGGATCACGAGGCGCGTTGCGGGATATTCGGCGGCCAGCAGCCGCGCCGAGAGATCGAGGCCCATGCCCGAGGCCACCGGCTCCGCGCAGTCCGGCCGGCCGCAGACGCAGGGTGCGCGGAAGGCGATGCCGGAGGCGGTGTGCCCGACCTCGCCCGCGTTGCAGTGACCGCCGACGATCACGCGGCCGCCGCTGATTGTGGCAGCTGCCAGCCCGGTGCCGACGTTGATGTAGATCCAGTGCGCATAGCCGCGTCCGGCGCCGAAGCGCGCCTCCGCGCGCGCGGCGGTGCGCACGTCGTTGTCGATGCGGCACGGGAGGCCGAAGCGGGCCTTGATCCGCGCGGCGGCCGGGATCGGCTCGCTGTGCGCGGGATCGATTTCCAGCCAGACGCCGCGCGCCGGATCGACGCGGCCGATCATGCCGATGCCGACGGCCGCGGGATCGCCGACCGGGGCGGCGAGATAATCCGCGAGCGCCGCCTCGATTTTTTCCATCGCCTCGGCCTGCGAGAGGCGCCCGGAGGGCAGCTCCCGATGCCGCAGCAGACGCCCGTCCCGGCTGCACTCGCCGAGCTTCAGTCCCGTTCCGCCGAGATCGACGCCGATTGAGGTCTCCATTTCAGCTCTCCTCTCCGTCCGGATCGCCGGACAGCGCCGCGACAGCCTCCAGATAGCGGCAGACAGCGCCGATCCAGATCTCGCGGTAGGTGGCGTTGTTCGCGCCCGGCCAGTAGGGCGCGTCTTCATTTTCATAGGTCTCGATGCCGACCGGCACGGCGCCGACGGTTTCCCCCATGTGGACGGTGTAGAGCCGCGCGTAATCCGCGCCCATGCCGTACACCAGCGATTGTCCGAAGGGATTTTTGCCCCACAGCCAGTAGAGCTGCTCACGGCAGAGCTGCGTCAGCGTCTCATCGCCCAGCGCGCGCCCGAGCACACCCGCGGCGCGTCCCATCGAGAGGAGCACCGCGTTGTTGCCGCGGAAGGAGAACCAGACGGGAAAATTCCGCAGCACAAAGCCGCCGCCCAGATCCCGTCCCGCGCCGAGCTGCGAGACGTAGTTTTCGCGCTCGTCCGCGTAGGAGCAGGTGACGTGCAGGAAAGGGAAGAGCGCCGCGTCGTCCGCCTCCTCGCGCCGATGGACGCCAGCGGGCAGCATGCCGTAGGGCGCGGTATGGCCGGAGAGATACTTCAGATACGCGCCGTAGCGGCGCATCGCCTCCTCCCAGGCCGCGCGGCGGGGAGAGAACGGCTGCGTGCGGCACAGCGCGGCGAGCGCCTCGGCAAACTGATGCTCCCGCGCCTGATGATTGAAATGCACCGGTGTCCGGTGCGTCTCATCCCGGTAAAAGAAGCCGGCGAAGGGGAGATCGCGCCGCTCCTGGCAGAGAAGCAGCCGCTCGCCCCAGTCGCGCGCGTCGCCGGCGTAGCGCGCGTCGCCCGTGAGGCGATAGAGCGCCGAGGCCGCGCGGACGATCACGGCGTAATACTGCGACGCGCCGCTGTTGTAGGTGTGCTCGAACATATGCGCGCCCTCCACGCCGCGCGTGAGGAAGACCGACATGGCAAAATCATAATCCTCGCGCGCGGCGTGCAGCGCGCGGGCCGTCGTCGGCGCGTCGTCGTCCGCGAAGGCGCGGGCGGCCGCCGCCTCCGCCGAGGCGAAGAGGAAATTTTCAAAGGAATGGTCGAACACGCGGCAGCGCACGTCGTCGAAGGTGCCGAGGCGGTTGTCCGACCAGCGCGTGGAGCCGGCGCTCGTCACGCGGAAGCCGTCGCCGAAGCGGGTGCGCAGGATGAAATCGAGGCCCCAGCCCGCCTCCTCCAGAAGCCGCCGGCGAAGATCGCCGCCGCGGCGCATCGCATTCTCGCAGAGCGTCTCGACGGTCTCCGCCGTCTGCGCGGCCTGCTGCGAGGTATCCGCCGCGTCGTGCCAGCCGCCCCAGAAGGGGATCGTCTCGCCGTTGTGCTCGCCGAGAAAATCGAGGTGGCAGGCGGCGTGTCTGCCGGGGACGGGATAGCCGCAGCGCTGGCAGAAGAGAAAATTCAAGGCGCGCCACAGCGCCTCCTCGCCAAGCGCATCCCCGATCGTGAACGGCGCGCTGCGCAGGAGACCCGCCTCGAGCCGGTAGCGGCCGGGGCGGCGGATCTCGCTGAAATCGAGCACGGCGAAGCGGCCGCGCTCATTCTCGACGCGCCGTACCGGCGCGGTGAGCACGGCCTCTCCGCGCTCGTCCGTCAGTGTAAAGGATGCGGCGTCCGTCGTTGCCACCGCGGTTTTTGCACCGTCCGGGAAGTATCCCGCCGTCGAGCAGCGGATCCCCGGCGTCGGATTCTCCCAGCCGCGGGTGTGGATTGTCTCGGCCGCGCCGGGATATACGGCGGCTGAGGCATCCCGCCGCACGCGCTCCAGCCGCAGATTGCGGAAGGAATACGTGAGCGAATCCCCCGCCGCCGGATCGCTCCCGGCGCAGAAAACGTAGAGCTGAAGCTCGCGTACCGCGCCGCGCGAAAGCGAGCCGAACTCCCAGAGGCAGTCGTTCCAGTCCGTGCCGTCCAGATCAAAGACCGTCGCACCCTCCCGCCAGTACCGATCCGGCACCGGGACCGTGCCGCCGCTGACGATGGCGGCATTCAGATGCAGCACATGCGCGCCGTCGATCTGCCCGCGCACTGAAAAGTGCAGCCGGTCAAAGGGACGCCAGTCCTCCTCCGGAAAGCGGAAGACGAGACGCGCCACGCCGAAATTCCGGTATCCGACGTCGCCCGGCGTGTCCGGCGGCCAAGGTTCGCAGCGCAGCGGCGCCGTGATCGTGTAGGTATCTCCCTCCGTCGAGAGCCCCGCCGCCTCCGCCGCACCCGCAGCGCGGACGGTTCCGCCGAGCGGCCGCGAGGCCGCGATGGGAGCGGCGCGCAGACGGGCCTCAAATTCCCGCTCGCGGTGCAGCGGCAGCGGCCGGTGGATGAAAAGGCTCTCATGCACCTCGCGCATCAGTTCTTCGTTCATGGCAATACCTCACGGGTTGGGTCGGCGGAATGTTTTTCTCATTGTATCATAGATTGCGCCGCATTGCAAGATGCGCCGCCGGTTTTGCGAAAATCGCCGCAAAAAGGCCGTCTGTACGGGGAGGATGCAGTTTTTCGGTGCTGCCTATTGCAATCGCCGCCGCAGTGCGCTATACTGTACGCAGAATACAGGGAGAAGGAGACAGATTATGCGTTACCGGAAAGAACACCTGCGGGAGCTCCGCTTCCCGCTCGGCGGGATCGGCACGGGCTCGGTCAGCCTTGCCGGGAACGGCCGGCTTCTGGATTGGGAGATTTTCAACCGCCCCAATAAGGGCAGCCTCAATGGCTTCAGCTTCTTCGCCGTCCGGGCCGAATGGCCGGACGGCCGCCACGTGGAGCGCGTGCTGCAGGGCGACTGGACGCGCGATTTGAGCGGGCAGTACAGCGGCGCCGGATCGGGACAGTATTACGGATACGGCTTCGGCCCCGATACCGCGACGATGGCCGGCTTTCCGCATTTTTCCGACGTCGTCTTTGACGGCCGCTTCCCGCTCGCCGTGCTGACCTTCCGGGACGAGGGCTTTCCCGGCACGGTGGTGCTGGAGGCGTTCAGCCCCATGATTCCGCTCGACGCCGAGAACTCCAGCCTGCCGGCGGCCTTCTTCACGATCTCGCTGAAGCAGCCAGCGCCCGGCGTCCGCTACACGGCGGTCTTTTCGGTGAACAATCCCTCCGCCGCGAGCGTCAACCGCCGCCTCGCGGACGAGCGCTTCACGGCGGTGACGCTGACGTGCGCCGATCGCACGCCGGAGGAGGCGGCGTACTTCGACCTGACGGCGGCGGTGGACGATCCGCGGGGCTTTGCGCAGCCGTACTGGTACCGCGGCCGCTGGAAGGACAACGTCACTACCTTCTGGCACGAGCTGTGCGCGGGCCGCTTTGCGGACCGCGTCTACGACGGGCCGGGGCGGCAGGACGTCTGCTCCGTCGGCGCCTCGGCGACCGCCGGGGACGGCCGGTTGGTGCGCTTCCGCTTTCTTCTGACGTGGAACGCGCCGAACGCGTACAACTACTGGCAGCCGGTGCGCGACGAGGCGGGACGCGACGTGCTGTGGAAGAATTACTACGCGACCCGCTTCGCGGACTCCGCGGCGAGCTGCCGCTACGCATGGGAGCGGTGGGACGATCTGCGGATGCGGACGGCGCGCTTCGCCGACGCGCTTCACGGCGCGACGCTCGATCCCGCCGTCGTCGACGCGGCCGCCTCGTCGCTGGCTGTGCTCAAGTCGCCGACGGTGCTGCGCCTCGCGGACGGCACCTTCTACGGCTGGGAGGGCGTGCACGAGCGGGGCGGCTCCTGCGAGGGGACCTGTACGCACGTCTGGAGCTACGCCTACGCACTCTGCTTCCTCTTTCCGGAGCTGGAGCGGAGCCTCCGCCGTACCGAGTTTACCTACGACACCGACGGGGCGGGGAAGATGCGCTTCCGCACCAAGCTGCCGCTGGGCGACGCGCAGACCGACATGGCGCACCGCAGCACCTTCGCCTGCGTCGACGGACAGATGGCGACGGTCATCAAGACCTGCCGTGACTGGAAGATCAGCGGCGACACGGACTGGCTGCGCGAAAACTGGGACACCGTCAAGCGGATCCTCGCCTATGCGTGGGACGAACGCAACGAACACGAATGGGACCGGGACCGGGACGGCGTGCTGGAGGGACGGCAGCACCACACGCTCGACATGGAGCTTTTCGGCCCCTCGGCATGGCTCGAGGGCATGTATCTGGCGGCGCTGAAGGCCGGCGCGGAGATGGCTGACGCGCTGGGCGACGCGGCGTTCTCTGCGGTCTGCCGCGATCTTTTTGCGCGCGGCGCCGCGTGGACGAAGGCGCACCTCTTCAACGGCGAATACTTTATTCAGAAGATCGATCTCTCCGAGCGCGCTCCGACCGCGCATTTCCGCTGCCCGGAATACTGGAACGAGGAGCAGAACGAGCTGAAATACCAGATCGGCGAGGGCTGCGAGATCGACCAGCTGCTCGGCCAGTGGCACGCGAACCTGTGCGGGCTGGGCGACGTTTTTGATCCCGCCCAGCGGCGGACCGCCCTCCGCAGCCTCTATCGGAACAATTTTCATCCGTCCCTGCGGGAGTTCGTCAACACGTGGCGCGTCTACGCGCTCAATGACGAGGGCGGCGCCGTCATGTGCGCCTATCCCGACGGCGCCCGCAAGCCGCTCATCCCGATCCCATACTGCGAGGAATGCATGACGGGATTCGAGTATGCGCTCGCCGGACTGCTCGTCAGTGAGGGCTTCATCGAAGAGGGCCTTGCCGTCGTTCGCGCCGTCCGCAACCGCTACGACGGAGAAAAGCGTAATCCCTACAACGAGATCGAATGCGGCTCGAACTATGCCCGCGCGATGGCGGCCTTCGCGCTGCTGCCGATTTTCAGCGGCTTTACTTATGATCTGCCGCGCGGCGAGATCGGCTTCTCCCCGCGCGTCGGCGGCGATTTCCGCTGCCTCTGGAGTCTCGGCAGCGGCTGGGGCGAGTTTATACAGACAGAGCGGGAGGCGCGGATCGTACTCCTGGGCGGCAGCCTGACGATATGCCGCCTGACGCTCGGCGCCGGCGGCGCGGTGCGCGCCGTGACGGCGGACGGCCGTCCGATCTCCTTCACGCTGGACGGCCGCACGATCTCAATGGAGCCGTTCACCGCCTCACGGCAGATCGCCGTCACTTTCGGCTGAGCACGCGGGCCGCATCCGCCGCGTAAAAAATCTCCCGTCATGAAAATGACGGGAGATTTTCGCTCGCCGCGCGTTCAGAGGGCTGCTTCCGGCGCAAAAAATCGCCGCAGACGCTCCTTATAATCCGGCGCGGTGTCATACACCGCGTGTCCGCCGCTCTCATACAGGTACAGTGCGCAGTCCGGCCGGCAGCGCAGCTGGGCCGCGATCTCCCGGGAGGCGTCCGCGCCCAGCACCCGGTCGTCCTCCGCACCGATCACGAGCACCGGGCACTCGATCCGCCCGAGATCGCCGAGCGCGTCAAAGTCTCTCGTGCCCTCCGCCAGGATCACAAAGCGACGCAGATCCACCTCGGTCACGCCTCGGGCGGCATCGCATAAAAGCGCCCGCGACGCCGCAAACAGCGCCGGGGGATAGAGCGCTTCGCCGAACGCCAGATACAGCGCCTGCGCGTTTCCTTCCTTTGCCAGACGGATCCATGTGTCTATCGCCCTGCATCGGTCTTCCGTCACCCGGGCGGCGGTGGAGCCGAGCGCCAGCCGCTCGACCAGCGCCGGCTGCCCGGCGGCGATTTTCATCGCCAGCATGCCGCCCTGCGAGGCGCCGAAGAGGCATACCCGCGCCAGTCCCAGCGCGCACAGCGCCGCCGCCGTATCCCGCGCCATCTCCTCCACGGGATAGGACGCGGGCAGCTCCTTTCTGCGGTCGAATACGTAGATCGTAAAATCCTCCGCCAGCGGCCGGTAGGCGTCGGCGACGGCGCAGGACGCGTCCATGACGCTCTGCACGCTGAGTCCCGGCAGGATCACGAGCGGTTTTCTCCCCCGGCCGAAGCGAAAATACTCCATTGTGAACGCGCCCGTTTTTACGGTTTCAATCTGAATCTCTGCCGGCATCTCCGGATCCTCCGATCGTTTTTTCTGCTTTTCATCGGCGGCCTCTCACTCCCCCGCGCACCAGCGGACGGCCTGCTTCAGGAGTCTCCGGCAGTTTTCGTTCTCATACACCGCCAGATTGTGTCCCGGCGTCAGGGAACAGAAGCGGCCCCGGCCCATGCGCCGCACATAGCCGGCGGTCTGCGTTCCGGCCTCGGTCGCGGAGACGGAGGTGAGGATCACTTGCGCGTCGGCGGCGAAAACGTCGATCATGTAGTGCTCGTCGCGGACGGTGAACGGCGCGACGCCCGCGGTGATCGGGTGATCTCCGACCGGCGAGACCGTCACGTCGCACTGCGGCGGATGCCGGATAAAATCGTTGCCGATGAAGTCGGCCATGGCGTGCGGCCGGCGGGAGGTGTTCCCGGCGTGCAGGGCGAGAAAGCCGTGGCCCTCCTCCACGTAGCGGCGGAAATCCCCAGGCATGACGGCGGTGACGTTCGGCTCGAACCACGGCGCCGCGCTGTTGGCGGCGGAGTGGGAATTGCCGCGGGCGTTGACGATCACGTCATAGCGGCGCAGAAAGCCGTCGGTGAGGATGTCCTTCGGCGAATGGACGAAATCGAGCGCGAAGCCATCCTCTCGCAGGGGCGCAAGTCCCCGCTCCACGACCTCGCCCGGATGCCAGAGGTCGTCGCATAAAATCAGTACGTTCATGCTTTCTCCTTTTTTACCACGGGATTTCGCGGCCCAGCGCGTCCCGGATGATCAGATTGTTCTCGTCGTCGCGGGCGGGATTGTCCGGCCCGTCGTCAAAGCGGTCGCGGGTGAAATAGACGTCTGCGGCCGCGGCGGCCTGCGCCGCCGGGAGCTCCCCAGAGAGCGGATCCAGCAGCCGGAAGGTATAGCCCTGCGCGCGGAGGCTGTTTTTGGCGATGGTCAGGATCTGGTGCAGCGCCGCCTTCGCCATGTTGCGCCCGTAGCCGTGTGTCGCCGTGCTCCAGCTGACCGAGGCGTCCCTTGTCGTGAGAAAGCAGATGCGCTTCGGCCCCGTCATATGCGGCAGGACCTGTTCGAGAAGCGCGAGCGGCACGGATACGTTTTCGTGGTAGGAACGCACGGCGGCGTCCGCGTCGATGCCGCCTCCGGCGGCCCGGCAGTCGCCGGGATCCCGGAAATCGGTGGTGTCGATGAAGAAATCGGCCGTCCGGGCGGCGTCGGTCGTCACCTCGTCGCCGCGGGAGGCGAACCGCGCGGCCAGCGCGCGGGAAAATTCGTCGTCGATCCGCGTGAAATAGATCGTCATGGCAGCCTCCTTAAAACGACAGCTCGCGGCCCAGGAGATCCGTCAGCACAAGCCGGTCCTCGTCGGGCCGGTCCTCGAGGATCTGCCGCACGGCGGCCGCGGCGGAGACGTCCGGATCGATCTCCCCGCCCTCGGCGAGGGAGCCGTCCGGGAGCATCCGCTTCATCCACCCGGGCTGGTAGAGACGGAACGTAAAGCCGCGCGGGCGCAGCGTGTTGAACAGCATCCGCACGCCGAGATTGAGCGCGGTTTTCGACATGGCGTAGCGCGCGTCGCCGCGCCGCCGCATGAGACGGATGCTTGAGATCTCGCTCGAGGTGAAGAAGAGGCGGCGGAACGCGCTCGCCTCCAACAGGGGGAGCAGGGAATCCACGAGCCGGGGCGCCGCCAGGGAGTTGATGCAGAAGGCGCGCTCCAGCGCGTCAAAATCCAGCGCCTTCTCTCCGCCGAGGGCGGCGGTGCCGTCGCTGCCCATCACGGCGGCGTTGCTGACGAGCAGATCAAGCCGTCCGCCCGCCTGCCCGATCGTCTCCCGCGCGCACAGAAGCCCGTCCGTCGAGGAGACGTCCAGCGGGAGGGGGATCACCTGCGGGAATTCATTATGAAGACGGTCGAGCAGGAAATAATCGGGCAGAACACGCCCGGCGTAAACGCGCCATCCCGCCTCGGCGAGGCGGCGGGCGATGCAGAATCCGAAGCCGCGGTCCGCGCCGGTGACGAGGGCGGTCATGGGGGAGACGTCCGGCATAAGCACCTCCGTGAATTGTGATTGTACGATTATTGTAGCATATTCCGCCGCGGAGCGCAAGGGGGCGCGGACGGGCGGCGGATATTTCCCGTTGCATTCTGCGCGGCGGTGTGGTATAATCAAGCGGAATCCAAAGAACAGGAGCCGTTTTGCCATGCTGGATATCACCGCCGCCGGTCTGCATTTTCTTACGGAGCCGATCCGGATCCCCTCCGGCACCCATCTGAGGGCGGAGGCGGGCTGCCGCCTGTGCGGCGGCCGCCGGGTCAGCGCCCGCCGCGACGCCGACGGCCGCTATACGATCGATCTGCCGCATCCCGCGCCGCTTGCCTCCCGCGGCTTTTCCCGCCGCATCACGCCCTCCCACCCCGAGCTGTTCATCAACGGTCGGCCGCTCACCGTTTCCCGCTATCCGCACGACGGATTTCTGACGATGACCGCCTTCCCCGCGTACCATGAGGACAACGGCGCGCGCGCCGGCCGGCTCGAGGACGGCTTTTTCTACCGGGACGAGCGCCCGAAGAGCTGGAAGCACACCGCCGGGATCGGCGTCTTCGGCTACTGGGCCTACGACTGGGCGCCGACGCGGGAGCGGATCGACGTGCTCGATCCGGCGGCGATGTTCATCCGCTGCCGTCCCCCCTACGGCACCTATTCCTACCATCTGGGTCAGCGCTTCTGCTTCTTCAACGTGCTCGACGAGGTCACGCGTCCGGGCGAGTACGCCATCGACTATGAGGCGGAAGAGCTCTGCTTTCTCCCTCCCGAGGGAACCGATATGGAGACGGCGGAGATCATCGTCTCGGAGATGGAGGAGCCGCTGCTTCTGATCGAGGACGCGGACGACGTGGTGCTGGAGGGCTTTACCATGGAGGCCTGCCGCGGAACCGCGGTCCGCATCCGCAATTCGACGAACGTCCGCATCAGCGGCTGCGAGCTGCGCAATATCGGCAACCGCGCCATGAACGTCGAAGCGTCGAAGGGCGTCCTTATCGAGGACTGCCGCGTGCACGACACCGGCGACGGCGGCATCCAGATCTGGGCGGGCGACCGCCGGACGCTCGAGCGGGCGGAGATCGCGGTGGAACGGTGCCATCTTTATGACATTTCCCGCTGGGACACCTGCTATGAGCCGCCGATCCGGCTCTACGGCGTCGGCCTGCGCGCCAGCCGGAACTGCATCCACGACTGCCCGCACAGCGCGATCCTCTTCGGCGGGAATTACATCACCATCGAGGACAACGAGATCTATCGCTGCGTCATGGAGACCGGCGATGCCGGCGCGATCTACGGCGGCCGCGACTACACCTTCCGCGGAAACGAGATCCGCGGCAACTTCATCCACCACCTCGGCGGGCGGATCGGCCTCGGCACCATGGCGATCTACAACGACGACTGCCTGAGCGGCACGGTGATGCGGGACAACGTGATCTACAAGGTGCAGCGGGGCTGCTTCCTCGGCGGCGGGCGGGATCTCGTCGTGGAGGGCAACGTCTTCATCGACTGCCACCCGGCGGTGGAGATCGACGGGCGGGGCGCGAGCGACGCGCCGATGTGGCGGGCTATGGTCCGCGGCGTCCTCAAGAAGAACTACGACGATGTCGGCGGCGGCAGCCCGCTTTACCGGGTCCGCTTTCCGGCGCTGCAGGCGATCGGCGAGGCCTACGCCGAGCGTCCCGATCCCTATATCGTCCCCTCTGCCCGGATCGCCTCCAACGTCTTCTGCGCGCTGGACGGGAACGAGCGGATCCGCTATACCTGGTGCACCGAGCGGGGGGAATTCTGTGAGGACGGAAATCTGGACGTCACGCGGGACGAGCTGAAATATTACGTCCGGCCGGAGATCTGGGAATCCATCGCGCGGGACCTCGGGGAGCCGTACTGAGAATAATAAAAAACGAACAGAGCGGACGGCGAAGCCGTCCGCTCTGCTTGTTTATTTGAAATCCCGCCGAAGCACTGCTCAGGTGCGCGGGACGCCGTTTGCGTCAAGCCACGTCGCGACGTCGTCCGGCAGGGAGGCGCCGCCGCCGTAGTGCACCGACAGCCCCTCGCCGAGCGCGGCGTACGGCGCCAGCTTGGCGATCGCCGTGAGGCTCTGCCCGAAGCGGCCGCCGCCGTGCGAGCAGAACGGCACGATCGTCTTGTCGGAGAAATCGTACAGCTCGAGGAACGCGGCGATCGGCATCGGGATCGACGCCCACCAGTTCGGATAGCCGAGCAGGATCACGTCGAAGCCGTCGAGGCTTGCGGGCGGATCCTTGATCTCCGGCCGCGCCTGCCTGTGCTGATCCTCCTGCGCCTCCATCAGTACGGTGTTGTAGCTTGTCGAATAGGGGTGAACGAGCGTGATTTCAAACAGATCCGCGCCCGTCTGGCGCTGGATCTCGCGCGCGATGCCGCGCGTGTTGCCGCCCCAGGAGAAGAAGACGATCAGCGTCCGGCCGCCGCGCGGCGCCGGAGACGCGCTCCCGGCGGCGGTCACGGTCTGCGGAGTCCCGCCCGACGCGTTTCGGACGAGCCGCACGCCGAGATTGGCCGCGCGCAGATCGGCGGGGCCGGCGGCGCGGTAGGCGCTGCGCATGTTCTTGCCGAAATCATTCCAGCCGCCGCCGCGGTATACGTGCCGCGTGCCCTCCGGCGCGCCCGCCGGATCGACGGAGATGCGCCCGTCGTACGCGCCGTAATAATCCCAGCACCATTCGCATACGTTGCCGTGCATGTCATAAAGGCCCCAGCGGTTTGCGGGGAAGCTGCCGACGGCGACGGTCGTCTGCCGGTAGCGGCCGGGACGCGCCTCCAGCACGGAATCGTTGAAATAGTTTTCCTCGATCTCGTAGGGATAGTGGCCGTAGAAGTTTGCGCCCTCCGCGTCGAGCGAGTGCTCTGTGTTGAACGGCGTCGCCGTGCCGGCGCGGCAGGCGTATTCCCATTCCGCCTCGGTCGGCAGGCGGTAGCCGTTCGCCGCGCGGTCCCACGCAACGCCGTCACCGTCCAGCGTGTAGGCCGGCGTCAGGCCGGCCTCGGCGCTTCTGGCATTGGCGAAACGGATCGCGTCGAGCCAGGTGATGCGCTCGACGGGCAGCGTCTCCCCGGAGAACGCGCTCGGATTCTCGCCCATGAGGCGGGCGTATTCCGCCTGTGTCGCCTCATACGGATCGATATAGAACGGCGATACGGTCACCTCATGCTGCGTTTCGTCATCGACGCGCCAGTTCTCCGTCTCCGGGCTGCCCATCATGAACGTGCCGCCCGGGAGCAGAAGAAAGCCGTCACCGACGGCAGCCGGATCGGCCGAAGGCGGCGCGTCCTGCGTCTGCGCCGCGCCCGCAGTGGCGCTTTTCGGCGAAGCCGTTTCCTGTCTCAGAGCGGTCGCGATCGTCAGTACCGCGCAGATCAGCAGCGCCGCGGCGACAAGGAGCGCGGTAATGAAGGTCCTGAATTTCCGCGCGTTGCCCTTGCTCTGCGCCGCCTGAATAAACGAAGAAGCCTGCGCGCCCAGGAAGGCGAAGGCGGTGAGGATGGCGAGGTTTTCCAGGAATACGAGCACCGCCGCTTTTTCGTAATCGAGAAAGGCGAACGGCGTGCGGAAGAAAATGTAGCCGGGGATCCCGCTGCGGATGAAGAGCCACAGGCCGACGCCGGAGACGGCCGTGAACGCCGCGGCGGCGGCGTAGCTCGCCCGCGCGTTCCACCGGAATCCGGCCGTCATCGCCGGAAGATGCAGCCCGAGATGGATGCCCATCAGCAAGAACGACCAGTAGGACATGGCGAGGTGAAACTGCCGCGCGAAGGCGGCCGGCAGCATGCCGTAGAGGAACGGCACCGCGTGCGAGCTGATCGCCATGCCGCACAGCGCCGTCAGCGCGATCGACGCGAGCAGCAGCGTGTTCACGGCCGTCGTGACGATGCGCCGGAGATTGTATCTGCCGCGCGGGAGCGCGGCGTACCATTTTCCGTTGAGAACGTGATGCACGACGAGCAGTACCGTCATGCCGATGCCGAACCACTCGTGCAGCGCCTCTCCCGTCACCTGATACGCCATCAGGCAGAGCAGGAGAACGGTCATGCACACGTCCACGGTCCGCTTCAGTCTGTTTTTCTGTTTGGCCTGCATGGCGATCCCTCCGCCGTTTTATTTCAGCCCTTCGATCCAGGCGCGCAGCTCCTTTTCCGAGACGCCGCCGGCAAAGCGTTTGCCGTCCAGCCACACGCCGCTCTGCGCGTGCTCCTCCAGATTCTTTCCGCTGCGGCCGAGGCCGCTGCTGGAGGAGGTGCAGAAGGGGATCATCGTGATGCCGGTGAAATCATAACTTTCGACGAAGGTGTCAAGAATCCGCGGCTCCTCGCCCCACCAGATGGGGAAGCCGACGTAGATCGTCGTATAGCCGTCGAGCGAAATGGGCTCGCCTGCGATTTCCGGGCGGGCGCTCTTGTCGTTCTGCTCGACGGAGGTGCGGCTTTTGCTGTCGTGCCAGTTCAGATCGGCGTCGGTGTAGGGGTTGGCCGCCTGGATCTCATAGAGATCGCCGCCGGTGATCGCGGCGATCTTTTCGGCCACGCTGCGCGTCGTGCCGGTCGCGGAGAAAACGGCGACGAGAACGCGCTCCGACGCGCTTTCTGCCGACTCTGCGCCGCCGGCGGCCGTATCCGCCGCCGCCGTGACGCCGGCGGCGGTGTCCGCCGCTTGGGTCTGCGGCGCTTCGCTGTCCGTGCCCGCGCGGCAGGCGGCGAGAACGGCGGACAGAAGAAGGAGCAATGCGATCCGGAACAGTTTTTTTGTTTTCATCGTGCGTCTCCTTTCATTTCAGACGGAGGTACGTCTCGTCCGCGACGGGCTCGAGCCATTCCGTGCAGGCGTCCTCGCCCGCGACCTCGATCGCGAGGTGGGAGAACCAGCTGTCCGGCGCGGCGCCGTGCCAGTGCCTGACGCCGGCGGGAATGTGGATCACCGTGCCCGGCGTCATCTCCACGGCCTCCTTGCCCCATTCCTGATAGAAGCCGCGGCCGCCGACGCCGATCAGCATCTGCCCGCCGCCCGAGGCGGCGTGATGGACGTGCCAGTTGTTGCGGCAGCCCGGCTCGAAGGTCACGTGGAAGACCGGCACCTGCTTTGTTGAAACGGGCGCGAGATAGCTCTGCCCGACGAAGTACTGCCCGTAGGGATTCGCCTCGCCGATGGGGAAGAAAATCTGATTCTGGAAGCTTTCCTTCGCCGTCCGCGCGGGGCTCTCTTCCTTCCAGACCTCCTTTGCGAGGCGGAACACCGCCCAGCCCTTCGGCCAGCCGACGTACATCGTCGCGTGCGTGATGATCGCGGCGATCTCTTCCTTTGTCACGCCGTGCGCCTTCGCGTTCTGCAGATGGTAGGCGAGGGAGGAATCCGTGATGCCGGAGGCCATCAGAGAGACGACCGTGACGATGCACTTCGTCTTCACGTCGATGGCTTCCTCATTCCATACCTCGCCGAAGAGCACGTCGTCGTTCAGATGTGCGAATGTCGGCGCGAATTCTCCAAGCTGCTCTCTTCCGGCTGTCTGAGTGATTTTTTTCTGCATGGCTTCCGTCTCCTTACTCTGTTTTTTGTTTATTTTCTCAAAAATCGTTCGTCTTCGGCGGGCGCGTCCGCCGGGACGTACCGCTCCGCCGTCATGTGCAGATCAAACCGCTCCCGCAGCGCCGCCAGACGGCGCATCATCGGACTGGCGTGGTGCGCGTCGAGCGCCGCCTGGTCACGCCAGACGTCGATGAGCAGTACCGTCTCCGGATCGGAGAGGGAAGAGAAGTACTCGTATTTCAGATTGCCGTCCTCCCGCCGGATCTCGTCTGCGATCCCGCTTTCTTCCATGGCTTCGGCGAATCTCCGCGCGCTGCCGTTTCGGCCGCGGTAATACAGATGAACGGAGATGCTCATTTCTCCGGAGCCTCCTTTGCGGGGGCGGCCGGCGCGTTCATCTTTGCGCAGTCGCCGATCTTCTCGCCGGTCGCGAAATATTCATACGTCGGGAACTCGAAAAGCGCCGGCCGGAAGACGCGGTAGTCGATCTTCCCCCGCTCGTTCAGCACGGCTTCGTCGGCGTATGTGGCGAGGATCCGGCAGATGAAATGGTCGAAATGCTCCAGCTCATAGTTGCCGTCCACCTCGCACTCGATCGAGACCTTCGCCTGATCGATCAGCGGTGCGCCGTGTTCGCCCATCGTCCAGGCAAACGCCTCGGATTTGTCGATCTTCGCGCCGCTGACGGTCCCCATCCGGTCCGCTTCCGCCAGCCAGGAGGGATCGACCACGTTGACGGACAGCTTTCCGGTCTCCCGGATGCCGCCGTTGATGGTATGCGTCTGCACCAGCGACACCATCAGGTGGCTGTGCGCCATGACGCCGGCGTGCGCCGCCAGCGTCCAGGTGGGCTTGCCGCGCAACATCGCGCCGATCACGAGGATGGGGCAGGGATAGAGCGCCGGCACGGCGCCGATGTTTTTCTTTGCCATTATTCTCTCTCCTTCGGAGTTGATTTTGTTTTTATCGATCGCCGCCCAAAAGCCGCTTCAGACAGGCACAGGTGAGCTCGTACACCGTCGGGTAGGCAAAGTCCACGCCGGCGGCCTCCATGGCGTTCCGCTGCTTTTCCGTCACCGCCGTGTAGGGATAAATGCCGAACATGAACGGATAGAACACGTAAAGGATGCGCTCCCGCTCCGACGCGCCGATCTCAGGACAGAATTTTTCGAGGATCGCGCGGAGATTCGCCATCGAGCGGCCGTAGGAGGCCTTGAAGGCCGTCAGCTGCTCCTCGCGGCTGTTGGCCTCCATGTCGTAATTGTTCATCGAGAGGAGCCGGAGCAGCTGGACGCGCTTCGCAAGAGACTGCGCGATCGCCGCGGCGAGCGCGTCGTGCGACAGCGTCTCGTTCTCCCGCAGGATCAGATCCAGGTCCTCGTTCCAGCGGTCGTATTCCCGCGCGTAGAGGGCGAGGAAGATCTCCTCCTTCGTCTGAAAATAGTTGTAGATCGTCGGGCGGGAAAAGGGCACCGCGTTTCCGATTTCCTTGAGCGTGATCTCCCGGAAGCTCATCGTCTGATAGAGCGTCTCGCAGGCGTTCACGATCTCCTCGCGCCGCGCCGCGACGAGCGCCGGCGTTCCTTTTTTCACTGCATTCCGCCTCCTTCTGATGGTCTGACACCGTGTCAGCGAAAGAATTATAACACAATTCTGACACGGTGTCAATATCTTGATTCAAAAAAAGCGGCGCGCCGTGCGGAATCCGCGTGAGAAAATAACGAAATATCTCTCATTATGAGAGGATGCGTCTCGATTCTGTATTGCTGCGCGGCGGTTTCTGTGTATAATTAAAATAAAGAAAACAGGAGGATAAGAGATGGAATTTACGATGATCGAAACCGGATGGGTATCCCTTCTGCCGCCCATCATTGCCATCGCGCTGGCGCTGATCACCAAGGAGGTCTATTCCTCCTTGTTTATCGGCCTGTTCTCCGGCATGCTCATCTATGCCTTTGCCGGCGGCGGGAATCTTTTCTCCGCCGTCGCCATGACCTTCGACATGATGTACGCCAAGATCGCCGACAACGCCTACATGATCATCTTCCTCGCGCTGCTCTGGGCGGTGGTCGTGCTGGTGTCCAAATCGGGCGGCAGCCAGGCCTACGGCCGCTGGGCGGGGAAGAAGCTGAACAGCCGGCGCTCCGCCTCCTTTGCCACCTCGCTGCTCGGCATCCTGATCTTTATCGACGACGGCTTCAACTGCCTCACGGTCGGCACCGTCATGCGCCCGATCACCGACCGGCTGCGCATCTCCCGTGAAAAGCTGGCCTACCTCATCGACGCGACCGCCGCGCCGGTCTGCATCATCGCGCCGGTCTCGAGCTGGGCGGTGGCCGTGGCCAGCGAGGTCAGCGAGACGGGCGGCTTCCACCTCTTCCTCTCGACGATCCCGTACAATCTCTACGCGCTGCTCACGATCGTGATGGTCTTCCTCCTCAGCTTCACCGGCTGGGATTTCGGCCCGATGAAGAAGGCGGAGCGCCTGGCGCAGGCAAAGACGGAGGAGGCGGCTTCCTCCGGGGACGGCGAGGCCGCAAAGGGCCGCGTCGTCGATCTGGTGCTGCCGATCCTCGTGCTGATCGTCTGCGCGATCCTCGGTATGGCCTACGTCGGCGGTTTCTTTGACGGCGTCCCCTTCTCGGAGGCGATCGGCGAGAACCCGACGGCGGGGCTGACGCTCGGCGCCTTCGCCGGCCTTGTTACCGCCCTGCTTCTCTATCTGCCGCGCCGCCTGATGACGGCGAAGGAATTCATTTCCTCCATCGTGGAGGGCATCGGCAGGATCGTGCCGCCGATGCTGATCCTGATTTTGTCCTGGAGCCTCGGCGGCGTCTGCCGCCAGCTGATCGGTACCGGCGTCTTCATCTCCGGCTTCGTCAGCACGGCCAACCTCCCGCTCGGCTTTCTGCCGGTGCTGATCTTCGTGATTGCCGCGCTGATGAGCTTCTCGATGGGTACCTCCTGGGGCACCTTCGGCATGCTGATCCCGATCGTCACGATGATCTGCCAGGCGGACGGCGCCGGCGCCTACCTCATCCCCGCGCTCGGCGCGACGCTGGCCGGCTCGGTCTACGGCGACCACTGCTCGCCGATCTCGGACACGACGATCCTCTCCTCCACCGGCTCCGAGTGCCCGCACATCCGCCACGTGGAGACGCAGCTGCCGTACGCCACGCTCGTCGCCGTCGTCTGCGCCGTCGGCTATCTGATCTCCGGCCTGACCGGCACGCCGTGGGTCGCGCTGGGCGTGTGCGTCGTGCTGCTTGTCGGCGCTGTGCTGCTCCTCAGCCGCTTTGACTGGATCGGCCGAAGTGCTGCCCGGCCGGACGCGCAGTAAGCGCGGAGAGAAGAAACAAGGCCCCGTCCGTCACGCCTGTGACGGACGGGGCCTTTTCGCCCCGTTATCGTTTTTTATACAGCACCAGCTCCGGCCTCTCCCCGCTTCCCTCATAGGTGCAGATCAGGATGAAATCCATATGGGCGATGATCCCGAAGACGCGCTCCCCGCCGAATTCGCTCGGCAGCTGATTCCCGAGATACGTCGTTCCGTCGTCGAGAAGCTTCGCCTTTGTCCCGTTCGGGAGGGGAAATTCCAGATTGACAAACTGCCCGACCAGCGCGTTCAGACGCGTGAGCGTCGGCATCCCCTCCACGTGCAGATCGTTGATCTCGCCGATCAGCTTCTGCTTGAAGGCCGCAAACTCGCCGCCGTCGCCCAGCTCCTCATACCGCTTCCAGTAATCGAGCGCGGGCAGCGTTTTTTTCAGATAGGCACGCGCCTCCTCCTCCGTTATGCCCTTGCCGGCCATGTTTTTTGCGCATACGTCGATCAGCTCGTCCATGTCGCTGTAGGTGTACGTGCCGTCGGCGTAGCACCACCGGCAGTACGATTCGTTGAGCGAGCCGTCCCGGTTGCGGCCGAGGATATCGTCCTCCAGCGGCATCCCGCAGCACTGGCAGACGAGCCGCTGCGGCGAGCCGAGCAGGGTATTGATCGACACGCCGTACAGCCCGGAGAGCAGCTTCAGCGTGTCGGTGTTCGGCACCGTCTCGCCCGTCTCCCAGCGGGAGACCGCCTGCCGCGTCACAAACACCTTTTCCGCCAGCGCGTCCTGCGTCAGACCGTTCTTCGTCCGGAGCGCGTACAGGACCTCTTTCGTCGTCATCGCGACACCCCCTTTGTTTTTCGTATTATATCATAAATGCGGCCGTATGGCAAGCAACCGCCGGTTGACAGGCGGCGGCGCGTGTTTTTTTTCGGGAAAATCACGATTTCTCTTCTATTTTTGCCTTGAAAGAAGCGCCGATTTATGGTAAACTGTTGCAGACTTATTCCTGACCGATACGCAAGAGGAGATTTTCAGAGACATGATCAAAAAAACAATTTGCCTGATCCTTGCCCTCGCCGCCCTTCTTCCCGCGGCCTACGGCTGCCGGACGGCGCCTCCCGAGCGGACGCTGACGTTTGAAACGATCAACAAGCACGGCAACGTGATCCTTCATACCACCTTCGAAGAGATGGAGAAGGCCGGCATCGAGGTCGGCGATCTCATCACCGTCCGCGTCGGCGGCGCGTCGTATACGATGCCTGTCGGCACCGCCTATACCGACGTGGACAGCGGCGACATGATCTGCCGCTTCGATCTCGAGGACGACGACGTGATCTTGGCGATCAATTACGGTTCGTTCGCCGCCGCGGCGGGCATCGCCGAGAAGCAGACGATCGAGGAGGATCCCGGCTACCGCTGGGACGTCCGCGTCGACGAGGTCACCGTACAGCTGAAGGAAAAGGGCGGCTATCTGGCCGAATACCGGGCGCGCAATCTGACGCGCACCGACGCGCGCGCGGATTATGCCGCGCTGAGCGACGAGGAATTCGCCAATTTCCGCGCGGTCGCCGTCAAGGGGATCGGGGAAGGCGTCCTGTACCGCAGCAGCACCCCCGTCGAGGAGGCGATCGGCCGCAATGAATACGCGATGGCGGCGATGGAAAAGGCGGGCGTCCGCACGGTCGTCAACCTCGACGATTCGCGGCAGACGATGCTGGACTACGCCGCCTATCCCGGCAGCTATTACAGCCGCTGCCGCATCGTCAATCCCGAGATGTCCTATGATTTCACCAGCGCGGAATTCGGGGAGAAGGTCAGGACGTGTCTCCTCTTCATCGCGGAAAACGACGGCCCCTACCTCGTGCACTGCAAGGAGGGCAAGGACCGCACCGGCATCCTCTGCGCGATCCTCGAAGGCTTCGCCGGCGCGGACGCCGACGAGATTGCCGCGGATTACATGCTGACCTACCGCAATTACTACGCCCTGGAGTCCTCGGACGCCGCCTATGCGATCATCCTGAACAACAATCTTGTGAAAACGCTCAGCGCCCTTCTCGGCCTCGACGATCTACGCGCGGCAGATCTGCAGGAGAAGACCGCGCAGTATCTCCGTTCCATCGGACTGACCGACGCGCAGCTCGCGCTTCTCCGGGAGCGGCTGGGCGGGAAGTGACGCGCGGCCTTTCGGCGCGCGTCGGAAAAACGGCCCGCTCGGAACGGAGGAAAAAACCATGCAGACAGAACGCAGGAAAAACCAGAGAAGAGCCCAGATCGCGGCGGCATGCGCGCTGGCGATCCTGTCATGCGCGCTGCTCGGCGGCTGCGCGCAGCATCATAAGGAGGAGAAGAAAATGGAAAACGAAGAGAGAATCGGCATCATCGGCGCGATGGACACCGAGGTGGACGCCCTGAAAACGGCGGCCGGGGTCACGCAAACGACCGCCGTCGCCGACATGATATTCTGCGAGGGGACGCTCGGCGGGCAGAAGGTCGTGATCGTCAAGTGCGGCATGGGCAAGGTGAACGCCGCCATCTGCGCGCATACGCTGATATGGCAGTTCGGCTGTACGGTGGTCATCAATACCGGCGTCGCGGGATCTCTTGATCCGCGCATCGACATCGGCGACATCGTGGTTTCCACCGACGCCGTGCAGCACGACTTTGACGTCTCGCCGATCGGCTTTGCGCGGGGCGAGATCCCCTATACCGGGCTCGCCGCCTTCCCGGCGGACGAGGCGCTGCGGGCGGCGGCCGTCCGGGCCGTGCGGGAGAGCGCGCCGGAGATCCGGGCCTTCGAGGGCCGGGTCTGCTCGGGCGATCAGTTCATCAGCGAGATCGGGCAGAAGGATACGATCGTCTCCCGCTTCGGCGGCCTCTGCTGCGAGATGGAGGGCGCCGCCATCGCGCAGGCCTGCTATCTGAACCATACGCCGTTCGTCGTGATCCGGGCCATCTCGGACAAGCCGGACGGCAGCGGCGCCGTGGATTTTGAAACCTTCCAGGCCGCGGCGGCCGATCGCTGTGCAAAGATCGTCCGCTTCCTGGTGGAAAACTGGAACGCTGCGGGCAGCGCCCGCTGATTGGAGGACAAAAATATGGATACGAAAAAAAACGTCGGGCTGTCAAAGGGAACGTCTGCCGCGCTGCTGCTGCAGTTCATTCTGATCGTTTTGGCCTGTGCCGCCACGTGCTTCATTCTCGTTTTCAGCATCACCCATCCGGTGGGGCCGCTGTTCATCATCGCCTACGCGGCCGTGCTGCTTTCCTACGCGGCCGTGATCTTTTACGCCGTCTGCGGATACAAAAAGGACGACCGCTATTTTCTCGGCGCGGTCTACGCCTTCTGTGCGGCGATCCAGCTCAACGTCCTTTTGCCGTTCCGCACGAGCTTTCAGCTTGCCGCGCTGACGATCCTTCTCTGCCTCTACGTCGCGTTCGCACAGCGGCTGAAGGAGCCGAAGTCGGCGAACTGGCTGCTTTTCGGCATGGCGGCGGCCGCCGCCGCGTTTTCCGTCTATTCCACCGCGACCGCGAGGACGGAAAATCTGAACGAGCTCAGCGAAAATCTCTTCTCGGTTTCGGCCATGTACCTGTCCATCTGGACGCCGGTCATCATGACCGTCACGCTCGCGCTGGCCTACAGCGTGCGGATCAGAAGGCGCTAAGCGCCGCGTCGAAAAAACAGACGGAATACCACTCGGTATTCCGTCTGTTTTTTGTCGTTTTCCGCAGGCCCGCCGACTGTTATTCGCTTTACGAATCAAAGAAGCGGCGGCCGTCGCCGGTGATCAGCCGCTTGGTCTGCGGATACTCGAAGATCTCCGGCCGGTCCGCGTTTTCGCTCAGATACGCCGCGAAGCGCCGGGCGTACCACTTGGCCATCCCGAGATTATGCATCAGATAATTCCCGCAGTTGCGCGGCGATGCGCCGGGAACGTCCTCCGCCTCCTCGACCGAGCGGAAGGCCCGCAGAAGCAGATCGAAGATCTCCCGGGGCGCGCGGCCTCCCTTCAGGATCAGGTAGAAGCCCGTCAGGCATCCCATCGGCCCCCAGTAGATGATCTGATCCTTCCAGGCGGGATCGTTGCGCAGATAGGTCGCGATGAGGTGTTCGAGGGAGTGCATCGCCGCCGTGTCGACGGCGGGCTCGACGTTGGGCCGCGTGAGGCGCACGTCGTAGGTGGTGACCGTCTCCCCGCCCAGCGTGTCGATGCGGCTGGTGAAGATCCCCGGAATGATCCGGGTGTGGTCAACGGAAAAGCTGGGAATCAGATCCATATCGGTATCTCCTCTTCGGTATTCAAAGCATTCGTTTCGCTTACGGTTCTTTTTCCGGCGCGCCCCGGTATTCCATGGAGAGCATGGTGAGATCGTCAAACTGCTCGGCGCTGCCGACAAACGCGTCGACGTCCCGCCGGACCTCTGCGAGCAGCTCCTTCGGGGAGGCGGCTGCGTTTTGGTTCAGCGCCCCGAGCATCCGCTCGGTGCCGAACAACTCGTTTTCTCCGTTCGTCGCCTCCGGCACGCCGTCGGTATAGACGAAGATCTTGTCGCCCTTCTGCAGCTGGAGCTCATATTCGCGGTAGCGGGAGCCGTCCATGCCGCCGAGCACGAAACCGTGCTTGTCCTTCAGCAGCTCGAAGCGGCCCTCCCGGCAGACGGCGGGATATTCGTGCCCGGCGTTGGCGCACGTCATCTTCCCGCTCGGGATCTCGAGGATCCCGACCCAGGTCGTCACGAACATGTCCGTCTTGTTCTCGGAGCAGAGGGCCGCGTTCGTTCGGCTGAGGATCTCGCCGGCGCTGAGCCCGAGCTTGGCGTAGTTCTGCAGGATCGTCTTGGAAATCATCATGAACAGCGCCGCGGGCACGCCCTTTCCGCTCACGTCCGCAATGATGAGCCCGAGATGATCCTCGTCGATCAGAAAGAAATCGTAGAAATCGCCGCCGACCTCCTTGGCGGGATCCATGCTGGCGTAGACATCGAATTCCGCCCGCTCGGGAAAGGCGGGAAAGATCGTCGGCAGCATCGCCTCCTGGATCTGCGTCGCCATGGCCAGCTCCGTCTGCGTCGCCGCCAGCCTGCGGCTCCTGTCGTTGAAGAGGATGCAGTACATCAGGATCAGCGAGAGAAGGACCGAGCCGTACTGGGTCGCATAGGCGAAGGCGCCGCCGGAGGCCGCAAACTCGGCGATCGGCACAAGAATGAACGACATCGCCGCCCACTTCTGCCGGCGGGGGCTGGCGCAGCGGACGATGAGCACCGTCGTGACGACGGAGACGACGATCAGATAAAGATCCTCCAGCCAGGAGAGGGACGTTTTGCTGTAGAGCCCGTCCGCATCCACCAGGAAGCTGAGCGGGAAGAGCGCGTTGAGCGAAACGATCACGACGGACGCGATCAGGAGAATCGGGAAGCCCCGGACGGCCCAGCGCGCCAGCCGCCCTTCAAAGCGGAGCGTTTCCTTTACATAAAGGAAGAAGGCGTAGATCATGGCAAGATTGATCCACTTGCTCAGAAGGCAGCAGAGAAAATACAGCATGCGCCGCTGCGGCGAGCCGACGATGAACCACATCGCTGCGTTGACGGCGAACGAGGCGCTGACCATGAGAATCAGCGCGCTGAAGCTGCGCGTGGCACGTTCGACCTGTCCCATCGAGCCGTAGAAAAGGACGACGCAGACGAAGGCGCCCAGCAGGTCGACGCCGGCGTGAAAGAGGGACGCCGCGTCCGGATGGGGACTCTGGAAAAACTGCAGAGTCAGAATCAGGCAGCACAGGGCCAGGACGGCAGTCAGAATGAGTCCGATGAGAGAGGTTTTCTTTTTCAGCATGGTCACGTGAAGGTCGCTTTCCTTGGAAGTTCATGAAGTCGGGCTTTGAGAGATTGCATAGTAAAAGTATACACTATTTTCGGCGTCTCTGTCAAGCGGTTCTTTCCGCACGACTGAACAGTACCCATGTATTGACATCCTTGCCGCCGATGTGCTATAATTTTGAAAAGAGCCGCCTCACAATGGATAAAGAAAGAAAAATATGACGAAAACATACAGAATCGCGGAGAAAACCATCGAAATCGCCTCGCTGTTCGAGGCGGTCCACCGCCTCTGCGCGGATTACCGCGCGGACGGCGCGCCGGATTTCCGGGTGGCGATCACGCCGCACGATCTCGACGCAGAGCGTGCGCGCGCAGCGGAGACGGTCTCCGACGCGTATCTCGAGACGCTCGCGGTATACCGCAAAATCGCGGAGATCATGCCGCGGTACGACACCGTCCTCATGCATGGATCGGCACTCGCGCTCGACGGGGAGGGATATCTCTTCACGGCGAAGAGCGGCACGGGCAAGTCGACCCACGCCCGCCTCTGGCGGGAGGCGTTCGGCGCGCGGGCGGTGATGGTCAACGACGACAAGCCGCTTGTGCGCGTCGCCTCCGGCGGCGCGATCGTATACGGCACCCCGTGGAACGGCAAGCACCGGCTGGGTGCGAACGTCGCCGCGCCGCTCAGGGCCGTGTGCCTTCTCCGGCGCGCGGAGGAAAACACGATTTGCCGCATCACGAAATCCGACGCCTATCCCACGCTCGTCCGGCAGATCTACCGGCCTGCCGATCCGGACGCGCTGCGGCGGACGCTTGCGCTGATCGATCGCCTGGCGGATTCGGTGGGCCTCTACCGCCTCGGCTGCAACATGGCGCGGGAGGCGGCGATCATTTCATACAACGGAATGAGAGGTGCGACATGAAACTGAACAAGAACTTCATACTCCACACCGCGGGCGGCGAAACGGTGCTCGTCCCGACCGGCAGTGCCTCCTTCTCCGGCATCGTCCGGGGCAACAAGACGCTCGGCGCGGTGCTCGGGCTGCTGGAAAAGGAAACGACCGAGGCGGAGATCATCGCGGCGATGAGGGAGCGCTTCGACGCGCCGGAGGACGTGATCGCGCGGGACGTGAAAGAAGCCCTCGAGGGACTCCGGAAAATCGGAGCCCTCGATCCATGACCTCGATCGAGGCGTACCTGAACGAGCGCGGATCGCTGACCTATTCCAACGTCGGCACGAGCATGCTGCCGCTTTTGCGGCAGGGCAAGGATCTCTTCAACGTAGAGAAGAAGGGCGCCGGACGCTGCCGCATCGGCGATGTCGTGCTGTTTCGACGCCTGCCGGGCAGGTACGTTCTGCACCGGATCGTCGAGGTGCGGGAAAATGATTACGTCCTGCTCGGCGACCACTGCGTGCGGCGGGAGTACGGCGTCACGGACGAGGATATCCTCGGCGTCATGACCGGCTACGTCCGCGGCGGGGCAGCGCACAGCGTGACGGAACGGGCCTATCGGCGGTATACTGCGCGGATCCTGCGCGGCGAGCGCGCACGCGTGGCTCGGCTGCGCTGGCAGCAGACGCTGCGGCGCGCGCTGAAACGGATGGTGAGGAAAGCATGACGTGGGAAGAATACCGCGGCGCCTGCCTCGACGTCGCCTATCTCGCCGGCTGCGCCGTGAACGGCCGGACGCCGGACGCGACGCGCGTCGGCGGCATGGATCCGGCCCGTCTGTACGCGGCGGCCGAGCGGCATCTGCTCGCCTCGGTCACCGCCGCGGCGCTGGAGCGCGCGGGCGTGAAGGACGACGCCTTCACGCAGGCGCGGGGCAGGGCCATCCGCAGGATTGCGCTGCTCGACGCGGATCGCGCCGCCGTGACGGCGCAGCTGGACGCGCGCGGGATCTGGTATATGCCGCTGAAGGGCGCGGTGCTGAAGGACTGCTATCCGCACCTCGGCATGCGGGAGATGGCGGACAACGACATCCTCTTCGACGACGCGCGCGCCGCTGAGGTACGGCAGGTCATGGAGTCCCTCGGCTTTGCCGCAAAGCAGTACGGCGTGAGCGTGCACGACGTGTATCACAAGCCGCCCGTCTCGAATTTCGAGATGCACCGGGCGCTGTTCGGCCCCTCGCATGAGAAGCGTCTCGTCGATTACTACGCCGGTGTGAAGCGCCGCCTCGTGAAGGACGAGGGAAACGCCTGCGGCTTCTATTTCACGCCGGAGGATTTCTACATCTATATTACGGCGCATGAGTATAAGCATTACGCGAACGGCGGCACGGGCATGCGCTCGCTGCTTGATGCCTACGTCTATCTGAAGCGGTACGGGGACGCGCTCGACGGAGCGTATCTCCGCGCAGAGCTCAGCGCGCTTGCCCTGACGGACTTCGAAGCGCGGAACCGGTCGCTGGCGGCGCATCTCTTCGGTGGGGAAGCGCTGACGGACGCCGAGCGGGAGATGCTCGATTACATCCTCGCGTCCGGCACCTACGGCACGCTGCAGCACAGCGTGGAACACGCCGTGGCGAAGCGGGGCCGGCTCGGATTTTTCATCCGGCGCGCCTTTCTGCCGTACCGTTCGATGTGCGCGCTCTATCCGGTTCTGCAAAAAATCCCCGTTCTTCTGCCGTTTTGCTGGGCCGCCCGCTGGATCCATGCGCTGCGGACGAAGCCCGGCCGCGTGCACGGCGTGATCCGCGCGGCGATGCGCGCCAAAAAGAAATAGATCCGTGCGAGCGTTTCCCGGTTCTTTCGGATTTCCGGCCGGTACGAAAACGTTCTGCCCGCGCGGCGGGGGGCAATCGCGCATCCCCGCCGCCGAATTGCGCGCGCGTGTTTGACGGCGGAGCGGTTCTGTGCTATAGTATACACAGCATCCGCAGAGAGGAGGAAACGCATGAGAGTAGTAAAAACGACGCTCGGGCGGCTCGCGCTGTATTATCTGTTGCTGGCGATCAATATCATCCCCTGCGCAAGCATTATCCCGGACGACTTTCCGACGCGCAACCTTTCGACGATCTATCTGCTGATCCTCTCCGTTTGTCTGATCCGGTATTATGCCTACCGGGTGTCGGGCACCGGCGCGCTGCCGTTCATGATGAAGGCGCTTTCCTGGATGGCGTTTCTGCTGCTTCTGCTGCGAGGCGTCAAATACGCGGTTTTTGCGGGGGTGGACGTTCTCTCGCGCCATACATGGTATCTCTATTATGTGCCGATGCTCCTATTGCCGCTGTTTCTTTTCCAGATCTCACGGCTGATCTCTCCGGGCGGCGATTCCTTTCTTCTCAGGGGATGGTACGCTGCCTGCGCGCTCAGCGCCGTGTTCATCCTTCTGGTCCTGACGAACGATCTGCATCAGCTCGTCTTCCGCTTTCGTCCCGGCTTCGCAAACTGGAACAATGATTATTCCCACGCGCTCCTGTTTTATGTGATCACGGCGTGGCAGTACGTTCTTTATCTTTCCGCGATCCTTGTCCTCTGCGTCAAAAGCCGCGTCACGAGCGCCAAAAAATACGCCTGGCTGACGCTGATCCCCTTTGCCGCCGGCATTGCCATGAGCGTGCTTCTGATGACGGGGCGGATGCCGAAGCTGAACGGCACCAATCTCGTTGAGTTCCCGGAGACGCTGATTTTCATGGCGGCGGGCGTGCTGGAATGCTGCATGCAGCTCGGACTGATCCCGACAAACAAAAATTACGGCAAGCTGTTCGGCGCCTTTTCTCTATCCGCGCAGATCACGGATCGAAAGGGGACCCCGATCTACCTGGCCAGCTCGGCCGCTCCCCTGACGGCGGAGCAGTTTGCGCTGCCGGACGGCGCAAGGATCGGCGAACACACCGTGCTGCACAGAATGGAGCTGCCCGGCGGTTTTGGCTTCTGGCAGGACGATATGACCGAGCTCGACCGCCTGAACGACGAGCTGGCGGAGGCAAAAGAGGTGCTGGCGCAGGAAACGGAGCTGATTCGTCTGCAGAATGAATTGAAGGAAAAACAGGCGAAGATCGAGTCGCGCACCGCCGTGTACGACACGATCGCCCGGCACACCCGGCGGCAGTCCGGGAGGATCTCCGCGCTGGCGAGGGAGGCGCGTACAACAGCGGATCCGGTATGCAGGGAACAATGCAGCCGGCACATCACGCTTTTCGCTTCCTACATCAAACGATATGCCAATCTCATGCTCCTGTCGTATGAAAACCGGATGATCGAGACCGGCGAGGTTGCCCTGTCCTTTTCAGAGGTGCTCCGTTATCTGAATTTTTCCGGCATCCCGGGGGAACTGGTCAGCACCGCATCGGGAGAGGTGTATGCCGAGGCGGCGCTCGCCCTGTTTGAAGCGTTCGGCACGCTGCTTCTTGAAAACATCTCCGACCTCCGCGGCGTGTTTGTCAATCTGTCGAATAACGAAAAGACGGTGTGCAAGCTGACGATGGAAAACCTGCGTATCTCGCTGTCAGACGAGATGAGCGGGATGCTGCGCCGCGACGGCGTCACGGCGGAATGCGTCTGCGAGGACGACGTGACGTATATCGGCTTCACGCTGCCGGAAAGGGGGAGGAACGTATGACGACGCTGCTTTCGCTCTCCGAGCTGACGAGATCGTTTCTCTCGCTGTGGACGCTCGGGATCTGTCTTGTCTGCCTGTTCAGCATAGTTCGTTCGGCGGCACAGAAGCATCCGGCTTCTATCGCCGCCGCCGTGCCTCTGCTCTGCGGCAGCTATTTCCTTTGGCAGGTGCTCTTTGATGTGCACCTGTTCGGCGGTACGGAGAACACGGCGGCTGTCAGCCGCGCACTCGGCGCTCTCCCGTGGCTTGTACTGGCCGCGCTGCTTGTCGCTTTCACGGCGGCGGCGCTTGCGAACCTGATCCTTGTGATCCGCTACGGAAGATGCTCTATCACGCCGGACGCGGTCAAGCAGTGTCTGGAGCAGATCTCCTGCGGCGTATGCTGCTTCCGCGACGACGGGCTGGTGCTGTTCTCCAACGATTGCATGAACCGGCTGTGCGTCGCCGTGACGGGCGAGCGGCTGCTCGACGGAAGGGAGTTATACCGCGCGGCGGCGGGATCCGTCCTGACGGCGGAGGGACGCCGGTGGCGCTTCAGCGGCCGGGACATCACGCTCGACGGAGAACGGCTGCATGAGCTGATTGCGTCCGACGTGACGGCCGAGTACGTCAAAACCGAGGCGCTCCGGCAGGATCAGGAGAATCTTTCCCGTCTGAAACGGGAACTGAAGGCGTACACTCTCAGTATCGACGACACCGTCCGGCGGCAGGAGATCCTGCAGGCAAAGGTGAATATCCACGACGAAATGAACCGGCTGATGCTAACCACCGTGGCGGCGGAGGGAGAGGACGGCGCGGCGGAGGCGCCGATCTTCGCGCTGTGGGAGCAGAACGCCCTGCTTTTGTGCATGGAAGCGGAGAATTCGAATACAAAAGCGGCGCGCAGCCTCGAAAAGCTCGCCGAAGCGCTGCGGATCCGGCTCGACTGGGACGGCGCGCTGCCCGCCGTCCTCACGGAAGCGCAGCGGAGCCTGTTCTTCACCGCCGCCCAGGAGGCGATCGTCAACGCGGCCAAGCACGCGGAAGCACGCCGTGCAGGAATCTCCTTCACCGAAACGGAAAAGACGGTCTGCTGCGACTTTGAAAACGACGGAAGGCTGCCGAAGGGCGAGGTGCGCTTTGCGGGCGGTCTTCAGAATCTTTCTCTTCTTGCCAAAAAGCAGGGCGCGTCGCTCTCCGTCCGCGTCGGCGGGGCCTTTACGCTTTCTCTCTGCTTTTTGAAAAATCCCCCTCAAAATCAGCCGTGTGGCTGATGTAAAGACGGCCGGCAGAGCGTATAATAGGGAACAGAACAGGAAAAGAGGGGATTTGCATGTCCTATAGCGTATTGATCGTGGAGGATCAGGATATCCCCCGCCAGTTTTTTGAGATGTATATCAATCTGAGCGAGCATTTCCATCATCTTCTTTCGATCCCCAGCGCATCGGCCGCGCTTCCGGTCTGCAGGAGCAGCAAGGTCGATCTGATCCTGATGGATGTGATGACCGAGCTGGACCGCAGCGGACTGGATGCGGCGGAGGAGATCAAACGGCAGTTTCCGCAGATCAAAATCATCATCGTCACCTCCATGCCGGAGTATTCCTGGCTCTCGCGTGCGAAGTCGATCGGTGTCGATTCGTTCTGGTATAAGGATGGACAGAAGGACAGTATCCTGGACGTGATGGAGCGAACGATGGCCGGCGAGCATATCTACCCGGACGAGACGCCGCTGATCCGCATCGGCAACGCCACAAACCACGAATTCACCGAGCGGGAACTGGACGTTCTCAAGGAGCTGACCACCGGGGATACCAACGCCGAGATCGCCGAGCGGCTCTTTATTTCGATCGCAACGGTCAAAAGCCATATCCAGCACCTGATGGAAAAGACCGGCTTCAAGACGAGGACGGAGCTGGTTTCCGAGGCGCGCGGCCTGGGGATCGTCATTAAGGACAAACGTGACTGACCGCGCCGGAAGGGCGCGGAAGTCAGAACCGGACGTACGGATCGTACGTCCTTTTTTCTATGGGAAAAAGAAGGGAACGGGCGAATATCAGCCGATCGGCTGATGTGGGAGAATGGAAAGAATAGTATAATATACTATGTATAAGTATAGGGAAGGGCAGATCGGCTCTTTCCGGCGCGAGGAGGAACGACCGTGCTGAAAAAATGGTTGTGTGGTTTTGTCTGTCTGATGGTTCTGCTGTCGGCGCTTCCGATGGAGTGCGTCGTTGGGGCTTCGGATGCGGTGCCGGGGGAGGGCAGCTGGGGCAGACCCTATGTGGTCACCGACGCGGAGCAGCTGACTGCGGTGCTCGGCGCCTCCGGCAGCGAGACGGTCTATATCCGTCTCGGCGCGGATATCGTTACCGACGAGAGGCAGACGATGAACGTGGCGAACGTCCTGAACGCCGTCGCCGTACAGGGCAAAAAGAGTCTGGATCTCTGCGGCTACAAGGTACCTTTGTCCAGGGAACGCCATGGTATCAGGTGTACGTCGATTACGCGGAAGAGAACGGTCTGCTTCCCGCCGGGCTGGGCGCCGATCTGACGGCGCCGGCGACGCGTGCGCAGTTCGTGACGATCGTTTTCTCGGCCGTGCCGGCTTCCGTGACGGAGCCGCGCACAGACGTGGTTTCCATCCCGGACGTTCCGGCCGGCGCGGCGTATGCGGCGGTCGTGACGCGGCTGTATCGCGCGGGGATCCTGCGCGGCAGAGATGCGAGCGGCACCTTTGACCCCGACGCCACGATCACGCGCGCCGAGGTCGCGGCGATCATCACCCGCCTGGTTTGCCCGGAGCTGCGGGTGAACCCCGCGCCTGCGCAGAACCCGACGCCGCCGGCGGAGGAACCGCAGCCGCAGAACCCGACGCCGCCGGCGGAGGAACCGCAGCCGCAGAACCCGACGCCGCCGGCGGAGGAACCGCAGCCGCAGAACCCGACGCCGCCGGCGCCGGAGACTCCGGCTGATGAAAATGGCGGGGATCCGCCGGTGAACACAGGCGACGGGAGCATCGAACTTCCGCTGGTTCCGTTCACGGGCGGTCACTGAGCAAAAAGAAAACGAGGCGGGGATCGCTCCCCGCCTCGACGCATTTTTTACCTTAGTACTCTGAAGTGATCGGCAATATATTTACTGTTAGCGTCATGCTTTGAATCATAAAAATGCAGATTACAACTACAAGTTGAGAAGAATCATAATATATCAACAAATATACTCTTGTAAGTTGAATTTTTGATGGTATAATGAAAGCAGTGAAGGAAAGACGTCGCCCAAGCTAAAATAACAAAAGGAGTATAAAATATGTTTGATCAAAAAATATTCGGAGAAAAGCTAAGGAATCATAGAAAAAGTTTGAAGATGTCGCAGGAGGAGGTCGCCGATAAAATCGGTATTTCCCCTCAGGCGGTTTCAAAATGGGAAAATGGAGATTGTCTCCCGGATTGCTATAATCTGAAACTTCTAAGTGAAATCTATAAAATCTCTCTTGACGTTCTTTTAGAAACGGAAACTTCAAAGAGTATTGACCAAGTTTCCTCTAAAATCGAACAGCTTGCAGACGAATTTATTTGGACGCAGGCGGCACTTTCCCGTTACAGCGATAATCAATCTAACCACAGAGATCTTGGAGACGATCTCCTGAAAATGTGGAAAGGTATTTATTTCATTGAAACCGGCGATCATGAAATACAGAAATCAGATAAAGAACGTGGAAATTTGCGAATAATGAGCGATTTTGGAATGAAAATCTGGGATGACGACGGTATAGTTGCCGTCATCAACAACAAGCTGCTGAAAAAGCTCGACGCCATATCAGAGAAAGATTTTGAAGTAATGAGAACGTTGTGCTCGCCGGAAGCAATCAAGCTGTTGACTGCTTTTCCGGATAACGGTTATCCGATCTCAAAAGATGAATTATCAGAAAAGTCAGGTCTCGATATTGCAAAACTTAACACAATGCTTCTTATGTTTACCGAAGCAGGCGTTATTGAATATGTAATGAAGGAAAGATCATATGCCGCAAGCGGCTATAAAATATCCGGTCATTTTGGTATTGCTGCATATTTTGCTATTGCAGCGTTATATGTTTTAAGCAAGAAGAATTATACGTTAAGCGAGTATATTGTGAATAGTCCAGAACTGAAGTAATCATTTGATACTTTCCAGAACCGAATGGAGGCGGGGATCGCTCCCCGCCTTGTGCGCTTGTGGTATATGATTTTATCCTGCTTTTTTGAGTGCGGGCAAAAGGACTTGGAACCTCGGTCTTGCGCCAGCTTCAGCCAGACTGTCGGAAAGCGCAGCGCAAGACCTTATGCCGCGCCTGCGGCGCGTCAGAGGTTCCGCGTCGAAATGTCTGGACGAACAAAAGACAGATACCGTACGGTATCTGTCTTTTGTTGGTGCGGGCAAAAGGACTTGAACCTTCATGAAATTGCTTTCACTAGAACCTGAATCTAGCGCGTCTGCCAATTCCGCCATGCCCGCGCGTCCTCATCGGGAACGCAAATATTATAGCGTAAAGCGGCTGGTTTGTCAACCCCTTTTTCAAATCTTTTTCAAAAAATGTCGGCGCTCAGAGCCGGAATAGCGCCTCCTCCAGACTGTCGGCGGTCACCTCATACGTCCGTCCGTCGATGATTCGCATATACGGCTTGGCGCTCGGCTTGGGCAGGGGCGTCCGTTCCGTGACCTCGACGCGGAGGCGGATCGGCTTCTCAAAGACCAGCGGCGGAATCTCCTTCGCGCGGGCATAGGCCGCCTTTGCTGTCTCAAAGATTCGCTCATACGCCTGCCGGGGCGGGAGCAGAAGGCCGCCGAAGCAGCTCGCGCCGCGCTTGACCTCCGCCGTGCAGACGTTCGGCGAGAAGGCGCGCGCCTCCGCGCAGAGCTTGTCGTCGCCGGAGGTCATGATGACCGGCTTCCCCTTCTCGCCGAGGATGCCGGCGTCGATGGCGAACTCACCGACAAGGCGGTCGTTGAGCCAATAATTCTGCACGGATGCGCTGCTGAAGGTGTGCTCCAGCACGGCGCCGGCCGTGCCGGCCATCGCGTGATAGCCGAGCAGGATCGCCGCGTCGCAGTCCTCGATGCCGAAAAAGCGATCGTCGCCGACGTAGCCGCAGACGACGTAATCCACGTCAGAGGACAGCTGGTCGTAGAGCAGGGTATAGCTGCCGCCGTGGCAGTCATGGACGTAGACGCGGCCGGCGCCGGCCGCCTTGAGACCGGCGGCGCAGGCGTTGACGTCGGCGGTCATGCGGGCGCGTCCCTCGGCAAAGCGCCGCTGATCGGGCAGGACCTGTTCGCGGCAGTAGATGCCGGAGATGCCCTCGATGTCGGTCATGATGTAGATGTTCATGTACTCGCCTCCGTTTTTTTCTTTATTGTAACCGATTCCTCGCCCGGCGTCAAGAGAAACAAAAAATTTTTGAAAGGGTATTGACATCCGATCTCTCTTGTGGTATTATATATATGCTCCAAACAGAGCATATAACATATCGGAGGCCACAGAATGGACACCACGGAAAAAGTATCGGTCAACATGAATATCGGCACGCTCTCACAGATCGACCTGCTTGTCGATCAGGGCTATTATTCCAACCGCAGCGATTTCATCAACCAGGCGGTGCGGCAGGTGCTCGATCAGAAGCAGCCGATCATCCAGCAGCTATCCGAGCAGAACCGGGCGCAGAACAAGGATTGGTTCATCGGCATCTGCACCTCGCTGACGACGGATGCGCTGCTGCGCGCGAAGCGGACGGGACAGAAGCTGTCTGTGCGCGGCTACGGGCTGCTCTTCATCGATGAGAAGCTGGACGATCTTGTGATCGAGAACGTGCAGGAGATCACGGTGCGCGGCAAGATCCTCTGCTCGGATCGGATCAAGGAACACTTCGGCCTGAAGTAAGCGGCCGAACGATCAAATAAAGGAGGTATTCTCATGCGCGCAATTTTTGATTCGCAGCCGCTGTATGCGATCACCGACGCCGAGAGCCGCTCGATCAGCCCGGAGAATTTCGACGGCTCGAAGGGCGGCGGCGGCCGCGCGACGGAGGGCACGGGCGCGGACTGCGCCCGCGAGCTGGGGCAGGGCTGGAAAGTCTCGCCTTCGGTGAACATCGCGCCGCACGCGACCTTCACGCTGGGAGAGATCGACGGCAGCGGCGTGATCCGCCACATCTGGCTGACGATGCGGCGCACGATCCCCGGCCGCTACGCGATCCTGCGCGTCTACTGGGACAACAGCGGGACGCCGAGCGTCGAAGCGCCGGTGGGCGACTTCTTCGCCAACGCCTACGTGCCGGCCTTCACGCAGATGAGCTCGGCGATGGTCTGCGTCAACCCGCGCAACGGCCTCAACTGCTACTGGCCGATGCCGTTCCGCACGCACTGCCGCGTCACGCTGGAGAATCTGGCGGACGAGCCGCTGACGGTGTACTATCAGATCGACTACACGCGCGAGGACGTTCCCGCCGACGCCGGGTACTTTCACGCGCAGTTCCGCCGCTCGAATCCTCTGCCGTACAAGAGCGTGCACACGATCCTCGACGGCGTGGCCGGCCGCGGGCAGTACGTCGGCACCTACATGGCCTGGGGCGTGAACAACAACGGCTGGTGGGGCGAAGGCGAGATCAAGTTCTATCTGGACGGCGATGCGGACTGGCCGACGATCTGCGGCACCGGCACCGAGGATTATTTCTGCGGCGCCTACAATTTTGACAACGACGGGCACTACGAGCGCTTCGCCGCGCCGTACTCCGGCATGATCCCCTACGCGCCGGACGGGCTGTACAGCGCCAATCAGCGCTTCTCGCTCTACCGCTGGCACGTCGCCGATCCGATCCGCTTCCGCGAGGACGTGCGCGTGACGATCCAGGCGCTCGGCTGGCGCTCCGGTCACCGCTATCTGCCGCTGCAGGACGACATTTCATCCGTCGCGTTCTACTATCTCGATCATCCGAATCCGGCGCTGCCGCCGCTGCCGGATCGGGATGGGCTCGAGATCATCTGAGCAGATGCAAAAAACCGCATCCCCCGCCGTCGGCGCGGAATGCGGTTTTCTTATGCTTTTCTTATGGCTGCTCCTCTTTCTGCTCCTCCCGGCAGGCGATGAAGTCGCGGGCGTAGGGCAGGGTGAGGATCCAGTCGCAGAGCGTGTGCCACTCCGGCAGCTTGTGATTGCGGCGGGCGTAGTAGATGTTCGTCAGATTCTCATAGTTCATCGTGACGGTGCGCATCTGATTGAATGAGGTGGGCAGCAGCTGGATCATGTCGTCCCAGTACTGCCGCTCCTTCGTCTCCAGAAACTTCAGCCGCTGCTGCTCCAGCACCGCGATCACGCCGTCGAGGCACGAAAGCGCCGTCTCGCTCATGCGGTCGTGGCTGAAATCGTCCCGCTCGAAGGGCTTGGCGTGGATCTTGTGCATCGTGGAGCAGGAGTTGGCGACGGTGCCGACCTTGTAGGTGTCGAATTCCTTCCACCAGTACAGCGGCGCCGTCAGATCGACGGAGACGAAGATCTGGCGCATGAATTTGCGATGGTCGCCGCCGGAGCGCGCCAGCCGCCGTCCCAGATCGATGTCGGCGGGGCCGAGAACGAAGCGTCCGTTCTCGTCGTAGCCGCTGTCCGAGCGCGCCCAGCTGTTGAGCGGATTGCGCGCGCCGCGCAGGGCGTTTTCCAGATTCATTACGGCCGTTCGTTCGATGACGATCATGTTCGTTCTCCCGTCTGTGTGAGTTCCTATATATTTTATATCACAAAACCGCCGTCCTGTCAAGAGGCGGCGGTTTTTTTGCATCTTTGCGCGGTGAATGAATAATTCTGCGCCGGGCGGCAAAAATAACTGCGACGAAACAGGAATCGTTCCCCGGCGAGCGGGGAGAAAGGCTGAAGATATGAACAAGACGTTCCGAATGACCACCCAGAGCCGCATTTTGGCGCTCACCATGACGGTGATCCTCATCATGGCCGGCGTGCTGATCGCGCTGACGGCGCAGCAGAGCCGCCGCACGGAAAAGACGCCGCCGGCGACGGAATCCCTCCGTCCCGCGCCGCCGACGACCGCGCCGCAGGCAACGACGCGCGCGCCGGAGACGACAGCGGCGCGCACGCCGGCGGTCGTCGAGCCGGAGACGACGGCGGCGGCGCCTGAATCGCAGAGCGCCGCCGCGCCGGTCAACGCGGAGCCGTCGACCGACGCGCTGCCGGACTTCATCTCGCCGGTGACCGGCGTGATCTCCCAGCATCACAGCGCGGACGTGCCGGTCTACTCGCTGACGATGGCGGACTGGCGCACGCACACCGGCGTGGACATCGCCTGCGCGGACGGCGCGGCGGTGCGCGCGGCGGCGGCAGGCGTCGTGCGGGAGATCTGGTCGGATCCGCTGATGGGGCAGTGCCTCTCGATCGATCACGCGGGCGGCGCGCGCAGCGTCTATAAGAATCTCGCGCCCGCGCTGCCCGACGGCATTGCCGTCGGCGCGGCGGTAAAGGCGGGCGAGGTGATCGGCCAGGTCGGCGAGAGCGCGCTCATCGAGATCGGCCAGACCAGTCACCTGCACTATGAGCTCGAGATCGCCGGGGCGGCGGTCGATCCGGCGGATTTCATGCTGATCGGCGGCACGGACACGGGCTTTGAGGGCTGAAAACAGCGCCAAGGGAATCTCCCTTGGCGCTGTTTTGTTTTTGGAGGTCCGGCTCCGTCTTACTGCGGGCCGAGCAGCAGCCGGCCGAGCAGGGAGGAGCCGTCGATGATGACGGTCTTGGGCGCGTCCTCGGTCTTCAGCGACGACTTGAGCGCGTCGAGCCCGAGCGTGAATTCGTAGAAGTCCTTCTTGTCGGGCGTGTCGTAGGCCTCGGCGAGCATCCGCATGTATTCGGCCTCGCCCTCGGCCTCCAGCTGCGCGGCCTTCGCCTGCGCGTTGGAGACGATGATGTTGACCTGCTTATCCACGTCGTTGCGGATGATGGAGGCCTCGTACTCGCCGTCCGCCGTGTACTTCTCCGCGATCTGGTTGCGGTCGGAGATCATGCGGGCGTAGACAGCCTGTTCGTTGTCCGCGGGGAGATCGAGCCGCTTCACCTTGACGTCGAGCACGTCGATGCCGTAGGTCTTGGCGAGGGCGGCCACCTCGGAGGTGATGCCGGAGTAGATGTCGTTGCGCTCCGAGGCGTCCTCCTCGTTGATGATGTCGTTCTGCTCGAGCGTGCCCATCAGATTTTTGAGCGAGTTGTAGGTCAGGGCGTCGAGACGGACCTCCGCCTCGGTCAGCGTGCCGAGCGTCTGGTAGAAGACGCGGGGATCGGAGATCTGCCAGGTGATGTAGCTGTCGACGGTCATGTTCTTCTTGTCGGCGGTCAGCACCTCGGATTCGGGGATGTCGTAGAGCAGCACGGTGCGCGGGAAGGTCATCACGCTGTCGATGAAGGGCACCTTGAAGTAGAGCCCCGCGTCGTCGCGGACCGTCTCGATCTTGTTGAAGCGCATGACCGTGGCGTATTCGTTTTCCTTCACCACATAGGCGGAGGAGAGAAGCACAAGGGCGAGAAGCACAAGGATGATGATCAGAATGCCCGATATCTTCTTCATGTCAGTTTCCTCCGTTTTCCACAAAGCTCTCGAGCGGCAGAAGCATATTGGCGGTGCTGCCGTCGGAGACGTTCAGATAGAGCTTGACGCCGGGCAGCGCCTCGCTCAGCGCCTCGTAATACATGCGCACGCGGGTGATTTCCGGGTTCTGATTGTACTGCGCGTACATGGCCTCGAACATCGCCACCTGCCGCGTCGCCTCGTTGATGCGGTTCTGCTTCAGATATTCCGCGTTCTGGATCAGCTTGTCGGCGCTGGCGTTGGCCTTCGGCAGCTCGGAGTTCTGGTAGGCCTTGGCCTGGTTGATGACGGTCTCGGCGGTCTGCTTGGCGGTTTCCACGTTCTTGAAGGCCTCGATGACGGAGACGGTCGGCGGCTCGCTGTCCTGGATCTTGATGTCGGAGAGGATCAGGCCGATATCGTACCGTTCGAGCTGCGCGGTGATGAGGTTCTTCACCTGCTGCTGGATTTCCGCCTTGCCGTCCGTCAGGACGGAATCGACGCGGGAGGAGCCGATGACGTTGCGGATCTGGCTCTGCACCAGATTCTTGAGGATCAGCTCCGGCTGGGCGGAATTGTAGAGATACTTGACCGGATCGGAGATCTTGTACTCGACGAAGAAGTCCACGTTGACGATGTTGTAGTCGCCCGTGATCATCTTGCTTTCCTTTTCGACCACGCTCGAGTAGCTGGTGTCGCGGCTGTCTGTGCGGTAGCCGATCTCGATCTTCTGGTAGACGTTGACGTTCACCTTGTCCACCTTCTGGATGCCGAAGGGGAGCTTGAAGTGCATGCCGGCGCCGGTGGTGGAGGTGACGCGGCCGAAGGTGGTGACGACGGCCTGCTGTTTTTCGTCCACGGTGTACCAGCAGGTGCCGACGAGCGCGAGCAGCGCGACGGCGATCACGCCGACGAGGACCAGGCGGCGCAGCGCCTTCGGAGAGGGCGCGGCGGCGGGCTTCTTTGCGCCGGGCGGGTTGAAATTGCTGAAATTCATGACGATCTTCCTTTCTTTGGAGAAATGCGGATGCGGGCGGCCGGAGGCATTCTCCGGCGGCTGGTATCAGTATACCACACGTTCACGTGATTGTCAAGAGGAATCTGAAGATTTATTGAATCTTTTTTTGCACGAAAAAGCGCGGACAGAGAAATCTCTGCCCGCGCGGGGGATGCGGATTCAGTCCGCGAAGGATTTGCCGAGGTTGGCGATGCGCGTTTCCAGCCCCTTCTGCGCTTTTTTGAGCAGCGAGGCGTAGTCGGCGACGTTGTTGGTGACGTAGGCGCGCATCAGGGAGAGGATGTCGATCTGCATCTGCTGGCACATGAAGCCGAGGTCACAGTAGTACGAGGAGCGGATGATCTCGAGGCAGACGAGCGACTCCTTGTCGCGGATCGCCTTGCCGTCGATGCACTTGTCCATGTAGGCGGGCATCACGTCGCGGTAGGAGATGTAGGCCATATCCTCCATCACCTGGCCGATCCGCTCGGCGTTCTGCGCGGCGGAGCGCGGGAAGCAGAGCATGGAGCCGACGTTGGCCTGCACGTGGATGGCGTAGTCCTTCTGCGCGTCGCTGGCCTTCGGCATCGGCACGACGCCGAAATCGGATTCGGATTCGCGCATGCGCTCCACGCACTTGATGTTGCCGACCCAGAAGAGGGCGCGGTCGGAGGTGATGGCCTGCTCCGTCCAGTACTCGCGCGCCTCGGTGGCGGTGCTGGTGCGGTCGACGAGGAAGGTGCCGACCTCCGCCGAGCAGAGCTTCTAGATGTTCTGCATGATCGTCTGGATCTCCTCCGTCTGCGTATTGAGCAGCGGCAGATCGTTTTCATCCTTCGTGATCAGCTGGTAGCCCGTGCCGCTGATGAAGCAGTCCACGCAGAAGTTGTTGGCGATCAGACCGAGGCGGTCGTCCTTCGTGATCCGTCCGTCGCCGTCGAGATCTCCCGTGACGGCGGAGATCATCTCGATCGCCTTGTCGAAGGTCCAGCGGCCGCTCGTCACAATGTCGTACAGATCCTCCAGCCCGAAGTTCTTGTGCACGACCTTGTTGAAGATCATGCAGGGCGTCGCGCCGTAGGCGTGGATGTTGATGTCGGAGAAGAGGAAGTAGTTCTTGTGGTTGATGGAGCTGCCCTCGAGCATCAGATCGTTCCAGTAGGGCGCGTCGAGATCGATGATGGGCAGGGTGTGCACCTCGAGCAGGTTGCCGGTCGCGCCGAGCTGGATGCAGTGCTGCGCGTTCAGGTCGGCGACCGAATAGGTGTCGTCGCCGGCGGAAACCGCCTGGCGGATCGCGCCGACCACGGCGGCGTCCGCGCCGCCGTCCAGATAATTCAGATCGATGCTGTATTTTTCAGAGAGCTCGCCGTGACGGTTGAACTTGGCGTCGTTGAGCACCTCGCCGGTCATCTCCTCGGCGGTGAAGTCCTTGTTCGGCTCCACGGCGGAGCCGCTGTTGTAAATGACCGTGAAATTCGCGCCGTCGTAGTCGACGGCGGCGAGGCGGGGATCGTACTGAAGACGGGGATCGACGGCTTCCGTTTCCGGCGCGGCGGCGGTATCGGCGCTGACCGCGGCGGCGGCCGGATCGGCCGCGGCGGTGACGGGCGCGTCGGGCTGCGGCCTGGCGCAGCCGCCGAGGACCGGCAGGAGCGCAAGCGCGGCGAGAAGCGCGGCAAGGGTGCGGGTGGATCGTTGCTGTTTCATGGAGTTCCCCTTTCTGTTCGGTGACGTCGGATTCGCGGCAGACCGCGGATCATTTCAAAATTATTATACTCGCCGGCGGGACGTTGTCAAGAAGCGCAGGGAAGTTTTCCGTCATTTTCTTCCTTTTCGGGCCGGCGGCGCCGCTATTGTTAAAGCGCCGCATTCTTTCCATAGAAATTGTATCCCGGGGGCTTGATTTTCCTCTTCGGATACGATATAATTATACCGTACTGTGTTTCCATTATTTTTTACTCGTTTCAGGAGGAATCATCATGGCATTACCGGTTGCTCTGCAGCTGTATTCGGTGCGCGACGATCTGCAGAAGGATTTCGTCGGCACGCTTCGCGGCGTGAAGGAAATGGGCTACGCCGGCGTCGAGTTCGCGGGCCTCTATGGTCACGCGCCCGAGGAGATCTGCCGTACGCTCTCCATTCTCGGCCTGACCGCCGTCTCCGCCCACGTGCCGCTCGTCGAGATGCTCGCCGATCCGGAGAAGACGTTCGCCGCCTACCGCGAGATCGGCTGCGAGTACGTCGCCGTCCCGTATCTGAACGACGATCTCCGCCCCGGCACCCCGAAGTTCCCGCAGACGCTCGCCGATATCGAGCGCCTCGGCACGATCAGCGCCCGCTATGGCCTGACCATGCTCTACCACAACCACGATTTTGAGTTCGTGAAGATCGACGGCAAGTACGGCCTCGATATTATGTACGATACGATTCCCGCCTCCGTGCTCCAGACCGAGCTCGACACCTGCTGGGTCAACGTCGGCGGCGAGGATCCGGCGGCGTATCTGAAGAAGTACGCCGGCCGCGCGCCCGTCGTCCATCTCAAGGACTTCTGGGGCGAGAAGAACGACAATATGTACGAGCTGATCGGCATCGAGAAGAAGGGCCCGACCCGTCCGGCAAACTTTGAGTTCCGCCCCGTCGGCTACGGCCGTCAGAGCATGCCCGACATCCTCGCCGCCGCGGAGGCGGCCGGTGCGAAGTGGGTCGTCGTCGAGCAGGATCGTCCCTCGATGGGCCGCACGCCGATGGAGTGCGCCCGCCTCAGCCGCACCTATCTCGCCACCCTCGGCTGGTAAACGGTATCCCGGGCGCACGGCGCCTTTTGAAAAGAATCTGAATTTCTGTATAACAGGAGGATTTCCCCATGGCAGAAGATCTCAACGCTTTCATGCACAATCAGGAAAAGAAGACCGTGGACGCTTCACGCAAGCTTCGCATCGGCATCATCGGCACCGGCTGGATCGCCGGGTCCCACATCGTCAGCTATATGAAGCAGCCCGACGTCGAAATCGTCGCCGGCGCGGATCTGATCCCCGGCAAGGCCGCCGCCTTCTTCAAGAAGCACGGCCTTGAGAACGTGAAGACCGACTACGCCAGCCACAAGGAGATGCTGGACGACGAGAGCCTGCACCTCGACGCCGTGTCCGTCTGCACCTACAACCGTCAGCACGTCGAGCCGTCCATCTACGCGCTCAAGAAGGGCGTCAACGTCCTGCTGGAGAAGCCGATGTGCGTGACGCTCGAGGAAGCGGTGGAGCTCTGCCGCGTCGAGAAGGAGACCGGCAAGGTCCTCTCGATCGGCTTCCAGCCGCGCTTTGACGCCAACATGAAGATGATCAAGCGCATCGTGGAGAGCGGCGAGCTCGGCAAGGTGTACTACATCCAGACCGGCGGCGGCCGCCGCCGCGGTATCCCGACCCCGTTCGGCACCTCCTTCATCGAGGACAAGACCGCGGGCCTCGGCGCGCTGGCCGACATCGGCTGCTACTCCCTCGATATGGTGCTCAACGCGATCGGCTATCCGAAGCCGCTGACCGTTTCCGGCTACAAGTCCGCCTTCTTCGGCACCGATCCGCACTATTCCAACTACGTGAAGACCGGTCACCCGGAGTATGCGAAGCTCTTCGGCGTCGATGACTTCGCCGCGGCGTTCATCCGTCTCGAGGGCGGCGTGATCCTCGACTTCCGCATTGCCTGGGCGATGAACATCAACACCCCCGGCGACACCATCCTCCTCGGCACGAAGGCCGGCCTCCGCATCCCGTCCACGGATTGCTGGAACGGCTCCATCGGCGGCCCGATGACGATCTACCGCGAGCTGGGCGGCGAGCAGATTGAGGTTCCGGTTCCCGTTCTTGAGCAGAAGGAGAACCTGTTCGATCTGAAGATCCGTTCCTTCCTCGACGCCTGCAAGTACAATCTTCCGGCGCCGGTTCCGACGTCCCAGATCCTCTACAATCAGGCGATCCTCTCCGGCATCGCGAAGTCCAGCGAGCTGGGCCGCGAGGTCGAGATCGAGATCCCCGAAATCTGATTTTTCGGCTGCGAGGCCCTCATCGGTACGCCCGATGAGGGCCTTTCCCGATTTTGTGAAGCCGTATGTCCAATCTGCTGATCGCGGGGCTGGTGCTGCTCTATACGATGCAGGCCGCCTTCTGCAACCTCTATTCCAAATACTATCCGGGTAAAAAGAAGTTTTCCTCTCCGGTCTATTCGGTCGTCTACGGCCTCGTCGTCGCGCTGGCGACGTGGGCGCTCGCGCGCTTCCGCTTTACGGCCGCGCCCGTCACCTTTCTCTTCGGCGCCGCCGCCGGCGCGGCGCTCACCGCCTACAACACGCTCCTGATCCGTGCCTCCGACACCGGCCCCTTCTCGGTGCTGATGACCTTCAACCTCTCCGGCGGCATTCTGATCCCGGTTCTGTGGTCGGTCTTCCATGACGGGGACGTGCTCGGCGTCTGGCAGTATCTGGCGATCGCCGTGCTGCTCGTCTCCTTCCTTTTCCTCAACTGGGAGAAGAAGCGGCCGGGCGACGATACCCGTCCGCCCCTGCGCTTTTATCTGTACTCGACGCTGCTCGCCGTCACGAACGGCGCCTACGAGGTGCTGCTGAACGAGCAGAAGAAGGCGGTCGGCGGCACGGAGGACGCGGAGATGATCGTCGTGACCTTCGCCTTCTCCGCCTTGCTGGCGCTCGGCATCCTGACGGCGCGTAGCGGGCGGGAGCTGCCCGCTGCGCTGCGGCTCGGCGGCCGCGCGTCGCTTTCGCTGCTCGGCGCGGCGCTGTCCGCGGCCAGCGCGGTCAATCTGCTGATGTTCTCGCTGGCGCGCGTCCATATGGCGGTGCTGTTCTCGCTGAATATCGGCGGCGTGCTGGTCGTGTCGGTGCTGTGGTCGGCGATCGGCCTGCGGGAGAAATTCCCGCCGCAGCGCGTCGTCGGCCTCTGTCTGGCCGCCGCGGCGATCTTTGCCCTCAGCATCCTCTGATTTTCTCTCTCCCGGCGCAAAAAATCGCCTGCGCCGGGAGAATTTACAAAAAACTCACCATTGCGCGCCGCATTTGTGCTATCATGTACCCGTCGCCCGACGACGGGCGCGGGGGAGGGATCCGATGACGCCGGAAAAAAACGGGAACGCGCGGCGGTATCTTTTGTACTGCGGCGCGGCGCTCTTTGCCTTGTGCGTGTGCGCCCGGCTGCTCGGCGTGTGGATCTCCGCCGTGCAGACCGACGTGCTCTACGCGGAGTCGCCGCTGCCGTCCGTTCTGTCCTATGCGCGCCTGGCGCTCTACACCGCGATGGTCGGCGGCGCGCTCGGCGCCGCAGCCGCGGCCGGGCTGCGCTTCGGCGCGCCGACGGCCTGGGCGGCCGCCGGGCTGGGCGCCCTCTGCATTTTTCTTGACGCCGCCTCCGCCTGGGTGATCGACGCGGTCAGCGGCGCGGTCTGGGGGCCGCTTTTGTGGCTGGCTGCGCTGACGGACGCCGCCAATTTCCTTTGGGACGCGCTGCTCCTGCTTCTCGCCGTGCGGATCGCGCGCCGGATGGCGGACCGCGCGCCGTCGCGCGCCTTGCTCTGCGGCGCGGCGATCCTCTTCGCCGGCTGGTGGATCCCGCAGATCGTCCGTGACGTCTCCTTCCTCATCGAGGTGGAGTTCGCGCCCTATGCGCGCGAAACGGCGCAGATCGTCGGCGGGCATCTGCAGCTGCTCTTCCGTTTCGGGCTTTTGTGGCTGGCTGCGGCGGCGGCTTATCGGCTCGGACTGCGAGGCATGCAGAAAAACGCCGCGGACGGCGCATACTGACTACGGCTCCGGCGCACGGGAACGCGAGTTTGCCGTGCGAATATCAACGAATGGGAGAAAACCAATGAAACGATCCATGCGCGCCGTGTGCGCGGCGCTGGCGGCGCTGACGACGGCTGTCTGCCTCTTCGGCTGTGCTTCGAAAGAGAAGACGGACGGCGCTGAAATCCGCTATGACTACGATCTGAGCGAGTACGTCCGTCTCAGCCGGGACGACTATATGGGCATCCCGCTGCAGAACTACGACGTACAGGTCAGCGACGAGGAGATCGCGGGGCAGGTGCTGCTTGCGCGTTCCAACTACGCGGATTCGGAGGAAACGGCCGATCCGGCCGCGCTGAACGACGTGGTCAATATCAATTTTGTCGGCTATATGGACGGCGAGACCTTCGACGGCGGCACCGGCGAGGATTATGATCTGACGCTCGGCTCCGGCTCCTTTATCGACGGCTTTGAAAGCGGTCTCGTCGGCGTGAAGGCCGGCGAGGCGCGCACGCTCGAGCTCCGTTTTCCCGATCCCTACCCGAACGATATGGCCAAGTCCGGCGCGCCGGTCCGCTTTGAGGTCAAAGTGAACCGCGTCTATCATCAGATCCTGCCGGATTATACGGACGCCTTTGTCAAGGAGAAATACGGCTACGATACCATCGCCGTCTTTGAAGAGGCGCTGCGGAACGCGCTCTCCTCGCAGAAGCAGAGCGCCGCGGAGTTTTACCGCATCCAGCAGGTTTGGGCTGTCGTGCAGGAGAAGGCAGAGATCCTCAAGTTCCCGCAGAAGGAATATGACAATATGCTCGGCAGCTATACCGAGTACTACACGGCGCTGGCGCAGCAGGATGGCATTTCCCTCAACGAATACGCGCAGAAAAACTACGGCTATTCCGTCAGCGAGCTGAACGAGTGGCTTTCCGGCGAGGTGCGCTCCTTCCTCACCGAGGAAATGATCCTCTATTATATCGCCCGTCAGGAGAACATCACGCTCTCCGACGAGGAATATCGCGCGGGCGTGATGAAATACGCCCAGAACTACGGATTGAGCTCCGTGCAGGAGCTGGAGGCGTATTTCGACGTCGAGGATCTGCGGCAGAACGTGCTGTTTGACAAGGTGCTGGCGTATCTGGCCGAGCACGCCTCTGTCGCCGCCTGAGGAAAAATGCCCGAAAGCCGCCGGCGCGCCGGCGGCTTTCCTTTTTCGCAAAAAAAGACTTGACACCTGCTGTGTGTCAATGCTATAATAAATAAGTTAGATACAACCATCCGGCAGAAAACAGTCCGCCCGGCGGGCGGACGGAAATAAGTGAGAGAGTATGGATCCGATTCTTGAGATCGCCGCGCATTTTCAATACGACGGGACGCCCGTATCCTATGCGAGCTGCCACGTCGGTCACATCAACGGCACCTATTTTGTGACCTGCGAAGGGCAGGGGACGCGCCGATACACCCTGCAGCGCATCAACACCGACGTGTTCACGAAGCCCGTCGAGCTGATGGAAAACATGGTCGGCGTCTGCGAATTTCTGAAGAAGAAAATCGCCGCGGAGGGCGGCGACGTCGAGCGCGAGACGCTGACGGTGATCCCGGCGCGGGACGGAAAAATGTATTATATCGACGAGGATGGCGGCTTCTGGCGCAGCTACGCCACCGTCGAGGACGTCACGACGTACAATCTGGCCGAGAATCCGGCCATGTTCCGCTCGGCGGGCTGCGCGTTCGGCCGCTTCTTCAACCGTCTCGCCGACTATCCGGCCGAGAAGCTGCACGAAACGATCCCCAACTTCCACAATACGGTCAGCCGCATGGCCGATCTCAAGCGTGCGATCGTGGAGGATCGCGCCGACCGCGTCCAGGACGTGCAGGACGAGATCGCCTTCGCCATGGCGCACGAGAGCATCTGCTCCGCGCTGATGGACGGCATCGCCGACGGCCGCTTCAAGCTCGGCGTCACGCACAACGATACCAAGCTGAACAACGTGCTGATCGACGTTCACACCGGCCGCGGCCTCTGCATCATCGATCTCGACACCGTGATGCCCGGCAGCCTGCTGTTCGACTTCGGCGACGCGATCCGCTTCGGCGCCTCCAGCGCCCTCGAGGATGAGACCGATCTGGATAAGGTCTACGTCGTGCCGGAGATGTTCGAGGCCTTCACGGACGGCTTTTTGAGCGAGGTGCGCCCGTCGCTGAACGCGGACGAGATCCGCGCCTTCCCGCTTGCCGCTACGGTAATCACCTTCGAGATCGGTATCCGCTTCCTCACCGATTATCTGAACGGCGACGTCTACTTCCGCACCGCCTATCCGACGCACAACCTCGACCGCGCCCGCAACCAGTTCAAGCTGGTCGCCGACGGCGAGGCCAAGCGCGCGCAGCTCTCCGCCATCGTGGAGAAGTACATCTGACCCGGAACATACAAAAAAGCCCGCCCGGCGAAGCAGCGCTTCGCCGGGCGGGCTTTCATTTTGGCAAGTCGTTATTCGTAGCTCCGGCTGACGAGGATCTCGGCTGAGCCCGTCAGGGTGCAGGGGGCGGTGCCGCAGGGGATGAAATAGGATTCACCCCGGCAGATCGGGTAGCGCTCGCCCTCGCATTCGATCGCGCCCTCGCCGCCGACGCACAAAAGCGCGAGGAAGCCGTCCGCGGCGTCGAGCACCGCCGGCAGGGCGGGCTTGTCCACGCGGAAGTAGGCGCAGTCCGCGAGCGTTGCGTGCGCGTGCGCGCCGTGTGCGAAGCGAAGCGCATCGATCTCCGCCTCTGTGCGGATGCACGTGACGTCGAGCGCCTTTTCGGTATGCAGCTGCCGCAGCGAGCCGTCCGCCTGCCGGCGGTCGTAATCGTAGACGCGGTAGGTGACGTTCGAGTTCTGCTGGATTTCGGCGATCAGGATGCCGGCGCCGATGGCGTGGATCTGTCCGGAGGGGATGAAATACGTCTCCCCGGCGTGCACCTCGACCTCGCGCAGCGTCTCCATCGTGCGCCCGGCGCGCACCGCCTCGGCGAACGCCCCGCGCGTTACGCCGTCCTTCAGACCGTAGACAAGACGTGCGCCCGGCTGCGCCTCGACGATGTACCACATCTCGGTCTTGCCGAGCTCGCCCTCGTGCGGGAGCGCGTACCCGTCGTCCGGATGGACCTGCACGGAGAGCCGGTCCGCGGCGTCGATCAGCTTGATGAGCAGCGGAAAACGCCCGCCCGCATAGCGCGGCGAAACAAGCGTCGGATCCTTCGCCAGATAATCGCCGAGGGTCATGCCGGCGAAAAATCCGTTGCGGATGCGGGACTGTCCGTCGGGACGGACGGTCAGCTCCCAGGATTCCGCCAGCTTCTCGAACGGCGCGGATTTCCCGTAGGCGTCCTTCAGCCGGTGTCCACCCCAGAGGATCTCCCGCGAAACGGGGAGCAGAGAGAGAGGATAGCGTTTCATAGGCACGTCACCGATTCAGACGGAGCCGTTCATGATGAGGTCGTAGAGCCACATCTCCCGCAGGTGGAGCGCCAGGCCGCGGTGCGAGTGGCGGAACTTGCAGGTGCCGCTCATCAGCCCCGGCATGGTCTCCGGCGCGTGTGAGAAATTCTCCGTCAGCTTCTTGCGCGTCATATCCACAAATTCAATGGGATTGTTTTTGTACATTTCACACTCGATGATGATCTGGTCGGGATCGACCACGTGGATCACGTTGTGGATTGCCTTGGCCAGCTCGTAGGCGTTCTCCTCGCGGGTTTTCTCCGGCTTGATCGCGGCGTCGAGCGTGACCCCGCGCGCTACGATCATCTGGCCGAAGTTGCCGGCCGCGTTGTGCGCGCCGCGCACGATCTCGCCGCGGTTGATGAGCGTGCCGCAGATGTCGTCGTCGCCGATGAACCAGTAGAGGATCACCTTCTCGCGCGCATCGGAAATGCTGGCGATGTTCGAGATGGCGGCGGCGTTGTAGCTCGCCTCGATGAAGAGCAGCGGCGGATTCATCGTCTCGTTGATCAGCGCGGCGAGGGGGATCTCCGAGAGCTCCGGCATCCGGCAGCAGCGCACGCGGTCCGTGTCGGGGAAGTACGGGCCGGGCACGGAGACGCCGCAGCCGATGCAGTTGGCGGGCAGATAGTTCCGCTCGATGAAGAGGCGGGCTTCCTTGAGGAAAATTTTCAGATTGTCGCGGAGATTGAACTCCTCACGGTAGGAATAGCGGTATTTCTGCTCCGCGTTGAGGCACATGTTGATGATCGTCAGCGTGAAGCGGGGGGAGGTGAGATCCAGGATGGCGGCGAAATTGGCGGGATTGACGCTGAGAAGACCCGCGCGCCGGCCGGCGGTGGTTTTCGTCTCCTTATCCTGAACCAGGACGTTCATGGAAAGCAGCGCGTCCGCCACCTTTCCGACGGTCATCAGGCTGAGGCCTGTTTGCTCGGCGATGGTCGCGCGGCTGACCCGCTCCGAAGAGGAGATGGAACGGAAAATGCCCCGGATGCTTTCCAGTTTGATGCTTTTCAGACTGATATTCTCCATTTGCGTCGGCAGCTCCTTTCAGGAATGCACTGTTTAGCGCAGTAATTTTAATCTCTATATAATTATTATAGACCAAACCACAGCGGAAGTCAATGCTTTCTTTCTATTTTCTCTATGGATCGATGATCTTCTCGTTGTGTCCGAAATCAGAGAATTGTGGAGAAACCTGTTGACAAACGATTTAGGCATGTGTATAATATAGATAAGAGAATGGGTCCGGTGCGCGGGGTGCGCCGCACTGCAAACGGCGTTTGCAGAAAATGAAAAAAGAAGGGAAGGCAGCTTTCCGGATGCCGGAGAGCGTCGGTGCCATGACAGCCGATTCAATGACAGTGCCTCTTCCTCTGACGGAAGCGGAGAAGAATGCAGCAAAGGAAATCGATTACACGAAGAAACTGCCCGATGCCGAGTTTGAGGTCATGCAGGCGGTCTGGGAGGGACAGCCTCCCGTCAATACCGCGTATCTGATGGAGCGCGTCGGCCGCGCGCGCGGCTGGAAGGCCCCGACGCTGATCTCGTTCCTCGATCGTCTGGAGAAGCGCGGCTTCCTCGTCTCCGAGAAGCAGGGCAAGGAAAAATACTATACGCCCGTCGCCGAGGCGGATCAGTATCTGCGCGCCGTGACCGAACGATTCGTGGAGCAGTACCACGGCGGCTCCTTTGTGCGTATGATGGACGCTTTGTACATGGACAAGAAGCTCTCCGAGGAGGACATCGACGAGCTGCTGCAGTGGCTGAAGACGAAGTACTGATGGGGTATATCGACGTCAACCGTCCGCGCTTTTTGCGCCTTTGCTACAGCGCCAGCGTTGAGCCCCACGACCGGTACAACATCGGTACGCTGCGGGAGAAGACGCTGCACCGCGTGCTCAAGGACTACTTCACCGGGCCGGGGATGCGTCAGGAGACGCCCGTCGGCGATTACATCGCCGATATCGCGGGCGAGGGGCGCATCATCGAAATCCAGACCTCCGCGCTTTCTCCCATGAAAGAGAAGCTGGAGGCCTTTTTGCCGCTTGCCGAGGTGACGATCGTCTTCCCGATCGCCGAGCGGAAGTGGATCTCCTGGATCCATCCAGCGACCGGCCGCATCTCCGAGAAGAAGCGCTCCCCGGTCACGGGCCGCCCGACGGACGTCCTCGCCGAGATGATCTACATCCGGCGCTATCTGAACCACCCGCATCTCACGATCCGCACCGTGCAGGTCGAGACGGAGGAGTACCGTCTGCTCAGCCCGACGGGCGGGCGGCCGCGCCGCCGCGCGCAGGTGCAGTACGAGCGGATGCCGGTCGATCTGTTCAGCGCCTACGATTTTTCCTCACCCGCCGACTACGCCGCCTGGCTCCCGTTTGCGCCGGACGCCGAGGTGACGGCCGCCGAGGTGCTGCGCGCGCTGCATTTCCGCGGCGGTTCGATGGGCCGCAGCGCCGTGATCGGCGTCCTCTGCGAGGTCGGCGTGCTGGAGAAGCTGGGCCGCCGCGGGCGCAGTTTTCTTTACCGCGTCGCGGCCGGCGCGCCCGCGGCGGGATAAATTCTTTCTTTCCCGCACAAAACTATTGAAAAACGAAGCGAAAGCATATATAATATTATTGCACGGGTCTGACCCGAATCTGACCACGCCGCAAAGCGGCAGGAGGATACCATGAAATACGGAATTCAGATGTACAGTCTGCGTGACATCACGAAGGACGATCTCGACGGCGCGCTCGGCAAGGTCGCCGCGATGGGCTACGAGACGGTGGAGTTTGCCGGCTTCTTTGGCCATGGGGCGGAGGAAGTGCGCGCGATGCTCGATAAGTACCATCTCGAGTGCGTCGGCACGCATTCGCCGCTCGCCGATCTCGTGAACGATTTCGAGAACACGGTGCGCTACCACAAGACGATCGGCAACACCCGCTACATCATCCCCGGCCATGATCTCTCCACCCGTGAAAAGCTGGACACCTTCATCGAGCAGTGCAACGCCGTCGCGCCGAAGCTGCGCGCAGAGGGCATCGACCTCTACTTCCATAACCATCACCGCGAATTTCTGCCGATGGGCGAGGAGGGCTACGTCATCCATACGGAGCTGGAGAAGCGCTGCAACATCCTCTTCGAGATCGACACCTACTGGAATTTCGTCGCCGGACAGGATCCGGTGGCGACGCTCGACCGCCTCGGCGATCGCGTGCCGATCATCCACCTCAAGGACGGCTCGCGGGATGGCAAGGGCTGCTCGCTCGGTCTGGGCGAGGCGCCGGTCCGCGCCGTCTGGGAGAAGGCCGTCGCCACCGGCCGCCTGATCGTCGTGGAGAGCGAGGGCCTCGAGCCGACCGGCGAGGAAGAGGTCCGCCGCTGCATCGATTACCTGCATACGCTTGGCTGATTGACCCATTTTCCATTCATTTTCAGAAAGGAGCGTGCCATGTGAGCAATACGCCGAAGGGACGGAACATCCCCTGGATTCTCATTGTATTGTCATTTGTCTTTGGCGTATGGCCGCTGGGCGTCGTGCTGATCGTTCTGCGCCTGGGACTGGACCGCGCGAACAACTCTTCCAATACCAGACAGAACGATACGACCCGCTCCGGCAGCAGCGCGGCAAACGGCGCGTGGACGGGCGCGTGGAACACCACGTGGAATAACGCCGCGCCGGTGCATCACTACACCAACGACCGTACCCGCCAGAATCAGGCGGCCAATCCGCAGAACACGGCGATCCCGCAGATGACGAACGCGCCGGCTGCCGAACCGCAAAAGACGGCACAGACGCCGCCGGCTCCCGTTTACACAGCCGGACGCGGCGCCTCCGCCGCGCAGGCGGCCGCCGCGGCCAAGGCGGCGGAAAAGGCGGAAAAGAAGAACGGACGCCGCAAGAAGAAATCGGTGACCACCCTGCGCATCGTGGCCGTGGTCCTGGCGATCCTCGGCACGATCGTCGGCATGGACGCCGTCTCCAGCGCCATCGCCTCCGGCATGAACGCCGGCGTCTGGAGCTCGATCTTCACCTCGCTGTATATGCTGGCGGGCGGCGGCGTCTCCTGGGGCGTTTCCAATCTCCTGCACAACCGCGACCGCGAGAACGCGCGCTATCTGGCGCTGATCGGCAATCGGGACAGCATGAGCCTGACCAAGCTCTCCGCAGCTACCTCCTATAAGATCGCCCGCGTCCGCCGCGACCTGCAGCGCATGATCGACGACGGTCTCTTCGGCGACGAGGCGTATATCGATATGTCGAACCTCTGCTTCATGCGTACGCCGGACGCCAAGCCGGACGGCATCACCGAGCAGTACGACGACGCCTACCGGCGCACGATGTCGCACGTCGGCGCCGATCTCGGCGCGAAAAAGGGATCCGAAGCGACGGACGAGAGCGGCGAGCTTTCGGATTTCGACGCCGTTCTGCGCCGCATCCGCCAGCTCGACGATGATATTCAGGACGAATCGGTTTCCGAACGTATCCGCGGGATCGAATCGATCACCGCCAAGATCTTCGGGTACGTCGGCGACAAGCCGGAGAAAAAGAAGCAGATCCGCACCTTCATGAGCTACTACCTGCCGACCACGCTGAAGCTGCTCGAATCGTATCAGCGGATCGAGCGCGTGGGCGTCGCCGGGCAGAACATGCAGGAGGCCAAGGAGAACATCGAGAAGATCCTCGACGTGCTCACGGTCGGCTTCCAGCAGCAGATGGATCAGCTCTTCCGCGAGGAAAGCCTCGACATTTCGAGCGACATCGAGGTGCTGGAGCAGATGATGCAGAAGGACGGCCTGACCGGCCATTCGGATTTCGATATTCCGGATGAGCTGCTCAATTCCTTCTCGGACGATATCTCCGACGAGCTGGGCGAGGGCCTCGGCGGCAGCGCGGCGCAGAACGCACCGCGCACCGGAAATCAATGAAAAAATGACCGCGGCGTGACGCTGCGGTCATTTTATTTTGCGAATTGTTCAAGCAGCTTGATGCGCTGGGAGGCGCAGCGATAGGCACAGCGGTAGTCGCCGCTCTGCGCCGCACACGCCTCGAGCGCTTCCGTCGCGCGCAGACGCGTGAAGAAACCGGCGCTCTCCTCGGCCAGCGCGCGCCGGAAGGCTTCCTCAGCCGCCTCCGTTTCGCCGCGCAGCAGCGCCAGCCGTCCGCTGAGATACGCCTGCCGCGGCGGCAGCCGGATCAGCCCGGCGGCAAGGATCGCCCCCGCGGCGTCGGCGTCGCCGGCCTCGGCCAGACGGAGCGCGCGCATATAGAGGAAGACCTCGGGATCGATCTGTGCGCGCGGCCAGCGCCCGGGCTCCTCCGCCTCCGGCGGGATGTCCGGCCGGTCGAGCGAGCGGATCAGCGTCGTCCAGTAGGCGGCGCTCGCCGCGATCGCTCCGTCTCCGTACACGGAGGACGCTTCCGCCGCCGCCGCCGCATCCCAGTGCGCCGCCGCGGACCGCAGCGCGCCGCGCGCCATGGCCTCCCCGGCGAGCGCCGCTTCGCTGCGCGCCGTGATGAAAAGGATCTCGTCGTCCGGATGCGGCAGCGCCCCGCAGAGCGCGAGGCACCGGCTCCAGTCCCCGGCGGCGAACGCGGCGCGGATCCCGCCGATTTTGTCCAGCTTGAGAAACTGCGCGGCCTCCTCGTCGCTTTGGGCGAAGAAGTAGCCGAGCGGCGCGTCGAGCTGCGCGGCGATCGCCGTCAGCGTGGAGAGGGAAGGCGCGGCCTCGCCGTTTTCGATCAGACTGAGCATGTTGCGCGTCACGCAGCTGCCGCTCACCTGCGCCTGCGTCATGCCGAGGCCGCGCCGCCGCGCGCGGATCCGTGCGCCGATACGCCGCCTTGCCGCGGACGCGGCGTCCTTGTCCGTCACGACGGCGACTTGTCCTCAGAGCGGATCGTGCCGTATTTGTCGTCCATCTCCGAGAGCATACCGGCTACCGACGAATGCACGCCGTCCCGGAACTCCTCGATCCGCTCGGTCAGCGTGTGATTCTGCTCGGTGAAGTGCTGGATCATTCCGTCGGCGCTGTCGCGCATGTCGGTCAGCACGGCGAGAAGCTCGCGCAGGCACTGCGCGGAGGCGTCGTGCATCTCCTGGCTCAGCTGCGTGAGCATCTCGTCGGTCAATTCCGAGAGGCGCGCGCGGACGTATTTTTCCTCCTCATCGGTCTCCGCGACGAGGCGGGCCGCCTTGCGGTTCGCCGCCGAAAGGATCCGTTCGGCGGAGGTGTTGGCGCGGATCATGATGTCGCCCACCTGCGCGCTGATTTCGTCGTATTTCTGTGACTTTTCCGCTTCCTCGTTCTCTCCGCCCCGTTCGTAGGAGGCGATCACGTCCTCAAGCTGCGCCAGGCGGGCCTTGCTTTCCTCTTCCCGGCGCGCGGCCGCCTCGGCCTCCTCGCGCAGCCGGAGCAGTTCCTCATGCTCGGCCTCGGACGCCTCGCGCTGTGCGGCGAGCACGGCCTCCGCCTCGCCGAGCGCCTGCCGGGCGGCGGCGGCGTCCGCCTCGGCGGCTGCCTGCGCGGCGGCGGCGGCTTCGCCGGACCGCTGCGCTTCCTCCAGCGTGGCGCGCAGCGCGGCCAGATCCTCCTCGTGCGTGCGGTCTGTTCTCAGGATATACTGATTGACGTCGTCGCGGTTGTATCCGCCGAGAGAGGAGCGGAATGCGACATTCTGATTTTTGCTCATACAGGGCACCGTCTTTCCGTGAAATTTGGGGTGCGGCCACCATTACGTACATTTTATCATAAATCCGGCGCAATTGCAACGGGCGTCGCCGCTTTTCGGCGGCAAAACTTGAAAAACGCGCAAAAAACCGTGAATTTCACTGGACGAATGCGGGGAATTATGATATAATGTACGTACTGTTTTTTCGAGCCGGAAAAAAGGAGGCGCCCCGTGCACTTCGCGTCCGTTCCCGCCGGCGGCTTCGCCGCCAACTGCTATCTCGTGTGGGAGGAGACCTCGCGCCGCGCCGCGCTGATCGATCCCTCCGCCGCCGCGGCCGCCGTGTCGGACGCCCTGCGCGAGCGATCCCTGACGCTGACGCACATTCTTCTGACCCACGTGCATTTCGATCACATTCTGACGCTCGAGGCGCTGCGGGCCGCCTTCGGCGTGCCCGTCTGCGTGCACGCGGCGGACGCCGCCGCGCTCGGCGATCCGATCGCCAACGTCTCGTCGTACCTCTTTCACGAGCGGCTCGTCTGCCATGACGCCGATCACCTGCTCGCCGACGGGGAGGAGATCCGCCTCGGCGGCGGGACGCTGACTGTGCTGCATACGCCGGGCCACACGCCCGGCAGCGTCGTTTATCGTGCCGACGGTCTTCTGTTCACCGGCGACACGCTCTTTGACGGCTCCGTCGGCCGTACCGATCTGCCCGGCGGCGACGCCGGCGCGCTGCGCGCCTCGCTCTGCCGCCTCGCCGCGCTGCCGCCGGAGACGGTGATCTGTCCCGGCCACGGCGGCACGTCCACGATCGGGCGGCAAATCCGAACCAATCCGTTTCTGTAAAGGAGACTTTTATGGATTATCCTTATCTTGCCCAGCTGCTCTTTCCACACGTCACCGAGACGCCCGAGGAGCTGGAGGCGCGCTATCCGGCGCGCACGCTGCCCGAGGGCGCGAAGGTCACCCGTTTCGCCCCCAGCCCTACCGGCTACGTCCATTTCGGCGGCATCTATCAGGCAGTGGTCGACTGGATGCTGGCGCACCAGTCCGGCGGCGTTTTCTTCCTCCGCATCGAGGACACAGACGGCCAGCGCGAGGTCGAGGGCGCCGTGGAGGCGCTGATCCGCACACTGTCCCAGTACGGCATCACCTACGACGAGGGCGTCGTTCTGAACGAGGACGGCACGCTCGGCGAGCGGGGCGCGTACGGCCCCTATAAGCAGAGCAGCCGCGCCTCGATCTACGCGGTCTACGCGAAGAAGCTCGTCGCGGAGGGCAAGGCCTATCCGTGCTTCACGACCGAGGAGGAGCTGGAGGCGATCCAGCAGGCCGACAAAAAAGCGGAGATCAAAAATACCGACTGGCACACCGCCGCCGCGGAGAAACGCGCGGCCATGCTCGCCGGACGGAATTTCACTCTCGAGGAGGTCGAGGCGCACCTTGCGGCGGGCGACCCGTTCGTTGTCCGCATTCTTGCCGACGGCGATCCGGAGAAGAAGGTGAAATTCACCGATCTGGTCAAGGGCGCGCTCGAGGTGCCCGAGAACGACGAGGACTTCGTGCTGCTCAAATCGGACGGCATCCCCACCTATCACTTTGCGCACGCGGTGGACGATCATCTGATGCGCACCACGCACGTGATCCGCGGCGAGGACTGGCTGCCCAGCCTGCCGAAGCATATCCAGCTGCACCGCGCGCTCGGTTTCCGCATGCCGAAGTACCTGCACACCGCGCAGATCCTGAAGCTGGACGAAAACGGCGGCAAGAAGAAGATTTCGAAGCGCGACATGGGCGCCAAGATGGACGACTACGCCCGCCTCGGCTATGCGCCGGCGGTCGTGTGGGAGTACCTGCTCACGCTGCTCAACTCCAACTTTGAGGAGTGGCGCGCGGCGAATCCGGACGTGCCGGCGCAGAGTTACCCCTTCTCGATCAAGAAAATGTCCGTCTCCGGCTGTCTCTTTGATTTCGACAAGCTCAACGACGTCTCCCGCAACGTGATCTCCCGCTTGACGGCGGAGGAGGTCTATTCTCAGGTGCTTGCCTGGGCCGAGGCGTATGACGCGGACTTCGCCGCGCATCTGTCCGCCGATCCCGCCTACGCGAAGGCGATCCTCTCCATCGGCCGCGGCGGCGCCAAGCCCCGCAAGGACATCACGGTCTGGAGCGGCGTCAAGGAGTACATGGGCTTCTTCTACGACGATTATTTCACCGCCCGCGAGCCGTATCCGGACAATTTCCCGCCCGAAGACATCCGGGCGGCGCTGACCGCTTTTGCGGAGAGCTACGACGCCGACGACGACAGCACCGCGTGGTTTGCGAAGATCAAGGCCGTCGCCGCCTCGATCGGCTACGCGGCCGAAATGAAGGAATACAAAAAGAATCCGGACGCCTACCGCGGCCACGTGGGCGACGTCAGCATGTTCCTGCGCGTCGCGGTCACCGGCCGCGCCAGCTCGCCGGATATGTACAGCGTCATGCAGATCCTCGGCCCCGAGAGGACGCTCTCGCGCGTGCGCGCCGTGATCGATTCCATCAAGTGAAGAAGGACGGAAAGTATAATGGAAACCGCAAGCACCAATTTCATTCATGATCTCATCGACGAGGATCTGGCCGCCGGCCGCGCGAGCGAGGTGCACACCCGCTTTCCTCCCGAACCGAACGGATATCTGCACATCGGCCACTGCAAGGCGCTGATGATCGACTTCGGCACCGCCGAGAAGTATCACGGCCTGTGCAATCTGCGCATGGACGACACGAACCCCGCCAAGGAGGATACGGAATACGTCGACGCGATCCAGGAGGACATCCACTGGCTCGGCTTTGACTGGGGAGACCGCTTCTTCTACGGCTCCGATTATTTCGAGCAGACCTACCGCTACGCGGAGGAGCTGATCGAAAAGGGGCTGGCCTACGTCTGCGAGCTGACGCCGGAGCAGTTCCGCGAGTACCGCGGCGATCTGACGCATCCGGCCGTCTCCCCCTACCGCGACCGTCCGATCGCGGAGAACCTCGATCTCTTCCGCCGCATGCGCGCCGGCGAATTCCCGGAAGGGAAGTATACCCTGCGCGCGAAGATCGATTTGGCCTCCGGCAACTTCAACATGCGCGATCCCGTCCTCTACCGCATCCGCTATATCGAGCATCACCGGCAGGGCACGAAGTGGTGCATCTTCCCGATGTACGACTTCGCCCATCCGATCCAGGACGCGCTTGAAGGGATCACCTTCAGCCTCTGCTCGCTGGAGTATGAGAACCACCGCCCGCTCTACAACTGGGTCGTGGAGAACGTCAGCGTCCCCTGCCATCCCCGGCAGATCGAGTTCGCCCGCCTCGGCATCAACTATACCGTCATGAGCAAGCGCAAGCTGCGCCAGCTTGTGGAGGAGGGCCGCGTCTCCGGCTGGGACGATCCGCGGATGCCGACGCTGTGCGGCCTGCGCCGCCGCGGCTACACGCCGGCCTCGATCCGCGCCTTCTGCGAGCGGATCGGCGTCGCCAAATCGCCGTCCACCGTGGAGTACGATTTTCTCGAGCACTGCCTCCGCGAGGATCTCAACGAGAAGGCCGAGCGCGTCATGGCCGTGCTCCATCCGATCCGCCTGACGGTCACGAATTTCCCGGAGGGGAAGACGGAGACGGTCACGGTCGAGAACAACCCGATGGACGAGAGCGCCGGCACGCGCGAGGTTTCCTTCTCCCGCCACCTCTATATCGAGGCGGATGATTTCATGGAGGAGAAGGCCGGCAAGTTCTTCCGCCTTTTCCCGGGCAACGAGGTGCGCCTCAAGGGCGCCTACGTCGTCCGCTGCACCGGCTGCGTCAAGGACGAAAACGGGGGCGTGACCGAGGTGCTGTGCGAGTACGATCCGGCCTCCGCCGGCGGCAACCCGGCCGACGGCCGCAAGATCAAGAGCACGATCCACTGGGTTGACGCCGCGACGGCGGTCGATGCGGAGGTGCGGCTCTACGGCAGCCTGTTCTCCGATCCGGAGCCGGAGGGAGAGGGCAAGAACTTCCTCGACTGCCTGAATCCGGATTCGCTCGAGGTGCTGACGGGCTGCAAGCTTGAAGCCTCGCTCGCCGAGGCGAAGGCGCCTGCCTCCTTCCAGTTCATGCGTCTGGGCTACTTCTGCCCGGATGCGAAGGATTCGACGCCGGAGCATCTGGTCTTCAACCGCTCGGTCAGCCTCAAGGACAGCTACAGGGCGTAAGACGGAGAATTTCAGAAAAACACTTGACAGACAGCCTGATTTGTGCTATCATAATTAGGCTGTTTTGGCCCCATTAGCTCAGTTGGCAGAGCACTTGACTTTTAATCAAGGTGTCCGGAGTTCGAATCTCCGATGGAGCACCAAAAAGAAAAAGCCGCGCGAGCGGCTTTTTCTTTTTGGCTTTCCGCATGGCGAAAAGCTTTGCTTCCATTTTGCAGCGCGGGCGTTTTCAGGCTTCCGGCGTCTCTTCCTCTTCCGTCTCGGGGAACAGCGCGTCCACGACCGCCCGGGCCTCCGCGAGGCGGCCGTACGGCACGTAGAAGCGGATCGTCTCCAGCGCCGTGCCGAGGATCTTCGTCATGCCGGCGCCCAGCTTTCCCTTGGCGAGGCAGGGGATGCCGGCGTCCCGCATCGCGTCCTCGACCATCTCGCTCCAGAGGACTTCTTTCTCCGTCAGAAGGCAGAGATCCTCCGCCTCCGCTTCGCGGACGTGCCGATTCCCGCACCGCGGGCAGCGCGCCGCGTCAAAAACAATGCGGCATTTCTCACAGTACATGCGCACGCCTCCTTTCTTCCGCTATCAGAATAGCACACCCGCCGCCGATTGTCAAGAGGATGAGCGGATTCGGTTGTATTTCCGTGAAAAGTATGCTATAATAGTGCGAGATTTCAAGAGCAGAGGAAGAGAAGGCCATGAATGTAACAGAACGGTTTCTGAAATACGTTTCCTTTCCCACCACCTCCGACGAGGACAGCGAATCGGTGCCGAGCACGGCGCGTCAGAAGGCGCTCGGCGCATATCTGACCGAGGAGCTGCGCGCGCTCGGCATGACCGACGCCGCGATGGACGAGTCCGGCTACGTCTACGCCACGCTGCCGGCGACGAGCGGCTGCGAGACGCTCGAGCCGCTGGGGCTGATCGCCCATATGGACACATCGCCCGCCGTCAGCGGTGAGAATATCCGTCCGTCGATCGTCCGCTACCGCGGCGGACCGCTGCCGCTTGAGAACGGCGACGCGCTGCGCCCGGAGGTGTACCCGAGCCTCGCCCGCTACGTCGGCGAGGAGCTGATCGTCACCGACGGCACGACGCTGCTCGGCGCGGACGACAAGGCCGGCGTGGCCGAGATCGTCACGCTCTGCGAGTCGCTGCTCGCCGACGGCACGCCGCACCGCCGCCTGGCGATCTGCTTCACGCCGGACGAGGAGATCGGCCGCGGCACGGATCATTTCTCCAAGGATCGTTTTCCTGCGCGCTTCGCCTATACCGTGGACGGCGGCGAGCTGGGCGAGATCGAGTATGAAAACTTCAACGCCGCCTCCGCGCGCTTCGTGATCCACGGCCGCAATATCCATCCCGGCTCCGCCAAAAACAAGATGAAGAACGCCGCGCTCCTGGCCGCCGAGCTGATCGGCATGCTGCCGCCCGCCGAAACGCCCGCGCACACCGAGGGCTACGAGGGCTTTTACCACGTCGGCTATGTGAACGGCAACGAGACGACGGCGGAGGTGCGGCTCATCGTCCGCGACCACGACCGCGCCCGCTTCAAGGAGCGCAAGCATTTTCTCACCCGCCTCTCCACCTATCTGAACGGCGTCTGGGGCGAGGGCACCTTCGAGCTGACGCTGGAGGACAGCTACTACAACATGAAGGAGAAGATCACGCCGCATCCGCATCTGATCGCCGACGCGGAGGACGCCATGCGTGCGGCGGGCGTGGAGCCGCTCATCGTCCCGATCCGCGGCGGCACGGACGGCGCGCGCCTCTCCTACGAGGGCATCCCGTGCCCCAATCTCTCGACCGGCGGCGCCAACTTCCACGGCACACACGAATTCATCCCCGTGTTCGCCATGGAGAAGATGGTCGAGGTGCTGCGCACGCTGGCCGCGCCGAAGAACGGCCGCTGAGCGAAAGAATATCCGGATATTCAACGGGTCATATCGATATTTTTTATCGATATGACCCGTTCTATTGCATTGCGGCGGGAATTGTGCTATAATAATGCCGTGATTGTCTGCTCTGACGAGCCGAAAGGAGCTCTATGGAAAGAAAAAACATCTCCCTGCAGACGCTGCGCCGTCTGCCGGTCTATCTGCATTATCTGCGCTCCGTGCGGCAGCAGTACGAAAACATCTCCGCCACCTTTATCGCGGAGCGTCTGGGGCTGAACGACGTGCAGGTGCGCAAGGATCTGGCCTCCGTCAGCGGCAGCGGCCGGCCCAAGACCGGCTACCGCACCGATCAGCTGATCGGTCAGCTGGAGACGTATCTCGGCTGCAATCTGCGCTCGCCGGCCGTGCTGGTCGGCTCCGGCAATCTCGGCAAGGCGCTGCTCGCCTACAACGGCTTCGATGATTACGGCCTCGAGATCATCGCCGCCTTTGACTGCGCGCCGGAGCGCGTCGGCACCACGGTCGTCGGCAAGCCGATCTTGCCGATGGAGCGGCTCGGGCCGATCTGCGCCGACGCGCACGTGCAGCTCGGCATCATCACGGTGCCGGCCTCGTCGGCACAGCAGGTGGCCGACGAGCTCGTCGCCTACGGGATCCGCGCCATCTGGAACTTCGCGCCCACGATTCTGCGCGTGCCGGCCGGCGTACAGGTGGAAAACGAAAACCTGGCCTCTTCCCTCGCGGTGCTGTCGCGCCACTTCCGTACCGGGGCCGCGGAGAACGAGTGAATATTCATGCGGAATTTTTGAAAAGCCCGCAAGAAAATTCAGAGAAACTGCTGACAAGCGCGGCGGAATGTGCTATAATTATCTCCGTGCTGTTTTGAAATACCGTCCGGCGTGCCGGACCGCCCAGAAAGGAAACGTTATGTACCGCATTCTGAAAAAACGCATTCTGAATCCGACTGTCACATATATGTCGATCGAGGCGCCGCTCGTCGCCCGCAAGGCGGAGCCGGGACAGTTCATCATCCTGCGCGTGGACGAGGAAGGGGAGCGCATCCCTTTGACGATCGCCGGCTTTGACCGCGCCGCGGGCACCGTCGACATCATCTTCCAGATCGTCGGCGCGACGACGCTGAAGCTGAATCAGAAGAACGAGGGCGACGCCGTCTCGGATTTCGTCGGCCCGCTCGGCCGCCCGACCGAGACGGAGGGCAGGCGCCGCGTCTGCATCGTGGGCGGCGGCGTCGGCTGTGCGATCGCCCTGCCGGTCGCGCGCAAATTCCATGAGCTGGGATGTCAGGTCACCTCGATCATCGGCTTCCGTTCAAAGGATCTGCTCATCCTCGAGAACGAGTTCCGCGCCGCCTCCGACAGCCTGACCGTGATGACGGACGACGGCTCCTACGGCCGGCAGGGTGTCGTGACCGCGCCGCTCAAGGAGATGCTGGAGGCGGGGGAGCAATTCGACGAGGTCATCACGATCGGCCCGCTGATTATGATGAAATTCGTCGTCGCCACGACGAAGCCCTTCGGCGTGAAGACGACCGTTTCCATGAATCCGATCATGATCGACGGCACCGGCATGTGCGGCGGCTGCCGCCTGACGGTCGGCGGCGAGACGAAATTCGCCTGCGTGGACGGCCCGGACTTTGACGGCTTCGCGGTCGATTTTGACGAGGCGATGCAGCGCGGCGGCATGTACCGCGGCTTTGAGCGGCACGCCTACGACGCCGAATGCAATCTTCTGAAGGAGGCGCACTGAGATGCCCGCCAACATGAATCCGAAAAAGAATGAAATGCCGACCCAGGCGCCCGCGGTGCGCGCGCACAATTTTGAGGAAGTGGCGCTCGGCTACTCCGAGGCGGCCGCGCTCGACGAGGCTGCGCGCTGCCTGAACTGCAAAAATATGCCCTGCGTTTCCGGATGTCCGGTCAACGTGCATATCCCGGCCTTCATCGCAAAGGTGCGTGAGGGCGATTTCGAGGGCGCCTATCAGGTGATTGCCGCCTCCTCCAGCCTGCCGGCCGTCTGCGGCCGCGTCTGCCCGCAGGAGACGCAGTGCGAGTCGAAGTGCGTCCGCGGCATCAAGGGCGAGCCGGTCGGCATCGGCCGGCTGGAACGCTTCGTCGCCGACTGGCACAACGAGCACGAGACGACGCCGCCCGCGCCGCCTGTGCCGAACGGCCATCGGGTGGCCGTCGTCGGCTCCGGGCCCTCCGGCCTCACCTGCGCCGGCGATCTCGCCAAAAAGGGCTACCGCGTCACGGTGTTCGAGGCGCTGCACCTCGCCGGCGGCGTGCTGGTTTACGGTATTCCCGAATTCCGTCTGCCGAAGGCGATCGTCCGCCGGGAGATCGATACGCTGCGCGCGCTCGGCGTCGAGATCGAGACGAACGTCGTGATCGGCAAGACGCTGACGGTGGACGAGCTGCTGGAGGACGGCTACGAGGCGGTCTTCATCGGCTCCGGCGCCGGCTTGCCGCGCTTTATGGGCATCCCCGGCGAGGCCCTGAACGGCGTCTACTCCGCCAACGAATTCCTCACCCGCTCCAATCTGATGAAGGCCTACCGCGAGGGCGCCGATACGCCGATCCTGCACGCGAAGAACGTGGCGGTCGTCGGCGGCGGCAACGTCGCCATGGACGCGGCGCGCACCGCGCTGCGGCTGGGCGCCGAGCACGTCTCGATCGTCTACCGCCGCTCCATGGAGGAGCTGCCCGCGCGGAAGGAGGAGGTCGAGCACGCGATGGAGGAGGGCATTGAGTTCCGGCTGCTCAATAACCCGACCCGCATCCTCGGCTACATGAATCCCGACGACCGGCGCGACCCGAAGAACGGCTCCGTCGTCGGCATGGAGTGCATCCGCATGGAGCTGGGCGAGCCGGATGAACGCGGCCGCCGCCGCCCGGTGGAGATCCCGGGCTCGGAGTTCACGATGGACGTGGATTGCGTGATCATGGCCATCGGCACCTCGCCGAACCCGCTCATCAAATCGACAACGGCGGGGCTGGAGGTCAACCGCCACGGCGGCATCGTCGTGGAGGAGGAGACCGGCGCGACCTCGAAGGCCGGCGTTTACGCCGGCGGCGACGCCGTGACCGGCGCGGCCACGGTGATCCTGGCCATGGGCGCGGGCAAGACCGCGGCGAAGGCCATCGACAAGGCGCTCTCAAAATAAGAAGCAAAAGAAAACGGACGGAATTTTTCATTCCGTCCGTTTTGCTTTGCCCGGCAGCCGCAGCGATTTCAGATACGTCTTGCGCTCCGGCGGGATGCGTCGGCTTTCCGACGCCTTCCCGATCGCCTTGTTGTGCGTCCATGGATCGAGCCGCTTCTCCGTAAAATAGGGCAGCGCGGCGTCGTACTGTTTGGCCAGCGCCGTGGCAAAATACCAGGCGATCATCATGCGCACGTAGTATTCCTCCGACGACACCGCGGCGACCCATGACAGATAGACCGGTTCAAAATCCGCGTCCAGAAAATGCTGCATCAGCATGCCGATACCGAAGCGGACGGTGTAGACGCCGCGCGCGCCGATCCAGCGGCGGATGCGGGGCAGCAGCTCGTCGTGATGCCGCCGGAAGACGGCGGGGGAGAGCTGGTCGCAGGTGGCCCAGTTGTCGACAAAGGGGAGAAATTCGTCGCAGCGCGTCACGCAGCGCGTGAAGTCCCGCTCTTCGGCGATGAGAAAGGCGTGCAGCTGATCCTCGTCGAAATACCGATGCGGCAGCGCAGCGAGAAAGGCCTCGGCCTCCGGCGTGCCGCGCAGAGAGCGCGCCAGGCGGCGCAGCGCTGGCGTGCGCACGCCGATGACGCGCTCGGGATCGACGGTGGGGATCAGCGGCAGCTGAAAGGCGCGGTAGGCCTCGTCTCTCTGCTCTATCAGCGCGGCGCGGATCGTATCCTTCATGGAAATCTCCTTTTTCGTCCAAAACGGCCGGCGTGAGAGCGCCGGCCGCTTTTCTCATTTGTGCAGATGTGCTTCCGCGGCGTCGAACAGCTTGCCCCGATCCTCCTCGGAGAGGATGCCGTAGACGACGTAGCGGCCGAAGACCCTGCATTCCGCGTCGCGCAGCTTCGGGAATTCCTCGACGAGATACATGCCGGTCCACTCCTCGCGCCGCGCCGTCAGATAGGCCTCGATCGTTTCGGCGACGGCCTTTGCGTCGACGCCGTCCGGCGCGCGCAGCACGCCGAATTCATCGAGCGCCGTTCCGGCGTTCTGGATGCGGATCACGGCCGCGGCGGCGACCGCCTCGGGCAGCTCCATGCGGTAGCGGAGGTAATCCTCGTCCGCGTCGGCGAGCAGATCGCCGGAGGGGAGGACCGCCTGGCAGTAGGCGGCCAGCGCGGCGGGCTCGATCGCCTCCTGATAGGCCGGCGTGACCGGCCGCACGCAGGCGGCGAGCGAAAGAAGCATGGCCAGCGCAAGAAGACAAAGCAGCGTTTTTTTCATCATAATCGGTTTCCTTATTTCATTTTCAGTCGGCGTAGCCGGGCAGGGCGTGCGTGCGGATATAGGCGAGCACGATATCGCAGGTGGCGGGGTTCAGGTGGAGGCCGTCTCCGTTATGGTACGATTCCGGGAGATAGCCGCCGGGATCGACGGCGAGCTGGGAGATCGTGTCGAGGTAGCGCGCGCCGGTGTCGTCGGCGACCGTGCGGATCCACTCGTTGGCGGCGTTGATCTTTTCGTTGTTGATGGAGGGCTTATCCCAGCTTTTGGCGACCGGGAAGATGGATTGCAGGATGATCTTGGTGTCGGGCGATACCTCGGCGACCAGCTTCACCAGTTTGGTATAGACGGAGACGAAATATTCCTGCTTCATGTAGGAAATCCCGTTGATGCCGAGCGTAATGACGAGGATCTCCGGCTTTTTGCGCGCGAGAGCGTCCTTCAAAAGGATCTCCTCGCCCGTGTCGGGGTAGAGGATCGTCGTCGTCGTTGCCTGATCGAGTGTCAGCGTGCGGGCGGCGGGCGTCCAGATCTGCGTGGATTCCTTGCCGCCGGAGAGCCGGCCGTAGTAGAGCAGGGAATAGGTGGTCGAATCGCCGAGAAAGATGATCCGGTCGAGATAGTCTGTTCCGGCGTCGCTCGTCTCAGGGAGCACGCAGGGATGCTTTGACGCATCGGCCGGAATGAAGGTTGTCGCGGTGTAGGCCGGCGTCGGCGGCGCGGTCGTGACCGGTGCGGTGGTCGTGACCGGCGCGGCGGTCGTCACGGGCGCGGCAGTCGTATCCGGCGCAGCGGTCGTCACGGGTGCGGCGGTCGTCACGGGTGCGGCGGTCGTATCTGGCGCGGCGGTCGTATCCGGCGCGGCGGTCGTATTCGGCGCGGCAGTCGTATCCGGCGCGGCAGTCGTGACGAGTGCAGCAGCCGTATCTGGCGCCTGCCGGACCGGTTCCGAGCCGGATACGGGCAGCGCCGAGGGGCCTTCGGTGCGGAAGTAGAGGCCCGGCGAGGAGAGAATCGCCGTGAGAACGAGCACGCCGGCGATCAGCGCGAGCACCGTGTAGAAAAAACGGTTGTCGTTTTTTCGGCGGCGGTAATTGATATCCATACGGTCACATCCTTATCGGTCGGAGGAATGGCGGAATTGCGCGTCGTAGGACTGCGCGTTCCTCTTCTTCGCCGCCGTGAGGCGGCGGATGCAGACGAAGACGATCGCGCAGATGGCGTAGACGGCGGTGAAGGCGAGCAGGATCGCAAAGGCGGAGGCGGGGCTGGCGGAGTAGCCGCCCCATACGACGAAGGTTACGTAGAAGATCCCCGCCGTCACCGCATAGTGGATGACGAGGCGGAGCGCGGCGGGCAGGGAGGCGCGGAGAACGAGCTCGCACGCGGCGCTGAAGCCGAGCGAGAAGACGAGCACCATGTACATCATGCGCAGGGTGGGGATCCATTCCCGCTCGATGCCGGAGGCGAGACTGCCGCCGGTGTAAAGAAGCAGCGTCAGGATCGTGTAGACGATGCAGGCGCGCGACGCGATGCGGCCGATGAGGCGGAGCGTTTTCATCTTTTTCTCCCTTCCGGTTCCTTTCGGCGGCTGGCCGCCGGGCAAATATCTGCAATATAATAGCATAGCACGAATTCTGCAATTTTTCAAGCGGTTTCGGACGAAAAAAGTCGCTTTTGCGCGCGCCGTGCCGTTTTTAACAGAAAATTCACGTTTCCGTCCGCGCAGCCGGACGGCCGCCGCAGGCTACTATACGCCGCGCGGCGCGATCTATTCCGCGCGGAGCGCGCCGCGGCGGGAAAAACTCCGCCCCGCATCTTGCAATAGAGGAAGAATTGTGCTACAATATATATGATTGTACTTTGGAGAAGGAGGGACGCGCGATGATCCGGATCGGTCTTGTCGGATGCGGCTCGATGGGACGCACTCACGCGTACGCGGTCGCCAATCTGCCGTTTTTTTACCGGGATCTGCCGTTCAGCGCGCGTGTCACGGCGGTCTGTGCCGGATCGCTCGAGCATGCCCGCGCGGCGGCACAGACCTACGGCCTCGGATGCGCCGTGACCGAGGCGGAGCTGCTCGCTTCCCCCGAGATCGACGTGATCGACGTCTGCACGCCCAACGTGCTCCACTATGAGACGATCCGCCGCGCACTGGCGGCGGGCAAGCACGTCTACTGTGAAAAGCCGCTTTGCGTCACGGAAGCGGAAGCCTTCGCGGCCGCGCGCGAGGCTGCCGCGCGCGGCGTGACGGCGGGCGTCGTCTTCAACAACCGCTTCCTTTTGCCGGTGATGCGCGCAAAGGCGCTGATCGACGCCGGCCGGCTGGGGCGGATCCTCTCCTTCCGCGGCGCCTATTTTCACAGCAGCGCCGCCGACCCGTCGCGTCCGGCGGGCTGGAAGCAGGACCGCACGGTCTGCGGCGGCGGCGTACTCTTTGACCTCGGCGCCCACATTCTCGATCTGATCGCCTGGCTGTGCGGCCCCTTCGCCGCCGTCAGCGGCGTCGGCCAGATCGCCTACCCGACGCGCACCGGACGCGACGGACAGCCCTGGCAGACGAACGCCGAGGAGGCGTTCTACCTGACGGGACGTCTGGCCTCGGGCGCCGTCGGCACCGTTACGTGCGGCAAGATCTTCTGCGGCACGAACGACGACCTTTCCTTTGAAATCTACGGCAGCGGGGGCGCTCTGCGCTTTTCGCTGATGGATCCGAATTTTCTCGAATTCTACGATGCCTCCGCGCCCGTGACGGGCTTCACGCGCATCGAATGCTGCAACCGCTACGCGGCGCCGGGCGGCGTTTTTCCCGGCGCGAAGGCGCCGATCGGCTGGCTGCGCGGCCACGTCGGCTCGATGTACGCGTTTCTCGACGCGGTGCACCGCGGCGTGCCCGCGTCTCCCTCCTTTGCGGACGGCGCGCACGTGCAGGCCGTGATGGAGGCCGCCTACCGCTCGACGGAGAGCGGCCGCATGGAGGAGGTGCATTCCCTTGGCTGACGCCGTCTGGATCGGACTCTGCGGCCGGAGCGGCGCCGGAAAAGGCTACGTCTCCGAGCATTTCGCCGCGCTCGGCATCCCCTCGATCGACACCGACGCGGTCTATCACGCAATGATCGGCCCGTCCCCGCGTCTCTCCCCCTGCATGCGCGAGCTGGCCGTCGCCTTCGGCACCGGCGTGATCTGCCCGGACGGGGCGCTGGACCGCCGCGCCGTGGCGGCGCGCGTCTTTGCGCCGGACGGAGAGGCGGCGCGCGCGGCGCTCAACCGCATCACGCACCGGCACATTCTTGAAGAAACCCGGCGTCTCGCCGCCGCGCTGGCCGAGAGGGGCGCCGACTGCGTCCTGATCGACGCGCCGCTGCTCTTTGAGAGCGGCTTTGACGCTTTCTGCCGCTATACCGTCTGCGTCGTCGCCTCCGAGGAGGCATCGGTTGCACGGATCGTGCGCCGCGACGGCATCAGCGAAGAGGAGGCGCGGCGCCGCCTCGCCTCGCAGCTTTCCGCCGAGGAGCTGATGCGCCGCTGCGATTTCACGATCCGCAACGACCTGCACCAGAGCGACGTCGCCGAGCAGGTGCGCCGCGTCGCCGCCGGCATCCGGGAAAAGAGAGGAGAACGCACTTGAAGACCAGCGTGCGCCGCAGCCTCGCCATCGTTCTGATCCTGCTTCTGTCCGTGGCCGCGGGCTTTCTCTACCAGCTTCTCTGGGATCGGATCGACCGCGTTCGCTATCCGCGCGATTTCAGCGAGTACGTCACAGAATACTGCGCCGTCTACGGCGTGCCGGAGTACGTCGTCTACGCCACGATCAAGGTGGAGAGCGGCTTCTCAAGCAACGCCGTCTCCTCCGCCGGCGCGATCGGCCTGATGCAGATGACGCCGGACACCTTCGCCTGGGTCTCGATGCTGATGAAGCGGACGAGCGACCCCGGCATGCTCTACGATCCGCGCACGAACATCGAATACGGCACCTATCTGCTGTCGTATCTCTACATCCGCTACAATCGCTGGGATACGGTCTTTGCCGCCTACAACGCCGGCGTGAGCCGCGTGGACGCGTGGCTCATCAATTCCGACTATTCCGAGGACGGCGTCAATCTGAAGACGATCCCCTACGCGGAGACGCGCCAGTACGTGAAAAAGGTCAACGACGCGATCCGCGTTTACGAACGGCTGTACTATTCCCAAACATAAATCCATTTTCATTCTGAAGGAGACTTTCGGTCATGAGCGAAGAAAAGACGAAGGGCGAGGCGCTCGCCGCGGCGCTGTTCTACAAGAAAAAGAACGCCTTTGAAACGTGGGAGCCCGAGACGATGGCGCAGGCGATGGAATACGCCCGCGGCTACGCGGCCTTCCTCGACGAGGCCAAGACGGAGCGCGAGGCGGTCGTACGCGCGATCGCCATGCTGGAGGAGGCGGGCTTCACACCCTATGAGATCGGCGACGAGCTCCATCCCGGCGACAAGCGGTACTACAACAACCGCGCAAAGAATCTCTATGCCTTTGTCGTCGGCACGAATCCCGTCACCGAGGGCGTGCGCATCTCCGCCGCGCACATCGACTCGCCCCGTCTTGATCTCAAGCAGCATCCGCTGTACGAGAACGAGGGCTTTGCGTACTTCAAGACCCACTACTACGGCGGCATCCGCAAGTATCAGTGGGCGACGATCCCGCTTGCGCTGCACGGCGTCGTGACAAAGGCCGACGGCACAAGCGTCAGCGTACGCATCGGCGACCGCCCCGGCGATCCCGTCTTCTGCCTTACGGATCTTCTGCCGCATCTGGCGAAGGATCAGAACGCCAAGTCGCTCGGCACCGCCTTCACCGGCGAGGGCATGAACATCATCATCGGCGCCTCTCCCTACCGCGAGGAGGACGGCAAACTGACGCCCGCCTCTGAGAAGGTCAAGCTGGCCGTGATGGCGTATCTGAACGAGCAGTACGGTATGACGGAGGCCGATTTCATGAGCGCGGAGCTCTGTATCGTTCCCGCCGCGAACGCCGTGGACGTCGGCCTCGACCGCACGCTGATCGGCGCCTACGGACACGACGACCGCGTCTGCGCCTATCCGGCGCTGACCGCGCTGATCGAGAACAAGGACGGCCCGCACACGCTCATCTGCGTCCTCGCGGACAAGGAGGAGATCGGCTCGGAGGGCGTGACCGGCATGCAGTGCGCGCTGCTCGTCGATCTGATCGACGAGATCGCCCGTGCCTTCGGCGCGGACGGCGCGCTGGTGCGCGCGCATTCCGAGTGTCTTTCCGCCGACGTGAGCGCGGCCTTCGATCCCAACTATCCCGAGGTCTATGAGAAGCGCAACTCGGCGCTCATCCACTGCGGCGTCGCCATGGCGAAGTACACCGGCGCCGGCGGCAAGGGCGGCACGAACGACGCCGGCGCGGAGTTCGTCGGGCACGTGCGCGCGGCCTTTGACGGCGCGAAGGTTCTGTGGCAGACCGCGGAGCTCGGCCGCGTCGATCAGGGCGGCGGCGGCACCGTGGCCAAATACATCGCCAACCACAACATCGACACCGTGGACATCGGCGTGCCCGTTCTCTCGATGCACGCGCCCTTCGAGATCGTCTCCAAGGCGGATCTCTACTCGGCTCACCAAGCCTTCTCGGCTTTCTGCAAATAATACCCCATTATTTCAGCCTGAAAGGAAACGAACCGTATGAACACCATCAACCAGCAGATCTATGAGCTTGGCCTGATCCCCGTCATCAAGATCACCGATCCGGCCAAAGCCGTGCCGCTCGCCCGCGCGCTCTGCCGCGGCGGCCTGCCGGCCGCGGAGATCACCTTCCGCACCTCGTGCGCCGCGGAGGCGATCGCCGCCATCACGAAGGAGTGCCCGGAGATGCTCGTCCTCGCCGGCACCGTGCTGAACGCGGAGCAGGCGGACCGCGCGGTCGCCGCCGGCGCCAAGGCGATCGTCAGCCCGGGACTGAATCCGAACACCGTCCGCCACTGCCAGAAGATCGGCGTGCCGATCATTCCCGGCACCGCCAATCCGTCCGACGTCGAGGCGGCCATTGAGCTGGGCCTTGACACCGTGAAGTTCTTCCCGGCCGAGGCGGCCGGCGGCGTCGCCATGATCAAGGCGATGTCCGCGCCCTACGGCAACATCAAGTTCATGCCCACCGGCGGCATCAACGCCGACAACCTGCTCGACTATCTCTCCTTTGACAAGATCATCGCCTGCGGCGGCAGCTTCATGGTCAAGGAAGCGCTGATCGAGGCCGGCGATTTTGACGCCATCGAGGCGCTGACGCGGAATGCGGTCATGAAGATGCTCGGCTTCTCGCTCAAGCACGTCGGCGTCAACGCCGAAAACGAAGAAGAGTGCCGCCGCATTGTGGCGACGCTGTCCGCGCTGTTCGGCTTCGCGGCCGACGAGCACAAGAGCGCCGTCTTCGCTGACAAGTATTTCGAGGTTATGAAGAAGCCGGGCCGCGGCGCGAAGGGCCACATCGCCATCTCCACCAACTTTGTCGACCGCGCCGAGGCGTATCTGCGCCGCCAGGGCGTCGAGTTTATCGACGAGACGCGCGGCTTTGATGCCAAGGGCAAGGAGTCGGTGATCTATCTGAAGGACGAGATCGGCGGCTTCGCCTTCCATCTGGTCAACAAATAATTTCCATCGCTGACTGAACGAGCGGACAAGCTCCCGGGGCCCCTCTGGTCTCCGGGAGCCTGTGTCCGTTTTCGAGACGACATGATTTCCGGGGAGGGAAGAGAAATGCAGGAATCCGTGCGGCAGATGCTGGATAAATACGCGCGTCTGGAGCACTCGCTTGCCTCCGGGGAAATCCTGTCGGACCCCGCGAAATATGCGGCGGCGATGAAGGAATACAACGCGCTGGCGCCGATCGCGGAGGCGATCCGTTCGCTTGAAGAAACGGAGACGCAGCTCGCCGCGGCCGAGGAAATGGCGCGAAACGAGCGCGACGCGGAGCTGCGCGCGCTGGCGGCCGAGGAGGCCGCGGCGCTGCGGGAACGGCGCGGCGCCTGCGAGGAGACACTTCGCCGCCTGACGCAGCCGCGCGATGCGCGGGACGACGCCAACGTGATCGTCGAGATCCGCGCCGGCACGGGCGGCGAGGAGGCGGCGCTTTTCGCCGCCGAGCTCTACCGCATGTACACGATGTTTGCCGCCTCGCGGCATTTCTCCTGCGAGACGGTGGACGTCAACGAAACGGAGCTGGGCGGATTGCGCCGCATCGAATTCCTGGTCAACGGCCGCGGCGCCTTCGGCTGCTTCAAGTACGAGAGCGGCGTCCACCGCGTGCAGCGCGTGCCTGCTACGGAGTCGAACGGCAAGCTCCAGACCTCCGCCGCCACTGTGGCGGTGCTGCCGGAGCGGGAGGACGTGCAGATCGAGATCGCGCCGGAGGACGTGAAGATCGAGGCCACGAAGAGCACCGGCGCCGGCGGCCAGCACATCAACAAGACGCTCTCGGCGATCCGGCTCACGCATCTGCCGAGCGGCATCGTGATCGAATGCCAGGACGAGCGCAGCCAGCTGCGCAATAAAGAGAAAGCCATGCGCATCCTGCGCGCGCGCCTTTACGACAGGGAAGAGCGCGCGCAGAAGGAGCGCGTCGCCCTCGAGCGGCGCGCGCAGGTCGGCAGCGGCGACCGCAGCGAGCGCATCCGCACCTACAACTACCGCGAGGGCCGCGTGACCGATCACCGCATCGGCCTGACGCTCTACACGCTGCCCTCGATCCTCAACGGCGCGCTCGATCCGCTGCTCGCGGCGCTTGCCGAGGCCGACGCGGCCGAAAAACTCAAAGAAAGCGAAAAAACGAACGTATGAAGACGGAATACATCGTCATGACGGACGACGCGGTCGGCGAGGCCGCGCTGCGCCGCGCGGCGGCCATCGTGCGCGCGGGCGGGCTCGTCGCCTTCCCTACGGAAACGGTCTACGGCCTCGGCGCCTCGGCGCTCGATCCGGAGGCCGCGCGCCGCATCTACGCGGCCAAGGGACGGCCGAGCGACAATCCGCTGATCGTGCACGTCGCCGATCCCGCCGAGGCGGAGGCCATCGCCCATACGACGCCGCTTTACGCGCGCCTCGCCGCGCGCTTCATGCCGGGGCCGCTGACGGTGATTCTGCCGAAGCGCGCCTGCATCCCCGACAGCGTGACCGGCGGGCTCGATACGGTGGCCGTGCGCTGCCCGTCCCATCCGGTCGCGCACTGGCTGATCGAGGCCGCCGGCGTGCCGATCGCCGCGCCCTCCGCCAACCGCTCCGGCTGCCCCTCGCCGACGACGGCACAGCACGTCGCGCGCGATCTCGACGGCCGCGTCGAGATGATCCTCGACGGCGGTCCGTGCGAGATCGGGCTCGAATCGACGGTGATCCGTCTCACGGAGTCCGGCTGCGAGATCCTGCGGCCGGGCGCCGTCACCGAGGCGATGCTGCGCGAAGTGACGGGCGGGGTGGACGTGGCGCGCGCCGTCGTCGATCCGTCGGCGGCCGGGGCGCATCCGCGCTCGCCCGGCATGAAATATAAGCATTACGCGCCAAAGGCCGAGGTCGTGCTGGTCGGCGGCAGTCATGAGCAGTTCGCCGCCTACGTCCGCGCGCACATCCGCCCCGGCGAGGCCGTCGCCGCCGCCGACGCGGACGCTGCCTCCTTTGCCGGCTGTTCCGTGCTCTCGGCCGGCGCGACCGACAGCGCACAGGACGCCTCCCACGCGCTCTTTGCACTGCTGCGCGAGGCGGACGCGCGGGGCGTGACGCGCATCTATATCGCGCTGCCGCCCGCCGAGGGCGCGTATCTCGCCTTGTACAACCGTCTGATCCGCGCCGCCGCCGGCCGCGTCGTCATCCCGGAATAAGAGAAAGAGGTGCCTATGGCCAGAAAGAAAACACCGGCGAACCCCGAACCCCTCCGCCTGGCGGAGATTCAGGACCAGCCGATCACCGACACCATCGAGAAAAACTACATGCCCTACGTGATGAGCGTCATCGCCTCCCGCGCCATTCCGGAGATCGACGGCTTCAAGCCGTCGCACCGGAAGCTGCTCTACACGATGTATAAAATGGGGCTGATGACCGGCGCGCGCACCAAGAGCGCGAATGTCGTCGGCGCGACGATGCACCTCAACCCGCACGGCAACGACGCGATCTACGAGACGCTCGTCCGCCTGACGCGCGGCAACGACGCGCTGCTCCATCCGTTCATCGATTCCAAGGGCAGCTTCGGCAAGCAGTACAGCCGCGATATGGCCTACGCCGCGCCGCGCTATACGGAAGTCAAGCTCGATCCGTTCTGCTCCGAGATCTTCGCCGGCATCGACCGCGACGCGGTGGAGATGATCCCCAACTACGACAACACGACGACGGAGCCGCGGCTGCTCCCGACGACGTTTCCGAACATCCTCGTCTCGCCGAATCTGGGCATCGCCGTCGGCATGGCCTCGCAGATCTGCTCCTTCAATCTCGCCGAGGTCTGCGACGGTACGATCGCGCTGCTCAAAAATCCGAATCTGTCCGTCGAGAAGCTGCTCGATCTCATCAAGGCGCCGGACTTTTCCGGCGGCGGCCAGCTCATCTACGACCGCGCGCAGCTGCGCGAGATCTACGAGACGGGCCGCGGCAGCTTCCGCCTGCGCGCCCGCTACCAGTACGACAAAGCGAATTCCTGCATCGAGATCGTGCAGATCCCCTATTCGACCTCCATCGAGGCGATCCTCAAGGCGGTCGGCGATCTGGTGCGCGAGGGCAAGATCAAGGAGATCACCGACTACCGCGACGAGATCGACCTCAGCGGCTTCAAGCTGACGCTGGACCTGCGCCGCGGCACCGATCCGGACGCGCTGATGGCGCGGCTGTTCCGTCTGACGCCGCTGGAGGACAGCTTTTCCTGCAACTTCAACGTGCTCATCGACGGTTCTCCGCGGCAGATGGGCGTGGTCGGCATCCTCGAGGAGTGGATCCGCTTCCGCCTCGGCTGCCTCTCGCGCGAGCTGCGCTACGACCTCGGCAAGAAGAAGGACAAGCTCCACCTGCTGCGCGCGCTCGGCCGCATCCTGCTCGATATCGACCGTGCGATCCGCATCGTGCGCGAGACGGAGCGGGAGGCGGACGTCGTGCCGCGTCTCATGGAGGGATTCCGCATCGACGAGGTGCAGGCGGAGTATATCGCGGAGATCAAGCTCCGCCATCTGAACCGCGAGTACATCCTCGAGCGCATCAAGGAGATCGAATCGCTGCAGGAGGAGATCCGGCGTCTGGAGGAGATCCTCGGCGACGAGCTGAAGCAGAAGGCGATGATCGCCGCACAGCTTGCGGAAATCAAAAAAAAGCACGGCAAGCCGCGCCGCACACAGCTGATCTACGCCGACGATCTGGTCACGGTGCCGGAGGAGGCGCCGGTCGAGAACTACAACGTGCATATCGTCCTCACGCGCGAGGGCTATTTCAAGAAGATCACCTATCAGTCGCTGCGCATGAGCGATGACCACCGCCTCAAGGACGGCGACGCGATCATGAACAGCGAGGACACGGAGAACCGCGCGGAGCTGCTCATCTTTACCGATCACGCGCAGGCTTACAAGGCCAAGCTCGACGATTTCGATACCACGAAGGCCTCGGCGCTGGGCGAATATCTGCCGGCGCATCTGAACTTCGACGAAGGCGAGCGGCCGATCCTGCTCAAGGCGCTGACCGAGTACAATCCGGAGCACGCGATCGTGTTCATCTTTGAAAACGGCCGCGGCGTCCGCATCCCGCTCAGCGCCTATGAGACGAAATCGAACCGCCGCAAGCTTTCCGGCGCTTTCAGCGACGCCTCGCCGGTCGTCGCCGCCGTTTACGACGACGGCGCGCAGGATCTGCTTCTGATGACGAACGCGGGCCGCGCCGTGCTGCTCTCCAGCGCCCTGATCCCTGTCAAATCGACGCGCACCGCCGCCGGCGTCACGCTTGTGACGCTGAAGGCGGGGCAGAAGATTACGGACGTCGTGACGGGCGAAGGCCTCGCCGCCTTCGACGGCGCCGCGAAGTGCCGCAAGAACAAGATCCCGGCCACGCCGATGACGCTCCCGTCGATCGAATCGGGCAAAGCGCAGCTTTCTCTGACCTGACGGGCCGAATTTATTAGGCGTTTGCAGAGAATGACTTGATTTTTCCCCGGAAATCTGTATAATACATAGTGTGCCCGCCGCGGTGGCCGCCGCGGCGGCGTGCGCATACAATGAAAGCAGCGATCGTCCTCCCGGACGGCGGGCTTTCCTGAGCTGTATACGGCCAAACCCACTGCGAGAGGAGTGATCGCAATGAAAAACAACCGGTCCGGATCGCGGCAGAAGCTGTTTGCGCGGATCCTTGCCCTTGTGCTCGCCGTCCTGATGGTCGGCGGCACGCTGTATTCGCTGATCTACATGCTCGTGTTCAGCGCAAGAGCCGCGGACATCGCGCAGCCGACGGACGACGTGCGGATGCGCGTCGGGATCATGTACGACAACGGTGTGACGCCTTCCTTTGAGACGTCCACCGTTGCCGGCTTCCAGCTGGGCATCGTGCCGACCGACGACGGGGAATATCAGTTCCGCTCGCTGTGGACGCTGTATGAGACCTCGCTCAGCGTCGCCGTAGACGCCAATCTTTCCAAGAGCGGCGGCTATACGACGGCTGCCTCGGGCGCCGCCATCGTCGTCGGCGGCTACCACGTGGAGTTCCGGACGGACGTCCTGCCCGGCGAGGCGGTGTTTTTCCAGCAGCTGCTCACGCAGGTGGCCGCCGGCGCGATGTCGCTCGGCTACAACAGCTTTCCTGCCTGTGTCGGCGGCGTGCTGCGCATCCGCGTCGGCTCCTTTGCGAGCCAGCTGCAGGCGGAGGCGGCGCTTCCGTCCATCGCGGCGATCTTTCCGCTCAGCGCGGCCGCCGTCGTCGGCCCCTCCGATACCACGGTCACCGTCCTCAACCCGACGACGGACCGGATCCTCTTTGAATACGACTGCGCGGACGGCACCTCGCTCGGCATGAGCGCGGTGCAGAGCGGCGCGGAGCTCGCCTATCTGAAGACGACGAAGGGCAATATCTACGACGGCGTCTTCACCTACAACCGCTTCGCCCCCGCCGGCCGCACCGGCGTCTCTGTGACGAATATCGTCACTCTTGACCAGTATGCCGCGGGCGTGCTGCCGTTTGAGATCAGCAACACCTGGCCGATCGAGACGCAGAAGGCCTTTGCCATCGCGGCGCGCTCCTATGCGGCGCATGGGCTGCTCCTTCACCGCCATGCAGCAAGCCATTTCGATCTCTGCAACGACATCCATTGCCAGGTCTACTGCGGCGCGGGCCGCGTCAACGACAACGTCCTTGAGGCCGTCTCCAGTACGCACGGCCTTCTGATCACGCACGGCGACGAGATCGCCGTCGCCTACTATTCCTCCAGCTGCGGCGGCTATACCGTCAGCATCGGCGACGTCTGGGGCGGCGCCAGCAGCCCGTATCTCGTCGCGCACGCAACGCCGTGGGAGCGCTATTCTGAGCATTCGAACGGCTTCTGGACGGCGGAGGTGACGCCCGCCGCGCTCTGCAATTCGCTGCGCGCCAGGGGATACACCGATCTCGCGGGTGTGATCACCCGCCTCGAGGTGCTCGAATACGCGCCTGGCTCGACCTATATCAAGACGCTGCGCGTCACGGCGTCGAACGGCGCCTCCGTGACGATTACCAACACGGACCGCGTGCGCACCGCGCTGTCGGATTACGTAAAAAGCGCGAACTTCGTTGTGGGGCAGGGCAGCGTCGCCTACACGGTCGACACCGTGGAGGTCGTCGGCGACGTCGTGATCGACGCCGCCGTCGTGAAGACGGTGCGCCCGCCGCTCTCCAATGCATTTTCGACCTACGTTTCCGCGACGGTCGAGCTGCCGAGCGCGCCGAGCGCGGAGCAGGCGATCGCCTCCGGCTCCCTCGGCGTCCTGACCGGGAGCGGCCCGATCACGCTGCCGCCCGACGGGCTGGAGATCGTCGGCGCCGCCGGCCGGCCGCTTTTGCCGCAGGACATCTCGATCTGCACCGGCGCGGGCATTCTTCAGAGCTTTCTCTCCGGGATCCAGCAGCTGGCCGCGGTGCTGACCGGCGCCATGCAGGTTCCGCGCACGGTGAAGGAATATACCGTCCGCACCGATTCGCGCGTCGCCTCGGCCTCGGACTCGGGCAAATTCATCTTTGTCGGCAAGGGCTGGGGCCACGGCGCCGGTCTGAGCCAGTACGGCGCAAAGGATCTCGCCGATCTCGGCTACGACTACGAGGCGATCATCAACGCCTATTTCACGGACGTGACCATCACCCATTACAAGACCCTCAAAGCATTCCAATAATTCACCCCAAAGGAAACCCACCCCATGCAGCCGAACTACCGTCTTACCCGCCTCGCCTGCTACGTCGGCTATATCACGCAGGCGGTCACGATCAACCTCACCACGCTCTTTTTCGTGATCTTCCAGGACCGCTACGCCGTGCGCTTTTCGCTGCTCGGCCAGCTTGTCCTGATCACGTTCCTTATGCAGATCACCGTCGATCTGATCTCCATCCGCATGGTGCCGAAAATCGGCTACCGCGCCAGCGCCGTGGCGGCGCACGTGCTGGCCGCCGCCGGCCTCATTCTGCTCGGGATCCTGCCGCGCGCGCTGCCGGATCCCTACGTCGGGATCCTCATCGCCGTCTGCTTTTATTCGGCGGGCAGCGGACTGACCGAGGTCATCATCAGCCCGCTGATCGACGCGCTGCCGAGCGACGCCAAGGCGTCCTCGATGAGCCTGCTCCATTCGTTTTATTCCTGGGGCTTCTGCCTCGTCGTCCTCGTGACGACGCCGATGCTGATGCTCGTCGGGCAGGCGCGGTGGTATCTTCTGCCGCTGTTCTGGTCGCTGATCCCGCTATCGAACACGATCCTCTTTCTGCGCGTGCCGATCCCGGATGAGCAGGCGGAGGCGGAGCGGCGCGTGCCGCTCTCCCGCCTCTGGAAAAACGGCGCGTTCTATCTCTTCATCCTGCTGATGATCTGCTCCGGCGCCTCGGAGCAGGCGATGTCCCAGTGGGCGTCGCTCTTTGCCGAGCGCGCGCTCGGCGTTGCCAAGGCGGTCGGCGATATCCTCGGCCCGTGCCTGTTTGCGCTGCTGATGGCGCTCGGCCGCACCGCCTACGGGCTGTGGGGGCAGCGGATCCGCATGGCGCCGGCGCTGTTCGGCTGCGCCGCCCTGACGGTCGGCTGCTATATGCTGGCCGTATTCGGCCGCGGCGCGATCTTCGGCCTTATCGGCTGCGCCGTGTGCGGCTTCGGCGTCTCACTGATGTGGCCGGGCGTGCTCAGCCTTTCCTCGGCGCGCTTTCCGCTCGGCGGAAGCCCGATGTTCGCCGTGCTCGCCTTCGCCGGCGACGTCGGTTGTTCGCTCGGACCGTGGATCAGCGGCCTCGTCAGCGACCGCGTCTCGCTTGCCCCCGATACGGCGCTCTCTGCGATCGCCGGCGATGCCGAGCAGATCGCTCTCAAAAGCGGCATGCTCGCTGCCTCCGTCTTCCCGATCCTGATGACGCTCTCACTTCTTTTCTTCCTGAGGAAATCTTCACCGGCCGATCCGCCGCAGCGCGTCGGAGAATGATCGGCCGGACGGTCAAAGCCCGCCTTGCGGGGAGGTGAAAAATGATGCGCGGATCTCTGTTCCTCAGCGCTGTCGGCAAATTTGCCGCCGGCGTGCTGCTTGTCGGACTTCTTCTCTTCGTTCCCGCCGGGACGCTCGCCTTCCCGGATGGCTGGCTGCTGATGGCGATCCTCTTTGTGCCGATGTTCGCGGCCGGCCTCGTGATGCTGTTTTTTGCCCCGGAGCTGCTGCGCCGTCGGCTGAACGCCCGGGAATCCGAGCGGGAGCAGAAGCAGGTCGTGCTTCTGAGCGGCCTGTTGTTCCTCGCCGCGTTCGTGCTTGCCGGGCTGAATTTCCGCTTTCAGTGGCTCGTTCTGCCGCGGTGGATCGTCTGGACGGCGGCGGCCGTCTTTCTTCTCTCGTATCTCGCCTACGCGGAGGTTTTGCGGGAGAACGCCTATCTCTCCCGCACGATCGAGGTGCAGTCCGGGCAGAAGGTGATCGACACCGGCCTCTACGGCGTCGTCCGTCATCCGATGTACGCCGCGACACTGATCCTGTTTCTGTCGATGCCGCTCGTGCTCGGTTCGCTTTTCTCCTTTGCCGTGCTGCTGTTGTACATTCCGCTTCTCGTGAAGCGGATCCGCAACGAGGAGGCGGTCCTGACGGAGGGACTTGAAGGCTACGCCGCCTACTGCACGCGCGTCCGCTGGCGGCTCGTTCCGTTTGTCTGGTGAGGATCGGAGGCGCTGCCGGATGAAAGAGCGTATTCTGCGTCGTCCGCTGGCCTTTTACGCGCTGCGCGAGTGCACGGCCCGGCCGATCGCGGTCGTCACGGTTTTCCTTGTGATGACGGTGAGCTTCTGCATTCTCTTCAATCTGTATTTTTTGAGCTATGGCTCCTGCCTTGCCCGACTCGAGCAGGCCGAGCGCGCGTATCACGTCCGGCTTCTGTATCTTACGGAGGACGAGGTGCGCGCCGTCGGGACGCTGCCGTACGTGGAATCGGTCCGGTCAGTCGCGCGGGAGGACGGATACGCCGCGTACGTCCGCTTCCGGGATCCGGATCCGCGGCTGCTGAAAAGCGGCGGTCAGCGGATCGTCCGCGATCTGTCGCTGTACCGGACGTCTGCGGATGAGAGATTCCGCCTCATCCGCGCGGACGGCTTCCCGGACGGCTGGATCAACCGGCAGTACTATGATCTGGCGGCGGCGCCCCATGATCTGGAGATCCTTCCGACGATCAGCCTGGTTTTCGCTCTCTCGCTCGTTTCCGTTTTCTTCACCCTGCGTCTGAAAGCCATACGGACGCAGAAGGAATACGGCTGCATGCTCGCCATGGGCTGGCCTGCCTCCCGTATCGCCCGCATGACCGTCTTTCAGACCGTTTGGATCGGCCTGGCTTCGCTGCCCGCGGCGCTGTCCGTGTCGATCCCCATCCTGAAGATCGTCTCGATGTTCACCCGAAATGCCTATCATGATTCCTACGCCGGCGTGACGTTTGCGATTCCCTGGCCGGGCGTGGCCGTGCTGTCCGCGCTCTTTCTTTTGTTCACTTCCGCCCTGCAGTACTGGATCTCCAGACGGCTGCTTGCGCGGGACGTGGTCGATCTGATCCGCGAACGGAGCCGGACGGCTCCTCCGTACGTCGAGCGATCTGACGATGTCATCGTCCGGAGGGAGCCGCTTGCGGCGTACCGGACGCTGTATTTCCGGCGAAGCCTTCGCGTCCGTCTCCTTTCTCTCGGCAAGACGCTCGCGCTGTTCGCGCTTCCGATGATGCTTCTTTTGTTCTCGATCTCCTATAACGAAGGACGGACGTACTCCGAGGAGCGGGACTTTTGGCTGTCTCCCGCGGACGGGCGGATCACGGACGCCGTCGTCGCCCGGCTCGAGCGGATTCCGGGAATCGAATCCATCCGGCTGGGAAAGGTGTACGCAGAAGGGGATTATATGTACGCGGAGATCGACAGCCAGGCGGATCGGGAGGCTGAATGCGGCGAGTGGATCGAGCAGCTGGCAGCGGAATACGGCCTGCTGTTTACGGATTTCTATCAGCAGGCGCGCACGCTGCGGGCGCAGGCGGATTTCTTCGCTCCCTATTACCTGATCCAGTCGATCCTGATGTTCGGGTGCGCGCTGTGGATCCTGCGGGAAGACTTGCGATACGAACTTCACACGCGAAGGGTGGAACTGGCCGTCATCCGCGCGATCGGCTATCCGGCCGCGCGTCTGGCGTCCCTTCTGACGCCGTACGCGCTGTGGGCTGCCGCGGGCTTTTTGGCCGCCGCCGTTCTTCTCTTTCTCTTCATGGGCCTGGTGTTCTCGATCTGGATCACGAAGCCCATCCTCTATCCGTTCGTCGTCCTTGCGTGCTTCGGCGTCCTGGACGTTCTGATCCATCGCATCCGCTGCCGACGGACCGTCGCCGCCATGCAGAAGGATGAGATCGCGCAGGTCCTTTCCGGCAAGGAATCATAAAACCGACCGCTATAAGGAGGGAGCCCTATGGACCGCCAGCCCTGCATCCGCTGTGAAAGCCTGTCGAAGCTGTATCGGCAAGGCGAGAAGACCATCTTCGCCGTGCAGAACTGCAATCTCAAGGTGTATCCGGGCGATTTCGGCGCCGTGATCGGGAAATCCGGCTCCGGTAAGTCCACGCTTCTCAACCTGATTGCCGGTTATACCCGTCCCTCGCAGGGCACGGTGTATCTCGGACAGAAGGAGATCTGTCAGATGAACGACGCCCAGTTGGCGGAGGTCCGCCGTTCCGGGATCGGTTTCGTCTTTCAGGCGTATCATCTGCTGCCCATTCTGACGGCCAGGGAAAACATTCTGTTCGCGTGCAAAGACCCCGCGCGCGTTTCCCGGACGTATTTCGGGGAACTGTGCCGGCTTCTGGATATTGCGGATCGCCTTGATCACCTGCCGTCTGCGCTATCGGGCGGACAGCAGCAGCGTGTGGCGATCGCCCGCGCGCTTATCAATGAGCCGCAGATCCTGCTCGCAGACGAGCCGACGGGCAATCTGGACAAAGAGTCCGCCGAGGCGCTGATCGAATATCTGAAGAAGATCCATCGGGAGCTTGGCGCCACGCTGTTGATCGCCACGCACGACGCCGATCTCGCCGCCGCCGCCGAGCGCGTCTTTGAGATCAAAGACGGATCGGTGCGGGAGAAATGAACGGGAGTCGTTCGATTCACAGCGCCGGGAAACGGATCTTTTTCGACG
>Ga0208297_1000163_pt1 | contig 173055 bp, 138 predicted proteins | sample LMS_cellobiose_e_FD_187367 | JGI IMG/M metagenome (GOLD analysis project Ga0208297, IMG submission 187367) | Rumen-fistulated moose microbial communities from Alaska, USA - LMS_cellobiose_enrichment (SPAdes) (version 2) | ecosystem: Host-associated > Mammals > Digestive system > Stomach >... | reverse complement strand
CACAAACATGCCACAAAAATAGTAAAAAAAATAACTTGCGTACCCCAAAACAGGGTACGCAAAATACACAAAATACTTAGTATGAGAATGTTATAAATTCATTACCGAAACATGTGACGAAGTCAGGAAAAACTACACCTATACCTACCTGATAAAATACGTCAGTGCATCAGGAATTCCGGGAATGATTAGGGGAAGTGTGATAGTGCTTTAGAAGTTGAAAACTGAAAACTGAAAACTGAAAACTGAAAGTTGACGGTTGATAGTTGACAGTTGACAATTGACAATTGACAGTTGATTTTGGATCACAGGGTTGAAAGGTTAGAAAGGTTAGAAGGGTTAGAAGGGTTAGGAAGGTTAATTGTTAATTGTGAATTGTGAATTGTGAATTATTAACCGTCATTCTCTCAGAACAAAAAAAATCCCTGGCATTACTGTCAGGGATTTTTGTTTTGCTTAAAACAGCGTCAATTATGCCATTCCGCCACCCATCATGGGGATAGTGTCTATCGAACCTTCCTTGATAACGCCGTTCTTTTCTTCGAATTTAGCCACATTGTCGGCCAAAGCATGAAGCAAACGTTTGGCATTCTGAGGGGTCATGATGATGCGTGATTTTACCGTTCCCTTAGGAAGACCCGGCAGCATGGCCGCAAAGTCCACGATAAACTCATTGTTGGAATGGGTGATGATGGCCAGGTTGGAATATACGCCCTGGGCCACTTCCTCACTTAAATTGATATCTATTTTCTGTTCTGCCATAATCGTTTTTTTTAGGTTTATTATTCTTTGGAAGCCATCAGGGATTCATATTCTTCCATTGAACCAACTTGAATGTTCTGATAAGCCTTCAAGCCAGTACCTGCGGGAATCAGATTACCCACGATGACATTCTCTTTCATACCTTCCAAAGTATCTGTTTTGGCATTGATAGCGGCTTCTGTAAGCACTTTCGGAGTCTCCTGGAAGGATGCTGCGGAAATGAAGCTGCGGGTCTGCAATGCGGCTCTTGTGATACCTTGAAGGATGGGCTTACCAGTAGCAGGTTTCGCATTACGAACCTCCACAGTTTTCAAGTCCTTACGTTTCAGCAATGAATTCTCATCACGCAACGCTTTGGGATTGACAATCTGACCTGCCTTGAATACCGTAGAGTCACCTGGATCAACCACAACTTTCTTTTCCCAGATAAGGTCATTAACTTCCTGGAAATCAATCTTATTCACCAATTCACCTTGCAAGAACATGGTATCGCCAGAATCCTCAATCTCAACCTTACGCATCATCTGGCGAACGATCACCTCAAAGTGTTTGTCATTGATCTTAACCTGCTGCATACGATACACATCCTGGATTTCATTGATGATGTATTCCTGAACTTTCATAGCACCCTTGATGTTCAAGATGCTTGAAGGAGTAAGCGCACCATCTGAAAGTGGAGTACCGGCATGCACAAAGTCGTTTTCCTGAACCAGAATCTGTTTTGAAGTAGGAATGAGGTATTCTTTCGCTGCGGACTTGTCACCATTACGAGGAGTAACCAAAACCGCACGTTTGTTACCACGCTTCAGTTTCTTGTCGAAAGTCACGAAACCTTCGATTTCTGAAACGATAGCCGGATCGGAAGTGTCACGAGCCTCGAACAATTCTTGTACACGCGGCAGACCGCCGGTGATATCGCTTGCTTTACCGAAGGCGCGTGGAATCTTAACCAGCACTTCACCAGCCTCGATTTCCTGACCATTACCAACAGACAGACGGGCACCAACAGGGATGTCGAATGTTCTGAGCACATCGTCATTCTCATCCAAGACAGAGATTCTCGGGTTCTTGGTCTTCACACGGCTTTCAATAACGACAGCATCCTGAACACCTGACTGGTCATCAATTTCGACTCTGAAAGTAACACCTTCGACAAAGTCGTTGAGCTGAATCTTACCAGCCACATCAGAGATGATAACGGCATTGTAAGGATCCCATTCGGCAATCTTGTCGCCCTTATTGACCATATCACCATTTTTGTAATACAGTTTTGAGCCGTAAGGAATATTGGCGGAATACAAAACAATTCCTGTTTTGGCATCCACAATCTTCATTTCAGCGGCACGGCCGATAACTTCCAAATATTCGCCTTTGTCGATAGCACGCAGCTCATCAATCACCAAGTGACCGGAGTGAGGTGCGTCAATCTGCTTGTCAGCGGCAGCTCCACCTGCCACACCACCGACGTGGAATGTACGCAGGGTCAGCTGGGTACCAGGTTCACCGATAGCCTGTGCGGCAATGATACCGACGGCCTCACCCATCTGAACCATCTTGCCGGTAGCCAGGTTACGACCGTAACATTTCTGGCAGATACCATGTTTTGATTCGCAAGTGGGCACCGAACGGATTTCCACTTCCTCGATCGGTGAATCCTCAATAATTTTGCAAATATCTTCGGTCAGCTCTTCACCTGCCTTAATAATCAGCTCGCCAGTCAGCGGATGATAAATGTTGTGCAGGGAGACACGGCCTAACAATCTGTCGTACAATGACTCAACAATACTTTCATTTTTCTTCACCGCGGAGACTGTCATACCACGCAAAGTACCACAGTCAACCTCTCTGATGATCACATCGTGAGAAACGTCCACCAAACGACGGGTCAGGTAACCTGCGTCAGCGGTCTTCAAAGCGGTATCGGCCAAACCCTTACGAGCACCGTGTGTAGAGATGAAGTACTCCAACACAGACAGACCTTCCTTGAAGTTGGACAAAATCGGGTTTTCAATAATCTCACCACCAGTAGCACCTGATTTGGTAGGTTTAGCCATCAAACCACGCATACCGGACAGCTGACGGATCTGCTCACGAGAACCACGAGCACCAGAGTCGCACATCATATAAACGCTGTTGAAGCCCTGGCGATCCTTGGCGATCTGATCCATCAGGATGTTGGTCAATTTGGCATTGGTTTGTGACCACAAGTCGATAACCTGGTTGTAACGTTCGTTGGCGGTGATGAAACCCATATTCAGGTTCATGTTGATTTCGTCAACACCTGCATTGGCTTCCTGAATCAAGGTCTTCTTTTCAGCCGGGATAATCACATCACCCAAGTTGAAGGACAAACCGCCTTCGAAAGCCATGCGGAATCCCATGCCCATGATATCGTCCAAGAATTTAGCGGTAATGGCATTGCCAAATTTAGCCAACACATCACCGATGATTTCTCTCAGATATTTCTTGGTCATCAGTTTGTTGATGAAGCCGAAACCTTTAGGAACCACCTGGTTGAAGATGATACGGCCCACGGTAGTGTCGGTCAGTACCATATTGCCGTCACCCTTGAGGTCAACACGGCATTTGATGCAAGCGTTCAAGTGCACTTTCTTTTCATTGAAAGCGATCAGAACTTCTTCAGGAGCATAGAACTTTCTGCCCTCTCCCATCACAGGTTCTTCTGGGGTTGAACGCAATTCTTTGGTGATATAATACAGACCTAATACCATATCCTGTGAAGGCACGGTGATAGGCGCACCATTGGCGGGGTTCAAGATGTTGTGGGATGCCAGCATCAGCATCTGGGCTTCCAAAACAGCCGCATTGCCAAGGGGCACGTGAACAGCCATCTGGTCACCGTCGAAGTCGGCGTTGAATGCCGTACAGCACAAGGGGTGCAGACGGATAGCCTTGCCTTCCACAAGTTTAGGCTGGAAAGCCTGGATACCCAGACGGTGCAAGGTAGGAGCACGGTTCAACAATACCGGATGACCCTTCAATATATTTTCCAAGATTTCCCAGATGATGGGTTCCTTTCTTTCCACCACTTTCTTGGCAGATTTCACGGTCTTGGCAATACCACGTTCAAGGATTCTTCTGATGATGAACGGTTTGAACAACTCGGCAGCCATGTCTTTCGGCAGACCGCATTCGTTCATGTGCAGTTCAGGACCTACCACGATAACCGAACGACCTGAGTAGTCAACACGCTTACCCAGCAAGTTCTGACGGAAACGTCCTTGTTTACCTTTCAAACTGTCGGACAGAGATTTCAGGGCTCTGTTGGACTCGGTCTTGACGGAGTTGGATTTTCTTGAGTTATCGAACAATGAATCCACAGCTTCCTGCAACATACGCTTCTCGTTACGCATAATCACATCGGGAGCCTTGATTTCAATCAGTCGTTTCAGACGGTTGTTACGGATAATCACTCTACGATACAACTCATTCAAGTCTGATGTGGCGAAACGGCCACCATCCAATGGCACCAAAGGACGCAAATCGGGCGGAATCACGGGGACAATCTTCACAATCATCCATTCCGGTTTGTTGACGGCACGTCTTCTGCTGTCTCTGAAAGCTTCGAAAACATGCAGACGTTTCAGGATTTCCTGTTTTCTCTGTTCTGAAGTCTCATTGTTGGCACGGTCTCTCAACTCGAAAGACTCTTTATCCAGATCCAGTTTCACCAAGAGGTCGTACAATGCCTCAGCACCCATCTTGGCGATGAATTTGTTAGGATCAGTATCATCCAACAGTCTGTTTTCGGGAGGAAGATTGTCGATGACATTGTAGTATTCTTCTTCACTCAAAAGAGTTCTTTCTTTTACCAGTACATCTTCCTTCTTTTCTTTATCTTTCTTCTCTCTGAATTGGAAACCTTCCGCTGCACCCGGCTGAATCACGAGGAAATTCTCGTAATAGATGACAGATTCCAGGTTCTTGGCTGACAAACCAAGCAGCGCACCAATTTTGTTGGGAGAAGACTTGAAAAACCAGATATGGGCAACGGGCACCACCAACTGGATATGGCCCATACGCTCTCTACGCACCTTGCGTTCGGTAACTTCCACACCGCAACGGTCGCAGACAGTGCCTTTGTATCTGATTCTCTTATATTTACCGCAGTTACATTCCCAGTCCTTGACGGGTCCGAAGATTTTCTCGCAGAACAAACCGTCACGTTCGGGCTTGTAGGTACGGTAATTGATTGTTTCGGGTTTCAACACTTCACCATGAGACTGGTCTAAGATTTTCTCAGGAGAAGCTAAACTTACGGTTATTCTTGAAAATTCTTTTCTTGTATTAGTATCTTTTCTAAATGAAGCCATAATTTCAATAATTAAGATTAATCAAATTGAACATCCAATGCGAGTCCGCGGAGCTCATTCACCAATACGTTGAACGATTCCGGCAGGCCGGGAGCTGGCATATTGTCGCCTTTCACAATGGCTTCGTATGCTTTGGCTCTACCGATGACATCATCAGATTTAACCGTAAGAATTTCTTGGAGTACATTGGCTGCACCGAAGGCTTCGATAGCCCATACCTCCATTTCACCGAAACGCTGACCACCGAATTGTGCTTTACCGCCAAGAGGCTGCTGCGTAATCAGTGAGTAAGGTCCAATGGAACGGGCATGCATCTTGTCGTCAACCATGTGGTGCAACTTGATCATATAGATATAGCCCACTGTAATCTTCTGGTGGAATCTCTCACCCGTTTCTCCGTTGTAGAGGTAGGTGCTACCGTTCTGCGGCAGACCAGCTTTCTCCATCAAACCGTTGATCTGGTCGAGAGTTGCGCCGTCGAAGATAGGAGTAGCGTATTTCATGCCTAAGGTCTTGCCTGCCCAACCGAGGATGGTCTCGTAGATCTGTCCCAAGTTCATACGGGAAGGCACACCCAGCGGGTTCAGAACGATATCCACGGGACGACCGTCTTCCATGAACGGCATGTCTTCGGGACGAACGATCTTAGCCACAATACCCTTGTTACCGTGACGACCTGCCATCTTGTCACCGATGCGGAGTTTACGCTTGTTAGCCACGTAAACCTTTGCCATCTGGACAATACCGTTAGGCAGCTCGCTACCTACAGTGGCATCGAATTTTTCACGCGTCATCTTGGCCAGCAATTCACGTTCTTTTACCAAGTAGTTGCGGATAATCTCAGATACCAATCCGTTAATTTTGGCATCGTTGGTCCACTTGGAAACTGCCACATTGGCAAAGTTCACTGTCTGCAGCATCTTCTGTGAGAACTTGGTACCCTTGGGGATGATAATATTCTTGGTATTATCATATACATTGTGAGAAATCTTGCCTTCCAGCACACGGTACAACTTGGTGACGATCTTGTCTTTCAGTTCCTGCAGTTGTTTACCATAAGTACGCTCGATCTCAGCCACGATATCCTTATCTTTCGATTTGGCTTTTCTGTCTTTAATCAAACGTGACAAAGACTTGGCACCGATAACCACACCCTTCATTGATGGGGGTGCTTTCAGGGAGGCGTCTTTCACATCGCCGGCCTTGTCTCCGAAGATAGCACGGAGCAATTTCTCTTCCGGTGTGGGGTAAGACTCACCCTTAGGAGTGATTTTACCAATCAGGATATCACCCTCGTTCACTTCGGCACCGATACGGATCAGACCGTCCTCATTCAGGTCTTTGGTAGCCTCTTGTGACACGTTCGGGATATCATTGGTCAACACTTCCTGTCCGCGTTTGGTATCACGGACTTCGAGTGTAAATTCTTCAATATGAATAGAGGTGAAGATATCTTCTTTCACCACTCTGTCGGAAATCACGATAGCATCCTCGTAGTTGTAGCCCTTCCAAGGCATGAAAGCCACCAACATGTTGCGACCCAAAGCCAACTCACCTTGGCTTGTAGCATAACCTTCGGTCAGCACATCTCCTAATTTCACCTTATCACCTTTTCTGACGATAGGTTTCTGGTTGATACAAGAGTTCTGGTTGGTTCTTCTGAACTTCTCGAGCATGTATGTTTTCACATCCGAGTCGAAAGACACCAGTCTTTCAGCGTCGGTACGTTCATATTTGATGACAATCTTCAACGCATCGGCGTATTCCACAACACCGTTGCCCTCAGCACGCAACATAGCGCGGGAATCCAATGCCACACGGCGTTCCAGACCAGTACCCACGATAGGCACTTCGGGATTCAACAACGGAACAGCCTGACGCATCATGTTCGAACCCATCAACGCACGGTTAGCATCGTCGTTTTCAAGGAAAGGAATCAAGGATGCCGCGATAGATGCAATCTGGTTGGCAGCCACATCTATCAAGTTCACCTGTTCCTTCGGAACGATAGGATAATCGGCCAGGTAACGCACCTTCACATTATCTTCCAACACATGATCCTCATTCATTGGTGTAGTAGCCTGGGCGATATATTTTTCTTCTTCCTCTTCCGCGCTCAAATAAATCGGATCCTCATCAAACATCACTTTACCATCGACCACGCGGCGGTAGGGAGTTTCGATAAAGCCCAGATTGTTGATTTTGGCGAATACACAAAGTGAGGAAATCAAACCGATATTCGGTCCTTCAGGGGTCTCGATGGTACACAGACGACCGTAGTGGGTATAGTGAACGTCACGCACCTCGAAACCGGCACGGTCGCGGGACAAACCGCCAGGGCCCAAAGCGGAGATTCTTCTCTTGTGGGTAAGCTCTGACAGCGGGTTGGTCTGGTCCATGAACTGTGACAGCTGGTTGGTACCGAAGAAGGAGTTGATAACGGAGGACAAGGTCTTGGCGTTGATCAAATCCATGGGGGCGAACACCTCATTGTCGCGCACATTCATCTTGTCGCGGATGGTACGAGACATACGGGCCAAGCCGACACCGAATTGGTTGTACAGCTGCTCGCCTACGGTTCTGATACGTCTGTTGCTCAAGTGGTCGATATCGTCAACTTCGGTCTTGGAGTTGATCAATTCCACCAAGTAACGTATAATGGAGATGATATCCTCTTTGGTGAGCACCTGGGTCTCCATGGGGATATCAAGATTCAGTTTCTTGTTGATTTTATAACGTCCCACGGCACCGAGGTCGTAACGTTTGTCAGAGAAGAACAGCTTCTCGAAAGCGGTACGTGCGGTTTCCTCATCGGGCGGGATAGTATTTCGTAATTGCTGATATATGAATTCAAGAGCCTGTTTCTCGGAATTTGTCGGGTCTTTCTGCAGGGTATTGAAGATGATGGAATAGTCGGTCTGTTTACCGTCGTCCTTGTGGAACATTACGGTTTTAACGCCGGCATCAACGATTCTGTTGATGTGTTTCTCTTCCAACTCGGTTTCTCTGTCGATGATGACCTCTGTACGTTCGATGCTGGACACTTCACCGGTTTCCTCATCGGGGAAGTCCTCATTCCAGGTTCTGACGACAGCGGCGGCAAATTTCTGACCGACGAACTTCTTCAAGTTGGCCTTGGTTGCTTTCACTTCCTGGGCGATGTCGAAGATATCGAGGATATCCTTATCGGTTTCATAGCCGATAGCACGGAGCAATGTGGTGACCGGCAACTGTTTTTTACGGTCGATATAGGCGTACATCACATCGTGGGGACCGGTTGTGAATTCCATCCAAGAGCCCTTGAACGGGATGATACGGGCTGAATACAGCTGAGTACCATTGGTATGGAAAGAAGAACCGAAGAACACACCGGGGGAACGGTGCAACTGTGATACCACCACACGCTCAGCGCCATTGATGATAAAGGTACCGCGTGGGGTCATGTAAGGTATCAGTCCTAAAAAGACATCCTGAATACGGGTTTCGAAATCCTCATGCTCGACATCATTGCATGAGAGTTTCATTTTGGCTTTCAAAGGGACGCTGTAGGTCAAGCCCCTTTCAAGACATTCCTCCATCGAATAACGTGGACCATCGATATAATAATCCAAAAATTCGAGGACAAAACTGTTTCTTGCATCCGTGATAGGGAAATTTTCCGTAAAGACCTTGTAGAGTCCTTCTTCGCGGCGGTGTTCCGCGTCGGTATCGATTTGGAAGAACTCTTTGAAGGATTTCAACTGAATGTCGAGGAAATCCGGGAAATCCACTGGCGTGGTGGATGCAAAGCTGAATCTTGTATTATTTTTTGTTGCCAAGGTGGTAATATTTTAATTACGAAAATAAGAACTTTCTAAGCTGAAACGTAAAAAGAGAGGGGGTAGTTGCTTTGCGAGTTTGGCGAGTATGGGCAGAGGAAGTTGGTGTTTTGCACAAATAGCTGATTCACAAAAAGTTGCGCAAACAAATAATCCAAACACATAAATACAACAATAAGTACAAGGCCTTCACTAGGTGAAGGCGTTGTACTATTGTCGCGATAGTGTAGTGAAATTATTTAACTTCTACTTCAGCACCGGCTTCTTCCAATGATTTTTTCAAGCCTTCAGCTTCGTCTTTGGAAACGCCTTCTTTAACAGCCTTAGGAGCACCGTCAACTAATTCCTTAGCTTCCTTCAGACCGAGGCTGGTCAGTTCTTTCACCAATTTAACAACGGCCAATTTGTTGGGGCCAGCTGCTTTCAAGATAACGTCGAATTCGGTTTTTTCTTCAGCTGCTGCTGCTGCGCCACCTGCTGCGGGAGCTGCCACTGCCACTGCTGCTGCTGCGGGTTCAATACCGTATTCTTCTTTCAAAATTTGAGCCAATTCGTTAACTTCCTTAACGGTCAAATTTACTAATTGTTCTGCAAATGCTTTCAAATCTGCCATAATTGTATTCTTTAAATGGTTTTTTACTTAATGAATTGATTTTTGTTTTTTTTAATTTCTTTCTGACAAGGTTTTTACGATGCCTGCGAGTTTGCCACCACCAGACTGCAAAGCGGAGATGACGTTGCGTGCAGGAGACTGTAACAAACCTACGATGTCACCGATCAGTTCTTCTCTTGACTTGATGTTGCAGAGAGTATCCAATTGATCGTCACCGAAATAAGTTGCCTCTTCGATGAATGCTGCTTTCAGGATAGGTTTTTTGTTTTTCGCGCGGAATTCCTTGATTAACTTGGCGGGCGCGTTACCTGTATTGCACAGCATGATAGAAGTTGTGCCGGCTAATGCGGGATAGATTTCCGAGTAGTCAACTTCTGACTGGTCCATGGCGCGTTTCAGCAGGGTGTTTTTCACCACTTTCAGCTTGATATTGCGGCGGAAGCACAGTCTTCTGAGTTGGTTAACGGTATCAACCGTAAAGCCTGAGATATCGGTTACATATACATGTGCATACTCAGCTAAGTCCTTCGCGATGGCATCAATGATAACGCTTTTCTGTTCTTGTTTCATACTTTAGCTTTTTTTTTAGATTATAATGTAACTGATTTCACATCAACTTGTACACCGGGGCTCATGGTACTGGAGAGGTAAATGCTCTTGATGTAAGTTCCTTTTGCTGCGGTCGGTTTCAGTTTGATGATAGTTGACATCATTTCGCGGGTATTTTCCACCAGCTTGTTAGCGTCGAAGCTGATTTTACCGATACCGGAGTGGATGATACCGAATTTGTCAACCTTAAAATCAATCTTACCGGCTTTCACATCAGCAACAGCTTTACCGATTTCCATGGTAACAGTTCCGGCTTTGGGGTTCGGCATCAAGCCACGGGGACCCAGGATTTTACCGAGGGCACCGATCTTTGGCATAACGCTCGGCATAGTGATGATAACGTCAACGTCGGTCCAACCTTTTTTGATTTTATCAACGTATTCGTCCAAGCCCACGTAGTCGGCGCCAGCTGCTTTTGCCTCATCCTCCTTGTCGGGGGTGCAAAGAACAAGCACTCTCACCACCTTACCTGTGCCGTGGGGAAGGGTAACGATACCTCTCACCATCTGATTGGCCTTACGGGGGTCAACGCCCAAGCGGACGTCGATGTCGAAGGAGGCGTCAAATTTGGTGTAGGTGATATCCTTCACGATTTGGACAGCTTCGGTAACGGGATATACTTTGCTCTTATCAAATTTTGCAAAAGCTTCTTTGCGTTTTTTTGATATTTTAGCCATGTTGATTTTGTTTACTTGTTATTAATTCTGTTCAAAAGGATTGGTTCCGCCCTTCACATTGATACCCATGCTTCTTGCGGTACCGGCAACCATGCTCATGGCTGATGTCAACTCGAAGCAGTTCAAGTCGGGCATCTTCACCTCTGCGATGGCTTTCACCTGGTCCCATGTAAGCGTGGCCACTTTGTTACGGTTAGGCTCCTTGGATCCTTTTTGAATTTTGGCTGCTTCCAATAACTGTACAGCAACCGGTGGCGTTTTGGTGACAAAATCAAAAGATTTATCCTTGTAAACAGTGATGATGACAGGCACTAATTTGCCGGCCAGATCTTGCGTACGAGCATTGAACTGCTTACAAAATTCCATGATGTTCACACCCTTGGCACCCAAGGCAGGTCCTACTGGGGGAGATGGATTGGCGGCGCCACCTTTGATTTGTAACTTAATAAGTCCAGCTACTTCTTTTGCCATTTTTTGTTAATTTTTTTTGTTTGTAACTAATTGCGGTGTTTATACCTTTTCAACTTGCATAAAACTCAGCTCGAGCGGAGTCTTACGTCCGAAGATTTTCACCATAACCTTCAGTTTCTTTTTCTCGGGATTGATCTCTTCGATAATACCGTTAAAAGTGCTGAAAGGACCGTCAATGACTTTGATTTCTTCGCCCACGATGAAGGGGAGAGAGAAGGACTCGTCTTGCTCAAGCAATTCGTCGGCCTTGCCTAACATGCGGGTTACTTCGGCGGGACGGAGCGCAATGGGGGGATCAGCTTTTTTCTTGCAACCTACGAAGCCCAGCACACCGGGGATATTCAACAGGACGTGGTGCACCTCACCCAGCATCATTGCCTCAACAAAGATATAGCCGGGGAAGTAGTTCCGCTCCTTGCTGATTTTCTTACCGTTGCGGATCTGGTAGTACTTCTCGGTCGGAATCAGGACACGCGACACAAAGTCTTTGAGGTGGGAAGCTTCTATCTCGCTTTCGATATTCTGCTTCACCTTTTTCTCAGTGCCGGTGACCGTTTTGATCACATACCACTTGTGTTCGATCTCTGCCATCTCAAATTCGTTTACGGTTAAACACCTAAATTAAACTACCGAAAATTATATAGTCGGGAAGAGCAAGCCCATCCCTGCGTTAAACAGTGCGTCCATCAAAAACACGATAAGTGCTATTATTAGGGAAGCAATAGACACCACCAAAACGCTACTTTGAAGATCTTGGGCTGACGGCCATGACACTTTGTGTACTAACTCGTCATAAGTTTCTTTCAGGTAATTTACTATTTTCATTTTCAAGTAATTTTTTTCTATTTTTGATTCGATTTTGTCATTTTTTGGCGGAAAAATTCCCATTTTTTTCTTCTCTCCTCATCATTCTTTTCCTCAATTTCGGAATTTTTTCTCACTTTTTTGCACAATCCGACACCCGCACAAAAAATTCCGTGCCGCACATAAAACTTTATAACTCTCACACTCTCAATATGTTGCAAGCAAAAATTTTTGCCAACCGCTTCTACACAACATTACAAAGTATATGGTCGGCAAATATAAAAATTTTATTTACACAAAACACATTTCAAAAAAAATTTTTTCAAGTGCTATTTATATATAAAAAAGTTGTATTTTTGCACCCTCAAAAAAATACCGATTATTATCCTTTAGGTTAGAAAAGGAAATTAAGTAAAATCGAGGCGATGTGGGTGAAGACAGAGCCTCACAAAAAGTAAAAAAATGGATCAAGTAAGTTACAGAACAATTTCGGCAAACGAAAAGATCGTGAAGAAAGAATGGGTTGTTGTTGACGCCCAGGAGATGATTGTCGGCCGACTGGCTACCGCCGTCGCACGCATCCTCAGAGGCAAGACAAAACCTTATTACACCCCTCATTTCGATTGTGGTGACAATGTCATCATCGTCAATGCGGACAAAATCAGATTTACCGGCAAGAAAATGACCGACAAGGTTTACGTGCGCCACACCACTTATCCCGGCGGACAGCGTTTCGCGACTCCGAGAGAAGTGCTCGCCAAGAACCCCATCAAGGTTGTTGAACACGCCATCAGAGGCATGCTCCCCAAAAACAGACTGGGCGACCAGCTTTTCCGCAACCTGCATGTCTATGCCGGTCCGAACCACCCGCATGAAGGTCAAAATCCAAAAGTCATCAACATTAACGAAATCAAATAAGAGAGATGGAAGTAATCAATAAAATCGGTAGAAGAAAAACCGCCGTTGCCCGTATCTATATGAAGAAAGGTAGTGGCAACATCACGATCAACAACCGTGACTATAAAGAATATTTCAACTTGGCTACACTGCAGTATGTAGTCACCCAGCCTTTGGCAATCTCACAGGTGGAAGGCGAATATGACATCAAAGTCAACCTCGATGGTGGCGGCATGACCGGCCAGGCAGAAGCTCTGCGCCTCGCCATCTCACGCGCCCTCTGCGAAATCAACCCCGAGTACCGTCCCGCCCTCAAAGCAAAAGGCCTCCTCAAGAGAGACCCGCGTATGGTGGAACGTAAGAAACCCGGACAGCCGAAAGCTCGTAGAAGATTCCAGTTCAGCAAACGTTAATATATACTATATATTTATAAGCGACTGCGGGGACGCAGTCGCCTACATGGTGATATATTGCGCAGGTTTAGTATCGAAATTGCGAAGACTTCGTCAAGAGCTACTCCGCAATTGCTTATTAATCAAACGAAAGTAAACAAATTAAACAAAAAAAACAAAATGACAAATCCAAAATTCGAAGATTTATTAGAAGCAGGTTGTCACTTCGGACACCTCAGAAGAAAATGGAACCCGGCAATGGCCCAGTACATCTTTATGGAGAAAAACGGTATCCATATTATCGACCTCTATAAGACTATGGACAAACTGCAGGAGGCATGCGCCGCTGCAAAACAGATTGCCAAATCCGGCCGTAAGATTTTATTTGTAGCTACCAAAAAACAAGCCAAGGACACCGTAGCCGAAATCGTTAAAGGCGTGAATATGCCTTACGTCACTGAACGTTGGCCTGGTGGTATGCTTACCAACTTCTTCACCATCCGCAAGGCCGTGAAAAAAATGGGTGACATCGACAAACTGATGGCCAGCCCCCAGTTCGCCAACATCTCAAAACGCGAGAAACTGCAAATCCAGCGTGAAAGAGCCAAACTGGAAAAGAACTTGGGTTCTATCGCCGACCTGTCAAGACTGCCCGCAGCTGTATTCATCGTTGACGTGCTCAAAGAACACATCGCTGTCGCTGAAGCCCGCCGCTTGAATATCAACACCTTCGCTATCGTTGACACCAACTCCAACCCCAACCTCATCGACTTCCCCATCCCCGCTAACGACGACGCCTCCAAATCTATCGCTATCATCGTAAAGGCTATCTGCGACGCTATCGCTGAAGGTCTGAACGAGAGAAAGATGGACAAAGACAACATCGACGTTGAAGAGGAAGAAGAAGATGTAAGAAGAACTGAAGCCGCTGACGACGAAGAGGAAGATGCTGCTCAGAACGACGACAAACCAGTGGTGAAGAAAGTAAAAGGTGTTGAGGAAGAAGACGGTTCTGACGACGACAAACCAAAAAGAAAAAGAACAACGGCCAAGAAAAACCCCGTTGCCAAAGCATAATTAAGTATTAACATTTAAAATATTGATATTATGGCTATTACAGCTGCTGATGTAAATAAACTCAGACAAGAAACAGGCGCCGGTATGATGGACTGCAAGAACGCTCTTGTGGAAGCTAACGGTGATTTCGAACAAGCTATTGACATTCTGAGAAAGAAAGGTCAGAAAGTGGCCGCCAAACGTGCTGACCGCGCTTCTAACGAAGGCCGTGCCATCGCCAAGGTGAACGCCGACCATACTTTCGGTGCTGTCATCGTGGTAAGCTGCGAAACCGACTTCGTGGGTAAAAACTCTGATTTCGTCGCTTTCGCCGAAAAAATCCTCGACAACGCCATGGCCGCTAACGTGAAGACCAGAGACGAACTCATGGAACTGTCTATCGAAGGCCGCAAGGTTTCCGAACTGCTGCTTGACATGACTGGCAAGACTGGTGAAAAAATCGAGCTGCCCGCATACAACACCATCGAGGCTCCCTGCGTGGCTCATTACAACCACAATGGCAACCGCTTGGCTACCATCGCCGGTTTCAACATTGCCGGTGACAATGTGGCAGAAGCCGGTCACCACATCGCTATGCAGATCGCCGCTATGAACCCCATGGCCGTTGACGGCAACAGCATCGCACAGGATGTGAAAGACCATGAATTGGCTATCGCCAAAGAAAAAACCGTGGCCGAACTCATCCAAAAAGCTGTTGAAGTTGAACTGAAGAAAGCTGGCATCAACCCCAACTTGGTGGATTCCGACGACCATATCGCTTCCAACATCACCAAGGGCTGGTTGACAGAAGAAGAGGCTAACAAAGCACGCGAAATCAAAGTTAGCGCCGCTGAAGAAAAAGCCAAAACCATTCAGGACAACATGGTCAACAACATTGCCCAGGGCCGTCTGAACAAGTTCATCAAAGAGAACACCCTCATGGGTCAGGAATATATCATGGACAGCAAAATGACCGTTGCTGATTTCATGAAACAGATTGACAGCAAGCTGGTTTGCACCGGTTTCTACCGCCTGCAACTGGGTGCCTAATCTGTAGATTCTAATCTGAAAAAGGGCGACCTCTGGTCGTCCTTTTTTTTTGCTTACTCGTAAGAATTCATAGTGTCAACAAGAATTCAAAATTCAGAATTCATAATCATTTAACCCTCCTAAGCTCTAACATCTAAACACCAACCACTCTCATTAGCACATTAATCATTTGCTAATTTACTAATTTGCTAATTAACTAATTTGCCAATTGAAAAAATCGTATCGATTTTTTTATTATTATTGCATATTCATTATTATGCCAAAAAATATATCCGTCATGATAAAAAAATATGCTTTTGTTCTGACAATCATCTTATTGTCAATCAGTAATTTATCTTTCTGTCAAGTAGAAAACCCCTATATGGATTTCAACCCTGAGAAATTGAAAGCCAAGACAGAATACACCAGAAATTTCAACCCCGGCAATTATAAAAGCGATGTGCTGTACAAGTGTATGCTTGATATGATCAACCTCGCCCGCGCGGAATATTTCTTCTTAGATCCTCTCAAAACCGACAAGGACATGAACGACTGTGCCCAGATGCAGGCCGACTACCAAGCCCTTAAAGATGAAAAAGGAGTGCTTAACGAACCTCCTTACCGTACCACATTCTTCCGTCTGAAGAAATATGGGCTCACTTATCATGCCATCGAGTTGGTATCAAAGGCCAAAGCATCTTTGGGCACCCAGGAATACAGTTACTACGACCTCTGTCTTGAAATCCTGAAACCCATTCTCAAAAACATAAAAACAGCCAAGCAACTGCTTGATAAACAATATACATACATTGGTATGGGCTTTGAGACCGACGAATACATGAAAAGCATGTACACTTCTTTCATTCTTGGCAATGATCTGAGTTTCAACCTCGACAAACCCGACCCGATGGAAAAAGATGTGCCTTTCTCCAAGACCAAAAACGGTATGACCTACTCTGACGAGAAAGTATGTGCCAAATGCAGTGCGGACAAGAACCTTGAAGCCCTTTCAGAATACATCCAAGTAAAAGACAATGAAGTATTTATCAACTGTGGGGACCACAAACAGCTGAAAAGACTCATCGGCAAGGAAGGTGATGCCATTGTATTGGATTTTGTACAACACAGCCAATACGATTGCGAGCACAACACTATCGACAACGATCGTATTAACAAGGGATTCATTTCCAAGCCCATTGTTTTTGAGACCATGTTGTCCGACAATACCATCAAAGACAAGAAATCCACCAAACTGAACGCCAAAATAGCCACTGTGCCGGAAACCATTGACAATGATGCCGAGTTTGATGTCAATGTCATCGTGCTGAAAGAAGGCAAATACGCCTGCCGTACCATCATCAAGAAGGCTATCGAGTGCAAAAAGGCCAATTATCAGGCCAAAATCAACTATAAACCCGATTATGCCAGCATGAAAAGCACGGGCGAATGGGTGGCCGCTCCTGAAGAAGGAACCCATGAGGTGAAATTCCCCTTCACTCTCAACAAACTGGCTTATACCCAGGCCGACATCGATTCCAGTGTACAGGCCATCGACGCCCCCGCCTATCAAGTCAAAAGCATCGACATTATCGCACAGAACTCCTTGAACTACAGTACCGACCAAACCCAAATCAACAACCAGAAAAAACGTGCCTCAAGCATGCAGAAAGTGCTGGCACAGATGTTTCCCGGGGTGACCACCAACATCACCTACGACGACGGCTGGGAAGACTTCAAACGTGATGTCAACAACAACCCCGAGCACTACGATCTTACCTTATATTCAAAAGCCGAGGCTGTTAAGAATATGAAAGCCAACAACAACGCCATTGCCAAGGAACTGGAAGAGGAATATTTGTCCAAACACAGATATGTCAAATTGGTGTTCCACGTGGTTTACAAAGCAGGTAATGACGCTGAGGCCGAGAACCTGGCCGCATGGAAATTCAACAAGGCCATGAACGAGAAAAATTATGCTTTGGCTGCGGCAATTGAGAACTATATGATCAAGCAAGTGGAGGCTGGAAAATACACCACCGGCAGTGTCAACCAACTGGAGATTCCCGCCGATAAAAAATTCCAGCAGCTGCATAACAACAAGCTTTACATGCAATACTATTTGTCGTCTGAACTCAACGACAAAATGGTCAACAACATGAACAAGACCTTGGCATACGAACCCACCAACCCCGTTGTTTTGTACAATGTGGCCGTCGGCAAGATTTTCCATACGCCCATCGCCTCCTTGGCGGAAATCACCAAAACCCAAAGCGAAATCGACAAATTATACTCCTTCCCCACCCTATCCAAAGAAGATATCAACAACCTCAACCTCGAATATCAGTTCAAGATTATAGAATACATCAACGCCAATCCTCCCACAACAGAAGGAGCTGTGGTTTACAACGCCACTTTCGACAAAATCAAGACCATCACCAACAAGAAGCTGGAAAGCTGGCAAAACGCTTATAAATTGGCCTCCTATTTCATCAAGAATTACGATTACATGTATGCCATGAGCATCATGGAGCCCTTCTTGGATGATGCCACCATCTCCAACGATTTCCTGTTCTCCTACGTCAGCTTAGCCGCCCACCGCGAGGAAACCTACATGAGCAGTTTCTTCACCAAAGCGGTCAAGATGGCTGCCGAACGTGATGGAGCCCGCCTGTGCGGAATGTTCGACAAGCTGCCCATCTGCGTGTTCGACAACGCCGAAGTAAAAAAGACGGTGTGCAAGTTGTGCGGAAGATAGAAAATCAATTAGCAAATTAGCAAATTAGTTAATGTGCCAATGTGCTAATTGAAATTAAGAATTCCCCTTTTTTTAGAATCGACGAAAGAGCGAGAAAATAAAATTCCCCTTCTATTAGAAGGGGTGGCCGAAGGCCGGGGTAGTGGAAAAAGTGTCAGGTCACAATAGTATCAATTTTGAATTAATACATGCGGTGTAACCGCAACCCCGCAAAGACGAACGAACAATGGACAATTTAGAGGTTACAACACAGGACACACCCAACACGGAAGAAAAAGAGGAACTATACGAACATTTTAGGTTTGTGGTGGATAAAGGCACCGAGATGCTGCGCATCGACAAGTACCTGATGAACCTCATCCCCAACACCTCGCGAAACAAGATACAGCAGGCCGCCAAAGCCAACTGCATTGTGGTGAATGGCAAGCCCGAAAAGCAGAATTATCGTGTTCATCCGCTGGATGTCATCTCCATCCTGATGCCGCAGCCGCTACGCGACATTGAAATCATCCCTGAGGACATACCTCTCAATGTACCCTACGAGGACGACGACCTCATCATCATCAACAAACAGCCTGGTTTGGTAGTGCATCCTGCCTACGGCAATTATACCGGAACTCTGGTGAATGCACTTACCTTCAGATTTTTAGGCAAGAAAGACAAGGATGGCAACGACCAGCGCCCCATGTTGGTGCACCGCATCGACAAGAACACCTCCGGCATCATGATTGTGGCCAAAAATGAGTTGGCACAGATGACCTTGGCAAAACGCTTCTTCAACCACGACCTGGAACGCAAATACTGGGCGCTGGTATGGGGCGATTTCAAGGAAGACGAAGGCACCATTGTGGGTAATGTGGGGCGTAACCCCAAAGACCGCTTAGTGATGACCGTCTTTCCCGAAGGCAGCGACCAAGGCAAGCACGCCGTCACTCACTGGAAGGTGATTGAACGCTTCGGCTACGTCACCCTGGTGGAATGCCAGTTGGAGACCGGTCGCACCCACCAGATCAGGGTTCACATGAAATACATCGGCCACCCCTTGTTCAACGACGAGACTTACGGTGGCGACCAGATTCTGAAAGGCACCACCTTCAGCAAATACAAACAATTCATTGACAACTGTTTCCGCCTGATGCCGCGACAAGCCTTACATGCCAAATCCTTAGGCATTGTGCATCCCACCACCGGAAAATACATGCTGTTTGACTCCGAACTGCCAGAGGACTTCGCCGCCGTCATTGAAAAATGGCGCAACTACGCCAAACATAGGGAGTTGGAGGAAGAATAGAGGGAACAGGTGTTAGGTGTTAGGTGTTAGGTGTTAGGTGTCAGGGATCAGGGATCAGGGATCAGGGGTCAGTGTTTAGGTTATGGAGATTAGATGGCGTATGTCGGGGAGGATGTTCGTTAGAGTTCCCATGTCTATAGAAGACAAATGCGGTGGAACCGCAGGCTATGCATAGGGGTCAGCAATAGAGATTAGATGGCGTGTGTCGGGGAGGATGTTCGTTAGAGTTCCCATGTCTATAGAAGACAAATGCGGTGGAACCGCAGGCTATGCATAGGGGTCAGCAATAAAGATTAGATGGCGTGTGTCGGGGAGGATGTTCGTTAGAGTTCCCATGTCTATAGAAGACAAATGCGGTGGAACCGCAGGCCATGCATAGGGGTCAGCAATAAAGATTAGATGGCGTGTATGTCGGGGGAATTTTTTATCATTTTATAATTATCATTTTATGACAATTATTTTTGTGTTTTATGGAAAAGACCAATGTAATGCGGATATTGAGCCAAAAGGGCATTGCATTCACCGCTCATGAATATGACAACACGATGACCGACGGCGAGACCATCGCCCACTTGCTGAATGAAGCCCCCGAATCGGTTTTCAAAACCCTGGTGACGGTAGCCAACACGGGCGAGCACTATGTTTTTGTCATTCCCGTCTGCTGCACTTTGGATCTCAAGAAAGCCGCCACCGCGGCCGGTGTCAAGAACATCGCCATGATCAAACAGAAAGAGCTGTTGCCGCTCACCGGCTATATCCACGGAGGCTGCTCCCCTATCGGCATGAAGAAGCCCTTCCCCACTTTCGTGGAAGAAAGTGCCATCCTTTGCGACAAAATCTATTTCAGTGCTGGCAAAGTCGGTTTCCAGGTGCACGTCGCCCCAGACGACCTCATCCAGTTGATCGGGGCGGAATATCGGGATTTGGTATAAAAAATTAATATGTCCGTGTATAATTCAGGATTTTTTTTATCTTTGCTGCAATATAAAAAAGCAAAACATTTACTATGAAACAAATAATTTTTTCAACCCTTATTTTTATAGCCATATTTTCTCTTTTCAATTCCTGTAAGAAAGAAAACGCCACAGAATATATGGTTTATTGGAACGCCACAACAAACGAGGAAAGCAGCACTGTCAACCAAGAGATAAGCCACATATATACGGCCTTTGACGATGCCTTTGCAAAAACCAACATGGGAGATGTGCGTAATCATTCCATTTATGTGCCATCAATTCCTATCAAAGAAATAACAATCACCAATTCTGAAATGCTGAAAACAGCGGCAAAAGCGAATGATGCCTTGCAAGATTTTAATCCAACGAACAATTACACCGTCACTATTATGACCTCTCTGAAAGGCGAAAATCAAGTACTCGCAACTTATTATTATGGTCCCAGAGAACCAGATGGTGACGGTGACAGTGACGGTGACGGTGACAGTGACAGTGATGGTGACAGTGACAGTGATGGTGATGGTGATGGCGATGGTGATGGCGGTGATAGTGTAACACCGGGCGACGGGATAGTAGATAAAATTAGTGTTATTGCACTGAATCCCGTCTTTTATGCCCCATTAACCAATGATTTGATAGACGTAATGAGTGGTATTGCGGGAACGCTTTCCGGCAGTCTTGGTTCATATACAGAACAAGGATTAACATTCAACCACAACAGAGTAGTATGGACATACGGTTACTGGAACAAAATCACCTACGACACCCCCTTTACCATACTTGTTGATTATAAGCGTACTGGCAGCAACACAGAGCACATGCATATTATCAACTCATCACCAGGGCCAGGTATCAATGTTGAGCGAGGTTTTGACATAGCCTGTAGAAATGGTTATCAGAACAACCTTATAACCGGTGTGATAAAAAATTGGGTTAACTACGGTGTCACGTCCCCAAACACATCTTTGGTTTATACCCAGCACATACTGACAGGATTTATTTATAACGGGAATGGTCTTATTACAAGAGTGCAAGATGGAATCATCACCAATGATACTTACATTATCTCGCCTAGCAATTTCCCCGATTTTACAGAAACAATATTTTGTATTGGTGGGCTCAACAACTATTTTAAAGACTTTTGGATTGGCACCATTGGAAATGTTATGCTTTTCGACAGGGAGCTCTCTCAAGCGAACATTACTTCTATGCAGTAAACAGCACAAACCTGCGACGAATCGTAACACACCCCGAATTACAACTTGTGTGTAACGCAAAAAATTTGACGCATTTGCCTATAGTTTCTGTGCATTCAATACTGGGATTATTTTTTTTTGTATCTTTGCAGATTCTCCAAGGAGAGGATCAAGTGCATTGAAGTACAAATAAAAATAGTCATTATAGAGAAGTATGTGTTTTGACAAAATCATTATAGGAGCAGGTCTATATGGCTTATATGCAGCACTTTTCTGTGCAAAAAGAGGACAACATGTATTGGTGCTTGAATATGAAGACGCCGCTTTTAAAAGGGCCACTTACATTAATCAAGCCCGTGTACACATGGGGTACCATTACCCCCGCAGCTATAGCACGGCCATAAAATCAGCGGGGTATTTCAACAGATTCAACGAAGATTACGGCTTTTGCATACTCACCAAATTTGACCAAATTTATGCGACAAGCGCCAATTTTTCCTGGAGTGACGCACGCGAATTCAAGAAATTTTGTGAGGCTGCCCATATTCGCTGTGACGAAGTAGCCCCCTCACGTTACTTCAAAAAAGGCTGTTGTGACGGTGCCTTTCTGACTGAAGAATACACCTATGACGCACAAATTCTCAAAAAACACTTCTTAGAAGAATTGAATAGCTATCCCAATGTGACAATTCTTTATGAGTCCCGTATCACACATATAGAAAAAATGTCACAAACTTTCCAAATAAGTGTATTGCATGAGACTAAAAGTCACCTGTATGAAGCCCCTTTCGTATTGAATGCGACATACGCGTCCGTCAATCAAATTCAAGAACTTCTTGGATTCGAGATGTTCAAAATTAAATATGAATTATGCGAAATCATTCTTTGTGATGTAAGTGACAACCTCCGTGGTACAGGCTTAACGGTGATGGACGGACCATTTTTCTCTATCATGCCATTTGGAATGACAAAATATCACTCGCTGACAGCAGTAACATTCACACCACACGTTGCCTGCAAGGAATACCTCCCAAAATTTGAATGCCAGAATCATAGCGAATGCTTTTGTTCCCCACAACAACTGGGTAATTGCAACGAATGTCCTGCCAAACCTGAATCGGCTTGGCCCTACATGAGCCATCTCGCCCGAAAATACATGAAAGACGACTTGTCATTCGAGTTTAACCACACCCTATATTCAATGAAGCCCATCTTATTGGCATCTGAAATTGACGACAGCCGCCCCACTGTTATCCGAACATTCTCTGACAAGCCCACTTTTGTCAGTGTCCTTTCCGGAAAAATAAATACAGTTTACGACCTTGACGAAATATTAATCAAATAGATATGGAATCTAACAAAGAGATGAACTTTATATCCGCAGTGGTTTATTGCTACAACGACTCATCCTACATTGGCAATTTCGTTGAACAATTAAGCAAAACGCTGTCCGACAACTTCTTGAAATACGAGATTATAATAGTCAATGACGCTTCTACCGATGACAGTGTAGAAATCGTGAAGAAAATCGCCGCAAAAAACAAGGGTGGCATCATCTCCATCCTGCACATGAGCCATCGTCAAGGACTTGAGTCCTCCATGAATGCAGGGGTAGATTTGTCAATTGGGGACTTTGTTTATGAGTTTGACACTGCAGTCGGAGACTTTGACTGGTCCTTATTAATGGAACTTTTCCATCACTCACTTAAAGGTTATGACATCGTGAGTGCCCGCCCTGACAGACGTAAAAAAATATCATCAAAATTATTCTATACCATATTCAACCACTACGCAAATCTTCAGTATGAGCTTTCGACAGAGTCTTTCCGCATTCTTTCAAGAAGAGCTATTAACAGAGTCCGTAGTATTACAGAAAGCACCCCCTACAGAAAAGCGTCATACGCCAATTGTGGACTGGCCATTGATAACCTCGTTTATTCCCCGACAAAAAAAACAAGGAGGAAAAAAGATTCTGGAAGAAAGATGATGGCCATTGACTCTCTCATACTCTATACAGATGTTGCCTACCATGTCACAGTGGGCTTGGCTGCCTTCATGGCATTCATAACCATCGCCTTCGGCATATACGCACTCTTCACCAAACTGTATTCCCATCCTGTGGAAGGATGGACAACCACCATTCTGTTTATTGCTTTCGGATTTTCAGGTTTGTTCGTTATTCTCTCCATGGCGCTCAAATATCTTCAGATTATCGTATCTTTGGTATTTCGCAAAAAAAACTACCTATTTGAATCCATCGAAAAAATACAATAATATATGAATTATATCAGGTTAGGGAATTCCGGACTTAAGATAACCGAACTCACATTGGGTTCCGCATTGACTATTGGCACAGAAATTATGGATAGCACCTATGCAGAGGCACTTGTGGACAAAGCATGGGAATTGGGAATACGTTCCTTCGATGTCGCCAACAGTTATGGAAACGGCCATGCGGAGATTTTGCTCGGACAATGTCTAAAAAAACACCCCAGAGAAGAATACGTACTGTTCACCAAAGGATCTCTCCCTATTGGACCCACACCATACCATAAGGGTTTGTCTCGGAAACATATAATTTGGGCGTTTAACAATTCCCTCAAAAGACTGAATGCGGAATATGTAGATGTGTACTTCGCCCACCGATATGACCCTGAAGTTCCCATGGAAGAAATTGTCAGAACCTTCAACATGTTGATTATGTCCGGGAAGGCTCTTTATTGGGGCGTTTCCGAATGGCCGTATGAGGCTTTGGATGAATGCATCCGGACCTGTGACAGATTAGGGTTAGAACGACCTATTACTGAACAGTTCATATACTCCTTTGCCGTTCAAAAACACGTAAAAAGCGGCTATAAAAACACATGTTCCCAGTATGGAATGGGCACGATGGGCTTTTCACCGCTATGTCAAGGATATTTAACAGGAAAATACAAAAACAACATCCCTTCTGACAGTAGAATAGCCAAAAGCGACGCTATCGATTATCAAAAAACAAAAAACTTTTATCCTCAAAATAAAAACAGGATTGATAGTTTTCTAAGTATCTGTGATAAATATAATGCAGATTATGTGGCCGTGGCTATACAATGGTGCCTGAGGAACGATATTTGTCCCGTGTTTGGAAGCAGCAAAATCGAACAAATAGAGAAAAACGTCAATGCACTGTATATCAAAGTCCCTGACGAGATATGGGCAGAACTATCTGAGGTTGAATAAGTATAAATCAAGCGATATGGCAAAATTAAACATTTTATTTCCTGTTCTTAATGAAGAACTACGATTAGCTGACGGCATCAATAAAACGATGGAATTTATGACAGTTAATAAATTGATGCCCTTTGAGCTGAATATCATTGACAATGGCTCAACGGACAAAACAGAACAAGTAGCCAAGTCTTTGTGCGAAAAATATCCTGAAGTACACTATACCAGAATTAGTGAACGGGGTACAGGAATCGCCGTCAGAGAAGGTATCAAGAACAACACCTGCGACTATGTAGGATACATGGATGTGGATTTATCGACAGACCTAAAATATCTGATTCCCGTTCAAGAGTTATTTATCAACGATCCCGAATTAGAATTTGTCAATGGCTCTCGTTTCAGCAAGGATTCTGTTGTCTCCGGACGCAAATGGTACCGCAACCTGACATCATACGGTCTGCTTTTCCTCTTGCACTTTTTCCTTGATATGAAAGCCTCTGATGCCATTTGCGGGTTCAAGTTCTTCAAGAAAGAAACCGCCGAGAAACTTGTCGAGGTCTCTTCAAAAGACGAAAACGGATGGTTTTTCATCATTGAAATGTTATTACGAGCAGAAAGAATGGGTGTTAAAATTCATGAGCTTCCTGTTGAATGGGCAGATGATTCCCGAACAAAAGTCAAACTTTTTGCCACTATAAAAAACTACATCAAAAACATTTCCAGATTACGAAAAATCCTTAAATAAATACGCCTCCAAATTTTTACTGATAATTTCAAAACATATCCCCCAAATCTTATATCTTTCAGTCATGAAAATTTTTTTTACTAAGAATATAAACAACCCGTGGTTTTGGATATTTGTCATTCTTACCGTTTTCCTGATGACAGCCATACCCTTAATGAGCCGAGACGCCGGCAATTCGGGAGATGAAGACGGATTCCAAGTTCCTCAGGGAAAAAATGTTGTCAACTATTTCAAGACTTCCGGACAGGACACTACCTGTCTAAACTATAAAGATGTCATGCAGTACTACGGTTCATCTTTCGATGTAATCGCTGAATTTATAAATCAGGCTATGCAAATTGAAGACATTAGCAAATCCCGACACATTCTCAACTCGCTATTGGGATGGCTTGCCATTTTGGCCGTCGGTCTTATTGCCTACCAGTTGGGCGGTGCCCGGGCTGGTGTCTTCGCCATGCTACTGTTATTCCTATCACCCCGATTCTTAGGCCACTCTTTTAACAACCCGAAAGATATGCCTTTCGCGGCTGGAGTAATATGGGCCGTTTACGGTATGATTCTGTTTTTCAAGCAATTCCCCAAAGTCAAATGGTACACCTATCTGATATTGGTTTTGTCCATTGCCTATTCCATCAGTGTGCGTATTGGAGGATTAATTCTATACGGCTATTTCGGTTTGTTAGGATTCCTATTTTTAGTCAAGGTTTTGATTGAAAGAAAACAGACTTCCAAAGTCAAAACAAGTTCTAAAACAACCCACGATATGCCTTTGGGAAAATATATTCTCAGAATGGTGATCATGGCCCTTTCCTTCTGTATAGTCGGCTATTTCATGGGACTATTGCTATGGCCATACGCATTACAAGCCCCCATTAAGCATCCTATCGAATCATTTAAGCTTATGTCAGCATTTGCCACTGCTATCCGCCAGCTCTTCGAGGGCTCGTTGCAGTGGTCGGATGTGCTGCCCTGGTATTATACTCCGAAATATATTTTCATGACCATTCCTATCGCAGTGATTGTTGGTTTGGTGCTGTTTTTTGTATGCTGCTGGCGCAAGAAAGAGGACCGTTTCTGGGCTTTCTTCGTATTCTTCACTTTCTTCTTCCCCGTATTCTGGATTGTGTTCACCAAAGCCAATGTCTATGGAGGCTGGCGTCATGCCATGTTCGCCTACCCGCCAATGGTGGTGGCCGCAGGCTGGGGCTTCGATGCGATGGTGAAATGGGTGGAATCCAAGTTGGGAATTAATAATGATCAATTAATAATTAATAATGAGGAGGGGAAGAAAGTATCAGTCAAAAAGGACAATACCAAACAAGAAAACGAAGGTAGAGACGCGATTAATCGCGTCTCTGCAAAGGGAATTGTGGTGAATGTTGCCGCTGTAACGGTTTTATTAGTCCTGCTGATTGGCCCTATCCGACATATTTGTGCCAACCATCCATACGAATATGTGTATTTCAACGAATTGGCAGGTGGCATTGACAAGGCTTACGGCAACTATGAACTTGACTACTATTACCACTCTACCCGCGAGGCTTCCGAATGGATTATCGCCAATGCCGAACCCAATCCAGACGGATCGAAAATAAAAGTAGCCACCTGGCATACCGCATCGGTCGGCTATTTCTTCCGGAATGATACCGCCAAATTTGCGCCTCTCTTCAGCCGCTGGTATGAGAAAGGCAACAATGACTGGGATTACGCCATCTTTACCATCACGGGCATGGCTCCCGAACAAATCAAGAATGCAGGTGCCTTCCCCCCACCCGATTGCATCAAAACGATTGATGTGGATGGCAAACCCATCTGCCTTATTCTGAAACGTCAGTCCAAAATCGACATGCTGGGCAACCAGTACAAGTCTAAGAACCAAGTAGATAGTGCCATTATCTGCTTCAAAGAGGCATTGGCCATCAATCCATACAACGAGGCGGCCCTCAACAACATCATCGAATGCTACCTGATGAGAGGACAGCTCGACAGTGCCAAGACATACATTGACCACGAACTCAGCTTCCTGCCCAAATATGAGACCGCCAACTACTTCCTGGCTCATTACTACATGACCAAAGGCGAAATGGACAAGGCCATTGAGACCTGTAAGTACATCATCGACTGCAACTTCAAGTTCACAGGCGCTTATCACCTGATGTGCAATATTTACCTCCGCCAAAATGATGTCAAGAACGCTGAAAAAGTACTTGGACAATTAATTGACCATGACCAACTGGACAACGCCGGTGTGCAACAACTCATTCAGATTTACAAAGCAGATGGTTTGGACGACAGAGGTGCCTACCGCAAGCTCTACAAGAAAATGGCCAAGAGCCTGGAAAGCCGCGGTAAAAAGAAGGAAGCGCAGATATATTGGGACTTGTACAAGCAATTGAGATAAACGTTAAGACGTTAAGACGTTAAGACGAGAAAAACTATTAACAACTGTTTTATTGTCGTCTCCTCGAATGCACGCAGTGCATGTCTCCACTTCTTAACGCATTAACGAACATATTCAATAAAAAACACCTCAACGATTCAACAATTCAACAAAAATTTGTATCTTTGCAAGTTGAAATAAAAGAAAATATTAAAATCACATATTATGAAATTCATTGTATCAAGAGACGTTTTGTATAAAAATTTGAGTGCCATCAGCGGTGTGTTGGGAAGCAACAGCACCATGGCAATCCTCGACAACTTCCTGTTCACCGTCAAGGGCAACACCCTGACGATGACCGCATCCGACTTGGATTCCACCATGACCGCCGTGGTTGAGCTGACCAACGTTGAAGGCGAATGCTGCGTAGCGGTGCCCTCAAAGATCATGCTGGAAACACTGAAACTTGTGGGCGACAACCCCATCGTCTTTGTGATCAATGAAGAGACCAACGAAGTGCACTATACCATCGCCAATGGTGAGTACGAGGCACCTTGCTTCCCCGGCAACGAATATCCGCAGATTCCAGCCATGGGCAATGCCGAATCATTTGAGATGGAGCCTATGGTACTGCAGCGTGCCATCAGCAAGACCTTATTCGCCACTGGAAACGACGAGCTGAGGCCCAACATGATGGGTGTGTTCTGCGAGCTCAATAGCGAATGCATCACTTTTGTGGCCACTGATGCCCACAAGTTAGTACGCTACCGCAACACAAAGAACACCAGCGAGAATCCGGCATCTTTCATCTTGTCGAAGAAACCTCTCGCCCACCTCAAGACCATCCTGTCTGGTGTTGATACCCCTGTGAAAATTGAATATTCGGCAAGCACCAACCATATCCAGTTCTCGTTCGGCAATATGCAATTGTTCTCCTCACTGAAGGAAGGCAAGTACCCGAATTATGAGAATGTGATTCCCAAAGAGAATCCCAACACCTTGGTAGTAAACCGCGAGGAGTTCCTGCGCTCCATCAAACGTGTGGGCAACTACTCTAACCAGTCCACCTTCCAAGTTCGTGTGTCTTTGTCTGAAGAAGGCACCAACATCACCGCTGAGGATATCGACTTCTCCAACAAGGCTGAAGAAAGCATCGCCGGCCTTTACAGTGGTGAGAAAATGGATATCGGCTTCAACTCCAAGTTCCTCCGCGAAATGCTGGAGAATATGGACGGCACAGAAATCCGCCTCGAGATGTCACGTCCCGACCGTGCCGCATTGATTCTGCCAGTGGAAGAATTCTCTGCCGAAGAAAGCCTGCTGATGCTGATTATGCCGGTAATGCTGAATTACTAACATACGGGAAGACGCTCACTTCGTTCGCTCGGGGAGACATGCACTGCGTGCATTCGTTAAGACGGGCAATTACGGGAAAGTGACACAAAAAAACATACTCTGTAGAGACGCGCCATGGCACGTCTCTACAATTATAAATATGACAAAATATTAAATAACGGTGGCCGTTCTGTCGCTGCCTCCCATCGGGAGGGAGAGGAAAGTCCGGGCAACACAGAGCACCATGCTTCTTAACAGGAAGGGGTTCCGCAAGGAATCACAGACAGGGCCGCAGAAAATAACCGCCTGCGCAATCAGGTAAGGGTGAAAACGCGAGGTAAGAGCTCACGACGCCGGTAGTGATATTCGGCGGGGGTAAACCTCATGGGTTGAAAAACCAAATAAACCGGGGCTTGAGGGTGGCTCGCCCGATCCCGGAGGGTAGGTTGATTGAGCATTATGGCGACATAATGCCTAGATAAATGACAGAAGATTACAGAACCCGGCTTACAGGTCACCGTTATTTTATTCCCGTATTATGTAATCGTAAACAAGCGGACGCATGTGACGCAGCCTCATAAATTACGCAGAGAAGACGATACGGCTGCCACAGTGTGACAGCCCTACAAGATTTATCGGGTAAATACGTATTGGATGATATTGGCTCCCATTTGCAAGGCCTTGGTGCGGGTCGCCTCGCTGTCGCCATGCACAATGGCATCCTCCCAACCATCGCCCAAGTCACACTCGTAAGAAAAGAAACACACCAGCCGTCCTTCCCAAATCAAGCCGAAACCTTGAGCAGGCTTACCATCATGCTCATGAATCTTCGGCAAACCTCTCGGAAAATCATATTTCTGGTGATAAATAGGATGGTTATATGGTATCTCCACAAAATCCAACTCTGGAAACACCGCTTTCATCTGCGTCCTGATAAAATTATTCAGTCCATAGTTGTCATCAATATGCAGAAAGCCACCTGAAATCAGATACATACGCAAATTCTGGGCCTCATCGTCACTGAATACCACATTGCCATGACCTGTCATGTGGATGAACGGATACTGGAATATATCAGCACTGCCCACTTCCACTGTGGCCGGATCCTTATCGATGGAAGTACCCAAGTTCTTGTTGCAGAAAGCAATCAGGTTGGGCAACGAGGTGGGATTACTGTACCAGTCGCCACCCCCGCGGTATTTCAGCAACGCTATTTTCTGTCCATAGCCTGAAAAAGCCATCAACAGTGCCGAAACAATTATCAATATTTTCTTTATTTTCAGCATTTTATATTCCTCCATTCCATTTTCTCAAGAACCACTCTATGGCCAAAAGCAAAACTATGCAGGCGAAATACACCCACGAACTAAGCAGAAGATTATACTTCTTGCTATAATTGGCAATAGGCTTGATATTATCGTTATTCTTTATTTCCTTCTCTATCTGCTGCATTTCCTCCGGCAGAAAGAACTTGCCATTAGTGGCGGCCGCAATACTTTGCAAAAGGGCATGATCCGCCACAAGGTTGGTGGATTCCAGCAGCACCTCATCCACCGAGAAACTACCCGATTTAGAATAACTGTTCTTGCCATATTTGGTTGAACATAGCCAGTTGTACTCACCTACCGGCAGCTCTCCCATATTCAGCACATACTGATTGTTCTGCTTGGACAACTGCTGCTCGTATTTCTTGCCGTCCTGCGCAGTTATGACAATCGACACATCGGCATCATTCACCAGTTCATAACTCTCATTGTACAGTTCGGCCGTAATCACCACCGGTTTGTATTCCTCATATACATTCTTTGCCGACACACGGAATAGACTCTTATCTGCCTTAACCGACAAATACGTGGCTATCTTATTGATGATCTCGTCAAACTCACGATGACTTTGCGTATAAAGGTAATCATACAACTTCCACTGCCAGATGCCCGTACCGCAAATCACCCCGGTTTTCACTCCATTATGGTCATTGAACAGAATCAAAGGATACTGCGTATTGACATTATTAATCCTTTGATACAGAAACACATTTGAAGAAACCGTAGCCTTATACTCACCGAAAATAGTAGTCATCGGGGGGAGTTTTGGCAACAACTGACGGGCTTCTTCAGAGAAAGTAAACGCCGTGAAATTCTCGTTATACAAAGGCATCGCATTGTTGAACAGATTCTTGTTTTGCTGAATACTGACACCTGCATTTTGATTATTAAACGCTGCCAAATTAGTCTGACTGCCAACAATATACAAGGCCGAAGTACCGGTTTTCTCTATCTGAGCCAACAAGTTAGCCGCAGGCTGTCCCACTGAAGGAAGCTGATGCAGAATTATCAAGGAATAATCATCCACATTGGATCTGAAATCTTGCACAGAAGACACGGTAACATCGTAATTTTCGGCATTTTCCAATGCGGACTTGATAGCTGCCACATCGGGATGCGGACCGCTATACACAATTGCTATTTTTTCACGGGAATCAATCACTTCCACATAGAAGTAGGCCACATTGTTCTTATGGGTTATCTCACCATCCAATTCTGTAAGTGTCACCTTATACTTATGCAAGCCCTTTGTGGTAGCTTGGATATTGGCGGAAACCGTCTCAAAGAAATTACGGCTGTTGATAGTCATATTCTTGGTCATCAGCACTTCTTTTCCTTCTTCAAGTGTAAGGGTTACATGATTGTTTGCCAGCTGGTTAGCCGCCATTTTTATTTCCACTGGAAAGTAATTGCCTTTCAGAGCTTGTTTATTATGGTTTATACCAGCGACATACAAATCTGTGGTTGTTTCCGTGCTGCCAAGCCCCACTGTATAAACGGGATATTCCACCGAAGAAGCCTTGTAATAAGGATTACTGCCGGTATTGACAATGCCATCGCTCAACAGAACCATCGAGCCAATATTCCGATTGCCATACAGCGTAGCCACCTCGTTAAAGATGGAGGACAAGTCCGTGGATTTCTCTGTAAAATTCAGGAAATCAGCATTTTTCTCTTCTTGCAATTGATTTTTCTCTCCTACTGAATACAATTTTACGTCATATTTATCCCCGAAAGAATTCACAAGTTGTTCCACCTGCTTCGGATAATCGTGGCGATAATAGGCTGAATCTTTAGCCAATACAACGGATTCAGAATTATCCACCGCAAAGACAATCAATGGTTTATCCAAATCCTTCACCACCATTTTCAACATAGGGGCCAGCAGCAGGAAGCAAATCAGCGAAACTGCCAGTCCTCGCAGGCAGGACATGATGATGCGGCTTTTTTTGTCCAGGTCGAGTGTGGTGGACTTGTAATACAGCAACAGGGCGCAACCCGCACCTACCAAGAGGCAAAGAGGCAAAAACCACAGCGAATACTGAGAGAGCAACGACATAGTTCAGGTTTTAGAAATGCTTGATACCTATGATTTCACGGACATCCTTGATGGTTTTGTCGGCACTGGCGCGAGCTTTCTCGGCACCCATACGGGCCACCTTGGCGATATAGTCGTCATTTTTGCGCAGCTCCTGAATCTTCTCATAAATCGGGGCCGTAAACTGTACAATATCCTCTGCCAGCTGTTTTTTCATATCTCCATATCGGATCTGGCATTTGTTGTACTGTTCCTCAAAGAATGCCACTGTTTCGGGGGCTGAGACAGCTTCCATCAGTGTGAACAGATTCTCGATTGCCTGGGGTTTCGGCTGATTCGGTTCCGTAGGACCCGAATCGGACACAGCTCTCATCACTTTCTTACGGATGACGGCGGGATCATCTGACAAATAGATGCAGGAAGCCTCATTGTCGGACTTTGACATTTTGGTTGAGCCATCCAGGCCTGGAATCTTAACTAACTGTTTTCCAAAATTATAAGCAACAGGAAGTTTGAAATATTCAACACCGTAAATGTGGTTAAAACGCTGGGCGAAATCGCGTGTCAGCTCGAGATGCTGTTCCTGATCCTTGCCCACAGGCACTTTGTCGGCACGATGCAGCAGAATATCCGCAGCCATCAGGACAGGGTAATTCAGCAAACCCGCATTCACATTGTCGGGCTGGCGGCGCACTTTTTCCTTGAAAGAGGCCACACGTTGCAGTTCACCCACATAAACATTCATCGACAGCAGAGTTGTCAGCTCGCACACCTGCGGCACATCACTCTGCACATAAATGGTGGATTTCTCAGGGTCGATACCCGCAGCGAGATAGTCGATCAATACATTCTTGATATTCTCATGTAAGTCGGCCGGATGCGGATGAGTTGTAAGAGAGTGATAATCAGCTATAAAGAAGAAGCAGTTGTTATCAAACTGCATTCTGGTGAAATTTTGCAAAGCACCGAAATAATTGCCGAGGTGCAGGAAGCCCGTCGGTCTGATGCCACTTAAAACAGTATCCATTTTTGTCGTTTTTTTCTTAAAAAATTAATTGGCAAAGATACGATTTTTTGTTGAATTGTTTATTTGTTGAACTGTTTATTTTGAATGTATAGATTCAACTGGCAAAGTTATAAAAAATCATAATTTCTTTTTTTTTTTGCAATTGAACATAATTTTTTTTATCTTTGCAAATTCAAATTAAATATAACACCAAATTAAAAATTTAAACACAATGAAAAAAATCTTATCAATTCTTGTCATTGCATGCGTAGCCATGCTTTTCGTCTCCTGCCACAAGGACGGTATTTACAACCCCTCCAAGAAAATCAGCAAAATATACTACACTGGTAGCGATGGAGTAAAAAATCTGAGTCAAGTGTGGACATGGAACAAAAACAACACGTTGGAAAAAATAGACTTCTATTCCGGAGGTTCCCTTTCTTACACTTACAATTTCACATACGAAAAGAAACGCCTCGTACGCATGAACAACTATGCCAATAACAGATCCATAGAATATAAGTATGAAAAAAACATGTTGAAAGAAGCGAACACATATTCTGGTGGAACCTTGCAAGACACCTATACATTCACACATAAGAATGGAAAAATCGTTAAAATCACAGATACATACCTCAACAACAAAGGTGCTATTGAAAATGAAATCAACCCTTTACAGTTTATTTTATCCGAAGAATTATGTCAGACAGTGGATCAAAACAGGAAAAGGATAAGTGACGGCAAAGGCACCATCGTGTGGAATTATGAACTCACCTGGGACAAGAACAATCCAGTCAAAATGGTTATGACTGAAGAAGGTTCATCAGAAAATGTGGTTTATGATGTACAATATGACAAGAAAAACAATCCGTACTATAACGCATATAACCAATTCTACTTCGAAGACAATCTATACAATGGACACCTCGGTCAGAACAATGTAACCCGTATTGAGTATCGAGAAACCGAAGATGATGGCGAAGTTTATACTGGAGTTGAGAACTACGAATATACTTACGATGGCAATTATCCAAAAGCTCGCAGACATATGGGAGATGGATACACTACTTTGACAGAATTCGAATACACCAAGTAAATTACCTATACACAAGCATAAAAAAACACCTCCTTTCCGGGGTGTTTTTTTATTTGGCAGGTACTTTGGCAATAATACCACATTATAAATCATTCGCAAATAAACCAATGGTTAATTTGATTTGCACATCTGCCAATTAAATCAATGTGCCATTAATTTCCGTATTTTTCCTCTATATTTTCCGAACAAATTCCGAGAGACGGGGCATGCCCCGTCTCTACAAAAATTCATCTGTCTGTGTGTAATTCGGGGATTTTATGTAAATTTGCAGATATAAAACAAACACTATGGAATCCATCAAGAAACTATACAAGAAAGGATACGGGCCTTCGAGCAGCCACACCTTAGGTCCGAACCGTGCAGCCATCACTTTCCGCGAAAAGAATCCCACCGCTGCCAAATTCCGCGTCACCTTGCATGGCAGTCTGGCAGCCACAGGCAAAGGTCACCACACCGACAAGGCCATCATTGAGGGCTCAGCTCCTATTCCCGTGGAACTGATATGGAAACCCGAGGTGGTTCTGCCCTTCCATACCAATGGTATGCTTTTTGAGGCATTAGATGCTGAAGGAAAGATATATGACAGTTGGACCATCTATAGTGTAGGCGGCGGCAGTTTAGCCAACGAGGAGACCCAAGAAAGTGTGGAGCATATTTACGAGCATCATTATATGACTGATATACTGTCATATATAGAAAAGGAAGGGCTTACATTCTGGGAATATGTTGCCATGCATGAGGAAAAGGATATATGGGATTATTTGGGAGAGATGTGGGAGAGCATGCAACACACCATAGAGGAAGGGTTGCAAGCGGAGGGAGTCATTCCCGGCGGTCTGCATTTGCGCAGCAAAGCCCGTCAATATTTTGTGAGGGCATCATCCTACAAGCCATCGCTACAAAGCCGTGCCTTAGTCATCGCATACGCCTTGGCCACTTCCGAGCGCAACGCGATAGGCAGTACCATCGTCACGGCGCCCACTTGCGGGGCCTCCGGAGTATTGCCGGCAGTATTATACCATCTGAAGAAAAACCATGGTTTCAGCGACACTGAAATTCTGAGAGCCCTTGCCACCGCTGGTTTGTTCGCCAACATCATCAAGACCAACGCCTCCATTTCAGGGGCCGAAGTAGGCTGTCAAGGCGAAGTGGGCAGTGCCTGTGTGATGGCCGCCGTCGCTGCCAACCAGCTGTTCGGAGGCAGTCCACAACAGATAGAATATGCCGCCGAGATGGCCATGGAACACAATCTCGGCCTCACCTGCGACCCGATGTGCGGACTGGTGCAAGTGCCCTGCATTGAGCGCAACGCCATGGCCGCCCTCCGTGCTCTCGACATTAACATCTATGCCATGATGAGCGACGGAAAACACCTCATCAGCTTTGACAAGGTAGTGAAAACCATGAACCTGACCGGCAAAGACCTGCCCTCACTGTACAAAGAGACCGCCCAGGGAGGACTGGCCCTGCTGACAGAGGGGAACAATTAGCTAATTAGCAAATGTGCAAATTAGCATATTGAAACTTCTCATCAATTAACTAATTAACTAATTTGCTAATTACAAAGTCTTGGCTTCTTGCCAAAGGGCTTCCATCTCATCGAGGGTCAGGTCACCGATAAAGCGGCCTGACTCTTTTGCTTTCTGTTCGATATACTGGAAACGCTTGATGAACTTGCGATTGGTCTTTTCCAAGGCATCCTCGGGATTAACCTTGATAAAGCGGGCGTAATTGATGAGAGCGAAGAGCACATCTCCGAACTCATCCTCTACCCTATCGGAATTCTGCGTAACCTCAACTTTCAGTTCATCCAACTCTTCTTCCACCTTATCCCACACCTCCTCGGTATTGTTCCAGTCGAAGCCCACTCCACGGGCTTTTTCCTGGATACGATAAGCTTTGACCATAGCCGGCAAAGCGGAGGGGACACCTCCCAAAACCGAGCGGTTACCTTCTTTTTTCAGTTTGATTTTCTCCCAATTATTGCGGACATCCTCGGCGGTGGCGGCATGTTCATCTCCAAAAATATGCGGATGACGGAGAATCAGTTTCTCACATATCCCATTGGCCACATCGGTGATGTCGAAATATTTGCCTTCCGAAGCGATTTTGGAGTAAAACACAATATGCAACAACAGGTCGCCCAGTTCCTTTTTCAGGTCATTATAATCCTTTTCAATGATAGCATCCGACAACTCGTAGGTTTCCTCAATCGTCAAGTATCTAAGGCTGTCTATAGTTTGCGTGCTATCCCACGGGCACTTTTCCCGCAGCTCATCCATAATATCCAGTAAACGCTTAAAAGCCAGTAATCTTGGATCTTCCATCATACGCAGTATTTAGTTAATCTCTCACTTCGTCACAATTACAACGGAGTCCAGTTTTGAAGCCACAAAAATACAAATTTTCGATGAATAAAAAGGGCAAAAAAACATATAAAGTCTCGCCGAAAGGCAACCTATACAAATACAAATCAAAACGCTGACCGAACAGAATTTGCAATAAGTCTATAACAATATTGAACGATTACCATCCCACACTTCTCTCCAGTTCAACCAATGCCACCATACAGTCATAGACACAGGTGGCATAATCTTTTTGAATCTCATTGAACGTATGCTGAGCCGTCAACACCTCCAGCAAAGAGGTTTCACCACGCTGGTATGCATACAACTTGCCATCCAACACCTGTTGAGCACTAACCATAAGTACTTCATTGTACATCCTGACTTTTTGAAGAGAAGCCTGATAGACATTATACGCTCTGATCACCTCGCTCTGGATGGAATTTCTGATAGACTGGCTTTGCAGTTGGGCCTGTTGCTGCCGAAGCATACTTGCCTTGCGCACTCCTGAATTGACACTCAACACAGGCAGTGGAATTGTCAGGCCCACACTATATCCCATAAACGGAGGAGCCGGGGCTTCCTCATTACGCACTCTCGTGTTATAATTGGCGCCCAAGACCAATTCAACGTCAGGAATCCGTTCCCGTATGGCCAGTTTTTCCTCTTGTTTGGCCAACGTGACCGACTCTTCTGCTGCACGCAAATCCGAACGATTTTTAAAGGCCTGATCCAGCAACTGTTGAAGGTCAAAATCTTGGGACGGCATTTCCAGATGACCTTCGATACCGCGTGTACCCCTTGAAGGGTTTCCGCAACGCTCGTCAAGCAGCACCAGCGCATTCAACAAGTCTGTTTGCCTGCCATTAAGTTCCTGCTGTGCCCGATATTTTTCCAAGTGGCTTTGCAACATATCCAGCTCGGTGATTTCTCCCTTGACGAACCTTAAACTATCGCTCATGGCCAACGAGGCAATATTCTGATAGGCTTGAGACTCCACCTGCAGGAGTTCTTTTGCCAGCAGGGCATTATAGAAATCGATGGTGGCATCTGCCTTCAGATTCCGCCAATAATCGTCAAAAGACGCCTGGGAAACAGACAATTGCTGTTTAGCTACCTTAACCCGGGCGGACAATTTACTGATAGAAATAGACTTGCTGAGTTCTGCCGATACAGACTGTCCCATCGCTATTGACCAGTCACTGTTGTTACCATATTCAAACGAAAGAGACGGGTCTTCTACAGTACGCGCGGCCTTAAGTTCCGCTTCCCCGATGGCCATATTGAGTTCCTCCGACACATACTCGGCATTCTGTTTTTTTATCAGGTCGATATAGGTGTTATAATCCAATGACTGGGCACTTGCTTCCATCATGAGAAGCATAAACACAATGCCTATTAATATTCTGTTATTCATGTTCTTTTCTTTTTTCAATCAGATAATAAAGGGTGGGAAGCACAAAAAGTGTCACCACAGTAGCAAATAAGAGTCCATATACAATTACCGTGGCTAACGGACGTTGGACATCGCTGCCGATACCTGTGGATATTGATGCCGGAAACAGTCCAAACACAGCCACTGTCGCAGTAAGAAGGATGGGTCGCATACGGTGCGCGGCTCCCTGAATGGTTGCTTGCCGAAGCTCAATACCTTCCTCACGTAGATTGTTGATATGGGAAATCATAATCAATCCGTTTTGTATAGCCACACCTATCAAAGCGATAAAGCCTACTGCCGAAGACACGTTGAGGGTCATGCCTCGCACATTGAGTGCCAGCAAGCCGCCAAAGAGAGCCATTGGGACCACAATCATCAGCAATGCGGCTTGACGAACCTTGCCAAAGGCGAAAATCAGCAGGACAAACATGACGGCCAACACCAATGGCACCACGAGTCCTAAACGGCTAAACGCCCTGTTCCGGTTCTCGAACTGTCCAGCCCAGTGCAAGGTGGTTGACTCGGGATCATACATTACCTGTTCCTTGATTCTACGGTTGGCTTCGTTGACAAAGGTTGTCAAGTCGTTTCCTCTGAGATTCAGACGCACCAGTGTATATCTGCGGTTCATCTCCCTCATAATCATATTCGCGCCCAGATCCATACGGATATCCGCTACCGCCGACAAGGGTATTTTCGCACCTTCAGAATTGGTGAGAAGCAATGTTCCTATTTTCTCGGGAGTATCGCGATAATTCTCGGCGTAGCGACAAGTCACATCATAAACTTTGCTGCCCTGATAAATCTGGGAGATGGCTTTTCCTCCGATCGCCAATTCTATCAACTGTGCCACATCCGACACATTGAGTCCATATTGAGCAATCCTGTCACGGTCAACAATGATTTTAAGTTGAGGAGTGGGTGGTTCCTGGTCGATGGCAACGTCTGTAGCACCGGGTATTTCCGAGAGCACTTTGACCACCTGTTCTGCCACTACCCTACTCTGGTCATTATCATCAGAATAAATCTTCAATGCCAAATCGCTATGCGTACCTGCAATCTGATCCATCACCATATCGATAATCGGCTGGCTGAATCCCACCTGATAACCAGGCATTTTCGCAATCGAATCAGACATAGCCTCAATCAATTCCGCTTTGGTACGCTTGCTTTTCCATGTTTTGTATGGTTTAAGGCCAACCCCCACCTCCACATGCGACAAGCTGAAACACTCCGCACCTTCGTCATCGCGTCCAAGCTGAGTCATCACATACGATGTCTCATCAAAATTTTTGAGTGTATGCCGCAAATCATCCGACATCTTTTTTGCTTCGTCAATTGAAATACCTGAAGGCAGCTGCACCTGAACCCAAATAGAGCCCTCGTCCAAAGCCGGGAGGAAGTCCTTTCCCACGGTAATAGCCAAAACACCTGAGCCAAGTAAGATGCACACCAGCACCACCACCATCATGCGACCTTTGGAAATCACCTTTTCAACCCTGTGTTCGTAGGCTTCATTCAGTTTCTCGAGCCAACGGTTACGATAGACCTTACGGGGTTTACGATAGGTCATATAGGACAAGCATGGTGTCAGAAGCAAAGCGACCAACAAAGCTCCGAACAATGCGTAGCCCACGGTATAGGCCATTGGTGTAAACAACTTGCGTTCAACATGCTCGAAAGCAAAAAGCGGCATATAGGCTGTGATAATGATGATGGTAGAGAAAAATATCGAGCGTCCCACCAAGCCCGCGCGGTGTTTCACCACCTGTTCGTCCAGCGGAACCCCGGGTCTGGTTTCACGTTCTTTTAGGATGGTTTCCATCATGACGATAGCGCCATCGACCAAGATTCCGAAGTCAATGGCTCCCAACGACAACAAATTGGCAGGCACATTGGTAATCTTCATCAAGACAAAGGCCACCAACAAAGCGATGGGAATGGTAATGGCAACCAAAGCGGATCCGCGCCAATCTCTCAGATAGATGAAGAGCAGCACCACCACCAAGAGCATACCTATAAGCAAGGTATGCATCACCGTTTTCAAAGTTTCACCCACCAAATCCGTACGGTCAAGGTAGGGATGGATTTTCACACCCGGAGGAAGCACCTCTTCGTTGAGCTCGTCCACCGCGACATGTATGCGGTCAAGCACATCCGAAGGATTCTCTCCACGCAACATCTGCACAATTCCTTCCACCGCATCATCATAATCACGTTGATCATCACTAAAGCCCAGAACACCCTTTCGTTCCAGCGTCCCGTATTTCAGGTCCCCCAAATCCCTTAAAAAGACAGGAATCCCCTCATACGACTTAATCACGATATTGCCCAGCCCTTCCAAATCGCTGACTAAACCTATACCTCTGATCACATAACTGAGGCTTCCTTCGGAAATCATACTGCCGCCCGCATTGAGGTTGTTTTCTTCGATTTTCTCTGTAATATCATCAAGGCTAATGCCATACGCCGTAAGACGTTCCGGTTTGAGTTCTATTTGGTATTGCGTGGTAATGCCGCCGTAGTTGCTCACATCGGCAACGCCCGCGATTTGTCTCAAATACGGAATGATAGTCCATTTGTGAATATCCGTCAGGCTTCGCAGGTCATGGCTGCCGTCCGGGCTCTCCACCACATAACGGAAGATTTCACCGGTAGGCGAAGTCAACGGGTTCAACTCGGGTGTCGCATCAAAGGGAAGTTCAATTCCAACCAAACGTTCGGTCACACGCTGGCGTGCCCAATAATCATCCACACCATCATCGAAAACCAACACGACCGTAGATAAGCCAAAAGCGTTCTTGCTTCTCATCGTATTCAATCCCGGGAGGCCATTAACCGCACGTTCCACAGGGATAGTAATCTGCTGTTCAATCTCTTCCGCGGCCAGACCGGGAACCTGGGTCACCACCTGTACCGTTGTGTCCGAAATATCCGGGTAAGCATCAATGGCCAAGCCATTCCACGCTATAACACCCACTAAGCATAGCAGGACAAAAATCGAGATCATTAAAATCTCATGGTCAATCGACCAGTTAACAAGTTTCTTGATCATAATGATTCCAATTTATTTGCAGTCAATAAAATAAAATGCGCCTTGGGTAATAATCTCATCACCCTCCGACAGGCCGTTCGTCACCAACAACTGGCCACCTTCTACCGACTGAACCTCTATCACAGTCTTGACAAAGGTATTTTCGGCAATGCGGCGCAACACATACCTGCCTTTACTGCTTTGCAGCACAGCCGATTTATCCAACATGATATGTTTCTGTCCCTTCAAGGACATGTTCACATTGGCATACATATTGGGCATCATAAGACCTGTGCTGTTGTCGCACTCGATATAAGTCTGCATGGTACGGGTTTCGGCGTTCAGCATACCATCCGTATAAGCCACTTTGCCTTTGAATACCATATCCGGGCGCGATGCGAGGCGCACTTCCACATCTTCCACTCCCGCAACATACGGTGACTCCATCTCGCTCACACTGGCTTTGACCCACACCTTGCTCAAGTCGGCCACAACCACCTTTGCCTCCGCGTCTTCTTTTATATATTCACCCATCACCAACTCGTTGCGCAGCACCGTGCCACTGATAGGCGAACGCACCACCATGGCTTGTCCTACTGTGGCATTATCCAAATCTATCTGATACTCTTTAGCCACAGCCATAGCGTGACGATACTCTTGCAAGGCCAATGTATAGTTCTGTTGAGCCTCGTCCAAGTCTTTTTCTGATGCCACCCGGTTTTTCTGCAAATCACGCACCCTGTCCAAAGCTTTCGAAGCAAGTTCCATATCCCCTTTCGTCTGGATGTAATTCTTAACCAACTCTGAATAGTCAGAAGAGGATATCTCAAACAATGGGGAACCTGCCTTTACTTTCTGTCCAATATGCACTCTTGACTTCACCACCCTGCCTCCAAAAGGCGCAGCCACCTCAGCGTACGCCGACGGAATAGCCGTCACCACTCCCGTTGAGCTCAGCACAAGATTATAATCCTGAAGCTCAATTGTTTCTGTCTCAATTTTATTTTTTAGCGGGGAATCGGAAGACAAGATTAACGTGTCACCATTCATTTTTACACCGTTCTCGACAACTGCCGACTCATTGTTTTTTGTGTTGGCACAGCCTGCGATAAGCGTTGCTCCCAACAGCCACAACATTACTTTTTTCATATTGTATTTTGATAATTGTAATTTGATGATTTCCGACCATATTTCCATACCCTTATTCGTCGTCATGGGCTGCGGTGTTTTCGGATCCTGTAAACAAGAAAAAACCAAACAACCGCGCCATGGGAAAACGATGGTCAAAATAATTAAAAGAATTGGAGATACTACATCTCACCAAACCAATAGTTCTTGATAATCAACGTTATGGGATTGCGAGAAGAGATCAATACATCAATTACAATACGGGCGGGGATCGAAGCAGGGAGACTGCCACATCGTAAGCATACACTAATTTTGAAGGTGCGATAGCTATGATGGTACTGCACAGAGACTGCACATTCGAAGGGACGCTGAAATACACAGCTTCGGTTGAGGTACGGTCTTGCAGCTGATCAAGCACAAGCAACTCGCTTTCAGAGTGCCCATGCTGACTATTAGTATATGGATGTGAATGAACGATAATACGATTCTGGAAAAGATGCGAATGGATAAAGATGGTGGTGCCTGTAAAGTATCCCAGATACATCACAAGCATAAAATAATTCACAATCCTAATCGCTCTTCGCCTCTTCATACTATCGAAACACCTCTGTATCAATATTTTACAATCATGATATTCAGGCTACAAATATACAATATTTTTTCTAAATCCAAAATTGAAACGACGTGTTATTCCCCAAACAGGTCGTCCATTGTTACCGTGGCATAGAAGCGGTCGGAATAGGAGTTCCGCTTGAGGCCATACGTGGTGACAAGAATGTTGTGAACGGCATCCTTTGTCTTGCTTAGGTGTGTGAAAGTTTCGTTTCTCTTTCGCAGCTCCTCATCGTATTCACGTGTAAGGACGAATTCAGACTTAGTGTATTTCATCTCGCAAACATCAATCACATGGTCTCCGCGGCACAGCAGGAGGTCGATTTGTGCCCCTAGCCACTCTGTCCCGTCTTTGTCGGTTTGGCGAGGAGAGGACCACGAACAAATATGGGTCATCACGCCGTTGATGCTCAATTTGGTGCGTATTTGGTGGATATGATGCAAACATACCTGTTCGAAGGCATATCCCGCCCAAGCATTGCGGGCACTTTCTTTGATATTGGACCAAAACTGCTCGTCAAGGCCGGTTCGGTTGCCGATGAATTTCAGGTGAAATAATGAAAAAGGGTCTGTGAGTTGGTAGATGCTGCCCTTCTCCTTTTTCCCGAATGGGGAGTATTTCCGAATGAAGTCGCATTTGCACAAATTGTCAATCACTTCGGTCAAATTTCCACTGTCGCCTGCGCCTAATTCTTCTTTGATTTCCATCAGAGAAAGCCCCTTGTTCTTTTTGGCTACCACTTCCACCACTTGCCGATAAATAGTGGAAGATTTGAATAGCGATCGGAAGAGGAATCCATATTCGTTTCGAAGCGGTGCTCCCGTTTTGAAAAGGAAAATCATTTTATAATAGTGCCGAAAGCATGAAAAAAAATGAGATTCGGCGCAATTATAAATTATAATAGTGCCGAAAGTGTTAAGATTTTCGAGATTCGGCAGTGGTATAATTTTTTAGGAGGGGAAGGGGAGGACCTCTTTTTCTCGGAATGACTTTTCCACCATATCGAAGATGCTGGCCACACCGCAATTAAGGGTGTGGAGGATGTGGTTATTTATACGTTACGGATTATTGTGAAAGCATCATAGTTGCGTTGGTCTCTAGGAGTGCAATAAACGGCAAACTCTATAGTCTTGAAGTGGTTCAGGAATTGTGGCAGCACCTGATGGTAGGCGGCGGCCACGACCGCGGGGAGAGGTGGAGGAGGCGAAGTTCAGCACAGCAACCTTTTGTCCGGGGTATCTTGCCGCCGCCTCGAAGGAGCGCAGACGGCTCACCACCACCTGCGCTTTTTCGGTATATGGGGGTGCAGGAAGGTTTATTTGGTCGGCATCGCCGATATACTGCTGGGAGGCGATGCTTTGGTTGACAGCTGCTTGCAAATCCAGGCTGTTGCCAATCCGCTGCAGGGTGTCGTTGAACACGGCCACTAACTGTCTTTTACGGTCGAAATAGGATAAGGTTGTCATGGTTTGGTTTTTTTCAGGGAAAAAACAATAAACTGTTTCCTATGCTTTTTTCTATAACTTTCATCTTGCTTGAACCCCAAAAACTCTGCAATGGTAGGGCTTTTTAACAATTCGGTTTTGTCTTCTTTTTCCTTTTCAGCAGGCAATTGCGGCTGTTTGAAATGCCGTTCGAAACACTGCGTATTGATGTCTCGATCAAGCACTCGTACGCTCCACGATTCTTTTGCTGCTTTCGATAAAATCCGTTCCTGCAAACTGTATAAGGATGGATCTTTCACCAAATAGACCTTCTTGCAGGAACGGCTTTATATAAATAACGCGGACTGCATTCTGCGTGGCAGTGCCAACGTCTGCGGGAGCATTACTTCGCCATCAAATACGCCACCACTTCATCCCAAGTGTGGAAGCGGGCTTCTGGATTTTTGGGATCAAAGTGAAGAACTTCGCCAGAGAACTTATCAGCACCGTTCTTGTGGGGGCGGTCGTCGATGAGGTAGTCGCCATGGCAGAGGTTTTTGTGGTGCGAGAAGATGACGCGTTTGTAGAAGACATCGTCTTTTTCGCCGCCGAAGTGTTTTTTCACCCAGGCCAGTTTGTCGTTCAAAGACGTAGGGTTCTTCCACGGGGCGGTGGAGAGGATATAGACCTCGTATTTCTCTACCAATGTGTGTACGGCCTTGATGGCGCCCTGCATCGGATCCATTTTAGCGAAGATGCCCGGCACATCGTCGAGGTTGCCTTCGTAGGCCTGTTTCGTTGCTTCGTCCAGGCGGTCGATACCCGACTGAAAATCGACGAGGACGTTGTCCATGTCGAAGAAAAGGATAGGAGTTGGCATAAGTGGAATTATTTTGTTTTTATTTCCAAGGATCATTGACAAGCTCAAAAATCTCATCAGTATCGGTGAACTGACATAAATACTGGTGTGTTTCAAGTTCTTTTAGAATCCGAAACGACCTCGTTCCATCATCGTCTGCATGGGTGTACTCCTTCCCAATTTCATAAACTGTCAATTCATTAGTAAAAAAAACTCGTTGTCCTTCTTGGTTTCTTGTACCATTCCAATGTTTCATACTTAATTATTTCTTTTGGGAACTTCTAATTTTAATAATTCTTTTGCCTTTCCCTTTCCCCCTGCCGAAGTCCCATTAAAACAGGTAGAGGAAATGACGCGGCAAAGTTAAGTTTTTTTTTTGTTATGTCCAAGCATTTTTCTGAATGCTGTACCACCCCAAATTGAAATCAGAGGTTTTGAGGTCGATGCCGTAGCGGGGATTCCCGAAATGGTCTTTGCCCATAATCTCGATGCTGTAGCACTTTCCGAATTTGAACTTGAGGGTGAGCACATCGAAAAGAGTATCGAAATACTTGCGGATGGAGGCCGTGGCATTGGCAAACTCATTGGAGAGCGTGCCCTTCTTCAGCCACGACTCCACATCCTGCATTCTGCACTTTTTACCACTGACATTCTGATAGATATAAAACAGCTCATCTTTGTAGGCCTCCACCTCCACTTGCGACAGGCAGGTGGGCACATTCCGCTCCTCCTCTGCCCGTTCAATTTGTCGCAAGAAAAAGATATACAGCGTTTTGGCAACATTCCCTCGGCCAAAAGTGATTTTTTTGAGACTCTGGTCGGGAAGTTCAATGCAGATTCTGTCATCCTGCACCTCCAGCTTACAGGGCACCTTCACCTTGGCCATGTTCTCCCTCCGCTGCTTTTCCAGCCCTAACAGTTCGGCGGCGAGCTGTGGGTCGCCGTTGGTGTGCTGGTCGAGCCAGTCGGCAAGTTCGGCAAGGCGCTTGCGCTTGATTTCAGCGTTACAAACGATCTCTGTCAACTCCCCGGGCGTGATGTTGGTCGGAACAACAAGGGGTTGCTCCATTCCTTCAATCTCAAACACTCCGTCGAAAGGTTCAATTTCCATCTCGTCTATTGTGGATAAATTTTCCAAAAACTCCTCCAAGGCTTGATGTATCCGACTGTTTTCCAATAATTTTGATTCCATAGCGAATGTCTTTTGTTCATCTTCATTAAAGCGTTGCAAAAATACACTTTTTCCACATTCTGAATGATTTTCTGCTATTAGCAGAATTTCTCTATTTCAAAAAAAAAGTTGTATTTTTGCCGCCGGATGAGAAAGAGGAACGGATTTACGTCAAATTGCCAACCTCTCTAAAAAACGCGCTAAATAACAACCAGCCATACGCGGTGTTCTTTAGCGAAAAAAGGACACCGCGTTTCTCATCTTCGGCACAGAACCTTCCGGTGTACAGGCAACCGGAACCGAAAGATGAACGAAAATCATCACATCACTTTGCTCAGCGGACACGAACTTTTGTGCTACCCGAAAGTGGAACCCTCCGCACCTATCGACAATCGCATGAAACTCGACACCACGGGACAGTACCTCACTGTCGGGCGGCGGAAACCTGTCGTGAAACCCATTCCGCCGGAAGTGGAGGAGCAGCGCAAGCTGGCCGTGAAATTCTTCACCGACCACGCCTTCTTCTTCCTCGACCACCGCAAGCTAATCCTGAACGACAGCCGCATGTTCCTCGCCCCCGTGCCTGCTGAGAACGGCATCGCCTACATGGGAACCAGCGGATTCAAGTGCCCCACCTTGGGTGTATATATCGAATGGTGGATGAGCTGCATTCCCGCCATCATCGGCCGCTACCGCAAAGACACGTGGCTGGTGTATTACATCGCGGGAAGTCCGCTGTCGGGCCGCAACTGCTGCGGAATCGTCAACACCAACGGGGAGTGCAGGTCGGAGTGCTTGCCCAATCCGTTCAGTGCTATCTGGCGTTCTTTCGTGGAAGTCAACACCCACTACGACAAGGCCAAGGAACGCTACGAAGCCTACTCGTTAGAGGAAGTAGTGAAGTTGCTGGAGGCCAACGACAAAGGCGACAGTCTGTTAGAAAGAGAGTTGTTTCTCCTTCAGCGCGAGAATCAGGTGTTGCGGCAGCAAATACAGGATACTAAGGAGGCTGGTGCCAAGGCGAAGGAGGAGATGCGGAGCACCCTGCTGAAGGCCTACCTCGAATGCAAGCGCGAGGAACTCACCAACTGGTATGCCGACTACTGCCGGAAGCAGGAAGAGGGCAAGCGGGAACTCAAGGAGCTGGAAGCCCGCCAGCAGCATCTCAAACAGCAGTTCCACGCGGGCGAAATCTCACGGATGTTTTACCACAACCAGAATGTACCGCTGAAGAAAAGGCACTTTGAGGTGGAACAAACACTCAAATTCATGGCGAACAAAGAGCTTTCTGAACTGCTCGCCGGTGTATTCAACCCGCTGGGCGACACAGGGTTCGTCACATTCGACGAGGTGGTGGAAGTTTTAGAGCCCCACCCATAACGGAAATGCCATAAATTTTCGTTGAATATTTCAGAAGCTTATATTTTAAGGTGCTAAGATACATTTTTTTAATATGGCTGCTGCTTTATCAGTTCCGCCACAATTTTCTTCATATCATATTTCTCGTGTCCACTTTTTTGAGCTGGTATAATGCCGCACGAAAATTTGGTGGAAACCGGAAAAACGGCATGAAAAAATTTGGTGGAAACTGGAAAATTAAGATGAAAAAATTTGGTGGAAATCAAAAATTTTATATTTTTGCATTCTAATTTGTTTTTGTTATGGAAGATAACTTCGTCTGTTTCAAGAGAAAAGCGTACGACCAGATGCTCAAATGGAAAAAAGAGCGCAATGGATCCACGGCGTTGCTCATCCAAGGAGCCCGCCGCATTGGAAAATCTACGCTCGCGGAAGAGTTTGCACGTAATGAATATACTTCGTATTTGTTGATTGATTTTTCGGTCGCACCCGCTGAGATTCATGATTTGTTTAAGGATATATCTGATTTGAACTATATATTCTTCAGATTACAATTGCACTATAATGTACAGCTTATTGAAAGGAAGTCGGTGATAATTTTTGATGAGGTTCAGAAAGAGCCTCTTGCGCGTCAGGCCATTAAGCATTTGGTCAAGGATCATCGATTTGACTATATTGAAACAGGCTCACTTATTTCTGTTCATAAAAGCAGTACAGATATACTTATTCCTAGTGAAGAGACGAAATTGGACATGTTCCCTATGGACTATGAGGAATTCAGGTGGGCCTTGGGGGATACGGCAACTGTTCCGCTGTTGCGGCAGGCGTTCGAAGAAGGGATTTCATTAGGGGAGGCTACGCATCGTAAGATGATGCGGAATTTCCGTTTATATATGTTGATTGGCGGAATGCCCCAGGCTGTTGCAGAATATTTAAACAGTAACAATTTGGCGGCGGTGGACAACGTCAAGCGGGATATTCTTTCCCTATATGATGAAGATTTGATGAAAATTGACTCTTCGGGCAGGGCTTCTGCACTTTTTAAAGATATTCCAGGGCAATTGAGTAGAAACATCTCCCGATATACAATTTCCTCAGTGATTCCCGATGAAAAGCCCGAAAGAGCAAGTTCTATCATTAAAGCTCTGGAAGATTCTATGACGGTCAACATCACCTATCATGCTAATGATCCTAATGCCGGTTTAGCGCTTACCAAGGATAGCGAAAAATTTAAAATGTATGTTGGTGACACGGGACTTTTCATTGCGCTTGCATTCATGGATAAAGCTTTTACTGAAAATGACATATACAATCGCCTACTCAATGACAAACTAAAGGCAAATTTGGGTTATGTGTATGAAAATATGGTGGCGCAGATGCTCCGCGCAACGGGAAAGAAGCTTTATTATCACACCATTCCCATTAACGATGGGAAAAAATATTATGAAGTTGATTTCCTGTTTGCAGATGGGCATAAAGTTTGTCCGGTAGAAGTAAAATCCTCAGGATACCGTACCCACAAATCATTAGACGTTTTCTGCGACAAATATTCAGAACGAATCGGCAAGCGCTATGTGGTTTATACCAAGGACCTGCACCGCAACGGCGACGTGGTTTACGTCCCCGTGTATATGACGATGTTTTTGTGAGGGCTGCTACCTTATCAATTCCGCCACAATTTTCTTCATCTCGTGGTTGTTGATTTGGGTGCGGAACTTTACATCGAATCCGTCTTTTTGAAGCTGTTCGAAAAATTTCTCGGCACAATCAATACGAATTTGTTCTGTTGGTCGCAACGTGGATTTTCCTTCAACCCCTTTAGTCTCTATCACTACATTCAATTCCGTAGAACCGTCTTTTCTCTTTACCACATACATAAAATCAGGACTATAGTTGTCGATTACAGTAGGAATAGCAATACTACGTCGTGGAATCTTTCCGAAAACGACAACATCGCCAATGTCAGAAATTATGTTTTTCTTTTCCAAATCAGAATCGAAAGCAATACCTTCATAAAGATACTTGGTTGATGGAGTTCCTTTCTCTAACGCAACACCAATAAGTCCTTGCGCGATTTCCGGCTTTAAGTTACCATTAATATCTGTAAGTGCGGTTTCTTGAGCTCCATGATTAGCCTTCACATAATTAAGCAACCCTTTGACATTGTCGATTTTCCAGTCATTGAACTGCGACACGAAGTTTGTGATTGAACTCTCATTAATGTATGTTGAAGTATAAGGAGGATAGTTTTTGAAGTATTCGGCTACTTTTTGATGAACAACAGAAATAGGTAAAGAGGTGGCTTTATTAATCCTTTTCAGAAATTCATTATAAGGAATTCTCTTGCCATGTATTTCATACTGTACTCCCGATTCACACACCACAGAAGCTCCGTTTTCGGTGGCTTCAATCGACTCTCGGTTACTTCCAACTACCACAAAAGTAAATGCACCTTTCTTTAAGTGAAATTCTTGCTCGATTTTCTCATTCAGTTCTTTCTCAAAGAAAAGAATGTATTTTTGATTCAGTTTTTCCCATAATACCTTCAACTCTTCGTATCGTTTCTCACGAATTTTCACCATGTTGGTGGCTTTCTTGTTGCGGTCGATAACCTTTGTTTTGTTCACTCCCACATTAAATTCGGGATAGTCATTGTAAAAATCTGTAATCAGACTCGTTGCAACATTATATGAAGGGTCAACATATCTCTTATTCAATAATTCTATAAGCAATTCTGTTGAAGTTGTCTTACGTAATGCGGCTACCCTCTCCAATTCAGCAGTTGTGATGACAAGAATATGCCCTAAAGAAGTTGTGTCTCCGTTTATCTCTGCTACCAATCTGTCAGCGAAATCGGCTTCTTTGAAATCAACAATATAGTTGAGCAAAAATTCCTCATTGCTGATGCGGTTGCCGAATTCGTCAACGGGCAAACGCAATCCACGTCCGACTTCCTGTATTTTGCTGTTTTCACTACCGCTGGAACGTAGTTTGGCAATGGTAAACACATTAGGGTTGTCCCAACCTTCCTTTAATGTCCATTTCGAGAAAAGAAAACGTCTGGTAATCCAGTTGCCGTCCTTGTCTTTGAACGAAAGCAGTTCTTTCTTGTTTCGCAAGATATCATTCACTTCTTCGGCTATCTTATCATCGCTGTCGCTGTTGTCTTGAGCGAAATAACCCGCTGAACAATCCCGCAAGTTGTTCAGACTTGCCGTCAGGAAGTCTCTATAGTCTGGCGAATTGTTCTTCTTCAGTTCCTCTTCCAAGCGTTCTTTCAAGAGATTTTCAAAACTGTCACGCAGCCATGCTCCGTTGCCGTTCGCATCTCCACGGAAAGAGACAATATCGTCTATGAAGAACAAAGCCAGTGTTTTGATACGCTGCGAACGGTTGAAATTGATGCGCTCAGTCTCAAAATGCCTGTCAATGGCCAATTTCATCATGGCTTCCTGATAGGAGCTGGCGAACAATGTTACATCGAATTCTTCTCCGACTCTCTTGGTCTGTCCATTGGAAAATTCCACAAAATCTTTCCCTATAGCATCAATTGTCATTCCCGTCATGTCATTGGATATCAAGCCCAAAGAATCTCCCTTTTGCAAAGTATATGATTTAGTGCCCATTGTTGTGACATAGGAAAATGTGACGGACGCTTTGCTTGTAATTGACAGCACCTTGATTTTTTCGTTTTTGCCGCTCGGCGAGTCGAAATGTTCTTTTGCCACTCCTTTAATGAGATTTTGGTTGAAGGCTTGACATGAATTTAGGTTGTAAAGCAGGTTTTCATAGTCTTTTTGTTTGGCCTTATGTTTTCCCTTACCTACAACAATTTCGGGGAAAGTGGCACCAAATCGGATAACGCACTGTGGGCAGATTTGCTCCTTGATGATGCTGTATGCTTTTTGGTCACGCGAGAAACGATGTGGCTCGTCAATAATGACAAACGGTTTTGTGGCCTTTAATGCATCTAATGGGCGATAGAACCCTTGAGCCCCGTAGTCATAATCATTTCGCCCCAACATACCATCTTTGCGGTCGGTCAGCAAGGCCATGTTGATCAGTAACACATAAATTTGGTTGGTGGTTTGGCTCGAACCGTCCACAAATGCCCTAACCACAGATGGGAAGAACCTTTTCCCTTTCTTGACTTGCATGGCATTCAGCACGCACAAATCAATTTCGGCATTATAACCACAGGTGTTGCTGAAATGTCGCTTCACATCGGGATCGCCGAGAAAGGATTTCGCACCTTCCTTAATGGCTAACGACGGCACGGCTACAATGAATTTATTAATGCCATAGCGTTTGTGCAGCTCATAAACAGTATGGGTGTAAACGTATGTCTTTCCCGTGCCAGTCTCCATCTTGATGTCAAGAGTGAGACAGTCGGGATTTAATTGTGGATTTCTAAATTCGGTATCCACATTATACCTGTTGTCTGCTTGTATAAGCTGTATGTTATTCTTTATTTGCGAATCGTCAAGGTTGACGGTTGGGTTTTCATACAGTTGTAGAGGGCGGTCAATCGTCATATCCTCAAAAACTTTGACGATGGCATCCACCCCTTTCCGCTGATGATCCAGACTGCTTTGATATTTAATTTCCATTAGTAGCGAATGTCAAGGTTAATTTTTAGATTCTTTGCACTATCGTTCAGCGTGGCAAGGTTTTTCTTCAGCATTTCCACTTGTGTAAAACTGAAGCCATAGCCGAACACCACAATGTTCTGCGGGTTAAAGGCAGGGTCGCGATGATACAGATCGATCAAATCAATCATGGCTTTTTCACCAAAGTTTTCACCCTCGATGAAGTAGAGATGACCTCCGCAATGGTAGGCGGTGTAATCAGCCAAAGGCAATTCTTTAATGTTAGCCCCAAAACCGTAGCCGTCTTTCACACACCATGTTTCAAGTACAGTCTCTTTGCCGAATTTGTTCAAGATGTCTTCTTCACCATATAGGCCATTAGGATCAAAGGTTTCCATTTTGTCTAACATGTTTTGCGGTACATCTTTCAGGAAGTAATATTTGAAGCCCAAGTCATGTTCTTCTGCGAATAGAGGATTCTCCTCGCAGATTTTTGCAGCAGCACGACGGATGCGCTCATAACCCACATAATCTAATGTGTGTGGCTTTTGTATATCATCACAAATACGAATCGAGTTTAATATATATTCTCGGTTATCATCATTGGCTTTGTTTAAGCTAATATCTAAATCTTCAGGTATTTGAACCACAATAAATTTAACATTGAAATCATATTTGGAATTGAATGACAAAACGGAGTGTGCAGTTGTTGCTGAACCAGAAAAAAAGTCTAACACATAGCAATCTTCTTTGGCACCAAGTTCTAAAACACGCGTTATCAATCCGACAGGCTTAGGGTTAGAGAACACAGACTTCCCATCAAATATCTTTTTTAATAAATCCGTTCCATTGGTTGTTGTTTCCACATCTGTCCACAATGTTTTTGACACTTTTCCTCTTTCCTGCGCCTCCCATATAAAACGTTTTCTTTGTGGTCCTGCCTCACCCGTAGAACCAAAAACAATTCTATTATCTTTGAGTAATTCAAGATAATGTTCGTAGTCGTTTTTCCAACTTGAGCCTGGATTTGGCCTATATGACACGCCTGTTTTTGGATTGATAATCTCATATTGTTGATTTGCTCGATACCCCCCAACTTGAAATGGATCAGCTTTCCATAAGCCACGAGGATCGTTATCTGGATTCGAAAAACCTTCTCCATTGTCTTCCAACCGAAATTCAGTTCTGTTCTTCACAAAATAACTCTTATCATAAAAATACACCAAAGTATGTGTGTGAGAAACAGAAATAAGGGCAGTGTTTGTAACAGATTTTGTTGAGTTCCAAATTATATCGGTTAAAAAGTTTTCCTCACCAAAAACACTGTCACACAATAATTTCAGATTGGCTTGTTCATTGTCATCAATGGAGATGAAAATCACCCCATCTTCTGTCAGCAAATCTTTGGCGAGCATCAGGCGGGGAGCCATGAACATGAGCCATGCGGAATGGGAGGCTGAGCCGCGATGCGCAAGGTCAAGGATGCGATTCGCCTTTTCCTCGCTTATACCTAATTTGATCTGCAACTGTTCCGAAGTGAAATTGAATCGGTCGTTATACACGAATCCGTCACTACCCGTGTTGTATGGCGGGTCTATATAGATGCACTTGATCTTGCCACTATACGATTTCAGAAGGTGCTTCAACGCATCCAAGTTGTCGCCACTGATGTAAATGTTCTGACTGTTGCGGTTCTCTGGCAAGGCATTATGTGCAATGTCAGGCTGAATGACAGTTTCGGTTTCTGTACTGGCGATAAGGTTGGCATAGTTTTTCCCGAGGAAGTCCAAATTGTATCCTTCACGGGTCACATCTACTTCATCTTGAATCATTTGCTGAAAACGTTTCATATCGAATTTTCCCTTGCTGAAGCATCCGGGAAAGTCAGTACGAAGTTTCTCCAATATTCTGTCGTTGGGCTTTGTGTTTTCGTTCTTTGTTTTAATGTCTTTTATCATCGGCGGTTGCTTTTATCAGCATTGCCACTTATCGAGGAACACAAGCACGCCAAACACAAGGAATACAAAAAGCGCGGATTTCACTTATCGTATTCCGAGGTGTTTGGCATACCTGCAACCTAAATAAGTTCGTCCACGCTCACGCGGACGTTCACTGAACTTATTCATTAAGGTTGCTTCTTTTAGTCGCCAAACTTTCGGAACACCTCGAATAATAGCAAACGCTATGGTTTATACTATGTTAATTACTCTATTTCTCTAACATTTACGATCTTTCGTTAATAATTCTTTTGAAAGGGCAAAAATAGCAAAAAAAATCGAAACACATCACCCTTATTTCTTGGCCGGATGTGCGTCGGCCCAGCGCACGCCTTCGAGGAAGGCTCTCCCGTATGCGCCGTGTATCTCGCGCGGCGCAATCGCCTCGCACACCGCTATTGCCCGTCGGTCGATATGCAGCATCTCGGCAAGACGCTCGTTGCTGAGCGGTTCGCCGTTCAACTTGTAACCACCACGGAAACAAGTGACAGTGTCGTTGCCTTTCACCCACTTGTTACCCCTCATAAAGTAGTGGTACATGGTCCATCCATCGTTCTGGAAAGCCTCGTGGACAAGCATATAATTGATGTTATTGATCTTTTCCATATTCGGTTCTGGTTGCCTTTACACCAGCAGGTTCTGATGGAGATTTCGTTTTGTTGGTCAAGCAGATTTCGTCTGCCCTCAGCTTCCCACGCACCAGCCGTCGCGCACCATCTCGTCTAACGAGTCGTATTGCGCCACCACAACAGGGGTGCGTTCCAGTTGCATGAGCATGAACTCCACCTTGTCGTCGGGGATGGCGCACACCACATACTTGTAGTCCACCAGATCATTGATGGCGATGATGGGGGTGAAAACCTCTAGTTCAGGCGTGAGGAATTTCTCGTTCCAGCGCAGTTGCGGCGAGAACATCGGCTCGTCGTAACATCGGGAGAAATCCTTCTTTCTACGTTCAAACACGCTTTTCTCGTAATCTTCTATCATCTCGTCGATGAGCCGGTCAAACTCTTCCCATTGCTGCTTTCGCTCCCATTCGGTGAGGTCGCCCTCATAGTGCAGATAGCCGTACTCGATGGCACCGCGGTACATTTCCTTCCGTTCTTCTTGCGAGGCAGAGGTGATGGGGAAGAAATAGTTTTTCAGATAGTTTTTGACATTTTCTTTATCCATAGCTTTGTTTGTTTTATTTACGGTGCATAAGTACAACATTGGGAAACAAGGGGGTGATTTTTGCGAGTAGCAGATTTTTCTCCGCCGTCGCGGTGGCAGGTTCGGAACCCTCCTCTTCCCCGCAATTGGTCGTGTGCCGCCACTCCCTCCCCTTGCGAGCCGGGGATTCCGTTTGGCCGGTCAGTCCCTCCTACTCCCGCCAGCGTCGAGCGGAACCTCCTCAAATCCCCTTCGCAATGCCTTCAGCCAGCAGTTTGTCGTTGCCGCCGGTGAACTCGTTGTGGTACTTGAACTGAGCGGCGAAGATCTCCTTGCCGTATTGACGGGCGAACTCCACCGTGTATAGGGTTCCGCTCTTCGCAGGGCATTGTGCCACCACCACCATTTGGCTGAGGGCAGCCTGCAGACGGTTGCGCCGCACTAATGTCCTCGGTGTGGCTTTCACGCCCAACGGCTGCTCGCTGAGCACCAGTCCTTGCCGTTGCAAAATACGTTCCTGTAACGGAACGTTCTCCTGCGGATGCACAATGTCCAGTCCCGACCCGACAATGGCGATGGTTTTCCCCATAGCATCGAGACAGCCACGATGAGCGGAACTGTCGCATCCCAACGCCAACCCCGACACCACCACGTAACCTTTCTTGGTGAAATCCACGGCTAAGCTGTACGCTTTCGAGCAACCATTGCGGTCGGCCGCCCGCGCCCCGATGATGGCCACACTCTTTTCCGCCTTCAACAGTTCAACATTGCCCATCAAGTAGAGTTTTTCTGGACAGTCGTCACCAATTTCTATCAGCGACCGCGGGAATAGTTCGGATGTTTTGTCTATTTCAATGATTTCGTATTTCATCTGTATAGGGTACTATCTTGTTTGGTATTTGTAAAATTCGCTTTGGAACAAGCTGATGAATGGCTCAATTTTTTCTTCTTTGTCGATTTTGTCCATTCGTTTGGCCCATTCCCACAGCGTACTTCTTCCGATTTTGCTGTCAAGTTGGATATCTGTTATATCGATGCTCGCGCCTTGTAACCCCAATATACCCAATTTTTCATTAATCCGATGCTGAACCTCTTCTTTTATTTTGTCAAAAATGTGTTTTGTATGGTTTACACATACTTCATAATCAGAAAGGGAGGTGAGCAGTTCATCGGCGGCATTGTTGATTATATCGATGAAGGGTTTGCTCGGCTTGAAAGTTTCTTGAAAGTTCGTTCCGATGAGGTCGCTGATCTCCTGCTCGCTGACATTGGGGTTGCCGATGCGGTCCTCGTTCCACCGATTGGTGCAGTTCGCCAACCGTCCGTCTGGAGTCACGGAAACAGCGATCATAGACAGACCGTATTCATCGAAAGGATGGTTGTCACCTGCCCGCTTGGCCGTCTTTTCAAACCCTTCCTTCAGACAGAAATAGAAGGTTTCGCCGTTCAGCGTGTAGGTGTCGTAGTCAAATTTTGCTTGGCAAATGCACCAGTCGCAGTGGGGCACAAACGCTTTGGCTTTTTCAAAATCGGGGATGGGGATGATGGTGTACATGGTGATGTTTTTTATTTTTCAAAAAATTGCCCTCATCTGGGGAGCGGGCCATCCGATTCGGACTCCCCATCGGACAATGTCAGTTCTTCTATCACGAGTAGCCCTACCGATACCCTTCGTGCCTCGAAGAACCCTGTACTTACTGGTTCGTTTTATTTGGTTCGCTATTCATCGCCTTGTACCACTCTTCGCTGAACCAGATGTTGTCGGGGATGTCGCCGGCGGAAAGGAAGCATTTCATCATCTGCGCGCCCGTGTAGCCGCAGAGGGTCCGTTGGTCGGGTTGGTTGCGGTAGGCCACCATGAACCGCTTGTCCGGCATCTTCCTCGCCACCTCGTAAAGGCGGCGCACGTTGTCGGTGATTTGCACCAAGGTGATGCGCGGCCACCCTTTGCGCATCTCGGTGGTTATCAAGGCGTACGATTGTCCGTGCAGGCCGTCGCCCTTGCCGTACTTGGCACCGAACTTCTGGAGGGCGACCTTGGCCGAGCCCGAGCCATGTTTCCCTTCCAGGTTGCTCCCGAACACAAAGATGATGTCCTTGCCCGGGGTGATGTTTCCTTTGTAATGATTCATATTGGTTTTTCCTTTTAGTTTATCCTCTTCTTCTGATGACATTGTTCGCAGTTTCCTTTTCACAAGATCTCTTATGTACGAAAGAACGTATAGCAAGTCTCCACGGGTGGCTTCAGGGGACATTTTCAGCTGGAATGTGGTTCCCTCTATTTGGAAGCATTCGCCTGTCGGCTTGAAATCCTCGGATTTCATTTGTGCGATTTTTTCTCTGTATTTGTTGAGATTCTGAAGTGTTTCAACCAATTCAGATTCGGTAATACGATTTTGTTCGTTTTCTTTCTCGTTCATCATCAATAGTGTTTTATCTTTGTAGCGTGCCGATGGAATGCTGGCGAACGATTTTAGTTTGCGCCATAAAGCCGCAGCATTTCCTCGTATTTCGCTTTCAGTTTCTCCCGCAATGCTTTCGGCACCGGCTTGGTGGGGCGGAACACCTCCGGCGATTCGGGGTGGAAGTGGGTGTCGCCCTCGCCTAAGGAGTAAACCAAGTAGCAGTCGTCGCTGTAGTCCCAATGGAAAATGCAATTTTCCTCCTTGACTTCAACGCTTTTGTCGCGACATGATTTTTGGCAATCCTTCATGCAATCTTCCCAGCAACGTTTACGATAACTGGCGTAGTCCTCTGTGGTGGGTTGTGCGTGACCTACCACACAGAGCTCCGCTCCCCATTCGTCAATCACCTCCACGATGTCGCCAGGCCGGAAGCGAATCTGCTCGGGAGTGCGGCCCTTGAAATGGCGTTCGCATTGGTAATCCAGCAGAGATTCGTCATTGGGCTTCCCGTCGGCGGTGTAGATGCGCACCGACTGGGTGCTGCTACATTTCCACACCTCTGAGTCAAGTTCGTATTCCGTGATCCTGTACGCCAGCACGACGTCGTGCCCGAACCGTTTCTCGTCGTTACGGTATTCTTCCTTCTCCGCAATGTCTTTCAGGCGTTCGCATTCACTCTCTTGGTATCCTTCTGCGTCATGAATCATTTGCGCTTCCGCTTTGGCTAAAGTTGAAAACAACCCCATAGTGTTTATCTGACTTTTCCGAAGTGGATAGCGCGTTTTGCTGTTGGTGTAAATCCTTATTAATTCAAAAACGGTGTTCATAAAATTCTGATATGGTTATTCCTCTTCTTTGAACTTGCCCTTATACTTGTTGTTCAGATATTCGGTTAATTCATTCTTCAATTATTCAATGTACTCATTTCGTTCTTCCAATGGCATTTTGCTGATCTTAATCAGTTCCGCTATTTTCTCTTCGTTAGTCATAATTCTATGTTTTTATTATTTATACCTGCAAAAATTCATAAAATACAGAAAACTACATTTTTACGGCGCGAAAGTACAACATTGGGAAATAAGGGTGTGTTTTTTGCTAATAGCAGGTATTCCCTGCCGCCACCCGTCTTTTCCCCTCTCTTTCCCGATGCGTTGCACCATTCCGCGAGACGCGCCAGCGTCGAGCGGAACCTCAATGATTTCGTGGTTCATAATGTTTGGTATGTATTTCTATTTTTCGCGTTGATTGCCATCCGACAATTCCATCCATTTCGGTGATGTATCGGTATTCTTGGCAACACGGGAATTCGTATTTGTAAAAAGACACTTCATACGAAATCTGTTGTGGATGGGATGGGGTGAAGAAACGCCAATCTTCTGCTTCTTCAAATTTCATCACGATTTCACCTTTCGGGTTCATCCATACAGCGTCACCATCATCGGGAAATTTCACAGAAAAAACCTCTTGGTCAAACTCCTCTGTGGCACACAATCGCTTCCCGTATGCAAGTAATTCCTCAAACGTACACTTGTATTGATGCTCCTTTGCATTGATCTTTCCTCGATGAATTCTATCAATTTTATCAATATAAACAACGAAAAAATGTTCGAGGATGCGCATCCCGTTTTCAACGTATTTTATTGCGAATAAAGAGAATGTGTACCCGTCGGTTTTCAGTCGGTCTCTCAATCTTGAGGGCTCAGCACCTCCGTTGAGGATGATGTATCCATCTGGATGATGTCGGCGAAAACGGGAACCGATATCCTTTATTTCAACCATCGGAGCAAGGTAAAGCCGTTGGTTTCCATAAACACCTGACATACAAGTATCTTTATTGTTGGATTTGTTGGATATTAGAAGCTGTTTCATGATTGTTTGCGGATTTATGCATCTGAATAATTTTCGCACCCCATTCCAAACATTCCCCCATGGCATTCAGTCTGTTTGGGGGACAATTCCCTGCTTCCAATTCGTTGTGGATATGGAGCAGTTGTTTCGCGAGTTCATCCAAGAGTTGCTCCATGGAGATTTGAGTGTCCACCTCCTCCTCGATGATATGAATGATAATATCCACAATGATTTTCGATTGTTCAATTTCAGATTTTTTTGAAAAATAGTGTTTAAAAATGGAATCTGTAAATGGGTAGGTATTCTCAAGGAGCATAATCTTATTTTTCAATGTTTTGTCATTATTGCGTGCCTTTGGCACGCGGGTTGTCCGTTTGGTACGTCTTGAGGTCACTTTGTGTAAAATGCCAGTGACATGCTGCCATGTAAAAACCAGTAATCGCGCATTGTATTGATTTTCAGTTCCATACGGCGTATTTTTTCCGCATCTGCCGGGTCGTTTTTTCGCTTCAGTGTCTCTATTTGTTCACGGACTTCGGTTTTGTATCTGTTTTCCTTCTTATATGTGTAATGACTAAAGACATTGCTGAATTTTGTGTCAAAATTAAAACCATCCACGGCCAATCTGTCGGACAAGTCGCAACCATTTTCTGTCTTTGGCGAGGTGTAGATTGGCACTTTGCGCACATCTCCCTCAACAATCGCATAATATTCCCCTACAAACAAGTCTGTTGTATTGTACTTTAGCTTTAACGCAAGAAAATTGTGGACATTAATATCAAAAGTGGGCACCGGAACTTGTCGGTTATAGGCTTTCTGTTTCCGGTTCAGCTTTTTCTTTGGCGTGGTGTCTGTATATTTCTCCTTCAATCGGAGAATGCCGTTGGCATCCACATAATACTTTTTCTCACCCCTGGTAACATAGCGATAGTGGGTGTAGCCATCCAAATCAAATGCAAAATAGGATTGTGTATCCCAAGTGCGATGTCTTCTGCTTTGGCGCAGCGACTTGGTCTTGGCATAAAACTCGCTCAGCATCTCGTCGAATGGCTTGTTGAGGTACTTGTTAAGAAGTCCTTCTATATGTTTTTCGTGCAACGATGCCCATCCGTTGCCTTTGTTGTAGCTCATTGTCCTGTGTTTTGAAAGCCGGTGTTTGCTCATGGAGAGCCGCTCGCCCTCGTATTCATTCATACCATGGCGCGGGAATTCCGATCCTTTTCCTCTGCGGCCGCCGCGATATTTGTGCGGCACACGGCTGTCTATCTTCCATTTCTTTTCTGACATAGTCTGTGTTGGTTTTGGGTTATCTTATGCACTGTGGTTATTTGTTTTCTTTTCCATCATTGTCTTCTTTTGTTCCAGATTCCTCTCCCTCCAACTGTTTTACTTTCCATGCCGCCACCTCGTCGCCGGCCTCTGCCGCCTTCTCGTACCAGAGTTTGGCTTTAGCCATGTCTTTTTTGATGTAGCAGATGCCATGCTCGTAGATGTATCCTTTCAGGTAATAGGCGGCGGGGTGTTTCTGTTCCGAGAAAAATTTTGCCACCGCTTTGATGGATTCTTCCTCCTCCTCAAAAAACATTTCATCATCGAAATATTCTTCCCCCTCCTTTTCCACGACACCCTCCACTACGTGCAGCATCTGCCATGCTTCCATCACCATCGCGCGCGGGTCGGGAGTCCAGCGCCACAAGGATACCGCTTTGGCCAGATTCCCGTTCAGCATCTCTTTCTCACCCTCCCATAAACGCTCTGATTCCCAGCCGGTAAGGTCGGCATACTTTTCCATCGCGTACTTCTTGAGAACGGCTATCTGGTAGCAGGCATCCACATTGCCGATGCTGAACTCGTGCAGGGCGGCTCGCTTGTAGCATTTAATGGCTTTGTCAAGGTCGTAGGAAACGCCCTGGCCGGTTTCGTAACAGAAAGCCAGTTCTTTCTGCGTCCATTCGTCACCGCCTTCAGCCCCCTTACGCCACCATCGGCACGCCTCTGCCATATCTCTCTTGTCTTTCGCCAGCTTCCCGAGAAAATAGCAGGCGTGTGCTTCCCCATGTTCGGCAGCAAGAAGCAGCCATTGTTCGCACTCGGGGTCGGTTTTGTAGGTGTGGCGACCGTAATAGAGTAATTCCCCTAATGATAGTTCGGCTGGCGCATAGTGCTGTTCCGCCGCTTGCCGAAACCAGTACTCTGCTTGTTCTTTGTGACCAGCTTCTTGGTTATAATACTCATGGTATTCCCCTATAAAGCATTGTGCCTCAGGAAGTCCTTCCTCGGCCAAAAGCAACATCTTGTCAAAGGCTTCGGGGCTATGACACCCCTCTGATTCATCTATGATCCGCCGATATTCTGCAAGCTGCGATTCTTTTTCTTTTTTGGCAATATCACGCATGATATTCATCAGTTCCTCGTGCTCTGCTTTTGTTGTTTTTCTGACGTTTGTATTCTTGTTGGTTGATTCTTTCATTATGGTTGTTATTTACATTGTGATTGTACGGGAAACACTGATGTGGACTGGGCATCGCTAATTTTACAAATCGTAATTCTATATAAAATCGCCGTCCAAATTTCCTATCGCATTGTCATCCAATTCTTTCTGATATTCAAGGTATTCCTGTGCCGCTTTCTTGGCACTGTCTTTGTCCAAAAACACCGCCGGCGCTATGCCGGAGTGTACCGACAGCTTCTCAACTTGCATCTCCACCGGCCGTTCCGCCTTCTCTCCTTCGGTGAACCGGATAGATTTGATACCCAAACTCACCCGTGGCGTGTCGAAAAGACCGTCCATCACGATACGGGGCTCCACAGGCAGGCCATAGAACGGCCGCATCGAGATATTGGCCTCGTAGTGGTTTTTGTCGGTATAACTCACAATTTCCGTGATTTTGCCTTTGTAGGGTTTTCGGTAATCAGAACTGAAACCAAACACCTCATCGCTGACATGAATCGCGGGTTCCTCTTCCTTGGGGCGGACGACAAGCCCTTCTTGCAGAAGCCGTTGTCCTTCTTTTTCCACGAAATAGCGTTTCATGAATTGGAGCGGTTTGTCGCCGCACAGCGTATGTCCGCCGTAGTTTTGGCAGAACTGGCAAGTGTCGTAATCTTCGGGACAGAAGCGGGTGCAGTTTTCCAATTGCCCGAGCAGTCCCGCTTCCCGACGGTACCCTTCCAACCGCTTGATGATGGGCAACATCACGTTTTTCACCACCTTCTGGTTCATCCGGTGCTCGCCGTCGAAGATCTGCACGTTGGGATAGTAGCGGGCGAACTCGTCGCGGCAATCCACCGTGGTGTCCCTTGTACCGAACAATCCTATGCATAAGATGTTCTCGGGGGCATCCGCCTTCCACTGGTCGAACTGGTGCGCCTCCATCTCGCGATAATGCCGGATGATTTCCTCCGTGATAGTGTACTGCGTCTGCCCATCCTTGCGGGGCTGGAAGAAGTCGAAGGTGCCCACTTTCATCACATCGGTGATTTCGGAGAGGTGGAGCGCCGGGTTGACGCAGATGCGCGCGAAGTCGGCGGGCAGCTGGTGGGCGTACATACCGCCCATGCTCGTGCCGATGATGATGCTGAAATGCTCCTCCTCGCAAAGATGCTTGAGGAACGGCAGCGCCTCCGCCGGATCCACAGGAATGTCGGGGGCTTCGATGTGATAGTAATCTGGCAGGGACTTTTTCAAGTATTCCACGGTGCTGCTCTGCCCTGACGAGCCGTATCCGTGCAGGTATAGGATATTCATTGTCGTATGTTTTTTTGTTGACTCGATTCTCTCAATTCTCAATTCTCAACTTACTTGTTAAACCCGATCGCGTTCCCGCCCTTGCGCGTCAGTTTCTCGCCGCGGCACCAGGCCTCCAACATCGCCACGTCGGGACGGTTGCCGCTCAGCACCTCCTCCATCATACTCTTGCGCACGATGTTGTCGATTTCGCCGCCCGAGAGGTCGTATTTCGCCGCCAACTTACTGCAATCCTCTTCCGTGAGCCACGGGAGTTTGCTTTTCCAGATGGACTTCTTCGCCTCCGTGTTGGGCTGCCCGAACTTCACCTTGAAGAGGAAGCGGCGCTCGAAAGCGCTGTCGAAGTTGTCGCACAGGTTAGTGGTGGCGATGAGGATGCCGTCCAGCGTCTCCATCTCCTCCAACAGGATGTTCTGCAGGGCGTTCTCGGTCTGGGCGCAGTTGCCGGAATCGACGTCGCGGCGCTTGCTGAAGAGCGCGTCGGCCTCGTTGAACAGCAGGATGGGTTTGCGCTCCTCGGTCTCGCACATACGGCGGTAGTCGGTGAAGATCCGCTTGAAGAGCTTCTCGCTCTCGCCGAACCAGCAGGTCTTGGAGGCGGCGATATCGACGTGATAGACGCTGCGGCCGGTGGCCTTGGCGATCATATCGACCGCGGCGGTCTTGCCGGTGCCGGGCAGTCCGTGGAAGAGTATGGCCACGCCCTTGGGCAGCGAGTTCTCCTCCAAACGCTTCTGCAACGCCGCAAACGCCTCCTCCTGCAGACTCTGCTTCACGAAGTCGATGTCGCGAGACAGCTCCTCGCTGAAGAAGAGCTCGCGAGCAGGAATCTTGTCGGGTGTGGTCAGCCGCTTGTCGGATCCGCCCTTGCCGCAGAACAGGTCGTAGTCCTCATCCAACAGCAGGCGTTTGCCCTTTTCGGTCAGGGAAATCTCCGCCTCGGCGAGAAACTTGGCGGGAAGCAGTTCCGCCAGTTCTGACTGCATGAGCGGATGACTTTGGTCCATGATGGTCTTGGCAATATTGAAACGACAGCGCAGGTTGTCGTAGATGTCGTTCAAGGTGCATTCCACCCCTGTGTTGCGCCGGCGGTCGCGGACGAAATCGTCGCAGATTTCATAAAAGAGAGTCCTGTCCTCAATGTCGAGCGAAAGTTTTTTCAACTCTTTCACTAATTTGATGTTGGGGTTGGCTTCCTCCTCCCTTTCCACCTGGATGAAAAGCTCACGCGTGTCAATGTCCTCGTTGCTGCGGCACTCGATGAGTCCGGAGACGAGGTTGCAGAACTGAAACTGGTCCATCTCTTGCGCCTTTATCCGTTTCACCGGTTTGTTCTGGAGCAGCGAGTGCTCCACGGTATCGGCCACGATATAGTCGTTGGTGCTGCGACGGCGGTTCACCACGCGGATCAGGCGTTTTTTCAGCAGCGAATGCAGCGCGGGCTTCAGCGGCAGGAAATCCAGCCCGTTGATGTCGAGGTAGCGGCTGATGTCGCGGGTATCGACGCTGTTGTTGCTGATCAGCTGGATGGCAAAGATTGCCACGAAAAGCAGCGTTTCTAACGGGGTGGTCTTCAGAAAGCGGCCGAGCTGCGCGACCTGTTCGCGCAGTTGCGGTTCCATCGCGCTGATGAGCTGGTCGTCGTGCTTCCTTTTGGGGTGCTCGTCGGATTTCCCCGAAGCGCAGAAGCCAGGCTCGAAGAGACGAATCATATTGTCTGTGGAGTTCTCTAAAAGTTTGGCGACCTCGGTCAAGGTCTTGACGGCGTTGAAATTCTTGTTATTTCTCATGATACTATTTGTTTGAATTTGACGCCGCAAAAATCGGAAATCAACGGACAGGGGGTTGATTTCTGCTAGTAGCAGGGAAAGGCCGCTTTACACCATCCTGTCATACGGCCATCCCAACTCAATGTCGTCAGGGTCGAGCTGGATGCCGTACAGACTCCTGCCCACCTTGTCTTCGTCCACAATCTCTATGGTGTAACACTTGGGCAGCAGACTGTTTACATCAAAGATGTCTTCGAAACAGTTGCGGATGGACCACAAGGCACTCGAGAAAGTGCCAGTGGTTTTGTCCCATACCGACTCGATGCTGTGAATGTCAGCATCCCAGTTGGAACCGATATTCCTGTAAATGTACAACAAATCGTCTTTATAATCCACGAGATTCACTTGCGCGATATTCCTTGGCTGGCAGGCATCCTTTGCCGCACGCTTGATCTGAATCAGGTAGAAAACGTACAGCATCCTGGGAATGGCGCCCCGTCCGATTGACAACTTTTTCAACTCGTTTTCGGGAAGCATCAGGTGGATGTACCTGTCCTGGACTTTTATTTTGAACGGTTCCTTCAATTTGCCCCTGTCGCGCATCTGCTTCAGAACCATGTCCAAAACGGAGATGGCCTCGCCGTTATCTTGGATGTTCCTGTCAATCCAGTCCGAGAGTGCCTCGGAGTGACGTAACATATCCTCGGTGATCTCTTGTTTGGACTTTTTCCGGGTGATAAACCCAATTTCAAATCCCCCGTACCCCGATCGGGATTCCCGAAGAGGAGCCGGAGGGGTGATATAGTCTTGGTAGGATTCACCGGTCAGACGATAGAAGTTCCGTTCGGCGGCCTTACGGGCGAACCACGCAACTTTCCCTGCGGCCTTCTCAGGGACGGTGAGACGGAATCCGGGAAAGGTACAGACGGTGTGGTCGTCCTCGAAAAAGTCGCCGCTGGAAAATTTCGGCAGACAGCGGGCCACCAACGTGCCGCCCTGACCGTCCGACAAACACTGGCGTAAGTTGTCAATGATTTCCACCGCCAGCATTTCGCCATATTCGGGAATCAAGGCCGTGCGAAGGGCTTCCTCATCTATATCAGACTGAGTAACATACTGAAGCCTAAACGGATAAGGTTGGATTTTTGCGTCATCCAACAGTGCGATGTCTTGTTCCGCCAATTTGCGCATGGCGGCATTCAGCGACTCATTTTCCGCGCTTTCCACATAATAGATGATATTGCACGCCAACGGAATCTCGTTGTCGTAGCTATTCAAAAACACATCGTTCTCGGGATCAGGGACATACGGTTTCACTCTCATATTATTCGGTTGTTTGGTTTTGAAAGTGCAAAATTAGCAAAATCTGCAAAACCGCGTTCATGAGCCAACGAATATATGCTCACTAATCACTAATCACTATTCACTGCTAACTAATCAAAAAAAATCGTATCTTTGCCGCCCGAAAGTTGAACCCCTGGTTTTAAGAAGAAAGGAGCGCAACAATGAGAATAAAGAACAACAACATCCGATAAAAAACAATTCTGTTTCAAGCTGTTACAGATATTGTGGCGAACATTGAACGTGTCCGCCGTTTTCACATTTTATTTTTATTAACTGATGCGGAATGGCATTTCCGTGTCAAAATTTAGGCTTAAGCTTGGTTAGGGTCAAGGGCCGAGGGTTCAGTGGCCCAAAGTTATAGTTATAGTTGTAGTTATAGATATAGATATAGTCATAGTTATAGTTATGGTCATTAGTTCCTCGCCAGTGAACAGCCAATAGCCAAAAACAAAAACAAAAAAATGGGCAATTTAAAGAAAGAACTGACCAAAATGGGGATTACTGACAATGTGCTCCGCAGCCGGATGTTGGAGTTTGTGAAGCAGGAGGGTAAACACCTCAGCTCCGAACAAATCTTGTCGCTACTGCAGAACTTCGTCACGCACCCCGAACAATACAAACAACACCAAAACCCGCGCTGGCGGGCGTTAGCGGAACTGCTGTTGCCGGAAGAGACGACCATGCAACACCATGAGCTGAGGGAGAATCCCCTCCCCTACTCCGTGTTCAGACGCGACCTCATCGACCCGCTGGCGTTCCGGCAGATGGACACGGCTATGCGGCTGCCTGTCACCGTGGCGGGCGCGCTGATGCCTGACGCGCACGCAGGCTACGGACTTCCCGTGGGCGGCGTATTAGCCACCCACAACGCCGTGCTCCCCTACGCTGTGGGCCTTGACATCGGTTGCTGCATGTCGCTCACCCTCCTCGATGCGCCCGGCAGCCACATCCGCGACCACCACGGCCGAATCGAGAAGGCGCTGTGGGACAACACCGCCTTCGGGATGGAGGGCGTACTGCCGTTCAAACAGTACCATCCGCTCTTCGACCGCGAGGAGTGGCGCACCATCCCGGTTCTCAAGAAGCTGAGAGACAAAGCCATCCGTCAGTTGGGCACCAGCGGCGGCGGCAACCACTTCGTCGATATCTGCGAGGTTCAGCTGTACGCCGACAACCCGCTGACATTAGCGGCGGGAAGCTACACGGCCATCCTGTCGCACTCCGGCAGCCGGGGCCTCGGAGCAGCCATCGCCGAACACTTCACGGCCATCGCCAGAGCACAGTGCCGGTTACCCCGCGAGGCGGGACCGTTCGCGTGGCTCGACCTCGACAGCGAGGAGGGCGAGATGTACTGGCGTTGCATGGAGATTGCCGGCGAGTACTCGGCGGTCTGCCACGAGCTGATACACCGGAACGTGGCACAGGGAATGCGGCTGCAGCCGTTGGCCAACGTGAGCAACCACCACAACTTCGCGTGGCGGGAAACGTTGGCCGACGGTTCGGAAGTGATCGTACATCGCAAGGGCGCCACCCCGGCGCACACGGGCGAATTAGGCATCATCCCCGCCAATATGACCGACGCCGGACTGTTAGTGACCGGACTCGGCTGCGAGGAAGCCCTCTGCTCGGCCAGTCACGGGGCGGGAAGGGCGATGTCGCGGCAGGAGGCGCGGAACAGCTTCAGTCGTTACGCCCTCAACCGGCAGTTGGCGCAGCGGGGTGTCACGCTGTTGGGCGGCTCCACCGAGGAGGCTCCCTACGCCTACAAATCCATCGACGAGGTGCTGTCCGCCTCGGAAAAATTAATCAAAGTGGTGGGGAGAATCCATCCCCGCATCGTAAGAATGAACCAAGAATAAAAGATTATGCAAAAGACTTATATTCAGATAACATCGGGTCGCGGCCCCGAGGAATGCTGCCGCGTGGTGGTCCTGGTGATGGAAAAACTCATCCATCAGGCCAAAGACCAAAACATTTCGTGTAAACTGATTGACTACGAACCCGGACTGAGCGACGGCTGCATGTTCTCGGCCACGCTGTCGGCGGAGGGCGACGAGGCGGCATTGTCCGCGTTCGCCGCCGCGTGGGAGGGCTCGGTGCTGTGGGTGGCGCAGAAGAACCCCTTCCGTCCGTGGCACCGCCGCAAGAACTGGTTCGTGGGGGTCCACTTCATCGACCCGATGCAGGCACAGCAGGTCGATGAGCGGCAGATCGTCTATGAGACGCACCGCGCCTCCGGTCCGGGCGGGCAGAACGTCAACAAGGTGGAGACGGCGGTGCGGGCCACCTACCTGCCCACGGGTCTCAGCGTGACGGCCTCCGACGAGCGGTCGCAGCTGCGCAACAAGCAGTTGGCGAAAGAACGGTTGCTGATGCGCCTCGCCGCCGACCACGAAGCCGCGAAAGCCCAGCGCGAGCGCGACGTATGGATGAACCACAACACGCTCGAGCGGGGGAATCCGGTGAAGAAGTTCAAGGGGGATTTGTGAGGGGGACTGGCTGTTGGCTGTTGGCAGTTAGTAGTTAGCGGCACTGGCGAGGAACTTGAAGCACTTCTGATGCTTATAATTCCAAGGCAGATAAAAAAATCAGAGGAATAATCTATAAGATTCTCATAAAAGTCAGAGGAATATTCGGTAGATTTACGATATAAATCAGAGGAATAGACCGATATTCTATTTTTGCAATTTCATATCACAGCCCGAACAACGTCACGACCAGCCACAACAGTCCGACAAACAGCAACGCCTCGACAAGGAATCCGATAAAACCGCCGAGAAGGGCGAACGGTAGCGTCAGGAGGCCCCAAAGCCAAGAAAGCAGGTCAAGCAAAACGGGGCCGAATAATTTGATGACGACCACCACAAGCACGATTGTCAGTATTATGGAAATTATCATTTGTCCTTTGATTCTATTGGGATTATCTTATTTGATTTTCCTTCTCACTGCTCTCAACATCTCCACTATCGCCCAAGTGTCTTGCTGGCAGCTGCGTTTCAATGATCATTTAATCTCATAGCTCATAATATATTCATCTCCTGTTTTCCGAATGTCAAACTGTCCGCGGTAGACATGCTTTATCATCTTTATGAGTTCATCAATCGGCTGGGAATATCGGGATGTTTTAGACTTGCTGTTCATTATGTGAGATAAGCACAAATAGTATGTATGCCCTTCAACGACAAACGGATCAAAAGCAGTTTTTGGTGGAGGCGTGGAATCGTCACACAAGATACTTCTCAAACAGAAAAATCCATCCTGAGAGAGTGAGAGATACTTATTCCCTTTCTCTTGGGTTCGAATAAACGGTGCAAGGCTATCAATCAAGTCGTTGTCTCTAAGGAATCTGAACACCGCCAATGCGAAACGTGTCTCGGTAGGTTCTCTTACCACAACTACTTTCAACAGCTCTCCCAACCTTTTATAAGCAGCATCCTCAGCCCAAAGATAAGCAGGGTATTCTGGATACAACAGATACTTGTACTCCAAGGCATCTGTGCAACGATTGTCCACCAAACAGGACATAATGGCATATTGCGCTATCAGGCCAGAGGCATCATCCTTATGCTTTTCAAAGAGGTAGGCGCCGAATCCGTATGCGGCAGTAAGACCCGTGTATTTCTGTTTGCCTTTGACAAAACCTAAAGTATGCCTCAGCGCATCGCCTGCTTCCGTGGCAACAGACGACCCCGATGACGCCACACTGTCCAATGCCACCAGACTGCCGTATTCAGCCATCGGTTCTTCCATACATTTCATCGGATTTCGCATACCAGTTCCAACGTGAAAATAGAACGAATGGAAATATTCGTGAAGCAGCACCTGTCCCATCAAGAATTTCGGCTTGCATGGAATTTTCTTGGCAGCCTCCTCAATGGAGTCCAGAAAAAGAACCACCTTGGAATCCGGACCATTGTTGTAGTACAAGCCCAAATATGGTGTTGATCTCGTACTATTCACAGGATTGTCCAACACCTCATTCAACTTCTCATACTGTCTTTTCCATACATTAAGCATGTCGAAGTATTCTTCCGGCAACTCCTTCCGTTCCAATTTGTCCGAAACGTCCTGAATCATCTTTTCCAGTTCGGCAATCTCCTTTTCTAACTTGGTTCTGTCAGGGAATTCCAGACGCATATAACGTCCGTCATTGCGGCTTAGCACTAATTTCGTGTGCCGCTGGAGATCTTCAATCTGGAAAAACAGCGACTTGTCGAGAAACAACTTATACTTTGCCAACCCCTGCAAGAATGTCTCTTCGTCTTGGGTTAGCGTGTGTTCAGGCGGGAAATTCTCGTCAATGCTGTACCTGAAAATCACATCTTCTTTTCTCATCTTGTTCCCGAAATACTCTTCTGTTAAGTTCTTTAATACTCCCATAAAATTAGCCGTTTGAGATTTGAAATATTTTCTTGGTGGGGTTCATTGGTTACATATTGCGATGACATGCTAATCACCCCACATTTCTGCATACATGATTTGTTTTTTCTTAAGGAGCTTTGTTTGTTTTGATGTAGTGATATAGTTAATAAAATTAATGTAAGATTCACTGGAATCATCCTCAGGGTCTATACCATATTCTTTATACAAAGCGTCGTAGTCATAATAGTAGTCGGTTATTTCCACAACGACCACCTTTTTGGAATTTGGATCTTGATAAATGGTGGTTCTATATAGTAACTCTTCTTTAAGTAGATACACCAATTCTTCAACAGACATTTTCTCATAAAACTTCCCGTGTTTATAAGCACCAGAATAAATGCCAGTACGCAAAAGTTCTATATATTCATACAATGCACTTTTTGCCCCCTCGGCGTAGTTAGGATAATATCTTGAATGGCGTTTGATATCATCTTCAATTATTTTATTGACATCGTACTCTCTGAGAAATCCAAAAAGGAGATGCAACAACTTGAACCAAGCTTTGTCTGTCTTAATATCTTTGCATTCCTCAAATCCTTCCAGCTGCAGGTCAAATTCTGCTGACCCATGATCAATAACACAACGGATATTGAAATCATCAAATTTCCCAAACTCTTTGAGCTTGATCTTAAAGAGTTTACATCCTTGATAAGGAATCTTAGAAGGCTTACCGTTTTGTTTTGTAAAGTTATAACAGTAACAATGCTCCATGACGTATATTGTTTTATATAGGGGACCTCTATTTTTACCATTTCCCCGTCACACCTCCGGACCATGCGAGGTCCGTTAAACAGAAGCCGGAGATATGACGCTGCAAAATTACTATTTTTACATTACAAAGGCTCCATCTTTTCATAAACAGAACTAATCCGACGTAGATATTCCTTTTATCTTTGCAATTTCTTATCACAGCCCGAACAACGTCACGACCAGCCACAACATTCCGACAAACAGCAACGCCTCGATGAGATATGATTTTTCGAGGTCTGACATTATTTTCTTCTGATATGAGCAAACACACCTTTGTCGCCTGCAGTGCCGTATGCGCTAATGTTCACTATTTGATAACCATACTTGTCGTAAGGCTTGATGGAGCCTCCCGACCCCAAGTTCAACACCAGCTCATTCGGCATACTGTTGAAGGCTTCTTTTTCGGAAAAGTATATTTTGCGAGAAAGGAAATATTCCTTCAGACGTCTGTCAATCTCTTCCGCAGAAACCGTTTTCCAGTCCACATCAGGAAATGTCTTTTCTGAAATATCTTCGTTGATAGTATCCGACTTCACATTATAATGCCAATCCACATAGTGAGTCGGCAAGCCGATAATGCGCTCGTATTTATTGCCTACCGGCACTTTATCGCAACCATTTGCCTGCAGATAAAATTTTTCCTTGTCTTTTGTGTTGATTCTCATTTCCCACTTAAGGTCCTTGACATCAGCCAGTTCGTGTTTAAGAATCTCTCCCAAGGTCACATCTTTTGCTACCATCTCATCCTCATCCACATAACCCGGGACTTTACGCAGATATTCGTGGTAATAGCAGCACCCACCATAAAGGCATATTTCCTCGCAACCTTTAAGTTCAGATTCGGAATGTGAACGAATCTCGTTTACAATCTTATTATACTCTTTTGGATCGCTTCGATGGCGATCCTGTTTTTTGACAAGGATCTCGATTGCCTCTTCAAACGTATCGGCGTATGCGATATGTTTATAGATCGTTGAAGTCTCGCTTGCATAGAAATCTGCCGTGTACAATTCGTACTTGTGAATTTTATTATCCATAATAATTATTTTTGTTTTAATATCCTACCCTTTCGTCGCTTTGTTTTTTTATTGCCCTTCCATTTCAATCCATCTCATTGGGGTCAAACACCATCTCGCCCAGGTGGATGGCAAATAATGTCACACCAGCTGAGACTAACTTCGGGAAACTGAAGAAGCTTCCATCTTCATCCACTTCGACAGTATAGAACTTCCCATTTACTCGTACCATAAACTCGGCACAATCAGGAAATTCTTCCAAAAACTCGCCTACCGTGATGCTGTCCGATTCCTCGTCTTCATCGTAGCACAGGCAGAGTTTGCCATAGTTATAACGCAGACAATTCGCACGATACACAGTCAGCTTATTATCATGCCACAATTGGGGCAGCACCTTGAAATCGAGGAATCCTTCCTTATCAATCTTTTTCAATTCGGCCTCAATCTGTTGCGTGGTGAGAAGTCGCACATCTCTGTCCATCATAAAAAAGCAAAAATCCTCCTCCTCGTCGTACTTGAAGATGGCGCCGTTTTCGTATGGCTCGAAGTTCAGCACTTCCCAATCATATTGTATCACTACACCGAGCGATGCATCCAGCAAGCGAAACATAGCCAGGAGGTCTTCCGCCGTGGCCGCGCGCTTCTTCTTGCCGGTGGTTTCCAATATGGCAATGTCCTTACGCAGTTTGATGCCTTCTACGTACATATCATCGCCATCGTGCATGTATTCCAGAAAGATGTTCGGATTCTTCTCAACAATTTGTTCCAGGTCTTTCACGATCTGCCCGGCCGTCGCATTTGGTTTTTGCAAAATAGTCATCTTGTTTCTATCGGGAGCCTCTGTTTATACTCTTCCTCGTCATATCTTCAGACCCTGCAAGGCTCCATAAGACAGCATCTGAAGATATGACGATGCAAAAATACAATTAATACGGGGGGTGTCTGTAGTTTTGCTAGTAGCAAAAAAAAAGGCCGCCAACCCATAGAAGTTAGCAGCCTAATTAGATGATGTACTAGTGTATTAGAATTTCACCTCCACCAAGCACCCCAGCACGGCATAAAAGATGAACACATGCGTTACATTCATTCGTGCTGCAGTGAGGGCGGCGCGATAGTCGCCCAACTGCGGGAAATACTTTTTCACATAAAACTTATTGTCGGACCTGTCATCCAGAACAATTTTCGTACCCCATTTTTTATCTGCGGGGAAGTTCTTGTGGTCAACCAAAATGCACTCTTTATCGGTTTTCCAGATCAAGTCGATTTCGCCCTGCACCAACTGCTCGTTGTCACGGCAGTAAGAGAACGGAGTCTCGCGAAGAAGTTCTCCAGTGCCGTACGTTTTCTCAAAATAGGTGAACAATGCGTCCGCCGCCTGCGTCAATAATTCTGGTTGGGGCAACTCTCTTCTCATATTGTGATTATCCACAGTTTGCTTTGCCAAAGCGAGATTGTAGTCTTGGTTGGCATTAATATTGGCCTTGCCATCCCAGCGGTGCGCAGCCATATAGTTGTGGATGCAGGTGCCGAAAGCGACGGATTCTCCCTCTTTGATAGTTCCGTGTTCGATGTAATTAGACGAAAAGCCATTAACAAGAGCAGCCGTAGCGTTGTAATTCGCTTGCGAGTTGCTGGGGGAGATGGTTTTGGGAGTCGTTTCTGCACTAATAGCTACTGAATCCAGTTTCACATGTGTGGTCGCCAAACCGGAGAAAGTATTGCCCAAATCGGCAAGTTGCTCATAATAGGCGGGATGCGCCGGTACTCCCCAAAAGTCAACAGGTGTTTTGTCGGTTTGGCTATTAGGTGTGTCCAATGCCGCAGGAGCAGAACTGCCGATTATGTTCTTTATCCAATCCATTGACTGGGGTCTGCCCCAAGCATCCGGCAAAGAGATCGTAACAAGGTAGTCGCGGGCACGGGTGACACCCACATAAAGCAGCCGCTTGATTTCACCTTCCACCTTGCCGTTAATCATATTGTAATAGCCATTGTCGTCGTTGCCCGCAGTTTGTTTAGATAATGCCAGAACTGCTTCCGCCACAGCATCCGTCACATCCCCGCAATTGGGAACAAGCTGCAGTTCGGCGTTGTCATAGTTGCCTCTCAGATTCAGGCCGAACCAGTTTTTCTTGACAAAATTCGAAAGTTCCAACTCATTATCGTCCAAAGAGTTGAGAATAACGATTTTCCACTGTAATCCTTTGGATTTGTGATATGTGGCCACTTTCACACCCTCGGCACTTTGGTCCAGCTCCGACTGAATTTCCACCTCTTCCATATAATTGATAAAGCCTGCCACGGTGGCACTTTCGGCCGAATTTGCCGTGGACTTCTCGTAAGCGATGGCCTGCTCAATCAGCGTGTCGAGGTTGTCCTGACGGATTTCGGCGTTGCCCCATCTGGCCACGAGGTTGCGCACATCCATCACGGCAATAACGCCCTTGACAATGGCACTGATGTTGAGTCCGCGCAAACCTTGTAGTTTATCGTTCAGGTCGGCGAAAAAGGCATCGGGATCTTTAGGCTTTTCCTTGCTTTTCTTTGCATCAGTGTCGGAACTTCCATCCAAGTCAGTTGACATATCATCCTTATCCTCTTCATCAAAGAAAGGATTAAAGTCGTACCGCTTATTGGCAATCTCCTTCAAAATATCATCAATCTCTTTGTCCTCCAATAATTTTGCCAGTTCCGTCTTTGCATACCGACGTTTGATGCCGGCCACATATTTCAGTAGGGCAAAAACGAGTCTCACCTCCGCCTTGTCCAAAATGGAGGTTTCGGGCGAGGAAACAGGGATGCCTTTTTTGCGCAAGGCCTCCTCAACTTTTGCGCAGTCGGCTTTCGTGCGCGAAAGGACTGCAATGTCGGCAGGGACAATCTGGATGCGCCAGTTGTCATCCTCATCATACACCCCGGGAATGGTGGTCACATTGCCGTTCAGAATCTCCGCCACGCGATCGGCCAAAGCGTCCACAGAGTTGCAATGCCAGTGCTGGATGGGTGTTTGGATATTTCCGTCTGGCCGTTTGACCTGTAACGGCACATTGTCAATGATTTCAGACGGGTCGCCAAAGGCAAACGATTTTTTAAACACCTCATTAGCCAATTTCACCAGACTTTCGATGGAACGATAGGAGGTGTCAATGAGTTGCGATGTGCAACCTGCTGTATTGGGAACAAATCCGGAGATTTGGCCGGGCACAGGGGTTGGAAACGATTTCAACAGATTGGTCGTAAGTGAAGAGTCGCTGCCACGGAAGCCATAGATGGCCTGCTTGCGGTCGCCTACCCAGTAGCTTTTTACCTGTACCAAATCGGAAAGTTTTTTGAAAATTTCCAATTGGATGGGGTTCGAATCCTGGAACTCATCCACAAACAGGTACTTGATACTGCTTCGGATGTCGTCTTGAACTTCTTTTTTATCAAGGAGTTCGAGGAACTTGGCTTCTAAATCATCTAAATCAAGCAAGTTGTTGTCACGTTTGTACTGTTCAAATTGTTGCGACCAGGTCTCTGCAATACTGAAAATCCGCTCTATGCAGTCTTTTACTTTTGCTTTATCAGCTTGTGCCAAAACAAGAAAACATTTCAAATAAGCCAATGCATCATTTTTGCTTTGTTTTTCAGCTGGAAGCTTGTCCACAGATGCTTTAAAACAATCACTATCAATAAAATCCGTTATTTCGTCGGCAGTTGGGGATGATATTTTTTTGAATTTGGTATAGAAGTTAAGTCTAGCTTCGTTCGTTAATGCATTTGCAGAAGGCTTGCCGTCTTTTTTTGTTTCTCTCGATTTGGAATCCAAAAAATCGGCATATATTTTGATTTTTGTTTCAAGCACTTTTTGATCAAAGGGCACAGCAAACAGTCTGTCCACCACGCCGCACGACTGCTGTGCGAAAATCTTTAACTGGGTGGTCGGCTTGATGTTATAGGCTCGAATTTTGGAAACGATTTCCAGCACATATTTTTTCCAAAAGTCGTAATCGACAATGTTACGGTCTTTCGCTGCATCATAATATGTTACGTTAAAATCCTTGGTAAACTCGTAAAAGAAGGTCAAATCAGCATGGCTGACTACGTTTTTGAGCGATTGGTTGATGTAACGTTTTTTGTCCACATCCGACATCACATTGAACTGGCCGGAGTAGTAGAGCAGCGACCAATAGCGCTGTATATACTGCTGTGCCACGGAATGTACGGTGCCGATGGTGGCGGTGTCGAGGATTTTGGCCACATCGAGAGCAGCAGGAGCTTCAAGTAACCTTTTGAAAGTCTTTTCCCTGAACTCCTTGGCGGCCGCCTTGGTGAAAGTGGTAAGTATAATTTCCGACGGAACGCAGGGATTTTTCTTGTCCGTCAGGATATCTTTTAAAATTGTCACCAACGTATAGGTCTTTCCGGCACCCGCGCCGGCATTGATATAGTGAACGTTTTTCATAATTTACTTGATTTTGCCTTTTAAAACAGTATTCTTGCCGTAGGATGTCATTTTCGCCTTTGCCGTCATCCCGTCTTTCTTTGATTTAGCGTACAAATCGTTGTTAAGGTAATATTGGTCAGGGTTCGGAAAATATAGTTTGACGAATTGCGTGGGTTCAAATTCAGGTCCCTTCATTTCTTCGCCCTCTTCGATATAGCCTTCCTTGAGGTTTTGGATGCGTTCACGATAGGAGGCAACAGCTTGCTCAAAAATGTCGTATGTATTTTTGGATTCCACAATCACAATGTTGTCATTGGTTTTAAGCACATCATTAACGGTCAACAATTGTGCCTGTTTCAGTAGATAGTAGCCGCGCATCACAACGGGAGTTTCACCATTCACCTCTGCAATCTTTTGATACAAAGCCAATTGCAATTCCTTACATGCTTCCAATTCTTTTTCTCTTTTACTGGGGCTTCCAGTCCATTTGAAATCGAAAATCAAATACTCATATTCTTTGCTCTCTTCGTTTTTCCTTTTCAGTAGAAAGTCGATTTTTGCGTTGAAATTGAATGCATCTGTTCCGCTGGAATCTTTCAGCATAGTGGTATATTCCACTTCACTACCTACCACCTCCAAAGTGTTGTCTTCAATAATTTTCAACAATACGGGGATGCTCTTTTCGATGAAAATCCGCTTGAAGACGGTGCATTCCATCTCATTTTCTGGCTGTAGCAGTTGGGCACCTACTTCTATGATAGCTTTATTGGTCCGATCTTCAAGGTCTGTGCTGTTTTTGCAAATATTCAGGAATTTTGTAGTATCCACATTGCCGCTCGCGTCTTTGCACTCAGCCACTATCTGTTCTATAACTGCATGAGCCACATTGCCTTCCACTGTCGAAAGGTTGCCCTCGTCCTCGTCTTTCATGTTATATATGTAATCCAGCACATAGTCGAAAGGCTGGTTGATGAGTTCGCTTAAACTCGAAAAACTCTCATAGTTGCGTTGGTAGCCCACCGGCTTGGGAGTAAACTTGGAAGGAGTCTCTACTTCGGTCGGCTTTGGATTTGGTTTGTCAATATTGGCGAACAAAGCTGTGTCAACCTGATGTTCCACTTTCTGAGTATCAGCGAGTGTAGTCGTTATGGTGACACCTGCGGGCAATACCGGTTTGCCGATGGCAATTGTGCCGGGAGAAGTCTCACGCAGTTCGGTAATGAGCAGGTTCTCCTCGGTACGTTCACCATCTTTACGCTGAGGCATAAGGGCTATAATCTTTTCTGCGCGACTAACGGCCAACGTTTCGGCGAAGTCGGAGGCCTGCATCTCCAATGTGGCATCGGGAATAAACAGACCTGCCTTTTGAAGTTCTTTGATGTCGGCGGGATTCAGGAAGGCGTATTCGTAGCGAGGACGCGGCTTGCGCACGCAGTCCATCCACATCACGGTCTTTCCACTCACAGCCAGACCTTTGAAGTCTTTCAGCATGTCGTAGGAGCCGAGGCGTGCAAAATCGGTGCTCACCGTTCCACCTTGACAGATGGAGGTGACTAATTTGTCCAATTCGTCGTTGCTGATATTGCCATTCCTCCCATCCAAAACAATGAGCAGAAGTTCGGTTCTTTCCTGCAGCTGAGACAGCTGGTCACATGCCTGCGTGCCAGACAAAGGCGACAACACCTTCTCTGCCTTGGCCTTGACAGTTGCCGTTTCTATCCATTCAAGTAGTTTTTTGCAAAACTTTTTCACTTCATTCACAGCAACTTGCCCATTAACGCCATGGTTCCACATGCTCCAAAATTCGGGGTGATTTTTAGCTGTATCATCAATTTTTGTAACAGAACCGTCCTTATTTACCATATCGCCCAAACCGCCCATTTTCTTTAGATGGTAACGCAAATTACAACGGGTTTCCCAATCTATCGGATGTCGGAAAATGCTGAGGTAGCTCATCAGTTTGTCGTAATTGACAGGAGCGCGGAAAAGCGCGATACCAAGTTTTAGCAACTGAGAAAGTTCTGCTGCTCCGTCCTCTATAGAGGCCGCTACCAACGGCTTGCCCACCGATTTCAGCACCTGGTTGAAGGTGAAGTTGTCTTCGTTAACGTAAACATCAGGAGTAATTTCCGTCTGTGTGGCCGCCCACTGGTAGGCGTCGTTCTGCTCGGGGAACTGGTAGAGGGTGAACTTGCCGGCAAAATCGCTGAGAGTCTTGCTACCAACATTTGCGACGACCTCGGACTCCTTAGTTCTTTGGGTTTTCTCCAACACCTTACGGATGACGGGCGGAAGCAGGTCCATCTTCATATCTACCTCGATTTCCAAATCTTTAGGAAGCAAGGCATCCAAGTTGGCGTTCAGCAGCTGGTGCCACCGTTCGCCAATGCCGATGCTGTCGAAGTGGGCTTCAATGGCCTGCAAATTTTCTAACCGCTTTTTTCCATCGGCGGAAAGCGTGTTGGGCAATTTGGAGTCCTTGTCCCACCCCGCCATGCACAGGGCGTCACGCCAGCGGAGCAACTGCTGGGCCACGCCAAGCGGGTCGTTCTCGAAAGACTGTTTGAAGAATGGTTCTGGCTTGATGTCCAATACTTTATGGATGGCATTGCAATAGGCGATGGCGCGCTGCATGGGAGAAGTCTCCCTGCGGCTCATCCCCGCCCGCAGCTCCAGTTCGTCGAGCAGGCCGAGTGGCCCGACATACTTCGTGCCAAGCACACATTGGTCTTTGTCGGGATTTCCTGCGTAACAGTTCCCGTCATAATAGGGGCTGAAAATAAGGGTAAGCATAACAAAAGTTTTTATGCGACAAAGATAGGTTTTTTTTCAATACAGAAACGATATCTGCGAGTAGCAAAAATCTTAAATGAAAAAGCCCAACCTTGCGATTGGGCTTTTTGCTGAAGAAGAGCGGAAAACGAGACTCGAACTCGCGACCCTAACCTTGGCAAGGTTATGCTCTACCAACTGAGCTACTTCCGCGGATATTTTTTGTAGGGCCGCCACACTGTGACAGCCCTGCGGTTGAGCGGAAAACGAGACTCGAACTCGCGACCCTAACCTTGGCAAGGTTATGCTCTACCAACTGAGCTACTTCCGCTTATTTTTTTCGTACCTCGGGCGGGACTTGAACCCGCACGCTCGCAATGAGCAAGGGATTTTAAGTCCCTCGTGTCTACCAATTCCACCACCAAGGCATCCTTCAAAGAACGAGTTGAACTTCAAAATTGAGGGTGCAAAAATACGACTTTTTTCAATACGATTTGCACCCTCAGTGATTTTTTTTTATAAATTCATCATTTCCCCATAAAATTTGTAGAAATAAGGGATAGTTTCGATGCCTTTAAAGAAGTGTTCAAGTTTGTAATTCTCATTGGGTGAGTGAATTGCATCAGAGCCTAAGCCAAAACCCATCAGGATGGACTTCACCCCCAAAATTTTCTCAAAACCGGCGATAATGGGAATACTTCCACCGCTACGGGTCGGAATCGGACGTTTTCCGAAGGTAGTTTCGTAAGCTTTTTCGGCAGCTTTGTACGCTGGCATGTCAATTGGCGACACGTAAGCCTCTCCTCCATGGCACGGGGTGACCTTCACTTTCACGCACTTTGGAGCCATCGCCTCGAAGTGTTTTTGGAACAATTCGGCAATTTTCTGCGAATTCTGGTTGGGTACCAGTCGCATCGACACCTTGGCATGGGCCTCAGAAGGCAAAACCGTCTTGGAACCTTCACCCGTGTAACCACCCCAAATGCCACATACATCCAAGGTAGGACGGATACCGGTGCGTTCGATGGTAGTATAACCCTCTTCGCCATGAACTTCCTCTATATCCAATGATTTCTTGTAATCTTCCAGATTGAAAGGGGCCTGGGCCATCAAAGCACGCTCCTCGTCAGAGACCACCAAAACGTCGTCGTAGAAGCCAGGAATGGTGATTCTGTTTCTTTCATCAGTCAAAGAGGCAATCATCTGGCAAAGGATGTTGATGGGGTTGGCCACAGCGCCACCGAAAATACCGGAATGCAAGTCGGCATTCGGACCCTTAACTTCCACCTCCAGATAAGTCAGGCCGCGCAGACCCACCGTGATAGAGGGAGTATCCGTGGCAATCATCGAAGTGTCGGAAACCAGAATAATATCCGATTTCAGCATTTCTTTGTGTTTCTCGCAGAAACCATACAAACTGGTGCTGCCGATTTCCTCCTCGCCTTCGAGCATGAATTTCACATTGCAGGTCAGCTGGCCGGTTTTTACCAGATATTCAAAAGCCTTGGCATGCATAAACGACTGTCCCTTGTCATCGTCGGCACCACGAGCCCAGATTTTGCCGTCCTTGATAACTGGCTCGAAGGGTTTGGTATGCCATAGCTCTTCGGGATCAACGGGCATCACATCGTAATGGCCATATACCAAAACAGTGGGAGCATTCGGGTTAATCATTTTTTCGCCATACACCACGGGATTGCCGTCGGTGGGCATCACCTCTGCCTTGTCGGCGCCAGCCGCTAAAATCAATTCTTTCCAACGCTCGGCGCAACGTACCATGTCGGCTTTATTTTCCGTTTTCGAACTGATGGAAGGGATTCTGATCAGACTGAAAAGCTCTTCCAAAAAACGATCTTTGTTTTGTTCGATGTAATTTTTGAGGTCTTTCATATTATTTGGTTTTATATGGTTAATTTTTTAGTTTATAATAGATTGAGGGTTGTGGCACGCTTCATTGTTTCGCGGCGGTTTCGTTGTGTGTTTCAGTGCAAAGGTACCCTGCGCCGCGAAGAGGATACCGAGCGGTCTTTTGCCCCCACATTGCGCTTCGCTTATGTGGGGTTAATGAGATGCGACCTCTTCGAGGTCGTAGCTGCGGACTTGGGCAATCCGACCGTTTCATGCCCTATGATATCCGCCTTTGTCCCCAGCACCCCACCTTCGCCACGTGCTGGTTACTGAGATGCGACCTCTTCGAGGTCGATGCCACGAGCTACACTCAATTAGCACACTAATAATTTCCCCTCGAGCGTAGCGAGACTCCCCTGATGCAATGCATCACTCCCCTCGAGCACGCAGTAGCGAGACTCCACCTTTCATTTAATTAGCACATTAACTAATTAACTAATTACCAAAGATCTGCTGCAAGGCTTTGGTCAGGGCTTCGCCGCGAAGGTTCTTGGCGATGATGCGGCCATTCTGGTCGAGCAAGAAAGTGCTCGGAATCGAAGAGACGCCGTAAGTGCGAGCAGCTTCTGACGACCAGTATTTCAGGTCGCTGACATGGTTCGGCCATACCAGACCGTCGGCGGCAATGGCACGCTTCCATGACTCTTTGTCACGGTCCAATGATACGCTGAACACTTCAAAACCTTTGTCGTGATATTTCTGGTACATGGCCACCACATGCGGATTCTCGCCACGGCAGGGGCGGCACCAGGATGCCCAGAAATCAAGCAACACCACCTTGCCTCTCAAATCAGAGAGTTTGCGGATATTGCCATCAGGATCCGGGAAGGCCAAATCCGGAGCGATAGCGCCCACAGAGGTGGCTGTCGCAGGTGAAGTCTCCACGGCATATCTTTCCTTTACCAGCTGATGATTGGGATACTTGGCATACAAAGCCATCACAATCTCATTATGCAAAGCGGCGTTTTTCTCTCTCGGGAAATTATCCAAAAACATCAGCACGGCAATATCATCCTTGTTCCGTTTCATCAGGTTCTGTATCGCTTGCGAATTTTTCTCACTCTCCTGGTTATACAGGGTCTGATATTGCTGCACAATGCCGCTGATTATATTCTGTGATTGGGTATAAATGTTTCTACCTTCCTGAATGGCAGTGTTCACATTCTGCTCGAAAGACGCTTTGTTTTTCTGTGTCTGATGATAATTGTTGTTGACTAAGGCAGCCACCTGATTACACCAATTCGCCTTGTTTGACTTTTTGTCGAACAGGCCACTGAAAACCATGCTATCGCGTGAGGCCAGCAGCTGTGAAGCCTTTTCAACGAAGGGCTTATAGCTGTTGTTGATGTCATTTTTCATAACATCAACCTTATTCAGATACTTGTCAACATCCTTGAAGAAATCGGCATTGGAAGCGACGCGTTGGCTCTTGAAGTCATACAGTGTATATGAAGTCTGGCCAAAAACCTCAGCGGCGGCAAATGATTCCGTCAATGAATGTAATATTCTGTTGGCATAATAGCTGAAGTCATTCATGGTTTTGGCAGCCACTTTGCCATTGGGACAATACTTGTCGGTATAAGTTTTCAGGCTGTCAATCTGCTGGGCCGTTTCCACCATTTTTTTGCCCACATCGGTATTTGTTTGGTAAAAGCGGCTGAAATTCTGTGAAAAGCCATGGAAATATATCTGGTTCTTATCCGTTTGCAACGCATGGTTGACACTATCCAGCAACTTCTGGCTTTCGGCCAGCTTTGTTGTCATCTCCTTAGCGAAGCTCATAGACTTTGAGCCGGAGATTGAAGGTATCTCCCGCAGGTTTTCGGCGTCAACAACCACCTCTATCTCCTCATCGGGAGCAAGCACCATCAGGAAATTCTGTTTCTCCGCGAAAGAGAGCACATAAATATCATTGTCTTTCACCGTTGACTTCAGCACAAAATTGCCGTCTTTGTCGATGACAGCCTCCCCAAAAGTGGCGGAATTATTGCCGTATGCCAGTTTCAGCGTCACCTTGGTGAAAGTGTTATTCAGCACCTTGCCTTTGATGACCGGTGACTTGGGAGCTGCGGCAAGTGCGGCGAGATCAGTAAAATTCGAAGCAACACAGGGCATCGGATCGGTCAGCACAAGCGTAGCCACAAGGAAAATAAGAGTAAACAATTTGAAATTTTTCATAACAGGTTAATCCTTTGAATTAGCCTGCAAAGATAATGAAAAAAAAAATACAAAAGGTTACTTTGTGGAGACGTTTCATGAAGCATCTCCATAAAAGAAAATCCATACCACGAACTTACATGGTCACCAATTGGACGGTTGCCCTACTGCGTTGTTCCACCAGCACATCCTTTTTCGCAACTACCTTTGACACAATGTCATCCGTGTAATGACGAATCGTTATCAGTTCGATATTCAGATTATATTTCACCCGATACTTGACAGAAAGGTCTTTGATGAGTCTTTCAATTTTATGCACTTTGTTGTCGCAGCATATAGAGAAACTCAAAGCTGAGTTCTGCATCAGGTTGATTTTTATTTTATTCTTCGAGATGACAGCGAATATCTCATCCAGATTTTCCACCGCGATAAAAGAGAAATCTTTGGGATAAATGGAAATCAACACCTGGTTGGTCTTGAAGATATAGCAAGGAACATGCTTTTTCATTTTTCCCGCATCAATGCGGCTGCCGCTTTCCTCAGGATGCATAAAAGGCTTCACATACAAGGGTATTTGCTTGTTTTGTAGGGGCTTCAGTGTTTTCGGATGGATAACACTGGCACCATAGTAAGCCAACTCTATGGCCTCCTCGTAGGAGATCTGATCCAGTTTCACCGCGTCAGGGAAGAATTTCGGGTCGGCGTTCAGCAAACCGGGCACATCTTTCCAGATAGTCACACTTTCGGCATTCAGCACGTAGGCGAAAATCGCCGCTGAATAATCGGAGCCCTCGCGGCCCAAGGTGGTAGGGAGCATTTCTTCCGTTCCACCAATAAAGCCTTGGCTGATAACGATATCCGCTATGTTTTCAGAAAGTATTTTCCCTACTTTTTCCTGAATCAGTCGAGCAGACTCATCCCAGTCCACCTTACCTTCTCGGTAGTTATGGTCGGTACGTATCAACAAGCGGGCATCCGCCCATTCATTCTTGATTCCTTTCAGGTTTAAATATGTGGAAATCAGTGTTGTGGAAAGGATTTCACCGAAGCTGACCACGCGGTCGTAATCATAGTCAAAATTCCCCGAATGCGGTCCCGACAACAGCTCATCCAATTCCTCAAAAATACCATTCAGTTTGTTCATAATCAAACTGTTGTCATCCAGTTCCAACTCTCTGACAATAGTATAATGATTCTCTCGCAGTCGTGCCACCAAATCAGGCATCTGGCTTTTATCGTAATAAAAAGCATCCAACACCTGTTCCAGCAGATTAGTGGTTTTACCGATGGCTGAAATCACTACCACTAATTTTTCTCCCCCAGTATAATTTTTCAGTATTCTTTCCAGATTGCGAACACCATCAGCATTTTTCACGGATGCCCCGCCGAATTTATATACTTTCATTCCTTAAGAATTAATAATTAATGATTGATAATTAATAATTAAACATCCCTCATTATTCATTATTCATTATTCATTATTCATTATTCATTATTCATTATTTATCACCGTTCTCAACACACTTCCCACTGCTCCTAAAGTTTTGGCATCGATATTGTCGATATTGTCGTAGGTGGTGTGCCAAACAGGGCGGAAGCCTGTGCCAGAAGTGTTATCCTGATGGATAATGTCTATCATCTTGATATGGGCCAACTTATTCACATAATAATGGTCGTCGGTGATAGGATTGGCCTGTTGATTGATAAAATAGGAGCCATAGCCTAATTTATAAGCGGTTCCCCAAACTTTCGACACTATATCCTGTGCGAAGAAAGAGGAGAAATACTCATGATAGAACTTGGCATCGGGTGCACCCACCATATCCAACAAAATGCCATAGCGGGCATTATAATCAGGCACATGCAGGTTCTGAGCCCAGTACTGTGAGCCGAGGCACCACCAGTCGCCCGGCAGATTCACACCCGATGGAGTACCATAATCCTCAGCATCGAAGAAAATGATATCTACTCCTACATTAGGCCGGTCATCCTGCAGCTGGCGTGCCAGTTCGAGGAGCACACCTACCCCACTGGCACCATCATCGGCCCCATCGATAGGTTTGTTACGATTGGCCTCCAAAGCATCATGGTCGGCCATAGGTCGTGAATCCCAGTGCGAAGCCAGCAAAACCCTTTCCGTCTTGTCGGGGTCGAAACTGCCAATGATATTCTGTGATTTCAGCTGTTTCCCATCGTAGGCGGTGGCAGTGAAATGTTGCACATATACCGTATCACAATATACTTGCAATTTCGACACTAACCATGCCGCGCATCGGTCGTGAGCCTCACTGTTAGGAACACGTGGTCCGAAGTCGGTTTGAGCCTTTACGAAGGAAAAAGCGCTGTCGCTGTTGAAAGCGGGAGCCTCAAGGGTTTGCTTAGGTTGATCCTTTTGTTTCTTATCCTGCTTATGGGTGCAGGAGAAGAGCAAAAGGGAGAGGGAGATTATTATTGTTATTTTCTTCATTATTAGAATCTTATCTAAAAACTACATCACCGTCAACATACCTTTATACAAGTATGTTTGTCCACCGCTGACAATCCACAAGGTATAGACATAGTTGCCGGCACGCACATCGCCTTTGACCCTACCATCCCACAACACCAGTCGATCATTCATACTTTCCGGCAAATTGGCGTAGGGTACAGGGGGGAAGAATTCACCTGAGGGGGTTTTCTTACCCTCATAATGATATAGCTGCTCACCATTGCGGGAGAACACCGAGAACTTCACATCTGTAATAAATCTCAACACAAACTGGTCGAGGTAGAAATAATCATTTTGGTCTGGTCCTTCGTTCAGCGTCTTAGTAGGAGTAATGCAGTTGGGCAAGAAAATATTTGGCACACAAGGATCTATTTTGAAAGTAGTGGAAGCTTTGCAATCTGTTGACACATCAACAATTTGCACCGAATATGAGCCATCGCTCATAGCCCACAACTCATCAGTTTCGCTCAACACAGTATCCAGATATGTCCACGTGTACTCCACATCTTCTTCATCACTCACATTGGCCACACTGGCCACCAAAAGGGTCTGGGCACTGTCACAGAAATCCCCGACCTGATTTATGACAACCGTTGGGGTAAGCACATCGAACTTCACACGGGCAATACTGTCGCAGCCATTCCAGGCTATGATTGGGACAACACTGTCACGAATACCCGTCGAAGGTCTAACCAGGGTATCACTGTAGCCCGTGAATTTCACTGTCCGTATGGTTCCGGCCACATTCATATTCCAAGTTGTTGCGGTATTGCCAATGTCATGGCCAAACACTGCCGGCCTATAATAATAGGGCAAATTGCTTTCGCAGGTGACAACGGTATCCTTCAAAGTATCAGTTGTCAACTTGTATTCTCTTAAAATGTGCACCGTGTCGATAGTGTCAAAAGAGGTACAGATTCTGTCAAAGTCTTGTATATACAATTTAATGGCATATTTTCCTGTATCCTGATAGGTATGTGTTGGTTCAAAACCATGCACTTCAGGAGTGCCATCACCGAAATCCCAGGTACACTGATCCGGATTCAACCTCAGATTTTGCCATGTGGTATCCACACCAGTACCGTCTGCCTTGGGACTGATAATACCAATCTGGCTATGATTATGAACAACAACACCATAGTCACAAGTACGCATGTGTCTGGGGACACTGTCACTTATAGCCTTGGGCTCCGCAAAAAACGCAGGCCTCAACAGGTAGTAATTGACTGTGGCCTCGTATGTAAACGGCACACCTGTATAAGAAACCACCTCACAACGGTAATATGGTTTTTCAGGATTAGGGATAAGAAGAGGATTATATACGGTACTACCTTCTATAACTCTTGAATCAGAAGGATCGTCAGGATAGAAACGGTTACAATGATTTGCATCAGTACCGTTATACCATTTATAAGAAATCTCATCGTTTACATCAAAACCCCACGGAATATTCAGTTTCAGCGAATCTCCACCACAATACTCCACCTTTAGTTTATCCGGTATCATCTTAGCGGTAAAATAGCAATATGCCCAATGAAAACTAGCATTACAAGCCCATTCTCTTACGCGAAAATCAACTGCCTGATGATTACGTGCTTGGTCAATAAGATTGAAAGCGACAATAACATAAGGGAAAGTATATATATCCGGCTTGGAACAGTTACAATTCCCTTTCGGAATAAGATACGGTGACACAGTTGATGGAGTATTTCGAGCATCATTTCCAGAACCTCCTTCTCCTAATGGGGTCCCAAAGAAAAATTGAGAAAATGGTTTGTTAGTTCCAGGATAATAACCCAACGGCAAATAATTAGGTGTACCATGTGATAAAACAGCAAACTCAACACCTGGATTACGCGGTGCAAATTGACTATGTAACGCATTCTCTGTTACAAAAGCGAACTGCAATAACAATACTGGATTATTTGTATCTGGTATAAATGAATAAAGCACTTCCTGGGCATTTAAACCTCTATTAGTCGTACCCGTAGGACCTCCCAACTGCATCACAGTATCTACGAATGTACCTGGATATCTATCAGAGTTCCATGCGCTTGCCAAAATAGGCATATTATAGGTTGAGGAACCCATGGCTCCCTTGAAACAATTATCATTTTGCGGAGATTGAGTAGAATCCAAAGTTATTACAAAACGATGTGAAAAATTACCAACCGTTACAGGCCCCACTGTTGCACCTGATCCCATATTAGGCTGAGATGTATTGCCAGAAATAAAATTTTCACCATCTTGATAACGCATCGGTTTCACCCACGAGGCACTCCATTGGGTATTGTTAGGATTGCCTGTCTGGGGTGTCAAATACATAAAACTCGTGGGTGATCCCTGATACACACCATTGACAACCTGCTGAGCGCTTACCAAGCCAAAGGACAGCAAACATACCGTTAAAAACAATATTTTTTTCATAATATTCTGATTTTATTTTTTCCTATTTTCCAAAACAAGTTTCTATATATTTATAGACGACAAAAAGATTTTTTTGTTGCATATCATTCTGTATATTTTTCTTTCCTGAAAAAAGAAACTATCGGTACCCTCTCCAAATCAATTGTATAGAACGCACTATCCGTTTGTTTGAACAAGCCTGTCTGATTGCCAAACAGAATGTAATAATCGCCTTCCAACTCCTCAATGGAATGCACTTCTGAACGATACACCCTCAATGTCGGATTATCGTTGGCCAGAAAATGGCAAAAGGCCTCATTTCCATTGGTATAGACCTCGGCCGTATCGATCTTGAGCGTATAGAAAAGCGTATCACCCGGATGGTAGATGCCCATCGAGTCGAGTTGGGCGCGAAGCACATCCTGTCGCTGTTTCTGAGAAGCCAACAGGCTGTCCTGATGCGCCGTATAGTATTGGGTAAACCACTGCTCCGCCACTTTCGACGACTGGTTATTCACGTCTAAACTGTACCTTTCGGCAGCATTGTGGATACCTCCTGAAATTTCATTGAAATAGCATAAGGTCAATGGACGGTTGAAGATAATATGTCGCAAGGGTAAACAAGTCAGGAAGAAGGCCATAGCCACAATCACCGCATTGGTATAGCGGTCGTCCACTTTCCACAACACCGCCTCATAACCCAAAGTGGAGAGCATAATAATCAAAGGCAAGAGCATGAACATCACCGAACAAATAATATCAGAACCTACATACTTGGAAGAGAAAGCGAAGAAAATATACAAAGTGGTGACAATCAATGCGAAGGTGGCAAACAAAGAAATCCCCTTCAAGATGGTTCTGAAGAATATGATATAAAAAAATAGTCCGAAAATCACCACGAAAGGCGTAGTGATAAAGATATACTTGAACACATAACTGGCAGGACTTTCCTCCATGCTGATCATGCGTCCATCAAAAAACTGAGGCAACTGCTGGGATGTGGCCACAAACATCTGTATGAAATTGTCACTGTTACTCAAGTCACGGATACGAAAGCCTGGTGAAAGAATAACATTGGCCAAAACCGCCAGCAAATAAACCCCTCCCACTATCATCACCAAAGTAAGCAGCGATACCCAATACTGCCCCGTAAAGAATTTCTTTATGGGATTTTTCACCACAAAATAGATTAGCGAGAAAAAGAAGAAGAAAAAGCACAAGGAGAAACCACTCAGAGAGGTTGTGGTGGCCAACACTATACCTAAAAAGATGGCCAGCACCCGTATCCACCTGATTAAAGGAAGTTCGTAACAGAACTGCCAAATCTGCATCAGCGTGAAGAAAAACGCCAAGGCAAACAGGGTATCGTTGAAGTTGCCGAAAGAGTAACCCAGCCATCGCGGTGTGCAAAACATCAGTACCGCACAGAAAAAAGCGCTGCGCCAACTGATATTCTTCGCAAAAAACAAACTGATTATGAGAATCAACATCCATCCCCAAAGGGCCGACAGACGGTGTTTGAAGCGGAAGATATTCTTAAAGCCTAACGCATGGGTTACCGATACCAACAACACATCCATAGCCTGTCCTTTGGTAACATACTGCGGCATCGTCTTAAAGGTTTCATCCCCTGTCTGATAGTACTTATATACAGCTTCAGAATACTCGTTTTGCTGCCATTCGCGCGTGGAAATGCCTACATTACGACTGAGATACGGCATCAGGAAAAGCAATGCCAAAATAAAGATAAAAAAAGCATACTTGAACCCATCGTCTTTGGTCTTGATGGTAAACGAGAAAAAACTGTGTTTTATGTCATAACGGACCTTAGGGCGGCGGATATTGACAAAACGGAACTCCATCGGTTCTTCCTCAAAAATAGGATAAGGATAAAACCAATGGAAAATCTTTCGTAAGACGAGGAAGATCTTTTTCCCTAATATCTTCAGATTCCTATTCATCTGGTTTTCTCACAAACATTTCTTCTTTCACATCATCATAGTCCAGCAACACCTTGGTCCCTTCCGGGAACGACTGCATCAGGATTTCTTCCGCCAGTACATCCTCCACATTTTTCTGGATAGCGCGTTTCAGCGGACGGGCACCGTAATTGGCATCCCATCCCTGGTTGGCCAATATTTCCTTGGCTTTATCTGTCACTTCCACCTCCAAGCCCATGGCCTGCACACGCTTCAGCACCTTAAGCAACTCTATATCAATAATTTTGATAATATCAGGTTTTTCCAAACTGTTGAAATAGATGATATCATCAATACGGTTCAGAAATTCCGGGGCGAAAGTGCGTTTCAGCGCATTTTCCAGAATGCCCTGTGCCACCTTGTCTTTGGCCGCATCGGTAGCGGAAGTGCTGAAGCCCACACCCGTGCCGAAATCTTTCAGTTCGCGGGAACCGATATTGGAGGTCATGATGATGATGGTGTTTCTGAAATCCACTTTACGTCCGATACCATCGGTCAACTGTCCATCGTCAAACACCTGTAACAGAACATTATAGATATCGTGATGGGCTTTTTCAATCTCATCAAGGAGCACAATGGAATAAGGTTTGCGACGGATTTTTTCGGTCAGCTGGCCACCTTCTTCGTAGCCCACATATCCTGGAGGCGCGCCAATAAGGCGGGAGACGGTATGTTTCTCCATGTATTCGCTCATGTCGATACGGACAATAGACTCCTGAGAGTCAAAAAGATACTCTGCCAGCACCTTGGCTAAATAGGTTTTACCCACACCTGTAGGACCCAAGAAGATGAAGGTTCCAATGGGCTTGTTGGGGTCTTTCAGTCCGGCACGGTTACGGCGTATAGCCTTGGCTATCTTGACAATAGCATTATCCTGACCGATGACCTTGCCTTGCAGTTCATCAGCCATTTTCATCAGTCGCTCACCCTCATTTTTGGCGATACGCTGCACAGGTACTCCTGTCATCATGGCAATCACCTCTGCCACATGCTCTTCCGTCACCGTCGGGCGTTCCAAATCCTCTTTTTCCTCCCACTCGCGCTTCATTTCCGCCAAGCGGGAATCCAATTCCTTGATTTTGTCACGATAACCTGCGGCGGCATTGTACTGCTGCTCTTTGATGGCATCGTTTTTCAGCTGGTTATACTGCTCGATTTCTTTTTCCAACTGAATCAGTTCCTCTGGAATTCTGATATTCTGCAAATGCACACGCGAGCCAGCCTCGTCCAAAGCATCAATGGCTTTGTCGGGCAGACAGCGGTCGGTAATGTAACGGTTGGTGAGGCTGACACAGGCCTGCAGTGCCTCATCGGAGAAACGCACCAAATGATGGTCCTCGTATTTATCCTTGATATTATTCAGAATGACGACAGTTTCTTCCGGGGTGGTCGGTTCAAGCATGATTTTCTGGAAACGGCGTTCCAGTGCCCCGTCTTTTTCTATATACTGGCGATATTCGTCGAGTGTGGTGGCGCCGATGCACTGCAGTTCACCACGGGCCAAGGCCGGCTTGAACATATTGGAGGCATCGAGGCTGCCGGGAGAGCCACCTGCGCCCACCATGGTATGCAATTCGTCGATAAAGAGGATGACATTCGGATTCTTTTCCAACTCGGTGAGGATGGTTTTGATACGTTCCTCGAACTGGCCGCGGTACTTGGTTCCGGCCACCAGAGAGGCCATATCCAAGCTGACCACACGCTTGCCGTGCAGGGTGCGTGACACCTTGCCTTGCACTATCCTCAGAGCTAATCCCTCAGCGATGGCCGACTTGCCGACACCGGGCTCACCAATGAGCACAGGGTTATTTTTCTTGCGACGGCTCAGAATCTGGGCAATACGTTCCAATTCCTTTTCACGGCCCACGATGGTGTCCAACTTGCCTTCCGCGGCATAGCGGGTCAAGTCCTTGCCAAAGCTGTCCAACATCGGAGTAGCGGAGGCTTTGGCGCCTTTGGTTGAGCGGGCGCTGCCGCGGCGGTCATCGTCATCGTCGTATTCATCTGTTCCCGCCGACATGGGAGCATCCTCACCATGCCGTGACTCATGACGCATTTCCGAAGCCAATGAATCGTACGACATGCCCGCGCGTTTCAGCAACATCTTCACCACACTGTTCACCTCGTTGCCGCTATCACGCAAAATCGCCAGCACAAAATGCTGAGCCTCAACTGTTTCACTTCTAAACTCCCGGGCTAACAAAAAAGCACGTCTCAAGGTATTTTCCGCCTGCACGTTCAGCTTCATGTTCTCCGCTGGCATTTCCGTCTTGTTCTCATCCTTCTCAATCAGTTCCTCCAACTTGGTCCGGATATTCACTTTATTGATTTTGAACACGTCAAAAAGCTGCTGCAGTTCTGTATATTGGTCATACTTCAACAATGCCACCACTATATGCTCGACACCCACTGATTGTGACTTGTTGGTCAACGCAATCTTCTTGGCCTCTTCTATAGCGGTTTTCAGTTCTTCAGAATACTTTACCTCCATAATAATAATTTTTTGCAAATTTACATAAATTTCTTGAATTACACGCACATTGATTAATTTTTATCTATAGGGAAGCGATGAATCGAATCTGCGAAAAAAACAAAGGAATTTCCATGTCCACTTTTTGTAGCTGGTAAACAAACTGGTACAATTATGCCAAAAGACACACATTTTATCGTATTTTCAATATTAAAATTATGCAGTTTATCGTATTCTACAATTTTATTACTTGCATTTTATCGTAATTCAAGTTTTTTTTGTATCTTTGCATTTAAATTCACAGTGCTATGATTGACGAAAAAATAATACTTCAGGTACTGTCTGAGCAACAGGAGGAAATCAAAAGCTACAAGTCTCAGAAGTTGGTAGCACGTAAGGAGGAATCGCTCTTTGAGTTCGACACCAAGATGGCTCAAGTGGTAATCGGTGTGCGTCGAAGTGGAAAATCCACACTTTGCCACAAGGTGCTGCTGGAACACGGCATCAGGTATGGCTATGTCAACCTAGACGATGACCGCCTGGCTGATATGAAGACCGAAGACCTCAACACGGTGCTTTCATGCATTTATCAGCTATATGGCACCGACATCCCTTATTTGGTTCTCGACGAGATACAAGATGTTGACGGGTGGTACTTGTTTGTGAACCGCCTGCTGCGAACAGACCTACATATCTTCGTTACAGGCAGCAACGCCAAATTGCTCAGCGGCGAACTGGCCACGCATCTCACTGGACGATACAACGAGATTCACCTCTACCCATTTTCCTTCTCTGAATTTTGCCAATATCATCAAATTGATACCCAGGGCATCACTACCAAAGCCGACGCCGACCGTAAGCGTGCTTTTATGGAGTATATACATAACGGTGGATTTCCCGAAATGCAGGGTCTTCGCAATAAGCGGGCATACGTGCAGAGCTTGATAGAAGCCATCTTGCGAAAAGATATAAAGAAACGTTTCAAGATACGAAACATAGAAGCACTACGCAAGCTGGCTCATCACCTCATCAACAATGCCTGCCAAGAAGTTAATTATGATGAATTGTCAGGATTGTTGGGCATTGCTGACAAGACAGTAAAAAAATACGTGGATTATCTCAGTCAGGCATTCCTGATACAGCTACTGACACGCCACTCCTTCAAGAGCAAGGAACGAATACGCAACCAGAAAGCCTACATCGTTGATACTGGATTGCAAGGGAACCGCGACAATGTGTTAGCTCCCGAAAACCTTGGTTGGCGATTGGAAAACGTTGTTTATATAGAGCTCTTGAGACGTCACGCTCATGATTTTCTGGATGTGTACTACTACAAGCCCGCACCAAGGGCAAAGGAGATTGATTTCATCGTCTGCGACCAGAACAAAACTGTAGAACTGATACAGGTGGCATACGAGATTGACAGTCATAAGGCATACGACCGCGAAATCTCATCGCTTGTAAAAGCGTCCAACGCACTCTCCTGCAACCGATTGACTCTCATTGCATTCTCTCCAACACGCAATGTAGAAATAGAAGGGAAGACCATCCACATTGTTTCTGCATTAGAATGGTTATTGCTCCAGTAAAAGAAATAAACAGATAGAACAAAATGAAAACAACATTACTTTCCACCGCTTACCTACCCCCTATTGAATACATTTTGAAATGTATGCAAGGTCCAGTAACACTGGAGGTTTGCGAGCATTATATCAAGCAATCATACCGCAACCGGGCTCTGATTGCCACGGCCAATGGCATTCAGGTGCTATCCATCCCCGTAGTGCACATTTCCTCCAAAATGCCCATTCTGGATGTGCGCATCGACTTTGCCACACCTTGGCAGCGGCTGCACTGGAAGAGCATTGACACGGCTTACAGCGGTAGTCCGTATTTCCTTTATTTCCAGGATTATATCAGACCTTTTTACGAAAAGAAATTTGATTTTCTCTTCGATTTCAACTTGGAACTGACACAGGTCATACTGAAACTTTTCGGCAAGGATTTCCAACCACAACGCACCAGTGAATTTATCGCTGATTACAGCCAACAGGATGACATTGAAGACCTGCGCAACATCATCCATCCCAAACGCTGTCGCGAGGCCGGCTATCCGTTCCCCCACAAACCCTACACCCAGATTTTCGAGGACCGCCTCGGCTTCGTGCCCAACCTCTCCATCGTGGATTATCTGTTTAATGAAGGAAACAGATTGAGTTGACAATTGATAGTTGACAGTTGACAATTGATAATTAATAATTGATAGTTATTGATTAATTGTGTTGTTATAAAAAAATGTGGAGATGTGATTAATTGCATCTCCACAAATATCTGTATTTTTTTTCGAAAATAAGTATAGACGGGGCATGCCCCGTCTATACATGATGATTATTTCTTCACAATCTTCTGGGTAGTTACGGCTTTGTCGCTGTGGATGCGGACAAAGTATACACCTGCTGCATAATCACTTAACGACATGGTCATGACATTCTCGGTGGGAACCACGCTGTACAGTAATTGGCCGTTCACAGAGAACAACTCAACAGTTCTGGCGTTCAGTCCTGACAGGTCAAGAGTAACATTGCCATCAGTCGGATTGGGATAGATGCTTACATTCTGCTTCATATCGGAAATTCCAGTAGTAATGTCGTAAGTAGCTGTGGCCACTTCACTGTTAGTCATGCCTTCTTTCATGGCGATGGCCTTCACAGTAACAGGTGCGGCTCGGACTGAAGTTGCGGCGATCACGAATGATCCACCATAATCTCCAGAGTTTTCATCAGGATCAGTACCATCCATTGTGTAATAAATGATAGCGCCTTCTGTTGCGCAGCTAATGCTTACCTCCACGCTGCCTTCATACGTGCCAGAAGCAGGAGTGATTACCGGTGTAGCCACTTGCTCCATAGTCTGGGTAGTGAAATCGTTGTCGTCACGTGGATAGAGTTGCACCTGACCATTGTAATTAGCCAAGAAGCCAGTGATAGAACCTGTCTCGCCAACTTCTGGTTCATTGGTGATAGAAGCAAAACGGTCGTAATATTGCAGGGTGTCGGTTCCGTTGACATACTTCTTGTTTCCAATAAAGGTCACGTTCTCGATGGTCACCAAACGGCTTTCGAGTGTGCTGTACTGTGCCACCAAAGTCGGGATGGTGGCTACCATAGGAGTAATAGTGACAGGCGTACCTGTAGCTTCAGCAGTATTGCGAGCAGGTACCATTTCAGCCATACCATTATACAAGGTATAAGAGCCGAATACACCACCGCTAATCACATCACCTTCGTTATAGGTGGTGGTAATAACAGGAGTGCTGTTGTCAAAAATCAGCAATGCTGCGGATGCATCTTCAACAAACATATACCTACCGCTGCGGAAGACATAGTTCACATCACCAGTAATCTTGTAAACCGTATTGTTGGTAACCGTGTTGGCAGCCTTGAAAGCGGCAATATTGGCCACTTCGGGCGGGAAGTTGTATGTAGCGGCAGCCATCAAACTGGCTTCCATGCCAGTCTTCCATGCTTTAGCCTTCAAAGTGGTTGTTGCGTTGATGGTTACAGGAGCTGTATATACCGTTGAAGTTTCGGTAGGTTCTGTTCCATCGGTAGTGTAACGGATAACAGCATCTGCTGTAGCGCAAGTAATGGTTGCATCAAAAGCTTCATAATATGTACCGCCATTAGGAGCGATGACCGGGGTTTCCACGACATTCACCACCACACCGGGAACACCGAACACCACCACACTGTCGATCAACAGCTTGCTGGTACCAGATGGAGCTGTTTCCGGCAGAACAACAGCGAATTTCAGACGTACAAAATTATACTCACCTGTCTCGCTCACATTGAAGCGATAATTGTGTCTGCCACCAGTAGCAATGGTATAAAGAGAGTCGCCCATATAGGTATTACCACCGTCAATAGAGTATGAAACATTCAATTTCAGACCATTGGGTGACTTGGCATCAAAAGTGACGTAGGTTACATTGCGGATGTCGAAGTTGGTAAAGGTATAACCCATGGTGCTGGGAGCACTGAGGTACCAACGCATTTGCATAGACTGAGCGCCACAAATATGATCGTTGGTGGCAGGAGTGCCATACACGGTACCCCATTGTTGACCTTCTTCACCTGTATATGCCACGTTCACATTGTTATATGTCGTTGAAGCGGCAAAGCCCTCTTCCGCTTCAAAACCAGTGGAGTACATGATGGTGTCGATGCTTGGCACCACAGGAGCCACCACGGTATAAGTGGCGGTTGTGATATTACTATTCTCCCAGCCATCCTTCACAGCAATTGCCTTATAGGTATATACACCAGGAGTATTCAGAGTAATGGGTTCACTATATGTATTGGAAGCAGTGGTAGGTTCAGAATTATCAGTTGTATAATAAATAATTGCACCTGTTTCCGTACTGCTCATAGCTACTGTAATCAGGGTATCTGTAGTACCATCTGCCGGAGCAAACACCGGTGCTGGCAGTTGGGTGGTAGCCACGAGAGCGACCTGTGCACTCAAGCTGCCACTGGTTACTGTAACAGTGCCCGTTGCAGGCACCTGCCCATCGTATGTCACAGTAAATGAGGTATTACCCACATTGGCCGGGAAAGAAGTTTCCGACAAGGCAAAGTGTGTGTTGTCACAGCTGATGACAATAGGAGCTGTCAATGATGCGCTGTTAATACCAACCGTACTTGTGAGTTGAGTAGAGCTGAATGTCAAGCTAACGGGAGCAACCGTCAAAGTAGGTTCTGTGACAATAGTATAAATGGCTTCAGCCACAGGGCTATCTTCCCAAGATACATTGTTCATGAATGCCTTGGCTTTAACGGTAGCATCTTCAGTCAAAGTAAACGGATTCACATATATAGTAGAGGTTGCCGTAGGAACTGTACCATCGATAGTATAGTGAATTTCAGCACCCGGAGTAGCGCAGGTCATAGTAATCACAACACTATCAGAGTATGTACCTGATTCAGGACTAAATACCGGACTCTCGGCTACCGGAGCAGTTACGGTGAAAGTGACAGTTTGGCTGACCGCGGGAGTCAAGGCTGCCATCGTCATGTCAACCAAAGAAGCGGTAACCGTATGGGTACCTGCAGGAAGCGGCGAGAAGGTCTGTGCCAGGAATGCATTCAGCACCTGCTCACTCGGGATAAACATAGGATTGGTGGCTCCCAAAGTGGTCAACAGTTCACCTTCCAACTTCAACATACCGTCGGTACCCAAAGTAAAATTCTGAATGTCGAATGATACCTGCAAGGTATCGAGTGTGGAGAACTGATTGCCATTGAGGGTAACAGTCATAGAAGGCTGTGCCGGTTGAGGAGCGGCAGACAAGTCGAAATTACCACGAGGATACAGCTGAATTGTAGTGTTGTATTTTCCAACAAGACCAGTCACATTGGTTACTGTTCCTGCGGCCAAAGTAGTATCCAGAGGTATTGCGTTAAACTGCTTACGCAAAGTCATTTGACTCTCTCCTTGTGTAATGGTGGTATTAGCATTCCCTGAAAAGCCATCGGGGAAAGTAACGTTTTCAAGTGTAACCAACTGAGCGTCATAATTGTTGTAGTTAGCCAAAAGGTCTGCCATAGTCACCACAACAGGCTGTACTGAACCAGTATTCTGTGTTGATGCGGCGGTATTCAGCAAAGGAATCATTTCCACTTGCTGATTGTATTTGGTATAGGTTCCAAACACACCTCCCGAAATAACATCACCTTCGTCATACTCACTGGTAATCACGGTATTGTCATAAATCAACAAACCTGCGGAAGCATCCTTCACATACATATATGCCCCACTACGGAACACAAAGGTCAAATCACTCATCACGTGATAAGGAGTGGCATTGGTTGTGGTGCTGGCAGCCTTGAAAGCGGCGATATCAGCGACTTCCGTTGGGAAGGTGTAAGTTGCCTGGTTTACAAAACTGGTATCAGTACCTACAAATGCCACAGCCTTGACGGTCGTAGTGGTAGAAATGCTCAGCGGTGTGCTATACACTATACCGTTGGCAACAGGGTCACTATCGTCAATAGTGTAAAGAATCGTAGCATTTGCGGTGGCACAAGTAATGCTCACGGATTGAGGAGAATAGCAATTACCTGCCGGCACTGAGAATTCGGGCATAGCCACAGCAGCGTCCGGTAACGTCTCGTAACGGTAGATGGTAACAGGCTGTTGACCAGAACCATAGCATGAAAAGATTCCTAATGGACTAACGGTGGTTCCACTGCTGTTGAAACGCATAATCTTTCGTGCGGTTGCAGTCGTAACAGCTTCAATACTTTCTATAGCTCCGTCATCCGAATAGGAAATAAGCCAATTACCTCTGCCATCACTGTCAAGAGTAGCTTCTGTTTTCAAGTAATTGCTATTTCCTGTTCCTGCCGCATACAGATATCCATTCCCATTGGGATCAAAAAAAGCAATGGTTCCTAGTTCATTACCAGCCATAACAATTAAAATTTGCGCATCACCGATAGAAGTAACCATACCTCCATCTGCACTTTTCACCACTTCGACTGCGGCACGATTATTATTGAGTTGTGTACCCATCGCTTTGCTATCATTGGCAGCAGCAATGATAATGGTGTCACCTACCGACAAGTTAGAGTTGTAGGTTACTTGAACCCACCCCTTGTCTGCGAACACATTTCCGACGGTCAACAGCATGGCCAGCATGACCGCCATCATGATTTTAAGAACGTAGAATTTTTTCATAGTAGAAATTTTTAATGAATAATTATTTATTGTATTTTATTGATTTTCAATATATTAGACCAAACAGCGTAATTTCTTTCAAGTTTGCAAATGTACAAATAAATCCTTCAGCAAAGGGAATGTGAAAAGAAAAAGTTATGAATAGTTATGAACAGGCCACCAGGAATCAGGGGTCAGGAATCAGGAATCAGGGGTCAGGAATTAATAATTAACAATTAATAATTAATAATTAATAGTTGATAGGTTTCAGGGGACAGAAATTCAAAATATATAACTTTCAGTTTTCAGTTTTCAGTTTTCAACTTTTATCATTGTCTAATTAACACATTAAAAAAATTTGTATCTTTGCAGATTAAATTGAATAAATAAATAATATTATATGGCGAAGAAAATTAAGGTAAAAGCAGAAGTAAAAGAATTCGAAGGAAAAATTGAAGAACTTATCATTCAGGCACTTATAGAAAAGCAAGGTGTTGACATCGTTAGCATCGACCTCAAGAAAATCAATCACGTATTTTTTGACTATTTCATCATTTGTAGCGGAAACTCCAAACCGCATGTGGAGACTTTGTGCGATTTTGTGCAGGAAACCACCAAGCGATATGCCAACACGCTGCCAAAACACGTGGAAGGCACCACCAACGGCGAGTGGATCCTGTTGGACTATTTCAATGTGGTGGTCCACATCTTCCAACCCGAGGCCCGCGAGTTCTACAATCTGGAAAGTCTATACAACGACGCGGAAATCCTAAGAATTAATAACAATTAATAATTAATAGTTATGGTGGTTTACCATCATTCATCTCGATAGCAAATTTATTCATTATTCATTATTCATTATCAACTATCAATTATTAATTATCTCAATGGCAACAAAAAAGACCTCTCCAAAAAATAACGGCTCAGCATTCTTTGGTGGGCAGAATAATAGCGGCAACAAAAAAAAGCCAAGATTCTCGCTCGGATACATATACCTCATTGTGGCGGCTGCACTTATCGCCTACTGGGCTTTCAACGCCGGGATACCAGCCTCAAAAATAGACAACACCCAGTTCAACAAAATGGTGATAGCCAAAGATATTGAAAAGCTGGAATATGTCAAGAAATCCGACCTCGTCAACATTTACCTGAAGGAAGATGCCATCAAAGCCAAAAGCGAATATGAGCAATTCCGCAAACAGGAAAATCTCACAGGTCCACAATACTACATTGTAACAACTGATTACCAGGTATTTAACGAAAACCTGCGGGCCATCCAGGAAAAGGCTGTCAACAATGCCTTAGCAGCCGACAGCAGCTTGGTGCGCAGTGAAGTGGAACAGGCATACGAGATTCCCACCACCGAGGACAACAGCCGCAGCTGGGGCTATGAGTTCCTGTTCTGGATGCTCCCGATGCTGCTCCTGCTGATGTTATTCATTTTCTCGATGCGCTCCATGCGTGGTGGAGGAGGTGCCGGTGGCATGGGCATCTTCAACATCGGCAAGTCCAGAGCCCAATTGTTCGACGAGACTTCCCAGCTGAACGTTTCCTTCAAGGATGTGGCAGGCTTGGAAGGCGCCAAATACGAGATCGAAGAAATTGTTGACTTCCTGAAAAATCCACAGAAATATACCGTTTTGGGAGGCAAGATTCCAAAGGGAGCCCTTCTGGTAGGCCCTCCAGGAACGGGTAAAACTTTGTTGGCCAAGGCTGTTGCCGGTGAGGCCAAGGTTCCCTTCTTCTCACTGTCAGGCTCCGATTTCGTGGAAATGTTTGTGGGCGTAGGCGCCTCACGTGTTCGCGACCTGTTCAAGACCGCCAAGGAGAAAGCACCCTGCATCATCTTCATCGACGAAATTGACGCCATTGGCCGTGCCCGTGGCAAAAATATCATGAGCGGAGCCAACGACGAACGCGAAAGCACGCTGAACCAGCTACTTACCGAGATGGATGGTTTCTCCAGCAATACCGGAGTCATCATCTTGGCCGCCACCAACCGTGCCAATGTGCTCGACCGTGCCCTGTTGCGTGCCGGCCGTTTCGACCGCCAGATTCATGTGGAACTGCCTAACCTCAACGAGCGTAAAGGCATCTTCCAGGTGCATGTTCGCAAACTGAAACTCAACTCCGACGTTGACCTCGACTTCTTCGCCAAGCAGACGCCCGGATTCTCAGGTGCCGACATTGCCAACGTATGCAACGAAGCCGCTCTGATAGCTGCCCGTAACAGCAAGAAGAGCGTAGGCAAGGAAGAGTTCCTCTCCGCTATCGACCGTATTGTCGGTGGCTTGGAAAAACGAGGCAGCATCATCTCTCCGCAAGAAAAGAAGGTTATCGCCAACCATGAAGCAGGTCATGCTACCGTCAGCTGGCTGCTCGAGCACGCCTCTCCCCTGGTCAAGGTGACCATCGTGCCCCGCGGCAAGTCGCTCGGCGCCGCCTGGTACCTACCCGAAGAACGCCAAATCACCACCTTCAGCCAGATGTTCGACGAGATGACCGCCACCTTGGGAGGCCGCGCCGCCGAGGAGATTGTCTTTGGCGAAGTGTCAACCGGAGCCCTCAACGACCTGGAACGCGTGTCAAAACAAGCATACGCCATGATAGTTTACTACGGACTGAACGAAAAAATAGGCAATATCAGCTATTACGACTCCACAGGCCAGTCCGACTATACCTTCACTAAACCATACAGCGAAAAAACCGCCCAGGAAATTGACGAGGAGGTACACAAACTCATTGAACGCTCGTACAACAAAGCCAAAGAAATCCTGCTGGAAAACAAAGAGAAACATGCCCAGCTGGCCCAGCTGCTGTTAGACCGGGAAGTGATTTTCGCGGAGGACCTGGAGAAAATCTTCGGCAAACGGCCTTTCGGACAACAAAACGACAGCATTGAAGCCCCTCAAGATAGCACTTCCAACGACAATAAGCAAGATGTAAACAGCCAAGTGAATAACAACGGAGAAAAAGCTGCCGGAAACGAGGAAACCGCCGCACAGCCTACCGTCTAAAACGCAAAAGCTATGGAGACATTAAGTACAGAGAGTAATCTCACCACCTCGAAAGAGGCTATCCGCAAGGATATCAGGCACGCCTTGTCCACCAAAGGCGTCAACCGCTACCCGAGTCTGGATTTGTCTGATGACTTCATCAAACCCAGCGAGGACCTCATTCGCGATTTCATCGTCAAATTCCGTGCATTGGGCGGCAAGTACGTGCCCTGCACCAAAGACCAGTTCGCCATCCGCTTGGTAAAGCTGCTGCAAGGACAAAACTATCCTGTGCTGCTGAATACCAAACCACAACTTTCGGGCCTCTTGCAAAACAACAATATCAACTATGTCAACGCAATTGATGTCAACACTCCGGCAGACGCCGCCATCGTGTATAGCGACGCGCTAGTCACCAGCACCTGCAGTTTCATCTTCTCTCCGCACAACTCGCTCTACCCTTCCATCAAAGGCTTGGCTTCAGACATCATCATTATCGCCTTCGCCAAAGATATCGTGCCAGATTTCAAGACCGCATTGGAAATACAACAAGAACGGAACGGTGGCAACCTTTACGATATGAACGAAATCATCAGCCCTACCCCACTCACTATCCGCGACAATCAGGAAATCCGCACCCCGCTAACACCGAGGTACATTTTGATGCTCGTGATGTAAGCAGGATACAGGGGACAGTAAAATTTTAGAATTCAAAATTCATAATTCATAATTCAAATTATAACTTTCAGTTTTCAGTTTTCAACTCCATTCATTGGCACATAAAAACTCTCCTCGAATGCGTAGCATGAGACTCTCCTTTGGACGAAGTCCACTCCCCTCGAGCGAAGCGAGACTCCCCTATTACAATTTGCTAATTAACTAATTAAAACAACATGTCTTTCAACCCCCTCACTTCTCCGTGGCAGACACCATACCAGACCCCGCCTTTCGATGAGATCAAAAACGAGCATTATGAGCCAGCATTCCATCATGCGCTGGAAATTGCCCGCAAAGAGATCCAAGACATTGCCAACAACTCCGGCACACCGACTTTCGACAATACCCTGGCAGCCTTGGACCGCTCAGGAGAATTGTTGGACCGTATTTCCAATATCTTCTTCAACTTGTTGGTCTGCAACACCTCCAAGGAATTGCAGGATTTAGCACAAAAAATACAACCGGAACTCACAGCGTTCAGCAATGAAATCAGCTTAAACGAAAAGCTTTTCCAGCGGGTGAAACACGTTTATGAGCACCCGGAAAACCTCAACGAGGAGGAAAAGATGGTTACGGAAAAGAGCTATAGAAACTTTATCCGTCACGGCGCACAACTGGATGACGCCCAAAAAGAAGAGTACAAAAAGCTGACCCTGCGTTTGTCACGACTCACCCTTCAGTTCAGCGACAATGTGTTAGCTTCCACCCATGCCTTTTCCAAGAACATCACCGACAAAAGTTCACTGTCGGGCATACCTCAAAATGACCTTGACATTGCCGCGGCCAAAGCCAAGGCCAAAGGTCAAGAGGGCTGGCTGTTCGACTTGACCATGCCCAGCTATCAGGCTATCATGAAATTCGCAAACAATCGTGAACTACGCAAAGAGTTCTTTCTGAAATACTCATCCAGAAGCTATAAGGATGCATACGACAACAGCGCTTTGGTCTATGAAATTGCCTCACTGCGCAAGCAAATTGCCAAACTATTGGGATTCAGCGATTATGCCTCCTACGTGCTGACCGAACGAATGGCCAAAGACAAGGCTCATGTATATCAGCTTTTGGAGACTTTGGAAAAAACCTCACGGAAAGCCGCGACAAAAGAAATGCAAGAAATGGTGGATTTCGCCCGCCAAAACGGATTCCAAGGGGATTTTGAGCGCTGGGATATGTCTTATTATGCTGAAAAACAACGAAATAGCATTTTCAACTTCAACGAGGAAGAACTGAAAGTATATTTTCCTTTGGACAAGGTGATCGGCGGTGTGTTCGGCTTAGCCCATCAGTTATACGATCTTGAATTTACAAAAACATCAGAAATACCTGTCTATCAAGAGGATGTAAAGACCTATTACGTCCATCGGGAAGATCAGATTATTGCTGTTTTATATTTGGACTTTTTCCCTCGGGAGAACAAGAAAGGCGGAGCCTGGATGACCTCTTTCCGTGACCAGCACAAAACAAAAGACGGCGAGAATGTCATTCCTTTCGTGTCACTGGTGATGAATTTCACCCCATCCACGGAAGATAAACCTTCGTTGCTAACTTTCAATGAGTTGACCACTTTCATGCACGAATTCGGCCATGCCCTGCACGGCATGTTGTCCGAGGTGACCTACAACAGCATTTCCGGCACCAGTGTACCCCGCGATTTTGTGGAACTGCCCTCCCAAATCAACGAAAACTGGGCTTCCGATATTCGCTTTTTACAATCATTTGCAAGGCATTATCAAAGTGGCGAGCTCATCCCGGACAGTTTGGTACAGAAAGTCAAAGACATGGAGAACTTCCAAGCGGGTTATTTGTCATGCCGCCAGTTGGCCTTCGGCTTTTTAGACATGATGTGGCACGACGAAAAAGAAGTTAATCCCGATTTAGAGGCTCTGGAGCGCGAAGCCATGCAAGTAGCCGACTTCTTCCCCAGACCTGCAGGATGCTGCACCAGCACCGCTTTCACGCATATTTTCTCAGGGGGCTATGCGGCTGGATATTATGGTTACAAATGGGCAGAGGTATTGGATGCCGACGCTTTCTCCTTGTTTCAAGAGACAGGCATTTTCAATCATGAGACAGCACAAAAATTCCACGATTGCATCCTGTGCCGAGGTGGCAGTCGCGAGGCCATGCGGATGTTTGTGGATTTCCGCGGGCGCGAGCCCAAGGTGGAGGCGCTGTTGAAGCGGAGCGGGTTAATGTAGAATGCACAATTAACAATGCACAATTAACAATTAACAATGTAGAATGAACAATGAAGGATGCATAGGCTTGTATGGTAATTGTTATTCCCCGCAGGGGATTAATATCAATGGATAATGCGTATCACATTCCCCAATTCCCCGCAGGGGATTAATATCAATAAACGGTGAATGTCAGCAGCAGCCAATAAATAAAGCAGAACGGCATCGCCAGGAAGAAGGAGTCGAAACGGTCGAGCATACCGCCATGACCCGGCATGATGTTGCCAGAATCTTTCACCCCGTAAGAACGTTTGAACATCGATTCTATCAGGTCGCCGAAGGTACCCGCCACAATAACGATGAGGGCAAAGCCTATCCATACCAGCACATTACCCAAAGTGGAGGTAGGATTCACGAGACCTTTATTGAAATAGGGAGCGAAAGACAGTCCCACAGCCACACCACAGGTAAGTATAGCACTGATAATCGTACCTTCCCAAGTCTTTTTGGGCGATATTCTTTCAAACAGTTTGTGTTTGCCGAAAAGGGAACCCGCACAATAAGCGAAAGTATCAGATGCCCAAATCAACAAAAACAAGGCCAGAACAAGCTCTGGATGATCCAAGACAGAAAAAGTGACGCCCGCTAACGCGAAAGGTACCGCTATCCAAAATATCGGCAAGAAAGTATGGGCAATATTGGTAAATGGTAATACCGCATCCTTTTTGAACAGCTCGATCACCGGCACCACCATCATAAACAGTACCGCTATCAGCCAGCTGATTTCCAACGTATCTATCAAATAACCTCCCTCAATCACCAAAACCACAATCATGGCGCACATAATCTTCTGCACCTTTACCCCTGTACTTTCTGTGATTCTGACGTATTCCGACAAGGCAATGGCCGCAAACACCGTAAACAATAGAAATTGGCAATAGGAAGGCAGGAAAAACGAGCCTACCACCAAGGCCACAAATACTATACCGGAGATGGTACGGGTGAGGAGGGATTTGAATTGAGGGGACATAACAATTAACAATTAACAATTAACAATTAATAATGAATGATTGGGAATATGGGGTATTAGTAAATATATCGTGATAAAAATAAAATGAATCATTATTCATTGTTCATTATTAATTATTCATTATTCATTTTAGAGATTCACGGAATCAGTGGGTTCATCGAGGGTGCAGGTGACGAGGCAGACAACTCCTTCGCCGCTGCCTACAAAGCCCATTTTCTCGTTGGTTTTCGCTTTGACAGTCAGTCGTGACGTCTCAATTCCCATGACATCCGCAAGTGTCTTGACCATTGCATCATGATACGGTGCCATCTTGGGCTGCTCTATCACGATAGTAGCATCCACATTATTGATTTTCATTCCTTTACGCTTTAGCAACTCAACCACTTTGGCCAACAGAATCTTGCTGTCAATGTTTTTATACTGACTATCGGTATCTGGGAAATGACTGCCGATATCACTCAGACCAGCGGCGCCCAAAAGAGCGTCACAGATGGCATGAATCAAGGCGTCGCCATCGGAATGGGCCACACAACCCTTCTCGAAGGGAATCTCTACACCTCCCAAAACCAGCCGTCTTCCTTCGGCCAAGCGATGTGAATCATAACCTAAACCCACTCTCATGATTCAGATATAATCTTATAATCTATCCAAACGACCCTGGGGCTTATCCTGCTTCCGGATTTCATCCTTCTTGAACGACTTCAAGTCAAAGGACAAGGTAAAACGCAGGGTATGCTCCAATGGATGGTGCTGATCGCTGACAGAGAACAGATATGAAACATCTATCTGGAAGATATTGTAATGCAAACCGGCACCGAAGGTCAAATATTTACGGTTGCCCTTGTATTTGCTTTCAAAGAAACCACCGGTACGTACGAACAGCAGATTATTGTATGCGTATTCCAAACCGAAAGACCATGCCATTTCGTACAATTCCTCTCTGAATCCATTCGGGGCGTCATAAAATGACTGGAAAATACCCTGGGCGGAGGAAACTCTGTTGTTTTTGCCCGAGATGATATATCTTTCATTGGTCACAGAGTCACGGCCCCATCTTGGAGGAGTAGGAACCAACAGCTTATTCATCTCACCCATAATGGCAAGGCTGTTATATCCGTCGAAATCCATAGTATATGACAAGCCTATTTTCAGATTGGCAGGCAAGAAATCACGGGCTTCAGGAGATGCATTGGAAGAATAAGTCATCTTGTTTCCCATGTTGGAGATATTGACACCCAAACGTACCGTACTGTTTTCCAAACCTTTGGTTCTGAAATCCTGCTCATAACATAAGGACAGGTCGGCAGCACCTGCCAAACCTGGCTTGCCACTGGCACTATACATATCATAGCTGGCCGTAATATTGGAATAGATGAAACGTGGTGTCAATGCCATGGAAAACACGTCCGTAAGCTTGCGGGCGTATGTGAAATCGATAGCAAACTCATTCGGTGTGGGGTTGGCATACACCTGACCATACTCATCGGTAAAATCAATGGTACCCAAATGGAAATATCTCAAAGAGAATGCGATAGCATCCATATCCGTAATCTTCCAAAAGGTGCTCAAATACGCCAAATTGATACCCAACGACTTGCTCAAGCTGGTCAGCCATGGACTGTAGGAAAATGAGATACCAAACTTGCTTTTGTTGAACACATACTTGGAAGGATTGTGATGCTGGGAATTGACATCGGCAGACGAGCAGCTGCCAACGTCGCCCATACCTGCGGAACGGGCATCCGGCGCAATCATCAGAAAAGGAACTGCAGTGGTGATGGGATTGAAGTACTTCTCCATCAACTGAGATTTGGAAGGTTTCACCTGTCGTCCACTGGGGTCATACGACTGAGCGTAACTTATTGATATCATAACAATTAAACCAACCAATGTCAATAAGATTTTTTTCATTTCTTCGATATGTTATTTAGTATTAAAGTTAGATAACGATGATGTTTCAATTTTATTTTACAAAAGTACAATTTTTTCTATTTTCTCCGCCGATTTACCATCCGAAGTACGAACTTTTAAACGATAAAGATAAGTTCCTTTGCCGATCTTGTCCCCAAAATCATCCCTTCCATCCCAGTCAATGGCCTGACTGCGAGAACCTTCGGAAAACATGCTGGTGCTAATGGTCTTGATTAGTTTTCCGCTGATGGTAAAGATTTGTATCAGCACATCCAGATTTTCTCCGGGATGATTATGCTCAAAATAAAAAGACGTATGAGTGGTGAAGGGATTGGGATAATTCAGCACATGCTCCAAAGTCAAAGAAGCGTCGTTGGCCACTTCGAACTCCAACTCTTTTTCCGATACATTATTTAATATATCCCATGCCCTGATTTTCAGTTTATGCGTGCCTGTTGACAAATCTCTCAACTGGTAACGTACCTGGCCCTGATTGGAACTGTCCTGTACCGCTTCATAATAATTGTTAAGGATGATCTGTCCCTCGTTATTGCCATCCACGATAGCCACCAAGTCATGCCCCACCCCATTGCCGGTGGTATTGATTCCCAGTTCATCTTTCAGCTTGACAATCAGCACCGGGTCGGGGTTTGTCAAACCTTTGTTCACAAAATTCTCATCATTCAGATACACATCAATTTGCGGTCCTTCCTTGTCACTATATGCGGCATTGCTGTTTCCTCCCACTATAAAATCGTCGAAGCTGCCCGCCGCATCCGCGTGCTCCCCTCTCGCATAGAAACTGAACTTGCCATTTCCGTATGTATAATTGATATCTTTCGGGATGGTGAATCTGATATCAAATTTACCATTTTTCACAGTATTATTGCCTTTGAAAAGGATGCTCTTCTGAACCTCAAATTCAGTCATTGGGCTCTCGTCAGGATCGTTGGAAAGCGTACTGACACTCACTTTTTTGTCGAAGAAAGAAGTAAAAAGATTACCATTGAAATCATTCAAAGCATTGCCTTGCGCATCGGTCACATGGCCTTTCACCATCACCTGGGACAAGGCTTTCAATGTATCTGTCAAAGCATTCGCCGGCATACCGTTCACAGAGTCTATAACCACCTTATATTTAGGCACTGCCAAGGGCATTGACGGGTCACCGATAAGCACAAACATGGAGATGGCATCGCTATTGCCGCCATAGTCATTCTTGGCCAGCATATTCATTTCGCCCATAGTTCTAGGATTATTGCCCGCCGTGGTGAACAATCTTCCGAATAGCTTTCGGGCATACGTGGAATTTGATCCGCCGTAGGCCACACGGGAAGTGGTTATCAAAGCCATGGAACCTCCGTTGGTATTGAAGAAACAAGCCTCTGCAGGAGATACCATAGCCCGGTCGTACCATGCGAAATCGCACGACAAAGTCATTATAACCGGCTGGTTATAGGTATTATGCCAATTATTGATATCCGAGAACTCCAGAATACGCTCGTGCGCCCATCCGTCTTTGCCGCTATGGCCCACATAGGTGAGGAAAAGAGAACCTCGATCCATTCTGTCATTGATAGCCGTGGTAACCGCCGGGTAACGTTGACCACCCGAATTGGATTTCTGGGGGAAAGCATCACAATATATTTTATCAAGGTTGATATTTTTATTGGCTTCCTGAACAATGGCAGCACAACGTTCCGCCGTATTCAGATGCTCGTTCTGATCGCCATCATCGGCCACAAAACAGATCACATTGCGCCAGTCGGCCCAGTTTGACACCTGTGTTGAGGAGGCAGGCACCAAATTCCGCGAGGCCGTATAATTGACACTTTTGCTCACCGCCAAATTGGCCTGTGCCGCTGTGGTAACGGGGAAACGCCCTACTGCCACATCCACAAAGCCATGAGAAGACTGCCCTTCGCCGTCATCCAGGATTCCAAAGAAGTCGTCGTTGGCACGGAACGAGCCCTCTACAATCACATTGCCCAAGGGCCTCTGATAATTGGGCACGTATAGCGAAGTACCCGACACACGACCCCGGTAATCGTACGAGGGACGACCAAACAAGAGCAGATATTTAGGATAAGCGCCAGCCGATTTCTCATAAATCATCTTCAAATAATCGCGGATGGCCACAGGATCCTGCGCACCCGAGGAAAACTCATTATAAATCTGTGCGGGACTGACAATTCTAATGGTCAAGCCCTGTTCCTGACGGCGCACAGCGGCCAGCTGTTCCGCCTGACTCCAGAAATCCGGATGGGCAACAATAATCATATCCACTTGACTCTCCACACCATGCAAATTCTGGTTTGAAACCTGGCCTATACACTTCACCGACTTGTACGACGAACCATCGAAAGCAACATATTGGCGAAAAACGGAGTCCATGGTCACAAACTGATAAGTCGAGCCATTATAGCTTCCTGGCAACTGGAAAGCTTTCGACGGCTCAGTCACATCCCACACCCGCACTGAGGAATTGGCATTGGAAATCGTGTATCTGCTGACAGCATTATTGGATATGTATTTGCCATTGTTGAAATTCAGCTGTCCGCCAGAAAACGACAATTGGGAAGTCGCCTGTACCGCCAAATAGTCGAGATAACCTTTGGTCAAGGAAGAGGAGCGGTTGAAATTCAGGCTGATAGACAAAGTGGACTGAGTGGGTGTGAAAGAAAAAGTTCCCTTCTCACGATGGGCGATAGCACCTGACATTGCCGATATTGGAAGAGCTCCTATGGAACTGCCATTAACCGTCACCGAAAAAATCGAACTGGAGGCCGCGCTGGAAGCCGCGGCTATCGTAAACTTAGCGGTTTCAGCTTTCACACTGGGGATTTCAATACTATAGTCGCGTTGTGCCGTCACATCAAACAAATCGCCGAACCACTCCTGACCCGTCTCATCCAAATTGACAGCGTCAACCTCGTAATATTTATAATTCAAATAATCTGAAACAGTCTGATTTTCAGTCAATGCTATCTCTGCGCCCATAGTCACACGTTTTCCTTCCCCGACACCACTCAGGTTCACAAAATAGTAACTATTATCAGTATATATATTATAGTCATGGGAGAAAGTGCGGGTTGAAGGGTCAAAAGAAACGTTGTGAGGCGACTTGGCATAAAAGACCACATAATCGCCAGCTCCAAACACACCGTCACCACCATCATGGACAAGGACAGGAAGCTCCAACAAGTCATCGGGACGATCGGTGCCACATACCTCCGGCAGACGGCCTGTTCCATTGCCGAAGACTGAAATCAGCGACGAGCTCAGCTGTGAACCTGAAAAACCCATTTGCACAAAATCCTCAAATGAGATTTTATGCAAGCCCGTTTCCGACACGGCAACTTTGTACCACAGACCTGTGGACAAGACCGAATTAGCCGCGTATGAATGAGCCTTGGTTGCCTTTTTGGTGACAAATTCAGGTTTAATGCTGATATCACAAGACAGCAACTTGCTGACATTTCCCGAAGGGTCGATGACAAAAGGCAACAAAGTGAGCAACGCGTATGGTTTTCCCCGCTCCGCATAGCAACGGACCTCTGGCACCAACTGTGATTTCAGCACCGCTGTAGGCACCAGTTTTTTATCATTTGCCGACAAAGGTTCAAAGCGGGCATTGGAAACCTGCACCTCACAAGCCGAAAAAAAGTTATCAACAGCTATTTTTTGAAAAAAAAGCGGCAAATCGCCGAATCGGAAATCCGAAATCGCATCCTCAAAATTCAGAAATTCCAGGCTCAAATCCTCGTCAATTTTGTACGTAAGATTTTCAGTCCACTGGATTGAAACTTTTTTTTGTATATTTTGTGCCTGAATATCAATAACTTGCAAAAACGCAAGCAAAAAAATCAGAACAAGCACCCAAGATTTTGATCTCATAAAACGTTATTAAAATACAAGTTGTGTTTTCACACATCAACGAACGTAAAAACAGCTTGCAAAATTGCAAAAAAAATAAATGCGGAAGAAAAATAAAAAACAAAATAATGGAGTTAAAGAAAAAAATTTGTAATTTTGCGGATTAAAAATTAAAACCATGCATAAGCGAATTCTGATAATAATCACCACCTGTCTGGTTCTTCTGGGACAGAGCATCAACGCGCAGGATGCACATTTTTCCCAATTCTATGCCAACCCGCTTTATCTGAATCCAGCCTTTGCCGGCACCAATATATGCCCCCGCATAGCATTGAACTTCCGCGACCAGTGGCCTTCCATGAAAGGAACCTTCATGTCCTTCTCAGCCTCTTACGACCAACATTTCGACAAGATTGCCGGTGGTATCGGTGTGTTGGCTTTCGGCGACCGTTGCGGTCAAGACGCCACCATCCAGACTTACGAGGCCAGCTTCATGTATGCCTTCAAAGTCAAAGTCAGCAAGAAATTCAACATGCGTTTTGCCTTGCAATTCTCCTATCTGGCAAACATACTGGATGTTACCAAACTAACTTTCGGTGATATGATTGACCCGAAATACGGTTTTATTTACCAGACCAATGAGAACCTGGCAGCATGGAACAACACCACCGACCACAGTTTTGACTTGGCCGCCGGTTTCTTAGGTTATACCAATCTGCGCTTTTTCAACTTGTATTTCGGTTATGCTGCCCATCACCTCAACATGCCCTACATCAGCTTCATCCAGCAGGAAAGATACAGACTGCCCATGAAGCACACAGCCCATGTCGGTGCCAGCTTCGATGTGAAACGCAAAAGTAAAAAAGAACATAATTTCGGTGACATCTCACTGAGTCCCAATATCATCTTCCAATATCAGGGTGGCCTTATGTACATGAGCGAAGGCTTGTACCTCAACCTCTACCCTGTCACCTTGGGAGCGTGGTTGCGCCACAGTTTCAAGAATGTGGATGCTGTCATTTTCAGCGCCGGTATCGAATACCAGTTTATCCGTGTCGGTTACTCCTACGACCTTACCGTCAGCAAGCTGATCAACTTGACAGGCGGTGCCCACGAGGTGTCTTTGCAGTTCCTCCTGCCATGCCCCGAGAAACGCAAAGCCATCAAGGAACTTGAATGTCCTTCATTCTAATCTTTAGTATAATAAAAACCACATTTTCATCGTTAATAAACAAAATCAACATAAATCATGAGTAAGTTCACCAAAACATCAATGCTGTTCTTCCTTGCAAGTTTTGCCATGTTATTCTCATCTTGCAAAAAAGAGGCCTCTCCAACCACAGGCTGGAACTACAACGACCCTAAGAACGGCGGATTTGAAGTATATCCATTCACCGAACAGGAAACCGGCCCCGGCTTGGTATTCATCGAAGGTGGTTCCTTTGTCATGGGCCGCATGGAAGAAGATGTGATGCACGACGCCAACAACACCCCGCGCAGAGTGTCTGTCGCCTCTTTCTACATGGACGAGTGCGAGGTCAGCAATGTTGACTACCTCGAATACCTCAACTGGCTCGACAGGGTGTTTGTGACCAACGACATGGCTATCGTCTATACCAACGCCCTCCCCGATGAGAACGTATGGAGAGAACGCCTCGGCTACAACGAACCCGATGTGGAAAACTATTTCAGATACCCGGCATACAGAGAATATCCCGTGGTGGGTGTCAGCTGGCTGCAGGCTGTCAACTATGCCGCATGGCGTACCGACCGTGTGAACGAAAAGATTCTGGTGGACCATGGTTTCATCGATTGGGTTCCCGAACCCAGCTTGGAAGGCTACTTCAGCACCGACGCTTACCTGACCTACGAATCTTACGAGGGCGAAAGCGACCATCGTCTGCAATACATCACTACCGGTGACTTCAGAAATGTGAAGATGGAAGACGGCATCCTGTTGCCGAAATACAGACTGCCCACCGAAGCCGAATGGGAATATGCGGCATACGCCAACATCGGAAATACGGTCAATGGTCGTATCCTGGAAAGAAAAGTTTATCCGTGGAACGGACACGCAATCCGTACAGAAGACAAGAAATATATGGGTGAATTCATCGACAACACCCGCCTTGGCCGTGGTGACCTGATGGGTGTGGCAAGCTCTTTGAACGACGCCGGCTTCAAGACCGTGAGAGTCAAATCCGGTTGGCCTAACGATTACGGCTTGTACCACATGGCCGGTAACGTGGCCGAATGGGTGATGGATGTTTACAGACAATCATCCCACGAGGACGTTTCTGAGTTCAACCCCTTCAGAGGTAACTATTTTGAGACCAAGAAACTGTTGGAAGACGGTACCGTTGCTGAACGTGACAGCGTGGGTAAAATCCCCATGGTTCCCGTTTCAGACTTCAAAAATGACAGAAGACGCAACTACCGTTCCGCTGACAACAAGAACTACCTCGACGGTGACTGGGCATCCTTGTACAACACCGACGAATGGAAATCCGGTGGCGTGGGCGACGAAAGCTCCACAGACCTGATGTACCCGAAGGAAACTGGCGACAACAACCCGATGTACTCCTTGGTCAGCGACCATGCCAGAGTATATAAAGGCGGTTCATGGAGAGACATTCCATACTGGTGCTCACCCGGTGCCAGAAGATACATGGACGAGGACGAGTCCACCGACTATATCGGCTTCCGCTGCGCCATGGCCCGTTTAGGCTCACAGTATTTGGGAGGAAAATAGGCTTATATATTTCACAAAAGAAGCCCCAACGAGGGGCTTTTTTTGTATATTGTAACTTTCTCACCATTATGGGAATCATCGCCAGACAGAGTATCAAAGGGACCATCGCCACATATTTCGGGGTGGCCATCGGCTTTGTGACCACCTTCTTCATCCTCACGAAATATCTGACGCCTGAGGAGGTAGGTCTGACTCGTGTGCTGGTGGATGCCGCCACACTGTTCAGCTCTCTCGCCTTAATGGGGACAGGCTCCTCCACCTTGCGTTTCTATCCGCATTTCAAAGACGAGAGCCGGAACCAGCAAGGGCTTTATTTCTGGACACTGATTATTCCATTTGTGGGATTTCTGATTTTTTTGATTTGTTTTTTCGCCTTCAAAGGATGGATAATCAACACATTTGAGGACAAATCCCCTTTGTTCGTCAATTATGTCTATTTCACACTTCCGATGGCCTTTTCCATATTATATATGGCCGTTTTCGAAACCAATGCCACGATTTTGGAACGAGTAGCGGTGCCCCGAATGATTCGGGAAGTTTTTATCCGTTTAGGCCTTTTAATCGGATACTTGCTATACGGCTTATGGCATGTGATTGACCTAGATGAATTGGTGGTTGTCATTTGTACCACATACGGACTTGGCGCATTACTGAATCTATGTTATCTCCTTTTCTCACAGAAAATCTCCTTTAAGCCTGATTTCAGTAAAATCACACCTGAGCTACGGCGGGATTTCCTATGGTACACCCTCTTTCTGATTACGGCCGCATTAGTAGGCAGCGTGATGCCCACACTGAGCAGTTTCTTTATCAGTGCCAAGATGGGATTGATGTTCACTGGAGTTTACGCCATTGCCAACTACATTGCCACCATGGTAGAGATTCCGTCACGCTCGCTAAACGCCATTGTACAGCCACGCATAGCTGTTGCCTTGCGGGCCACGCCACCCGATTTGCAGTCAGCCATCCGATTGTATCAGAAAGTATCTTTGAACCAGATGCTTGCAGGCTTAACCATCCTGATTCTGATATGGATTAACATCGACTTCTTTTTCGACATACTGCCCAATGGCGAACAGTACGCTACCGGGAAATGGGTAGTGTTGATTCTGGCAAGCTCAAAGCTGATAACCACCACGTTTGGCATAGGCGGCTCCTCTCTCAGCTACACCCGTTGGTACTATACCTCACTGTTTTTCACGCTATTACTGTTGGTATTGTCTATCACACTAAACAACTACCTGATTCCAATATACGGAATTGAAGGCGGCGCATGGGCAACATTAGGTTCCAATGCCATTTATTTGCTTTTATTGCTATTGTATATTAAATGGCGAGTTGGAACTTATCCGTGTTCCTGGGGGCAACTCAAGGTACTGGCAGTGGGCGTGTTGATGGTAGCGTTGAATTATCTGATGGTTTTTGTGGCAGGCAGAATCGCTGAGGCACCATCGATGGCGTTCAGGGTCGTGGAAGCGCTTATCCGCACAGGGATCGTGGCGGCAGTCGGCTTGCTGGTGGTATATCACTGGAATGTCTCACCCGATGTGGTCAGACTGATCAATAAAGCGATGAGACGGAAATCGGAAAATCGGATTTCGTAAAAGCTAATCCATACATTACCCAAGGTGAATTAAGTGTACTTGTTGGTATTAACTCCAAAAACATACGCAACAACATTGCCAAATTAAAATCCACAGGCCTACTCTCTCGCATCGGTCCAGACAAAGGTGAGTATTGGAAAGTGATATAACGGCTGGCTTCGGCCAGTCCTGTACATATTTCTAACAACTTTGCTTGTTGAATCTATCTTGTTGAATCTATAAAGTATAATAAATTGTACCTCACGAACGCCTGTATCGATTTTTTTCGTACTTTTGCAGCGAAAGTATATTAAATCATACTTTAGAATCGTATGGACATCGCAGCAAATATAAAAAAGAGACGAAGGAGGCTTGGCATTTCGCAGCAGGATCTTGCCGAGTTTGCTGAAATAGGCATCGCCACGGTCAAGGACATTGAGCGGGGAAAGGGTAATCCCTCCTTGCAAACATTGCAAAAAATACTGGCAGTCTTAGGGTTGGAAATGGTACTCCAAGTCAGAAACACTTTGTTAACCGAAGATAAATCGAACGAACAATGAGAAGAGTGGAAGTATATGTCAACAATAGGCGCGCCGGTCTGTTAACCGAATGGAACGTAGGCGATTACGAGTTTACCTACGATGCAGATTATTTGGCGGATTTGCAAACGTTGCCCGTATCTCTGACCTTACCCAAACGCAGCGAAGCCTACCGCTCCAACCAAATCTTCCCCTTCTTCACCAATCTGTTGCCAGAAGGGGCAAACCGCAAGGCGATGTGTACGGCCCACAAAGTAGATGAACAAGACTTTTTTGGCATGCTGCAAATGATTTGCGGTTTGGATTGCATCGGAAACGTTACATTAAGAAAGGAGTAGCAAATGAAAACACTGACTGCATGTCCGGCCACCCTTCAGCCAGGATTCGATACCTATTCTCCAGCAGCCCGAAAAGCACTGTTTGACGGCAAGACGGTGTCACCTATCCTTGATTTTGACCTTGAAAAAGACAATGAGCTGCCGACAATTCGGGAAAACATGAACAACATCTCCATTTCCGGTGCTCAAGAAAAATACTCGGCAGTTGTGGAGGATGGACACATCAGGCTGTCGCACCCAAATGAGCAGGCAACCCACATTTTGAAGCCCGCTCCGATTAACTACAGCCTTTCAACGCGCAAGCAGATACCCGCCAACGAGCATCTGACCATGCAGATTGCCGCACAGATTTACGGCATACATACAGCTGCTAACGCATTATGCTTCACTCCCAAAGGTCAACCGGTTTACATCACCCGTCGCTTTGATGTGAAGCCCGACAACACGAAATATCCAATGGAGGATTTTGCCTCCATACTTGATATCACCGAACAAGGAAGTGATAGCAATTTCAAATACGATGGTAATTACGCCATGATTGCAGACGCCATCCGAAGGTTTGTGCCGGCTTGGATGATTGAGGTGGAACATTTTTTCAAAGTGGTGCTGTTCAACTATTTATATGCCAACGAGGATGCCCATCTGAAAAACTTTTCGCTCATCAATCGAAATGGTGAATACTCATTGGCACCAGCATACGACCTCATCAATACCCGCATACATCTTGAAAGCAGCGACTTGGCATTACGAGGCGGTCTTGCACCCGACATTGAGCCAAGCGATACATTGCTTAAAACAAGGCATCTGTGCCGTTTGGATTTTGAGCGTTTCGCACAGCGCATCGGGTTGCCCCAAAAAAGAGCAGGAAAGTTGATGGATCTCTTTATGGCTATTCCATCTGAAGCTTATTTGCTTATTAACCGCAGTTTCCTGAACGACAAGATGAAGCGCAACTACAAGCGCATCATCGAGCAACGACGACAGTGGTTTCTGAGGGATTCCTTATTCTGAAAAATTTGAAGTTTTCGCCATTATATTCGCAAAAATTTGTAATTTCGCAACCGTTACTCTGAAAAATATGAACGAAGCAGTTGATTAATTAAAATAAAAAGATTAAAACAGAATGTGTGGGAATTTTGGGAAGGAACAAATCGAATGTACCAGGAATCTATTGAAGCCGGCAAATCCGAACCAAAATACGAACAAGTGGCCTTTATGATACAGGGAACAGCATACTCTCTTTTCCACAACGAAGAGAATAAAACCGATAAAAAAAACCTAGAAAAGACCTGGAAAGATTGACCGGCAATCAGAAGAAAATATTGGATTTCGTAAAAGCTAATCCATACATTACTCAAAGTGAATTAAGTGTACTTGTTGGTATTAACTCCAAAAACACACGCAACAACATTGCTTGTTGAATCTATAGTTGAATCTATACAAATAAACATTTCTACTATTCAACATTTTTTTGTAACTTTGCAAGTTTTAAAAAAAAACTTGAGAAGTCTGATGTTCAATATAGATAAATTCATTTCGGAACATGTCACCTACCGGCCTGACAGTATGTTTGCTCCTGACATTGAAGCAAATAAGGATGCACTCACCCGTGAAATAGAGGGAAAATCTGTTTGTGTTATCGGTGGTGCTGGTAGCATAGGTTCCTCCTTTATCAAAGCCATCCTCCGCTTTCAACCCGGAAAATTGGTTGTTATCGATCTAAACGAGAATGGTTTGGCCGAACTCACCCGTGACATCCGGTCCACCGAAGGACTTTTTGTTCCGCAGGAATACCGGCCTTATACACTGAATTTTGCAGACCCAATCTTTGCCCGTATCTTCAGAGAAGAAAAGGGGTTTGACATTGTAGCCAATTTTTCTGCTCATAAACATGTTCGAAGCGAGAAAGACAAATATTCTGTCCAGGCTCTGATTGAGAACAATGACATCAAGGCCAAGAAACTGATGGACCTGCTTTGCGAATTTCCGCCTAAGCACTTTTTCTGTGTCAGTACCGACAAAGCTGCTAACCCCGTGAATATCATGGGTGCCAGCAAACGCATTATGGAAGACTTAGTTATGGCTTATAACAACCACTTCAAGGTAACCACCGCCCGTTTTGCCAATGTCGCTTTCAGTAACGGTTCCCTACCCGATGGCTGGATACACCGTTTGCAAAAACGACAGCCCCTGGCTGCACCCTGCGACGTGAAACGTTACTTCGTCTCTCCCGAAGAAAGCGGACAGATTTGCATGTTGGCTTGCATCCTTGGCAGAGGAGGAGAAGTCTTTTTCCCGAAATTAGGCGAAGACCAGATGCTCACTTTCAGCAGTATCTGCGATGATTTTATCCAAGCGCAAGGACTGGTTAAGGAAGAATGCGCCACAGACGATGAGGCCAAGCGGAAAGCAGCGAATATTGACAATTCAGAATTCACAATTCAAAATTCAAAATATCCTGTGGTATATTTTAGAAGTGACACCACTGGCGAAAAAGCATACGAGGAATTTTACATTCCCGGGGAAAAGATTGACATGCAGCGCTTTGCCGCGTTGGGAGTAGTAGAACAGACCACCCGCCATAATCTGAATGAGGTTAATAATTTCTTCGAAAAATTAGAATCCATATTCCACAAAGACGACTTCACCAAGGCTGAGGTCGTTGAGGCCATCAAAGAGTTTATTCCGAACTTTGAGCATGAAGAGAAAGGGAAAAATCTGGACCAGAAAATGTGAGGATTATGTACGAGAAAACTATCAACTTCATAAAAGACCTATACGGCGACCAAGACTTCACGCCACTGGCAGTTCCCGTATTTATCGGTAACGAGAAAAAATACCTCAACGAGTGCATCGATAGCACCTTTGTGAGCAGTGTCGGCAAGTTTGTGGATAGTTTGGAGAACACTATCTGGCTTGCCGACAGGGTAGTGAATATTCCGAGTAGTGTGAGGATGTAATAAACAGTAATATTATGTATCTTTGCATCGCAAACAGTCTTTGGAGTTTTACATAGGTGTTTGCACTTAATACAATATCTGGAACAAGTATCGGTCCCGACAAAGGCGGCAATTTAAAAGTGATACAGACAACAAGGCTGGCTTCGGTCAGCCTTGTTCTTATTTCTAACAACTTTGGTTGTTGAATCTATATGATTTGTTTTATTTCTCATGGAGTATAAATATCAAGATTTTTTCCGTAACTTTGCAACGGTAAATAGTTATGGAGTTCCCCTTGGGGATATGCTATAAAAACACCTTTTAGTTTTATGCACTTTTTCAGAGACCAAGATAAAATAAAAGAATTCCTCAACAATTTGTTGATGGAGAGCGAATCTGAAGACGTGGAATTCAAACACGCTTCTGGAGGATTTCCTGGTAGTTTTTGGGACACCTATTCCGCTTTCGCCAATACCGAAGGAGGAACTATCATTTTAGGCGTAATAGAAAAGAATGACGGGTTTTATCTTGACCCTCTTCCTGATGAACTTGTTGATAAATACAAAAAGGATTTCTGGAATAATGTAAACAACAAATCCACTGTTAGTTGTAATCTATTGAAGAATGAAGACCTGCAAGTTGTCAAATTCAACGATTATAATATCATCCTTTTCCATATTCCCTGTGCCCGTCGAGAGCAACGTCCTATTTTTAGAACTACAAACCCTTATAATGGCACCTTTAAACGAAACAACGAAGGAGACTATAAGTGTACAGAAAAAGAAGTGCAACGCATGTATGCCGATGCGAATGATTCAACACCAGCCGACAGCAGAATACTAACTAACTATAGTCTGAATGACATAGACAAGGAATCCTTACAACAGTATCGACAAGTATTTGCAGCAGCAAGGCCTAGTCATCCATGGATTGGCTTAGATGATATGACCTTGCTGGAAAAACTAGGAGGATACAGAAAAGACAGAGAGACTGGAAAAGAAGGATTTACTGTCGCAGGACTACTAATGTTTGGAAAATATGAATCAATCACCGACATTGCATGTACCCCTGACTTTTTCCCTGATTATCAGGAATGGATAGATGACGACTCCAATTCGAGATGGTCAACCAGAATATACCCTGATGGAACTTGGGAGGCTAATCTATTCCAGTTCTATCGGAGAGTATTGCCAAGACTTCAAAACTTCTTGCCTAATCCTTTTAGACTTGATGGCAATACACGCATAGAGGAGACATCGGCTCATGTTGCTATTCGTGAAGCATTTATTAACCTATGTGTGCATGCTGATTTTACAGTGAATGCGAACTTACTTGTTAAGCATATTAAGAATAAATTTGTTTTTTCCAACCCAGGGACCATGCTTATTACCAAAGCTCAGTATTACAAGGGCGGTCAAAGTGTTTGTAGAAACAAATCCTTGCAGAAGATGTTTATGATGCTTGGTGCAGCTGAAAAAGCAGGTAGTGGCGTGGATAAAATTTTAAAAGGATGGAATGATGCCAATTGGCGAGCCCCTTATATAGACACAACCTGCCGTCCTGATACTGTTAACCTTTATTTACCAATGATATCACTGCTCAACGCGGAAGTCAAGAACGGTTTGATAAGTATCTTAGGAAATGATATTGTTCACATCGAACATAACAGATTGCTAACTTTGGCACTTGCATACACAGAAGAATATATCACCAATGAGCGATTAAGATATGCTTTGAACATGCACAAGACGGATATCTATCTATTATTAAAAGACTTATGTAATAAAAAATATCTAAAAGCAGAAGGGCATGGTAGGGGAACAAAGTATTGTCTTCCGTTTGATAATGTTGGAAGTAATATGGGAAGTAATGTTGGAAGTATGGGAAGTAATGTTGGAAGTATGGGAAGTAATGTTGGAAGTATGGGAAGTAATGTTGGAAGTATGGGAAGTAATGTTGGAAGTATTACAAAAAAGAGAAGGATGAAAAAGGAAGAGTTATATATGGAAATTGTGAATATTTGTTCAGATTGGGTGTCTCTTGATTTTATTGCTGCAACTATAAATAGGAATTCAGGTTATCTATTGGACAATATTATCCCATCCATGTTAAAAGAAGAATTGATTGAGCGCATGTACCCACAAGTTCCAAGACACCCTAAACAGAAATATAAGGCCAAAAAAAGTGATAAAAAACTATAAAAAAAGCGATTCAGCAACTCAAAACTTGCGGTCTTCTCACCTGCATCTGTCCCGATAAAGTCCGAAGTTCAGGTTTGTAAATTACAAAGAAGTCGACAGTACAACAAAGAAAAAACAAATTATATGGTTGACCAAAAAACAATAGACTTATATGTTAAAGCGATTGATTTTGCCAAAGAACAAAAGGATGTCTCAGAGCAAGACAAAATTATTTTGAATCGATTCAAGATTATCATGTTAGGTGGTTCCGTAGAAAATGCCAACAAAGAATTTGAAATAACTGGGAAGGTTAAGAGAAGCACATTACATAATATTCGGAATTTAGCTGAAAGCGTATATGAGGACTGTGTACGCAACTTGGGAGTTGACAAAAAAACATGTGACAGAATACTTAGAGAAGGAAAATTGCGGGCTGATACATGTGAAAGGACGATGTTGAAAGATTTGGAGGCAAATGGTCTATTAGTGTTTGCTTAATTAACATGTTTTTTTCAAAAACACGATGAATGGGGAGAATTATTCGGAGTATAGATTACAAACGAAAAGGTGCCCTAAGGGCACCTTTTCGCCTTGTTGGAATGAATTTAATTCCGTATGATATGGCTTGTTGATGATTTGAAAGGCAATGAAGATATATATGTCACAATTCAGAATCCAGAAAAATATTGTAAGAAAGTCTCTTCAATAGTATCACATCTTTGACATTGCCTTATAACCATTGCCCTTCACATACGTGTATCACAAGCCTCACCTTCTCCAACGCCGGACGATTAACCCTCCCACTGCACCTCAAAAAAACCTCATTGCACTAAAGTTGTAGGAAGGTGATAGTAGAGAATATATTGGCCTCTACTATTGATTCTTTATTGACAGACAGAATAGCTCGTATACCAAGTAAAATAAGGGCTAAGATAATTCAAACACATCCAAACCAAGGCTGGCTTCGGTCAGCCTTGGTTTTTTTCACCTTGTTGAAAAGATAAGTTTTTTTTGAGCTTTGCTGGGAAAATGAAAGTATTGTTTTTTTTTGTATCTTTGCAAACTTAATTACATTAATACTAAAAAAAAACAATATTATGGAAATCAACGAATTTATTGCCAATTTCGCAGACCAATTTGACGAAACCGAAGCATCTGTTTTCACTCCTAAAACCGAATATAGAGAGTTGGAAGAATGGTCATCACTGATTGCGCTGTCTGTAATGTCCATGATTGACGATGAATATAACGTGCAACTTACTGCTGATGAAATGAGAAAGGCACACACTGTTCAAGATTTATTTGACATCGTTAACTCCAAAATCGCCTAAATATGGGTTTTAATCCTTTTTCATTAGTTGGCAAGAACATCTTAGTTACTGGAGCTTCTTCCGGAATTGGTCAAGCCATAGCTATAGAGTGCTCAAAGATGGGTGCGATAGTCATTCTTGTCGCCCGAAACCAAGAAAGACTGGCTGAAACCATGGCACAAATGGTTGGAGAAGGGCATTCTATGTTTAGTGTTGATCTTTCCAAAGAGGAAGAAATAGACAACATGGTGATGAATCTCCCTGCATTGAATGGTCTTGTACACTGTGCAGGAATTGGTCCTCATGTTCCATTTAAGTTTGTCAACAAAACAAAACTTGACGAGGTATTTGCCGTCAACTATTTTGCTCCGACTTTGTTATCCCAAAAACTGCTCAAAGCAAAAAAAATATCAAAACAATCATCCATTGTTTTCATCTCATCCATTTCAGGTAATTGCATTGCATCCTCAGCTTCATCCATATATTGCTCAACCAAGGCTGCTATTGGCGGTTTGGTAAAAGCCATGGCTGTGGATTTGGCACCACAAGGCATTAGGGTAAACAGCATCTCTCCCGGTGCAATTCGCACCGCAATTTTCAACAGTGGAGAGATTTCTGATGAACAGCTTAAAGAAGAGGAGCAGCGCTACCTACTGAAACGCCTCGGAAAACCCGAAGAGATTGCATACGCTACAATCTACTTACTTTCAGATGCCAGTGCATGGACAACAGGAACCAATATGATTGTCGATGGTGGATATACAACATTATAATTGATTTTGTATGGCATTTTTATCTATACCTAACGTGAAAATTTCAGGAATTGCTGCGGCTGTTCCGAAACAAAAAAAGGATATCAAAGATCTGGAGTGTTTTGCCCCCGGTGAAGCCGAAAAGGTAATGACCCTATCCGGCATCAAGGAAAGCAGATTAGCTCCTGATGGCATGGTCTGTTCAGACTATTGTCAAGCAGCTGCTGAAAATCTTATCAAAGAATTGGGATGGCAAAAAGAGACTATAGATGCCTTGATATATTTATCTGTCTCCCGCGATTACATTGAGCCAAATACGGCTACTGTAATCCAAGGAAAAATGGGACTCCCAGCCACCTGCTATACCATTGATGTTCCGATGGCTTGTTCAGGCTATTGTTATGGTCTTTCCGTTATTGGCGCATTACTCTCCTTGGGTTGTATGAAAAGAGCGCTAATGTTAGTTGGCGACACTCCCTCAAAAATCATGTCCCCACTGGATAAGACAGTATGGCCCATTCACGGAGATGCAGGTACCGCCACTGCTTTGGAACATGACCCAACAGCAGCACCAATGCTGTTTAATATGATGAGTGATGGCACGCAAATGAATGCCATTATAGCACCGCACTCGGGTGTGCGTCATCCTATCACCGAACAATCTCTCGTTATGGAAACTGTCGATGAAGGAATAACAAGGAACAAAACGCATGTCAATATGGATGGTATGGCTGTTTTTGCTTTTGCAACAATGAGAGTTCCCAAAGACATTATGGCACTTTGTGAGCATTTCAACCTGAAGACAGATGAAATAGACTACTTGCTATTGCATCAGGCCAATCAGTATATCGATGACAAAATTCGGAAGAAATTAAAATTTCCCATAGAAAAAACACCTTATTGTTTACAATCCTTCGGGAACACCAGTAGTGGAACTATTCCATTGACGATGGTCACACAAATCAGGCAAGAGTTGGAAACAAACAACAACAAATTGTTAATGAGCGGGTTCGGTGCTGGACTATCGTGGGGCGTGGTATACGTTGAGACATCCCCCTTCCGAGTATTACCATTAATTGAAATTTAAATAGAATGAAAAGGTTTGAGAATAAAGTATTATGCATAACCGGTGCTGATGGAGGCATTGGTAAGGAGATTTCCAAAAAATTTGCGGCGGAAGGAGCCACCATAATTGCTTGTTGCTTGTGTCAGACACCAGAGTATGACGAGTTTATGCAGCAGTTAAAATCAAAATATGCCATTGACATCTTTCCTTTCTATTTTGATTTTTCTGATGAAGAATCTATAAAATCAGGGTTAAAAGAAATCAAGGCACTGAAATTAAAAATCAATGTGCTTGTCAACAATGCCGGAATGCCACATCTTGCCATTCTCCCATTCACGAAAATGAGTGATTTGAAAAAAGTTTTTCAGGTGAATTATTTCGCCCAGCTGCAAATCACCCAATCACTGATTTCCATTATTGCAAAAGACGGCAGCGGATCCATTATAAATGCAGCCTCCATTGCTGGAATTGACGGTGAAATGGGCAATTGTGTATATGGAGCGACAAAAGCTTCTATGATTCTGATGACAAAGGTGTTGTCAAAAGAGTTGGCGTCATCCAGAATCCGCGTGAATGCCGTTGCCCCCGGTCTGACGAACACCGCCTTTGCTACGGCAATGGGCGACAAGGCCAAAGCTTCGATGGAGGAAATATCCATTATGCACCGTCTGGCAACACCCGAAGAAATTGCAAACACATATCTGTTCCTCGCATCGGAGGACGCATCGTTCATCAACGGTCAGGTTGTAAGAGTCGATGGTGGAGTAAAGTAATAAAACAATCAATCAAAAGAAATATCATGGACGTAAACGAAATTAAAGAAAAAGTATTTGCTATCGTGGCTAACCTGTGCGAGACCGAACCCGCCAACATCAGTGAAACGACCACTATCGGTGATTTTCCACAGTGGGATTCCGTCGGACAACTAACCATCCTCTCCAATGTGGAAGAGACTTTCGAAATCAACTTCGAACCCGAAGAAATGATGGAGATTGAAGATGTAAAGGATATCATCAACATGGTTCAGAGCAAATTAGCATAAAGCAATCAGTCATGAAATCTGTCGAAGAACAAATTCGGGAAAATGCACAACGACAAGCGGATAAAATCGCATTGATTGCCGGAGAGGAACAAGTTACCTACCAGCAACTGTGGGAGCGTTGCCTTTTGGCCGCCACCAATGTTCGTCAGAAGTTCAACTTGCAAAAAGGCGACCGGGTAATATTGGCTGCAGCAGCCAATATTGATTTCATCTATGCCTATTTCGGCATTCATTTGGCTGGCGGTGTTTGTGTGCCTATCGACCCCGACACCAACGAGACCCGCTTCGGACACATCTTCACCTCCACGCAACCTGTCTGCGTCATGGGTACATTGCATAAAGTGGAATGTAAAACTGTACCGTTCAACGAGTTGCTGACCGAATGCAAAGAGGTACTTCCTTTCGTACAACCCGATCCTGAGCAATTAGGCGACATGCTATTCACCACCGGGACTACCGGCGTTCCCAAAGGGGTCGCTCTCAACATCAAGAACTTAGCCGCTGCCGCACTTAACATCAATACTTTCATCAAGAACACAGAAGAGGACATTGAGTTGCTGGCATTGCCCGTGAGCCACTCGTTTGGCCTGGGACGCGTGCGCTGCGTTCTCACCAAAGGTGGCACCTTGGTGCTTTTAGGCACCTTTGCCAACATCAAGAAATTCTTCAGTGAGATGGAACGCTGCCATGTGACCGGTTTCGGTATGGTGCCCGCCAGCTGGGGCTATATCAAGAAAATGAGCGGAAAGTATATCGGAAAGTTCGCCGACCAACTGAAGTATATTGAAATCGGCAGTTCCTTTATGCCGATTGAGGATAAAAAACTGCTGTGCGAACTGTTGCCCAACACACGTATCAATATGCACTATGGACTTACAGAAGCCTCGCGTAGCGCTTTCATGGAGTTTCACAGTGAATACGACCGCCTTGATACTGCTGGGAAAGCTTCTCCCAATGTGGAAGTAGCAATTTTCGACGCTAACGGCAAAAAATTAGGTGTTAACGAAGAAGGCGAAGTTTGTGTTAAAGGCGATCACGTGACGTGCAGCTACTGGAACGAAACACCTGAGCGTTTCGCCAAGGACTTCTTTGATGGCTACTTCCGTACCGGCGACTGCGGTTACTTGGATGCCGATGGTTACATCCATCTTAAGAGTCGTATCAAAGAGATGATCAATGTAGGTGGCAAAAAAGTCAGTCCTATGGAAGTGGAAGACATTCTGAACACTATCCCTGGCATTGAAGACAGCGCCTGCATCGCCATCCCAGACCCCGAAGGTGTTTTGGGAGAAGTGGTTAAGGCTTTCATTGTTTGCAAAAACAACGATCTGACTGATGCTGAAATCATTAATCAACTTCGTCCGAAACTTGAGGTGTATAAACTTCCCGTTGCCATTGAACGCATTAGCGAGATTCCCAAAACCGCATCTGGAAAGGTGCAACGATTGAAATTAAAGAAATAAACTATGAGCGACGAACAAACTGCCATGGATTTGCTGTTTGCCGAGCCGGTATATTCCGATACGGAACAAACAAACAAACTGTTCTTGCAAGCATTACAGGAGGAGTTGGTGTTTCATTATGAGCATAATGAGATGTACCGTCAGTTCTGCGACCGCAAAGGCTTTGACCCACACACAGAGATAACCTCACTGGAGGCCATTCCACCTGTAGCCGTAAGTGTGTTCAAAGACCTGGGAATGAGTTTAGCTTCAGTACCCAAAGAGGACATCAAGCTACGCTTGCAATCCTCTGCCACTTCGGGCACGCCCAGCACCATCGTGGTGGATAAGATCACCTCCAAACGCCAAGCCAAAGCCATGGTGAAAGTCATCCAGGAAGCCATTGGCCGTGAACGCAAACCTTTCCTGGTAATGGATATCGACCCCCGCTCTGAGTTCCGGGCATTGTTAGGCGCTCGTTTTGCCGCCATTACCGGTTATCTAAACTTTGCCAGCAAAGCAGGTTATTTCCTCAAAGCCAAAGATGGTGTTTCCTACTTTGATGTAGATGCCATGCAGGATTATGTGGCCACCATCCCCACAGACCAGCCTGTTGTAGTATTTGGTTTCACCTACATACTCTTTAGCAATGTATTGAAAGCCATTCGCGAGAAAGGCATCACCATATTTCTGCCCAAGGGTTCAAAAATCATCCATATTGGTGGCTGGAAGAAACTCGAAAGCGAAAAAATCAGCAAAGAGCTCTTTAACCAACAATTGGCAGACTGCTTTGGCATTGAGTCCGTAGATGTGATTGACATATACGGATTCACAGAACAAATGGGTCTGAACTATCCAGACTGTCCCTGCGGCTGCAAACACGAATCCAGCTACGTAAAGGTGCTGGTTCGTGATGTAGTGACCAATGAAGTGCTACCCGCCGGTGAAGAAGGAAAATTGGAATTTGTCACCCCTGTACCGCATAGTTATCCTGGCAACTTGGTTTTGACCGATGATCTCGGAATGATTATAGACGGAGAATGCCCATACGGTCGTGCTGGCAAAAGGTTCAAAATTTTAGGCCGTTTGAAGAAAGCCGAGATCCGTGGGTGCGGTGATATTCTTTCCAATAAACTGACATTCCAAAAACGAACGACCAGTTCTGTCAATGATGACAAGTTGGAGATTCAATACTTTACCAACGAACTATTAGAGGACGAATCTTCCGAGAAGGTTTTCCAAGGTATGATTGATTCCTTAAGAGATCAACTGCCCTGGTTGCGCAAACAACCTATTGATGCTTTGATTGGCTTGATTGACGCTGCCGCCAAGCGTTGGGCGACTGACCCGAAATACCTGTTCTTGAAAGACAAGGGATTAAACTTTCTGGCCACTTGGTGCAGTGAACGTCACCTGAGAGAAATTGCCCGATTCGGACTGCGAGGCAATTTGGCGTACGCCGACACTTACTGCGCTTTCCCAGAATCTGAAAAGCATCTGTTGAAGGCCAATTCCCGCGGATTGGTTTGTCACTGGATGGCAGGAAATGTGCAAATATTGGGATTGTTTGCGCTGGTACAGTGCATCATGACCAAGAATGTTAACCTGCTTAAAGTCTCATCGCACGATGAAGGTGTGTTTGCCAGTCTTTTGAGTGCCTTTGAAGGCTTAACTTATAATACTCCTGACGGCTACACTATCAAGGGTGACGACCTATTGAAGACCATGGGCGTGATATATTTCTCTCGCAATGCTGTGAAATTAGGTGAACTGATGTCCAAAAATGCTGATGTTCGTATCGCCTGGGGAGGCCGTGAAGCTGTGGAGACGGTGGCAGGATACCCTTCCAAATACGACTGCGAAACTGTTATTTTCGGACCCAAGTTATCGTTTGCAGTGGTGAGCAAAGAAATGCTCACCGATGAGCAAGCCGCCAAGAAACTGGCTCGCCGCGTGTCTGTGGATGTATCTGTATTTGATCAAACAGGTTGCGCTTCCGCACACAACCTTTTCATTGAAAAAGGTGGTGCGGTAACACCTGAACGCTTCTGCCAGATTCTTAACGAATCGATGGGCAAGACGGAGATTCAGATTCCGAAACCCACCATGTCGCCCGAACAGGTATCTGCCGTACATTCCATTCGTGGTGTGTATGATTTCTGCGGTTTGTCTATCGGCAGCGAAACGATGTCATATTCCATATTGTTGGATGACCATGACGAGTTGCATAAACCCGTGTATTCACGTGTGTTGTTTGTTCACGCTGTAGATAGCATCATGCAAGCCACCAAGCATATCACGGAAGACATCCAGACCATAGGCATTGAAGCCACACCAGAGCAAGCCATCACCTTTGCTGAAGCAGCAACACCGATGGGAGCCGTTCGCTTCCCGCAGATTGGCCGTATGCTCAACTTTGAGATGCCATGGGATGGCATAGTACTGATTGACAGATTAGTAAAATGGAACACACTATTAGGACCACTGGTATAAAACTAAAATAAGAGCAACTGCATCTCTATTCTGAAAAATTTGAACTTTCCAGGGTCTTATTCTGAAAAATTTGTAATTTCAATGGTTTTAATCTGAAAAATTTGTAACTTTGCAGCCGCTAATCTGAAAAATTTGTATGGAGCTGTCGGTTGATTTAAAAAAAGAGATTATTTTTGCCTCATCAGACTCGGATGTCTCACATCAGATATCCCGTTTGGTGAAACAGAATCGCTTACGCAAGATTGCTCCGCGAATCTATTCAAGTAATTTTATCGATAGTCCTGAAATAATTGTCAAACGCAATATACTCAGTATATTAAATTGGCGTTTCCCCAATGCAGTCATCAGCCATCGCAGTGCCTGTGAAATGCGCATCACTCCTGATAGAGCTTTTTTTATTACTGGAACCTATCACCGTAAAATAACGGATCTTCCAGGAGTGACCATATACATGCTAAAAGGCCCCGCTGCCGACACCAAAGACATGGCGTATGGAAAAATGTTCATTGCAAGCGAATATCGCTGGATGCTGGAGAATATGCAAACCAGCCGCAAACAGGAAAATGAATCCAAAACATTACCCATTGCCGTAATCGAACGCAAATTGGAGAGTGTACTGGTAGCTGGCGATGAAGAGCAATTAAACCAATATCGCGACATGCTGCGTGCCACCGCCGAACGGCTGGGAATGATGACGGAATTTGCCAAAATTAATGTTTTGATTTCAGCATTATTGAATACGCACTCATCAAAAGCACTTGCCTCATCCTTTGCGAAAGCTGCCGCCGCTGGTTATCCATACGATGAAAAACGGCTTGTACTTTTTGAAAAACTATATGACGAACTGCAAAGCCAGCATTTTTTGTCACGCCCCATTCACACGCAAACAGAAGAGGAATATTTGAACATCGCATTTTTCGAAAGTTACTTTTCCAACTATATTGAGGGTACAGAATTTGAAGTGGATGAAGCCCGACAGATTGTAGATACGGGCATCACCCTCCCCAAACGGACAGAAGACTCTCACGACATTTTGGGCACGTTCCATATTGTCTCCAACAGGATGGAAATGAGTGCATGCCCCTCCTCCTCGCAAGAACTTTTTGAAATTCTGTGCCACAGACATGCCATTTTGTTGGAGGGCCGTCCCGAATTGAATCCCGGACATTTCAAGGAGAAGAACAATCGTGCTGGCAACACTGAATTTGTGGAAGCGCCTCGCGTGCAAGGAACGTTAGATGCAGGTTTTGGCTATTATGCAGCACTTACCTCACCAATTGCAAAGGCCATTTACATGATGTTCCTTATATCGGAAGTGCATCCTTTCCAAGACGGCAATGGCCGTATGGCCCGTATCATGATGAATGCTGAATTATTCCGTGCTAACGAGGCAAAAATCATCGTTCCGACAGTATTCAGAGAGGATTACTTGCTGTCGCTGCGAAAATGTAGCAGACAAAGTATTGCACAACCCTATATAAAAATGATGACGATCCTTCATCATTTCACCAGCACACTTTATGGAAAAGATTTTCAAGGACTATTAAGCTATCTTACCCGTTGTAATGCTTTTGAGGACCCAGGTTTTGGGAAATTGAAATTTGAAAAATAATACCATTGTCTAATAAAAAGGTGCACAACAATCTATATTAACCATTAATCGCCTAAACAGAAGAAACAAAATCATGAGCAAAGTCAGCATTATCGGAGCCGGTGAAGTCGGGGCATCATGCGCGACATGCCTTGCGGAGCGAGACTTCGTCAATGAAATAGTATTACTGGATATTAAGCAAGGAGTTGCCGAAGGCAAAGCTCTGGACTTGCGGCAGAGTGCTGCACTAAAACGCTTTGACACCATCATTAGGGGGTTCACCAACGATTATTCGGCCGTCACAAAATCTGATGTCGTGGTCATCACCTCTGGTATTCCACGTAAGCCTGGCATGGAGCGAAGTGATTTAATTACCACTAATGCCTCCATCGTGCAGGATGTGTGTAAACAAATAGCCAAACATGCACCTGACAGCATCATTGTAGTGGTAAGTAATCCTCTGGATGTGCTTTGTTATTGTGCATTGAAAAGCAGCGGATTTCCTGATAATCGTGTGATGGGCATGAGCGGCCTGCTGGATGAGGCCCGTTATAAATCATTTATCTCCGAAGCACTTAATGTTTCCACCAAAGATATTCAAGCTTTGATTTTGGGTGGTCACGGCAAAACAATGGTTCCAATGCCGCGGTACACAACCGTGGGTGGCATTCCCATCAGGAACTTGCTTAGCGAGGACAAAGTGCAAGAGGCCATCCATCGCACGCAATTAGGCGGCGAGGAAATCATCAATCACCTGGGACGTAGTGGCTGGTTTGCGGCGGGCGCGGCCGTCTGTGAGATGGTGGAGTCCATCATTTGTGACCAGCGGCGCGTGTTCCCCGCCTGTGCCTACCTGAAAGGGGAATATGGCTTTGAGGACATTTACTTGGGTGTCCCGGTGATTATAGGTAAAAACGGCGTGGAGAGGGTAATTGAATTGGAACTGGATGAGGATGATGCCGCCCGATTCAACGATTCTGAAAAAGAGGTGCGGGAAAATGTGGAAGTGTTGAAAGGGATGAAATAAAAAAACATTCGCAATGATATATAAAATTGAATTATGCTCCGAGGAGAATAAACCACGATTAATTGAGTTTATTCGTAAATACTGGAAAAAAGACCATGTATTTGTCAAATCCGATGAATTATTCCGTTTTCAGCATTTTAATGCCCAAAACAATAATTATAATTTTGTTCTTGGTATAAATACACATACAAATGAAATTGATGGTATTAATGGCATAATTCCTTTATCACATTATGATTATGAATTAAAGCAATACAATGACACCTGGGGAGGAATTTGGAAAACACGAACAGATATTCACAATGATGAAATAGGTTTCTTGGGTATTATGTTGTTCGAGGAATTAGATGCTTATAACAGTCACGGAAGCATTGGTATGAGTCCTATTGCATGGAAACTACATAAACTCAAAAAATATCACATGTGCTATCTAAATCAGTATTACATTTTGAATGATGAATGTACTGATTTTCATATCGCAAATATTCCTCATAATGCTAATGGAAAAGACAAGCATTACAGTTCATCAAGCAAATACAAGCTGATTAAGATAGATAATATCGGAGCCATTACGGATGCAGACGTACAGCACAGTTATTTCCCAATGAAAAGCCTTCGGTATTTAAAGAATAGATTTCAATTACACCCCATATATAAGTATCACTTTTGGGGAGTATATGAAGGAGCCAAACTTCATGCCATCTTAATAGGTCGTATCATCAAAATAGATGGACACTTTGTTATTAGAGTTGTGGATGTGTACGGTAAACTCGAGGGGCTTTCATCCATATACAGCGAAGTTCAAAAATTACTTAAAGACAACAATGCGGAATACCTTGACTGCCTGAATTATGGTATTGATTCATCAGTATTTGACGCAATGGGGTTTAATACATTGGATGTTAATGGAAATATCATCATACCTAACTATTTCGAGCCTTTTTTACGTGAAAATGTCGTATTAAATGGTGCTTATCGTGCAAATTTTCACTATACCATGTTCAAAGCCGACTCAGACCAAGACCGTCCCAACATCCTATAACCAACGAGAGTATGAACGACCTAACAATAATCATGTACCATTATGTCCGAGATCTGAAGAACTCAAGATTCCCGGAAATAAAAGGTTTGGAAGTTGAACTGTTCAAAGAACAAATCAGCTATCTAGAAAAGAATTACCATTTTGTGACCGCTGAACAGGTGATTGCAGCTTTCAAGAAAGAAGAAAGGCTCCCATCAAAGGCTGTATTGCTCACCTTTGACGATGCCTATATAGACCATTATACCAACGTATTTCCCATTCTGGAGCACAAGAAAATCCAAGGATGCTTCTACCCTCCTGTAAAAGCCATTACAGAACATTCTGTTTTGGATGTCAACAAAGTACATTTTATTTTAGCGGCCACTCCTAAAGACCAATTCGGTCATTTACTTGAAAGAATCAAACAGCTGTTAATCCAGTATCAAGAAGAATACAAACTCAACACCTACGACTACTATTTCGAAAAGCTTGCTGTGGCCAACCGGTTTGATCCCAAAGAAGTTATTTTTGTAAAAAGACTATTGCAAGTAGAGCTGCCTGAAAAACTCAGAAACATCATCACAAAACAGTTATTCACCGAAGCTGTGAAAATGGAGGAAGAAGTTTTCAGTCGCGAGTTATACATGAACAAAGACCAAATGCGCTGTATGGTAGATTGCGGCATGCATGTGGGCAGTCACGGATACGACCACTACTGGCTCGGTTCCTTACCCAAAGACAAACAAAATCAAGAAATCCAGCAGGCTATTCATTTCATTCAAGAAATTGGAGGGGATATTAACAACTGGACCATGTGTTATCCATACGGCAATTATAATGATGACACTATTGATATCTTAAAAAGCAATGGTTGCCAATTTGGACTTACAACACGTGTGGCCTTGGCTTCTATTGATTCAACAGAAACAGATGCCATCTTCAAACTGCCCCGATTAGACACCAATGACATCCCCAAACAAGCGGATGCCCATGCAAACGAATGGTTTCAAAAAGCAAAATAAATCATGAGTAACACACCCCTTGCCATATTAGGATCTGGAGGTTTTGCCCGAGAAGTGGCCACCATTATCCATGCCATAAATGCAAAGACACCAACCTATAACTTAATAGGCTATATTGACAATCGTATAGCCAAAGGCACTTTAATCAATGGCCTCCCAGTAATCGGTTCAGACGAAGAAATCAACAAGACCCCAATTCCCATAAGTATCGTTACTGCCTTTGGAGAACCTGATTTAAAGGAAAAAGTATATAATAAATACACCAATCCATTAATATCCTTCCCCTCCGTCATTCACCCCTCTGTGATTTTAGGAGATACTCCAAGCATTAAATTGGGAAAAGGCTGTATAATCTGTGCCAATTGTATTCTCACCACAAATATAGAAATCAAAGATTTCGTCACTCTCAATTTATCCTGCACAGTAGGACACGATGTAACGATAGGCGATTTTTCATCTTTCATGCCATCATGTAACATTTCAGGGGAAGTTTACATTGACAAGAAAGTGTACTGCGGCACAGGTGCGAAAATAATCAATCAAATCAATGTAGGAGAAAATGCCATCATCGGTGCCGGTGCTGTAATTACACGAGATATTCCTGCAAACTGCACAGCAGTTGGCATTCCTGCAAAACCTATAAAATATAACAAATGAAAAAGGTGATTATCATTGCAGAAGCTGGAGTTAACCATAACGGTTCTATTGAATTGGCAAAAGAACTTGTTTTAAAAGCTGCTGAAGCCGGTGCTGACTATGTCAAATTTCAGACATTCAAATCCGAGAAATGTATTACTGTCAATGCAAAAAAAGCTGATTATCAGATAAAGAACACAAAAGCAGCTACCGAATCCCAATTAGAGATGGTCAAAAAATTGGAGTTAAGTCCCAGTAATCATTTGGAATTACTCAAACTCTGCAATACAACAGGCATTCATTTTTTTTCCACTGCATTTGATTTAGACAGCATTGAATTTCTTGCACAACTTAACATTGGTTTATGGAAAATTCCCTCTGGCGAGATTACCAATTACCCCTATCTCAAAAAAATAGCGACCTATCACCAGCCCGTCATTCTTTCCACTGGAATGTGCACCTTGGAAGATATTGAAGCCTGCTTAAAGGTTTTGACAGACAACGGCCTAACTAAAGACCAAATCACGATTCTGCACTGCAATACAGAGTACCCTACCCCATTTGAAGATGTGAACCTTTTGGCCATGCAAACTATTGCGGAACGCTTTGGGACAAAAGTAGGCTATTCAGACCATACTCGCGGAATTGAAGTACCCATCGCAGCCGTGGCTCTTGGCGCTACAGTCATTGAAAAGCACTTCACTTTAGACAGAAACATGCCAGGGCCTGACCACAAAGCATCGCTTGAGCCCGATGAGCTGAAAGCCATGGTGTCAGCCATCCGCAATATTGAAAAAGCATTGGGAAGTTCCGAAAAAAAAGTGAGCGACTCCGAACGAAAAAACATCGCCATTGCCCGCAAAAGCATTGTGGCCGCCACTAATATCAAAAAAGGAGAAATATTTACTGAGGAAAACATTACCGTAAAACGCCCTGGCACAGGCATTTCCCCTATGCGCTGGGAAGAAATATTAGGAACTATGGCAGCGCGCGATTTTCAGGAAGATGAATTAATTGAAATATAATACTATAACAATGAGCACCCTTACTCTGCATCAAATTATCACCCAACCCGAAGGTCAGACCTTTGACCGCAAAAGCATCAAAATTGCGGCTAAGGATTTAGCCGTCACGGTGGTGGCATTTGCCAATGCGGATGGGGGAACTATTGCCGTTGGTGTTGCTGATGATGGAAAATTGGAAGGTATTGATGAACATCCGCAACAAGTAAATGAGCTTCTGCGTGTTCCATTCGATTATTGCCAACCTACGGTTAAAGTCGAGCCTGAAAGGCTTGCTTTTTTGCATGAGGATGGGAAGGCGGATCATATCCTATTGTTGCATGTGGCCCAAAGTCAAAAAGTACATGCCAATCAGAAAGATGAGGTGTATTATCGTGTGGGCGACAAATCCAAAAAACTGACCTTTGACGAACGCTTGCAGCTTTTGTACGACAAAGGAGAGGTGGTTTATGAGAGCAAGCCCGTATTTGGGGCTTCGTTAAAAGATGTTGATTTGCAATTAGTAAAGCAATATACGGATTTGATAGGTTATTCCAAATCTCCTATGGAATATTTGGAGGAAAACCACCAAATGATTGTGAAAAACGGCGAGGATTACAAAATTAGCAATGCAGCCGTTTTGCTTTTTGGCAAGAAACCGCAGAATTTCTTTCCACGGGCACAGGTGCGATTTATAAAATATGAAGGGACAGAAGCTTTGACTGGAGCACAGATGAATGTGATGAAAGATGTGATTTTTGATGGCACCATTTTGGACATGGTAAAGAAAAGCATTGATTTTGTGGGCACACAAATCCGTGAGCACACCTATTTAGGTCCAGATGCTCGTTTTGTGACAAAAGCCGAATATCCCGAATTTGTATGGAAAGAATTGATTATTAATGCCATTACTCATCGAGATTATAGCATTTTAGGCACTGATATCCAAATTAAGATGTTTGATGACCGCATCACAGTGGAAAGCCCTGGCAACTTGCCAAGCATTGTGCGTTTGGACAATATGCGCCATGTGCATTTTTCAAGAAATCCGTTGATTGCTCAATTCCTCAAGACGCATAAATTTGTGCGTGAATTCGGTGAGGGAGTGGATCGTATGTACCGTGAATCTGTTGAGGCCGGCAATCCCGAACCGAAGTACGAACAGGTGGCGTTTATGATTTTAGGGACAGCCTATTCACTTTTATACAATACTGAGAAAAAGGGTATAGAAAAGCACAAACGCACGGAAGAAAAGAAAACTGTGGAGAAAACTGTGGAGAAAACTGTGGAGAAAACTGTGGAGAAAACTGTGGAGAAAATTTTATCTTTGGTTAAAGAAAATCCTCAAATCACCCAAACAGAGTTGTCAACATTAACGGGACTGTCTCGCCGAGGAGTAGAATGGAACATTCAGCAACTGAAAAAAAATGGTTTACTCACCCGTGTAGGTCCAGACAAGGGCGGCTACTGGAAAGTGAATGAACACACACAAACACTATGAGAAAAATCTGTTTCATTACCGGAACCCGCGCTGAATACGGCTTGCTCAGTCGCCTGATGAAAATGGTTCAGGACGATGCTGACACCCAATTGCAGATTATTGCCACCAACATGCACTTAAGTCCTAAATACGGCAACACTTATCAGGAAATTGAGAAGGATGGTTTTACCATCGACCGTAAGATTCCTATCATTGATGATAACGACAAAGATAGTGCTGTCACCACGGTAAAATCCATGGCCAAGGCCCTGGCTGGTTTCGCTGATGCTTACGACGAACTGAAACCTGACATGGTTGTTGTTTTAGGGGATCGATATGAGATTCTGGCAGCTGCAACAGCAGCACTGATTGAGCGTATCCCTATCGCCCATTTGTATGGCGGAGAAATTACCGAAGGAGCGTATGATGACGCTATCCGTCATAGCGTGACTAAAATGAGTCATCTTCATTTTACCTCATGCGAGGAATACCGCCATAGAGTTATCCAATTGGGCGAACAACCTGACCACGTATTTAATGTAGGCTCAATAGGTGTTGAGAATATAAAAATGTTACCGTTGATGAGCAAGGATGAGATTGAAAAAGAAATCGGATTTGCCATAGGCGACCATACCATTTTAGTAACCTATCACCCCGTTACTCTTGGCAATCGAACTGCAAAAGAGGATATAGATGATTTCATTGCCGCTTTGGATGAAAAGAAAGATTTACGAATTATTTTCACCATGCCCAACAGTGATACTGGAGGACAAGCAATTGTTGAAGCTATCAACGCCTTTGTTGACAAAAATCATCAGAGAGCCAAAGCTTTCAAGTCGCTAGGTGTACTCAGATATTTGTCAGTCATGCAACAAGTGGCCGCTGTTGTTGGAAACAGTAGCAGTGGACTCGTGGAAGTTCCAAGTTTTAAAATCCCTACTTTGAACATAGGAGACAGGCAAAAGGGAAGAATGGCCGCTGATAGTGTGTTTAACTGCAAAACAGACAAACAATCTGTTCTGAAAGGATTAGACATTGTTTTGTCGGAGGAATTTAGACAAAAAGCTGCTGCCATACACAATCCCTACGATAAAGAAGGCACGGCTCAAGCCATGTTTAATGTTATCCGCACCTATCCACTTGACAGTTTAAATCAGAAACATTTCTACGACATAAAATTATGAAGATAATAGTTATAGGTCTCGGCTCCATGGGCAAGCGGCGCATCCGTTTGTTGAGTGAAAGAAAAGACATTCAGCTTTTCGGCATTGATAGTCAGGAGAGCCGTTGTGAGGAGACAATAGAAAAGTTTGGCATCAAATGCTATTCCAGCATTTCCGAAGTAGTAGCAGCCGAACATCCTGATGCTGCTGTTATCAGCACATCTCCGCTTTCTCACGCAGCCATCATTAAGGAGTGCTTGCAAAACAACCTGCATGTTTTTACCGAAATCAATCTGGTTGCCGATGGCTATGCGGAGAATATAAGGCTAGCACAAGAAAAAGGGAAAGTATTATTCCTTTCATCCACGTTCCTTTATAGAAAAGAGACACAGACCATTATAGAAAAAGCGAACAGGGCAACTTGTCCACTGAACTATATTTACCATATTGGACAATATCTTCCCGATTGGCACCCGTGGGAAAGCTACAACAACTATTTCATCGGCAATCCTCGTACCAATGGCTGCCGTGAGATTATGGCCATTGACCTGCCATGGATTGTCACAGCATTTGGTGCCATCAAGAATGTTTCAGCTATAAAGAGCAAAAACACTGAACTGAACATCAACTATAACGACAACTATCTCATCACTTTAGAGCATGAGAATGGCAATAAAGGTGTGCTGGCCGTGGATGTAGTAACCCGCAAGTCTATCCGTCACATTGATGTCTATGGCGAAACTTTTCAAATGTCGTGGAATGGCACAGCAGATTCGTTGACAGAATATGATATTGAAAACAAGACAGAGAAAAAGATAGAATTCGAGGACGCATCAGAGCATGTGGATGGCTATGCCGCCTTTATCACCGAAAATCCTTACCGTGAAGAACTGTATGCGTTTCTTGCACAAATTATCAAACCCGAAGCAGTCCCTGCTTGGACATTCGAGAAAGACTATGAACTACTGAAGATTATTGATCAGATTGAAGCATAATGAGAAACTATAAAATAGCATTTGTAGGACTGGGCTCTATCGCCACACGTCACCTGAAAAATGTTCATGTTTATCTGGCATCTCAAGGTGACAGTTGTTCTGTGGACTTGTACCGCAGCTCAATGAGCAGACCTTTGTCCGAGGACTTGCAGCCACTGGTAAACAATAGTTTCCTATATGCTGACGAGATACCTGCCAATAGGAAGTACGATGTGGTATTTGTCACCAACCCTACTTCTATGCATTATGAAACAGTAACACGTTTTGCCGAGCACACAGATGCATTTTTCATTGAGAAACCAGTGTTTGACAGCACCAAAGTGGATGAACATATCTTCAAAATGATTGAAGATAAAATAAATTATGTGGCTTGTCCGTTGCGATACAACGCCGTGCTGCAATATGTGAAAGAACACGTTGATTTAAGCAAAGTCTATTCTGCTCGTGCCATCTCATCCAGCTATCTGCCCGACTGGCGTCCTGGTCAGGATTATCGCAATACTTATAGTGCTCATAAAGAACTTGGAGGGGGTGTTGCCATCGATTTGATTCATGAATGGGATTATCTAACTTGGCTTTTCGGAATGCCCACAGAGTGCCAACATCTGATAAAAAAGGTTTCCAATTTAGAAATTGACAGTGACGACCTTGCTATCTATATTGGCAGAAATGAAAAAACGACCTATGAACTTCATTTAGATTACTTTGGCAGGAAAACGCTCCGGACACTCGACCTCTTTATGGAAGACGACACTGTTCATTTTGATTTGATTGCAGGCACAGTGAGCTTCTTGAAAAAAGGGGATATACTCAAGTTTGAAAATGAGCGAAATGCTTTCCAAATGAAAGAGATTGAGCATTTCTTTGAAATAATAAATCATAAGATAGAAAACGACAGCACACCCGAACATGCTTACCGTGTGCTGAAAATAGCGAAAGGAGAATTCTAATTATGAATATTCTGTTCACATTGTGTGGCCGAGCCGGCTCAAAGGGCGTGAAAGGCAAAAACGCACGCGACTTTTTGGACGTACCATTGGTATGGTATTCCATGGCAAACATCGCCCTCTATACGGAGAGATATGCCGCTAACGATAAAATCAAAATTGTGTTGAATACAGATAGTGAACCTTTGAAGGACTTAGTGCGTCGTGTAAAGGATGTGCCCATCACCATCATCCATCGAGAAGAGCATCTGGCAGGCGACAAAGTACCTAAGGTAGCAGTCATTTTGGATAGTTTAAATAAAGCCGAAGAAGTATTCAGCATAAAATTCGACATGGTAGTTGATTTAGACATCACTTCTCCACTGCGCACAGTGCAGGATGTGAAAAATGCCATCGACCGCAAGCGCCAACGCCCCGAAGTAGATGTGGTATATTCCGTGGCCCCTTCACGCCGCAATCCATACTTCAATATGGTGAAAGAAGAGAACGGCTTCTTTTGCAAAGCCATCCCTTCCAATTTCACCACCCGCCAGGAAGCCCCTATGTTCTATGATATGAATGCTTCCATCTATGCATACTCACCTAATGCACTAAGAAACAAAGAACACACCACATTCTTCAACTCCAACTGCGATGCCATCACCATGTTCGATACAGGCATTCTCGATATTGATTCAGAAGAGGATTACGACCTGATGCAAGTAATTGCAAATTACTTGTTTGACAATAAAACAGGCTTTCAAGAAGTGAAAAGAATCGTGTTAAATTGGAAGGATTCTGTACAATAAATTACACAAACATGATTGTCAAAATGAACTATACATGCGATTTCTCAGAAGATCAATTGGTTTCAATAGTAGAACATCAGTTATTGAATTTCTTTCCAATAAAAGAAGCCGAGAAAGAACTTCTGAAAGAGCACATATCTTTTGTTATAGACAAAAGTCATCATTGTTTCCAAAATATTGAAAACAAATATATGCAAAGTGGCGTTTTTTCTCCTTTTCACTCAGGACAATGGTTGATTTTCTTATACTATTACTCAAATAAACTCTCTTCTGTAAACAAGACACTTGCAGACAAGTTGTATTACCTCAATAAGATCATGAACGGTATAGATATTTTTCATGAAGTAAACCTCCCAGATGTTTTTTATTTTGAACATCCACTGGGCAGCATATTTGGACGGGGCCACTACGGCAACTATTTTTCAGCCATGCAAGGTTGTACAGTAGGAGGAAATCGTGACCGTTTAACAGGAAAAATCATATACCCTGTCATTGGCGAACACGTTCAGATGTTCTCGAACTCCAAAATTATCGGGAACTCCAAAATTGGAAATAATGTAAAAATTGCCGCAAATACTTATGTTAAGGACATGGACATCCCCGACAATGCAACCGTATTTGGCATGTCGCCCAATATAACGATTAAATTTCTATAGCAAATGAACAAGAACTATATTATTGAAACAAAAACCACCATCCTTCAAGCTTTAAGTGCCCTGAACGACATTGGGCATGCGGCACAAACTTTATTTGTGGTAGATGATGAGAACAAAATGGTGGGCACACTTACTGATGGAGATATTAGAAGAAGTCTTATCTCTGGCAAGCCTATAGGAACTCCCGTCGGCTATGTTATGCACACAGACTTCCAATTCATGAGGGAATTCGATTGGGATGTACGAAAATTAAAAACGCTACGGAAAAAGGGCATCTTATTTATTCCGATTTTGGATGCACAACAACATATTGTAGGAGTATTCAACTTGATGAAATACAAGAACATTCTCCCCATTGATGCGGTACTGATGGCTGGTGGAAAAGGAGAACGACTTCGCCCACTCACTGAACACACCCCTAAACCGCTGTTGCCCGTCGGAGACAAAGCCATTATTGACTATAACATTGACAATCTCACTTATTATGGTGTAAAAAACATCTCTGTTACAGTCAATTACCTCAAAGAACAACTTGAAGAACATTTTACCACTGAACGTAACGGCGTCAAAGTGCAATGTGTGCGGGAGCCTCGCTTTTTGGGCACCATCGGCTCGTTGCGCTTTGTAGAGAAATTCGAAAATGACACTATCCTTGTGATGAATTCTGATCTTTTCACCAATATCGATCTGGAAGACTTTTACCTGCAATTTATCGAAACAGGGGCTGATATGTCGGCTGCAGCTGTACCCTACTCTATTTCAGTCCCATACGGCATTTTCAATGTAAATGAGGATAAAATTACAGGTCTGACCGAAAAGCCCACATACAACTACTACGCTAATGCTGGTATTTATTTGATTAAAAGAGAAATGCTAAATCTTATTCCAAAAGACACTTTCTTTAATGCCACAGATTTGATTGAATTGCTGATTTCTCAAAACAAAAAAGTTATACGCTTTCCTTTGCACGGCTACTGGATCGATATTGGTAACAAGGATGAGTATGCAAAAGCGCAAGATATTGTGAAACATTTATAACCATAAATCTCGTCAATCACAAATGAAAATCCAAATCTTTTCTGACTCTTTAGCTCTTCCCCGGGAAGTTCCTGAAAAGGTTTATTACGAGGAAACATATCCCGCAAAATTGTCCAAGGATCATATTGTTGCACAATATTCCAAAGGCGCAGGAACAATTAAGGATTTATTAGACCAAACCTTTTATTATAAAATGTTTTGTCCGGATGCGGTCATCCTACAAAGCGGTATCGTTGATTGTGCCCCACGCCCGTTCACGCAATTTGAAGAACATTTTTTCACACTTAACTTTTTCACAAAAGGCTGTAAGGCCATATTAAAAAGATTAACCAAATCATGGTTGCGCACACTCCGAAAAGTAGCATGGACAAAACCAAAAAAATTCAGATTTTTCTGTGAACAATTCAAAAAAACATATCCCGACACTCCTATTTTTGCAATAGGAATCCTCCCTCCACGTCCTGAATATGAAAATTTGGCAAAAGGAATTTCCAAGCGCATTGATGAGTATAACAAAATATTACAAGATGTCTTTGGAGAAAATTACATTGACACATCAAACATGCCAGATGAAGGAATTATGTCAGACCATCATCATCTGACCTCCGTTGGGCACCAATTTATTTATGATAAAATCATAGAGCATATTTCCAAAATGTCTCAATAAACTTATCAATTCTATATTCAACAATAATTCTTATTTTTGCACGAAAAATAAAATCTTCTATGACAAAACAAAACATTGCTATTATCGGAGCTGGACAACTAGGCAGCCGCCACTTGCAAGGATTGAAAAAGGCCCAAGTACCAATGAATATTTATGTGCTGGATGCGAGCACAGATTCCTTAAAAATATGCGAACAACGATATAAAGAAATTGCGGACAATGAACTGATAGGAGAGACTATCTTCACCACTCAATGGAATGAAATACCCGACTCTATAGATATTGCCATCGTCGCCACAGGCTCTAAACCCAGATGTGCCATTATTCACGAATTGGTAGAGAAATACCATTGCCATCAACTCATTCTTGAGAAGTTTCTTTTCCCTACAATGAACCAATATGATGAAATTTCCACACTATTTCGTAAAAATAAAGTCCAAGCGTGGGTGAATTGTAGTCGCAGATACTTTGATGGGTATCATATTCTCAGACAGTTATTGATTAATGATGGGCCTATCCATTTTGTAATGGAAGGGAAAAATTGGGGACTTTGCTGTAACAGCATACACTTCATTGATTTATTTGCCTACCTTAGTGGTGCCAAACAAATTGATTTTGACTGCTCTGAGATTGATCAGCAAATTTATGAGAGCAAACGATCTGGCTATATTGAAATGACTGGTACAATAAAAGGGAATGCCGATAATAGTTCCACCATACAAATATCATCCTTTGCAGAATATGAAGGCAATGGAAGTTTGACAGTAAAGTCACAACATCATGATGTTGAAATATTTGAAGGTCAAAACAGAATGGTTGTTGATGGAATTGAACATGAGATGAATATGACATTCCAAAGTAATCTAACAGGGAAATATATTGAAGATTTACTCTGCAACAAAACACTTCCTTTGGCCACATACGAAGAATCGGCCAACTTACATTTACAGATATTGCCTCACTTCCAAGAAATCTATAATAAAATAACAGGAACACAAAGCGATTTGTGTCCTATAACATAATGCAAAATGAAAAACGTTTGGCTTATTGGAACCGGATTAATCGGTATAGAGTATTCAAAAGTATTAGATGCACTCCATGTTAACCATACCATTATTGGTCGAGGAGACGACTCTGCTTCCAAATTCGAAGCATTGCGACCAGGTAAAAAAGTTATCCGTGGCGGATTGGAACTTTTTTTACAAACTCAACCATCATTACCCGATTGCGCAATTGTAGCCGTGGGATATAATGAGCTTTTTGAGGTTACAAAAAAACTCATAGAATTTGGCATCAAAAGATTATTTGTAGAGAAACCTGGTGCCGATTCATTTGAAAAGCTACAACAACTCAATATTATTGCAAAAGACAATCACGCAAAAGTATTTCTGGCATATAACCGTCGTTTTTATGCATCTCTCCTCAAAGCAGAAGAAATTATTCAACAAGACGGGGGTGTTACTTCTTTCAACTTTGAATTCACCGAATGGCTGCATGTGTTTGAAGCAGCATACGAAAAAATTGTATTATATGGTATTTTCTGGGGCAATTCCGGACATGTATTGGATACCGCTTTCTTCTTAGGCGGTGAGCCCGAAGAAATCAGCTGTTATACAAAAACTCTGGACGGGGATGATTTTCCAAAAATATATGCTGGTGCAGGAATTAGTGACAGAGGGGCATTGTTCTCTTATCAAGCTAATTGGGATTCTCCCGGCCGATGGGTGGTAGAAATTCTCACAAAGAAACACCGACTGTATTTCAAGCCAATGGAGACTCTTCAAATTCAAGAATTACGCAGTGTCAAAGTTCTTCCTGTGGAAATAGATGACCATTTGGACAAAGAATTCAAACCCGGCTTCTTTTTAGAGACAAAGGCTTTTTTAGAAGAAAACGATTCTCGCTTATGTACCATTGAACAACAGGCACATAGAGTAAATACAATATATCGGAAAATTTGTGGAAGATAATAGACTCAAGTATCAAAAAACAGCTACTTTATCACAACTTCTTTTCTTTTCCGCACAACTCTGTATATGGCAAAACCGATGATACTCAATATTGTCAGGTTCATCACGTATTTGCATGCAATGGCTACCTTACCCCATTTCTCCACCGTGGCAGGACGGAATTCAAAGCGGATATGGTGTTTGCCGGCAGGCACATTCAAAGCTCTTAAGGTATAGTTCGCTCTGAAATGTTCCTTAGGCTGACCATCAATGTAGGCATTCCACCCGTATGGATAATAAATTTCCGAAAAAACAGCAATACCATCCTCTGAAGCCGTGTAGTCATACTCCACATAATCAGGAGCATACTTGGTCAACTTGATCTGAGCCTCTGCATCGTGATGCGGACGAAAATCCTTGACAAAATCCTTGAATTTGACATCTGTCACCAATGTGGTGTGCAAATTTATCGTATTCAAAGCATCTGATTCCTCATTAGGAGTATTTGCTATTACCACATTATCCACAAACCAGGCATTACCCATAGCATTGGGATTCTCCACGATCATAGGATTCTCAGGATTCAGGATAGCATATTTCATGTTCATCATATTGAGCACAGGATAACCCGTTGAATCGCTAGGGGTAAGGAACAAATTATTTCCTTGCTGCATAATAGATTGATACATGGGATTAATTTCTGAAAGCAAGTGAGCATCAATCAAATCCTGATAACGACGCAATTTTGCCGCACTGTATCCTCCAATGGATTTGAAATAATAAGAAGTTCTGGAATCATTGAAGGGTCCCTGTGGATCCGTCAGATTGAACACGCGATAACTCAAATTATCCTTTTCTTTGTTCAGAATAGTTTCTTCCCATGGTTTCTTGGCAAAGTATGACTTATAGTTCTTTTCTTTCACGAAATTGTCATCATTGAAAAACTTGCGATCGATGGGCCACATATCCACCAATACAAGCACTCCTAAAATAGCGGCGAAGTATCCGAATTTCAGTTTTTCCTGCACATATAGCCATAGCACACCTGCTCCTAAAAGAACAAATATCAGAGAACGAATAGCACTTGTTCTGAGGATTGAAGCTCGCTCGGCAATTACCGCCGCGGACAACCACTCTGGCCATTGGGCGAAAATATCCGCATCTCTACCCCAGGAATAATCCAAGAAGAAACTTGCCACAAACGCCAATAAACAGATGCCTGCCGTAACCGCAGCGGATATATAAAGACTCTTGACCAATTGCTTCTTCTCTACTTTTTTGTCCATAATTTCGCGAAGAGCCAGGAAACCGAGAAGCGGAATTGTAATCTCCGCCACCACCAGTATGGATTCAACAGCGCGGAACTTGGTGTACATGGGGAAATATTTGGCAAATAATTCTTGCAAAGGCATAAAGTTATAGCCCCACGAAAGAAGGATAGCGAAAATTGTGGCAGCCAACAAAGCCCATTTATAAGGCCCCTTGACAATCAACAATCCCAAAATAAACAAAAAGCAAATAATGGCGCCGGCATATACGGGACCCGAGGTACCTTCCACACCACCCCAATAGGTGGGCATATTTTTACAATACTCTTCTGCCTGTCGTCTCGGCATGCCATTCTGCACCATTGCCTGATAGATTTTGGAATTAGTACCCACGTTATATGACGAGGCATATCCCTTGGCTCCTGGGATCAACAAAGTGGCTGTTTCTCCAATTCCATAGCTGTACTGCGTGATATAAGTCAAATCCAAACCGGAAGTTTTATTCACTGCATCTGCTTCCTTTTCCAATTCAGAATGTCCCCCACGCATAGTCTCCTTGGCATACTCCCTGTTTGCCATAAAAGGGGTAATCTGAGTTCCAACACCAATTCCAAAGCATGCAGCAAAAACAAGCGTGCTAATGGCAAAATCTTTCCACCGTTTTTCACGAATATGAATAAATAATTCTGCACAAAACAGCACCCCGATCAACATAAACATATAATAGGTCATCTGCGGGTGTGCCATAACCCCTAAAGATGTATAAATCAACGTTATCGCAACACCCCAACCATATTTTTTTTGGTAAATCAAATAGAATCCTCCAATAATTGGGGCCAACAAACCAAGTGCTACAACTTTTGCATTATGACCAGCTGGAATAATTAATAAAAAATAAGTTGATAGCGTAATGGCAATGGAACCTATAATTGATAACCATTCATTCACCTTAAAAGAACGTAATAATATGAAAAATCCAATAAAATAACCCATAAACAATGCTAAAAGACCTGTAAATCCCAATTTTGAAATTGATCCATAAGGAATATCAACTTTGGGAGACGGATATCTTCCTCCACCGATTTGATATGACGGCATACCTCCGAACATAGATCCAGTCCACCACCTATATCCACCATCCATGCGATGGTACTCTGCAACTTCTTGAACCATTCCTATACTACTTATCTGGTCTCCTGCCTGTAATACTTTCCCATCAAAAACCTCTGGTGAGGCATAAATGAGGGATAAAACAATAAAAACAACGACAGCCGCCACGTATGGGATGCTTTTCTTTAAAATCTCTTTCATATTACTGATATTTAACTAATTACACTTTAAATGTCTTCATTACCCACTTCACTAGCTGTGTTGGGACCAAAGCTCCCAAACAAAACACAATATCTTTGGCATCCGAAATATTGCAAAAGGCTTCAAAATATAATTTGGCATTATTGCCAAAACGCCACCAAGTTTTCTTTCCAAAAGCCAAACCATTGTAATAGGCCAAGGTGGCATTCATATAACGTTTACGAACGGCCTTGGTCCCCTCAAACTGATACAATTCTTTATAAAGACCGTAGGTGGTTTTATTCCTTTCGTTGGCATCGTGCTCACTCCACACCCCACCCGGATGCACTCGATAGGTGGCCATTACCTCTGGCATAAAATAGCCCCTACTGTCTTTCAAAGCATGATATACCAAATGCACATCTCGTGAATATCGATAACGGGCAATGGTTTCCAAATCCAAAGCACTACAGCGCATCACCGCCGTCAGTGTCTTGGTAATCCATACCCACGGAAGTGTAGCAAAGGTAAAAGAAAAAGGTTGGGTGTATAAATGGTGTACCGGGGAGTCGGACAACTCTTCTCCGCAAATCACATTCCAGTTATGGCAAACCAAGTTATAGTCGGAATGCGCTTCCAAAAAATCCACCTGCGTTTGCAGTTTGTACGGATCTGTCCAAAAATCGTCGCCATCGCAAAAGGCCACATACTTGCCCTTGAAGGTACTGAACATGATACGGAGCAAACTGCCATCCCCTTTCGACCACTGGTTTTCACTATCCAACATCGGATGGATAATATCAGGATATTTATCTCCAAATTCACGAATAATCTCCGCAGTACGGTCTGTCGAAGCATCGTCATGCACATATACTTCAAAGTGAAAATTGGTTTGCTGCATCACGAAGCCCTCCAGTGTACGACGGATATAGGCCTCCTGATTATATGCGGCACAATAAACGGTAAGAAGTGGCAATTCAGGATTCATTATAAACTCATTTGATTATAAGAACGTGGGAGTTTTGTTTCACCCGAACCAGAAACAGCATAAATTTTGGGATGAATATTTGGTCCATACCAATCCAATTCTATCGTTTCCGGCAAAGAAAACACTGCAGCAGATGATATCGTGACTGCTTTTTGAAATGAAAAATTAAACAAGAATAATAACTCCACATTAACAGGCTTGTCAAATACCAAAATATCTGGAAAAAAATTCCTATAATTGAAATGATCCCTTGGATGCGTTTTAATCAATAAAAGGGAATGATCATAGTGGCTGAATATTTTTTTTATAAATTCCACATATTCCTGTTCACTAAGCAAATCCGCCATCGGCTGAGAGAAAAAAACGATAGGACGAGACTGCATTTGCTGCAAATCTTCTTTTGATATGTCAAAAACATCCAAAATAAATTGTTTTTTTTCTTCAGATGCTCTTCCCCACAATTCCTTTAATCCACGGATCTCATAGTCCTTTTCTTTCAAAATAGGGCAATCATTCTCTTCCGTAAGAAACATCTTCTTACATTGGTCATTGTTTCCATGATGATAGACAAAGGGAACTCCATATATTGCTGTCTCAATCTTTCCGCGCAAAGATTGCTGTTTTTTAATTTTAAGCATGGTTTGCACACATCCATCTGTTGCCAAAGCAGTGTATATATTGGGGGCGTCTTGCAACAAATAATAATCATGTTTCCCTATCAAAATAGAAACAATATCATGGTCTTGAGCATATATGGTTGCTTTTTTCAAATAGGGATGACGAATATCGCGGGTCAAAGCCTGAAATGCACGTACAATTTTCCGCCAAAATTTATAGAATGGGGTTTGCGGGAAACCTGGGAAAGTATATGCAGGCAATTTCCCTCTGATTTTTGCACTAATACTTTCATCCAAAATATAGGCTGTATGATGTTTGCAAATCTCCAAATCATTCAACAGCAAATACTGCAACAAAGGGTATATCACCACACAAATACATACATTCTGTACATTCTCGTATGGCACCACCAATGAACCATCTGCTGATTGAAGTTGTTTCTTTGCCATAAAAAAACAATGCTTACATCTTTTTCATTTCCTTTCTTAACTCCACCACTCTTTTCATAATGGCACGAATTTCCAATCTACCTTCAGCTTTCGCAGCATAGTACTCGTCTTCCAACATGGAATATACCAACTCATCGTGATATTTTCCTCCTTTGAATTTATTATCTCTTAGAGTTCCTTCAACCTTGTAGCCCATTCCTAATGCAATCTGCCATGAAGCCTTATGTTCTGCCAAACATGAACCATATATTTTATGCATATTCAGTTCCTCAAACACATATTCCAACTGCAAAAGAGATGCCTCAATCGCCGCAAACGCATTCTGTTCACTTCGATCGCCAATCACAATGCCACCTGCATTGGCTATCCTCGTCCAATGATCAATATTATTGACGGAGATGTATCCTATCATCTTCTTTTCTTCATCGTTTCTGCATATAGCCCAATAAATATCCGTGCTGTTGTTAAGCATCTTTGACCGCACCCACTCTTTTTCCATCTCCGAAGACACATAACGCCGATGTCCAGCTATTAAACGCTGTATTTCAGAATCATTGCGCCACTTGTGGGTTAGCAAATAATCGTCAGGTTCAAACGCTCTTAAAAAGACACTGTAATTACTCATATCTAAATATTATGCTTGTTCAATAATTAGTTCCACTATTCTTTTCATCTCCTCTTCCCCATACCGTTGGTCCACGGGCAGGGAACAGGCCTGTTGCGCCAGCTGGTATTCCCAATCGTACTCCTCACACCATTCCAGCACATTGGGCCAGTATGTGGCTACAAATATCTTGTTTTCAATCAGTTTCTTTTTCAACTCGGTATTCTGCTTTGGCAAAAAAGGATAAATCATCGGCACCGCCTTGTCAAGACTCGCCAGATTAAGCTGATTATATTGTCGTAGACTTTGGTTTAATAGCTGATAGTTTTTCTTGCGCTTTTCAATAATAGAAACGTAATCAATAGCCTTCAGCAAATTTTCCGTCAAAGCAGACATCCGCATAACAGGCTGTTCTGCCAATGACTCATCGTTACCTTTGAAATCCCCATATCCGGCTTCCGCCCCCATATCCACTCGCTTCAACAAATAGGACATTCTGTCGTAGGAGACCGCTTGCGGCAATTCCATACCCGATGGAGCATCGCAATACAGGTAGCCGCCATCCGGAACTCCCAAAAATTTGCGGGGAGAATAGAAGGTATCGATACCAGGTAGCGCAGGGGCGAAAAACGCCTGCGCATTGTCCACAATCAACTGCTTTCCATAACGCTGGGCCAATCGCTCCACACAGGCTTGTTTCAATCCAAAATAATTGGTAAATAAAAACACCTCACCGTCTTTCAAATCTGGAAGTTCGACGGGCTCCAACGCTTCATTGATATGGTAGAACTCATAGTCAATATTCAGCAACTGGAAAGGTTGTAAAACTATTTCACAGGTGTAATATGGGATGAAAACTTTCCGGTATTGACGAACCCGCAACACATACTCCAGACAGCTGCGAGCGGAATTGAGGCGTAATGAGCCCTTGTGGTAGTGTTCACCACCACGCAATTCCAATTCAAAATATCCGCCTATAGCTGTACCCATATCGTAATTATTTCACTATCACTTTCACATACTTATCCATATCCTTAATCACCTGCATCATCTGCTCCTCACTGTCGTATTTCAGAATGAGCTCGCCCGTACAATCCTGTGCCCCACGGAACTTGTGGACATCCTCCCCTTCTTTGGTATCGGTGACAAAATCCACAATGTGTTTTTTCTTGAAATCCTCGTCAAACCAAGTGCCAGCATATTTCCCCGTCTCTGTCGGATGAACCATATAATTGGACCAAAAACCTTTATCCTCCACCAATTTCAGATCGGAACAATCCTCACCCATCGCTGCCTTAATCACATACGTCACCATATTCACTCCTGTGGCATACTCCGTCACCTGCGGGATCAGGCTTCCACCACTGCGGGCACCCACCTCCAACAAATAAACCTTGTCATCTTCTCCCACAATAGCTTCCACATTATAAGCGTTGGATTTCATCTGCAACAAAGTGAACAATCGTTGCAATTGCTCAGCCAAGTCGGCAATGTATTTCCTATCCATCTGAAATGGCCAGCACTCACCCAGGGGAGCGAAATCCTTATCGCAATTGGGATCATAAAACTCATTGCCAAAACTGTAAAACGCCAGTTTCCCTTCCACCGAAAAGGCATCTCCAGAAATCTGATGGCCTTTTTTGACAATGAATTCCTCTATCAGAAAACGTTTTCTCCTTGAATAATGCAAGGCATCTTCCACAAAGACCTTCAGCTGACTCCAGTCTGTCAGCTTGTTAATCCCCTTGCTACCAGAGGAATCCACAGGTTTCACCATAACCGGCAAACGATACATGTTCGTATCTTTCAGGGCTTCCTCGTAGGTATCATAACCCTTTGCTTTCGGGCAGGTAAAATTATTCTTCTGCAGGAAATCCCTGAACAAATCCTTGTTAGACAATATCTCCACGGATTTATACGGAGAAGTAGGCAAACCCAACTGCTCGCACACGTATGCAGCAGTAGGCGCTGCCGGGTCGGAAGCGTAGGCCACTACCCCATCCACCTTCAACTCCTTGGCCAAAGCCAATACCGCCTCTTTGTCTGTGGTACTTACATTATGGTATTCGTGGGCAAACTTATGTCCTGGATTGTCCGGCAAATAATCACATGTAATCACATAGTATCCCAGACGCACGGCCTCTTTGATGGCGTATGTCTGATACAGGGAACCTCCTAACATCAACACTCTTTTCATCGTCAAACAGTTTTCATATAATTGGTAATACGCTTGATACCCTCACGGATTTTCTCCACCTCCAAGGTGAAGGCGATGCGCACATATTTGTCACAACTTTTGCCATACGCAATACCCGGCACCACCGCCACATGAGCATTTTTCAGCAAGGCATGGGCAAATTCCAGCGAGGTCATCCCCGTCTGGGAAATATCCACCATCATGTAGAATGTGGCCTCGGGTGCATGGCAGCGCATTTTCGGCACATCCTTCAAACCTTCATACAGCACATTACGTCTTTCCGTGAAAATATCCACCATGTTTTTTGAATAATCTTCGCGTCCGCTCAAAGCCTCGATAGCCGCATATTGCGATGGAAGCGGTGCACAGGCGGCCACATTCTCCTGCAATTTGGTCATGGCGGCAATCAACTCCGCAGGTGCCAACACGTAACCAATGCGGTAGCCCGTCATGCAAAACTCCTTGGACAAGCTGTTAACCAGCACTGTACGCTCACGCATTCCTTCAATTCCCACAATGCTTTTGAAGGGAATATGATCATAAATCAAGCATTTGTAAACCTCATCGGAAATCACGGTGAGATTATACTTTTTGGCCAATTCCGCCAAAGCCTGAATTTTTTCTTGCGGGATAATCTTTCCAGAAGGATTTGATGGCGTATTGATAATCAACGCCTTGGTTCTTGGTGTGATGGCTTTCTCAATATCCTCAACACTGAAACTGAGCTCTTCCTTACCTGGATGATCCACAATAACCGGGATGGCATGGCACATTTGGACCATCTGCACATAGTTCACATAGTACGGTGCCGGAATGATTACCTCATCGCCCTCGTTCAACATGGACAGAAAAGTCAAATACAATCCTTCCATGGCACCAACCGAGACCATGATTTCGGTCACAGGATCATAGCGGAAACCCTCTTGGCGCACATAATATTCACTGATGGTTTGCCGCAATTCCAACAATCCCGCATTCTGCGAATAACGGGTTTTACCCTGACGGATGGCTTCACAGGCAGCCTCCTTGATGGCAACATGGGGTTGCACATCGGGATCGCCCAAAGTAAAATCCACCACATCCTCCATCTGTTTCGCCATATTGAAAATACTGCGAATCAGGGAAGGTTCTATCGAATTGGCGACATTAGAAATCGGTATCATAAGTTTATCGTTGTATTCTTCCTGTAAAATTATTGTTCATCAGCGATTCCACCTCGGCCTTGCTAACCAGGTTGAAATCACCTTCAATACTATGTTTCAGGCAACTGGCAGCAGCCGCAAAATCGACAGCTTTCTGCGAGTCGTAACCACTGATCAATCCATAAATCAATCCGGCGGCAAAAGCATCCCCACTGCCGATGCGATCCACAATATGAACGGCATACTTACGACTGTGGAAAGCATTATTTCCATCAAAAAGCATAGCCGACCAATTGTTGTCATTGGCAGAAATGGACTCCCGTAAGGTAATGGCCACTTTTTGAAAATTGAATTTCTGAAGCAATTGTTCCGCTACTGTTTCGTAGGAGGCCTGTTGCAACTGCCCTTTCTCCACATCGCTATCTTTAGCTGCAATACCAAAAACATCCGATATATCCGACTCATTTGCTATGCAGACATCTACATATTCCGCCAAACGGCTCATGGTTTTCCGAGCTTCCTCCTTGGTCCAAAGTTTGGAACGGTAATTAAGGTCGCACGACACTGTCAAACCCATTTTTTTAGCCTGCTGACATGCCTGAAGACATATATCCGCCACATTCGGACTGAGTGCGGGTGTAATTCCCGTGAAATGAAACCATTGGGCATCCTTAAAAATGTATTCCCAGTCAAAGTCGGCTGTAGTGGCCTCGGAAATAGCTGAATGGGTTCTGTCGTATATCACCTTGGAAGGCCTTTGGGAAGCACCTTTTTCAGCAAAATAAATTCCCATGCGATTACCGCCCCATGCGATGGAGTCCGTATTCACACCAAAAGCCCGCAAGGTCATACAGGCAGCATGGCCAAAATCATTTTCCGGCAGGCGACTCACATACGCAACCGGCACACCGAAATTAGCCAGTGAAACCGCCACATTGGCTTCCGCGCCGGCATACTCCACATTCATCTCCTTTGCCTGATGAAGCAAACGCTGATAGCCTTTGGCTGAAAACTTGAGCATAATTTCCCCGAAAGTGACGACCTTTTTCATAGTTTATTTCGCTGATTGGATTTGATTTTGCATACGGATAATACGCTGGGCATCTTCCTTGGCCATAGCGTCATAACAAGCGCTTTTGTTCATCAGATACATCAGCTCGAACTCCAACGCCCGAGCAATAGCCTTCTTCAGTTTCTGCTCATCGGTATTCATACGTACCACCACCTTTCTTGTCTCGAAACGATCGGCGATACTGCTCATCCTGATGATAAACGGAATACTTTCAATGCCGATGTTTCCGCCGAAATTGGTGGTAAAGCCAGCCTCACGCGACATGGTCAACAACTTGTGTGTCGCATCAAATACCGGCTGTGTCTCAATATCCTTTCTGGCGATACCCATAGATGCGGATAAATCGCTTCTTCCTACCGTCACGGTTTTCAGGAAATCCTTACCTGCTTGAATGATATCATGATAATTGGCCAGACAAGTTTTGGTTTCCGCATTGATAATCCATTCTATATCTGACATTTCCTCTCCATAGACGCGTTTCGCAGCAGAGATGAACTTAGTCATGGCGAAAGGGGTCTCTATCATGGGAGCCATTACCCCTGTGGCACCAAGGAGCTTGCACTGGTCCATATCATGTACAGCCTCACACCCGCCAATCTTGATGATAAAGTTCAAATCGGCCTTCAAAATCAACTCTCTTAAGCCGATAAGTTCATCCTTACGGGCTCCTTCCGCTTCAAACTCCGCTTTTATCGCATAAACACCGTGCACTTCCTTAAGTTCACGGAGAATATCTAACATTTTCTGTTGCTGAACATTCATCTTTCTCTATTTTTCTATTTCACAATACACTCCAAAACCCGCTCCATATCCTCTTCCGTGAGGCCGTAATACATAGGCAAGCAAATAACCTCATCGGCAATGCGTGTGGCCACGGGAAGGTTGGTCGGGACTGAGGATTCTAAATTCTTATATGTGTCGAACGTGCTGATGAGCGGATAGAAATACCTGCGCCCCAGCACATTGTGTTCTTTCATCTTGAAGTACAACTCATCGCGGGTCATACCGTATTCCTCCGCATTGACTAATATCGGGAAATACGAATAGTTGTGACGCACACCGGGCATGTCCTCGAACACTTTCACGCCCTTCACTTGCCGCAACGCCTGCCGGTAGTAATCCGCCACTTTATGTCGTGCCTCAATGGCTTGATCCACCTGCTTAAGATTGAGCAGACCGTATGCCGAACGAATCTCATCCATTTTGCTGTTGATACCAGGGGCAACGACCTCAGTCTCCCCATTGAAGCCAAAATTCTTCAGAAAGTCTATCTGCTTCTTCGTTTCCGCATCGTGGCATATAAGGGCACCACCTTCCACCGTGTTGAAAACCTTGGTAGCATGAAAACTCAGGGTGGACATGTCACCGGCTTTCAGAACACTTTCTCCATTCACTTGAACTCCAAACGCATGTGCCGCATCATAAATAATTTTCAAGCCATATTTGTCGGCAATGGCTTGAATTTTTTCCGTAGCACAAGGAATACCGTAACAATGTACCGGCATAATGGCGGTGGTTTTTTCCGTAATTGCCGCCTCAATTTTGTCCGGATCAAGATTGCACGTGCTTGGATCAATGTCCACAAACACCGGTTTAATGCCATTCCACCATAAAGCATGTGTGGTGGCCACAAAACTATAGGGTGTCGTGATTACCTCGCCAGTGATATTCATGGCTTGCAAAGCAGTAATCAACGGAAGCGTTCCATTGGTGAACAGTGACACATATTTCACGCCCAAATACTCTGCCAACGCAGCTTCCAACTGCCTGTGGAACTGACCATTATTGGTTATCCATTTGCTCTTCCATATTTCTTCCAAATAGCCTACAAACTCGTCCAACGACGGAAGCAGAGGAGAGGTCACGGTGATTATTTTCTCATTATCCATTGCAGCCAAATCTAATTTGGTTAATAACTTGCAAAAATACGAAAAAAATCAATGTGCAAATTGGTTAAATAGCAAATTAGTTAATGTGCCAATGAGACAATGTGCTAATGTGCCAATTTTAAGGCTCTAAAATCTATCATTTTTTTAGAAAAAGGGACTAAATTATCCCCCTGAAATACGCTATCGTCCGCTCTAACCCTTCCCTTAGCTCAACAGTGGGTTGCCAGTTCAATATTTCTTTGGCCTTGTCGATGATGGGCTGGCGTTGCTGCGGGTCGTCCTGCACCGCCGGATGGTAAATGATTTTGGATCTTGAACCCGTCAACTCTACTACAAGTTCAGCCAACTGCTTGATAGTAAATTCTTTGGGATTACCCAAATTAACCGGACCCGTCACTCCGTAATCTGTGTTCATCATTCGTATAATGCCATCAATCATATCATCACAGTAACAAAAGCTACGGGTTTGCTCGCCAGTGCCATAAATAGTAATATCCTCGTTTTTCAATGCTTGCACAATAAAATTGGACACCACCCTGCCGTCGTCGGGTAACATGCGGGGACCGTAGGTGTTGAAAATACGCACCACCTTGATCTTCACCTTGTTCTGTCGGTGATAGTCGAAGAAAAGGGTTTCGGCACAACGCTTACCCTCGTCATAACATGAGCGAATGCCTATGGGATTAACATTACCCCAGTATTCTTCCGGCTGCGGGTGCACAAATGGGTCGCCATATACCTCGCTCGTGGAGGCTTGCAATATCTTGGCACCAGTGCGGTTGGCCAATTCCAGCATGTTCACCGCCCCCACCACCGAGGTGTTGATGGTCTTGATGGGGTCAAACTGGTAATGTACCGGAGAGGCAGGACAAGCCATATTATAAATCTGATCCACCTCTATATCAATGGGTTCGGTAATGTCGTGACGAATCACTTCAAAATACGGATTCCCCATCAGATGTACAATATTCCGCTTACTGCCCGTAAAATAATTGTCGAGGCAGATCACATCATTGCCTTCTTTTAACAGTCTCTCACACAAATGCGAGCCCAAAAAACCGGCACCCCCGGTCACTAATATTTTTTTCATTTTCTATTTCTTACTTTAAAGAGCAAAAATACAAAAATTATCAATTAGCAAATTAGCAAATATGTTACTTATGCTAAAACAATCTGCAAACGTTCTAACCGCTCCTTAACTAATGCCCAATAGGCTTCCTAGAACTCTTTTGGCAGAATACAAAAATCTCCAATATTATATGTAATCGCATATAATTTTATTATTTCCAGATAAATTTATATGCTATCGGGTATAGTTATGGGGAGTTTGATAAAATTATATGGTTTCGGGTATAAAAAAAACACTTTTGCGGCTTCTTCCTCAATTTTTGACAAAAACATAAAAAACACTTTCGCTGCTGTTGCTTTAACAAGCATCGCTGATTTGACGGGACAAAAACACAAGCAAGCTTGCTTTTGTCCCTCTCAAATCAGCATTCTCTCAGCCGCAAAAGAAAAAACAAGAAAAACAATATGCCTTTTTTCCATATTAACCCTCAAATCTTTGCTGTAAAAGAAAAACAATATACCATTTTCTCTATCTTCCTTCAAATTTCAATTGAAAAAACATTCAAAAAAATCATGGTATTATCTATATGATTATTTTATCCTACTTTTTGAACATAATTATTAGAAAGCATACATGGTTTTCGTTTTAGCATCTAGATAATATCGTTCCCCTTCATCTATTATAGGAGCAAAGTTGTACAAAATTCCAATAGGAGTATTTGTGAGCCTCATGTAATTCCAAAGCTGTTGCCTTTGGGCAGGACCATTATGCTCAATCGCCTTGCATTCAATAAAAACCTTCTCTTTACAAAAGAAGTCAACAATGTGTTTGTGCGGAATTTTCTGATTATGGAATTCAACAGAGAAACCATATTCTCTAATATGTGATATTCCCTTTTCTAACAATAATATTTCCAACGCATCTTGATACATGTACTCATTCAGAAAAGGACCCAGTTCTCGATGCACTTGCTGACAGCATCCCAACAAATCAAATGTATAAGTTCTCAACCTTCTTGTTAATTCCGAATCCGTAGTAATTAATTTCTTTATACTATACATTCTAAATCATTTTATTACCGAATATTATGATTAATATAATTACTTATTACATATTAATTATGGAATATAAACGCATTAAAAATGTTTTTATTGTTTTAAGCGAAGAGATTTTTTAAGAGAAGAACAAAAAAGGAATAATGTTTTTTTGTTTTTTCTTTTCAAGTAAATGTTTTTTCGATAGAAAAGGAAGAAATGAATGATTGGTTTTAGCAACTTGCTGCGTAAAAACAATCACTCAGTTCTTCCAACTTGAAAAGTGTTTTTGATGTTTTTGTCAAATCAGAAAAACATTTACTTGAAAAGTGTTTCTGTAGCAAGCATTTTTTGTGTAACTTTGCATTTTTATTAGCATCAGAGAATGACCAAGCAGGAACAGATACATAAAATACTGAAAGACCACTGGGGTTACGACAGTTTCAGACCGCTGCAGGAGGACATTATCCTGTCGGTGATGGACGGTCGCGACACCCTGGCCCTGTTGCCCACCGGCGGCGGCAAGTCCATCTGTTTCCAAGTACCCGGCCTCGCCCTCAATGGACTGTGCATCGTCATTTCACCGCTCATCGCCCTGATGAAGGACCAAGTGGCCAACCTGCGCAAACGCCATATCAAGGCTGCTGCACTATATTCCGGCATGAGCAAGCACGAGATTGAACTGGTGCTCAACAACTGTGCTTTCGACCCGGAATTCAAGTTTCTGTATGTGTCGCCCGAACGCCTCAAAACCGACAATTTCCGGGCTACGCTGTCACATCTGCGCGTCGGGCTGATCGCCGTCGATGAGTCGCACTGCATCTCGCAATGGGGTTACGACTTCCGTCCTCCCTACCTCGAAATCGCCGAGATACGCCAGTTTTTTCCGAAAGTGCCCGTACTTGCACTGACCGCCACCGCCACTCCCGAGGTGGTAAAAGACATTCAAGACAGACTCCATTTTCCACAATACAATGTTTTTCAGAAAAGTTTCAAACGGGACAATCTGACCTATTATATTGTAAAAGAAGAAGATAAGAACAACCGTATGCTGCGCATCATGCAGCGCTTCCCCGGCACAGGCATCGTATATGTACGCAATCGCCGCAAAACACAGGAGACCGCCGAATTTCTGCAACGCAACGGCATCGCCGCCGACTTCTACCATGCCGGCCTCGACAGTGCCACCCGCGACCGCAAACAAAACGAGTGGATGCAAGACCAGACCCGCGTCATCGTGTCCACCAACGCTTTCGGCATGGGCATTGACAAACCCGACGTGCGTTTTGTCATCCACATCGACATCCCCGACACGCTGGAAGGCTATTTCCAGGAGGCTGGACGCGGAGGTCGCGACGAGAAAGAGTCCGTAGCCATCATGCTCTACGACGATGCCGACATCCGCGAACTGAAACGAAATTTCGAGCTGACTTTCCCACCCATTGAGGACATCCGCAAAGTATATAATATATTGTGCAACCATTACAATATTGCCCTCGGTGACGGGGCTGGCCGCACTTTCCCTTTCCGCATAGGCGAACTGCTGAAACCCGCCGCCATGAATATGGTAGCCATCTACAATTCTATCAAGTTTTTGGAAAAGATGGGCATGGTTTTTCTCAGTGAGGACGGGAAAAGCACCTCACAACTCAGCATGAGCATCGGTGGGGAACGACTGACAATTTTTGAAGAGAAAAATCCTGAATACGATGAATTTATCAAGCTGATTCTGCGCTCCTACAGCGGTCTTTTCACACGCTATGTCAAGATTGACGAGGCCGAAATCGCCCAGCGAGCCGGCATCAGCGAGGAAGAAGTCGTCAGCCTGCTTCACAAGCTGGCCCGCATGGGGCTTTGGAGCTATTCGCCCAAAACCGAACAAGCACTCATCACCTTCCTTACCCCGAGAGTGGACGAAGATTACCTGTACTTCAGCCCCGACATCTACAAACGCCGCAAAGAGGTGGCGCAAAAGCGATTAGACGAAGTTTTGCACTTTGTTCAATGCGAAGACACCTGCCGCAGTCAGCTGCTTTTGGCCTATTTTGGCGAGCATAAAAGTCCCGCCTGCGGCAAATGCGATGTGTGCCTGAAAGTGCACAAAGAAGAGGTGAACAATAAAGACTTCAAAGACATTAGTACAGAAGTAAAAAAAGTTGCTGTATCAGGCATAAAAGACATTAAAGACCTGATTATCAAGGTTTCCCAAAAGTTCACGCAGGAAAAGGTGGTGAAAGTGGTGAGATGGATGGTGGATAATGGACAGTTGAACGTGGAAACGTGAATACGTGGAGACATGCACTGCGTGCATTCGGGAAGACGAAAAGACGGAAAGATGATCATCGTCTTACCGAGCGAATGTAATGAGCGACTCCCCGAACGAACGAAGTGAGTGTCTCTCCGAGTGAACGAAGTGAACGACTTAACATAAACAAATCAACATAAAAATGAAACGCATCCTGACATTAACCTTTATGGTAATCCTGTTTGGAACAGTAGCTTCAGCACAGGAAAATTTGGTCCAATACGTCAACCCCTTGGTGGGCACGGATTTCCACGGACACACCTACCCCGGTGCCATCGTGCCGTTTGGAGCGGTACAGCTCAGTCCCGACACCCGCTTGGACGGCTGGGACGGTTGCTCGGCCTACCACTATTCGGACAATGTGGTATATGGTTTCAGCCACACCCACCTCAGCGGTACCGGCTGCTCCGACTATGGCGACATCCTGCTGATGCCTTTCACCGGCAAAGCCTCAGTCATCAACAGCGAGTACTGTTCAACCTTCTCTCACAGCAAGGAAATCGCAGAGCCAGGTTATTACTCCGTATGGCTCGACAAGTATAAGGTAAAAGCTGAACTGACCTGCACCCCACGAGTGGGTGTGCATCGTTACACCTACCCCGACAACGATATGCCCAAAGGCATTATCCTGGATTTGAAGCATCGTGACATGGTGTTGAACAGCGTCATCAGCTATGACGCCAAGGCCAACAAAATCGTGGGATTACGTGATTCCAAAGCATGGAACGAGCACCAGAAACTGAACTTTTCCATGCTGTTCTCCCAACGCATCGCCAAGGTTGAGTTTTATGTGAACGACCAGCGTGTGGATTCGGTCAACGCCATCACCGGCACCAACTGCAAAGCCATCATCTATTTCACAGAAAACACCAAACAAGTAGTGGTAAAAGTGGCCCTTTCCGCCGCCGCCCTCAACTTGAATGATGCCGACAAGAACCTGAAAGAGGTTCCCGATTTCGACTTCCACAAAGTCCACCACCAAGCCCGTGAAATATGGAACGAGGAACTCGGCAAAATCGAAGTTGAGACCAGCGACATTGAATTGAAGAAAGTTTTCTATACCGCTTTGTATCATTGCTATACGTCTCCATATCTGTTTAATGACATAGATGGGAAATACCGTGGCATGGATGGCATCACCCATCAGGCCAAAGAACACAATGTCTATACCGTGTTCTCCCTGTGGGACACCTACCGCGCCCTGCATCCGCTGCTGGCACTCATCGACCGCAAACGCACCGACGATTTTGTCTATACTTTCATGCGCCATTATGAGCAAGGCGGCATGCTGCCCGTATGGGAACTGTCGGCTTACGAAACTTGGTGCATGATTGGCTATCACAGCATTCCCGTCATTTACGACGCCTATCAGAAAGGCATTTTGGACCATTATTCCGACTATGAGAGACTTCAGATGCTCAATGCCATGGTAGCCAGTGCCAAACTGAAGCTCCTGGGCCGTCCGGAATATGCAAAATACGGCTTCATTCCCTCCGATTACGAGCACGAATCCGTTTCCAAAACCTTGGAATATGCCTTCGACGACTGGTGCATCGCCCAATTTGCCAAAGCCATCGGCCAAGATGATGTATATCAGGAATTTATCAAAAGATCACAATTCTATAAAAACATCATGGATGCCAACGGTTTCATGCACCCCAAAGCCAATGGCGGTTTTCTGCAGCCCTTCAATCCCAAGGAAATCAACAATCACTTTACAGAAGCCAACTCATGGCAGTATTCCACCTACGTGCCCCACGATTTCAACACTTACGTGGATCTGATGGGCGGAACAGCTGTTGCGGAACGCTTGTTGGACAGCCTCTTCGGCACCAGCTCTCTCACCTCCGGCCGCGAACAGGTGGATGTCACCGGCCTGATTGGACAGTACGCCCACGGCAACGAGCCGAGCCACCATGCCGCATACCTGTATAATTTCATCGGCAAGCCCTGGAAAACCCAACGCATGACCGACAGCATCATGCACAGCCTTTACACCTCGCAACCCGACGGACTGTGTGGCAACGAAGACTGTGGCCAGATGTCCGCTTGGTACGTGCTCAGTGCCATGGGGTTTTACCCTGTTTGCCCCGGCGACAACCATTACATCATTGGCAGCCCGATGTTCGACAAGGTCACCATCAACTTGGAAAACGGCCAGCAGTTTGTCATCACCGCCACCAACCGCAGCCGCAATGCCTACTACATCCAGTCCGCCAAACTGAACGGGCAGAAATACGACAAATCCTATATTACTTTCGAGGACATCAAAGACGGAGGACAACTCAACTTTGTCATGAGCACAAAACCCAACACCAAATGGGGCGTGGGCAAGGGTAAGCAACCCGAAAACCGACTGGAACCGGCCATCACCATCGTGCCTAACATCAACGCACCGCAGCAGACATTCAAAAACCAGCTGACCTTCTCCATCAGCCTGTTCCGGCCTGAACAAATTAGCGACAGCAAGCTGGTTTATCCCGCCACCACCGACAAAATCTATTTCACCACCGATGGCACCGAACCCGCCAGAAATTCAAGATTGGAATACACCGGGCCCGTTACCATCAAGGAGAACACCACCGTAAAAGCGGTAAGCTACAATGAGACAACTGGTTACAGCCCCGTTATCGAGGCCAAATTCTACCAGTTTGCCCAGGACAAGAACATCATACTGCACTCCCAATATTCCGAAATGTATTCGGCAGGTGGTGACAATGCGTTATTGGACGGCATCCGCGGCCAGACCAACTTCCGCTTAGGCGGCTGGCAAGGTTATCAGGGCAAGGACTTCGAGGCCACCATCGACCTGCTGAAAGTGAAAAACATCCACAAAGTAAGCGTAGGCTTCCTGCAAGACACCCGCGCGTGGATTGTTTTCCCCACTTCCATGACCGTGGAGATTTCTGAGGACAACGTGAACTTTGAGCCATACGGCACCTACACCAACCAGGTGGCTGCCAACGACTATGAGACGCAGATTCAGGAATTCCACATTGACAAACCCGCCCATTGCCGTTACATTCGCATCAAAGCCAAGACCTTCGGCAAGCTCCCCGACTGGCATCTTGGTGCCGGCGGCGACAGCCATATCTTCGTTGATGAAGTGACTGTAGAATAATTTTTCTATATGAAAGTGAAGAAAACCTTTACTCATGCAACGAATAGCCCTTATACCCCAACAAGTATAAATGCCATGACCAATTATTTCAAACATTGTTCATGTTTGTTCATATTACTGCTAACCAGCACAGCGACAACCTATATATTTGGTCAACAATCCAAAGACACTGTAGTTTATCAACACAGCGAGATAACAATCAAATTTCTACCAGACAGCACTTATTCCCTATACATTGAACCTTGCGATATCTGCCCTCATCGAACTCCAGGCAATCTTTACAGTTTCGGTCATTATTACAAATACAAAAACAAAATGTATTATTTATTCTCGGATACATCTCTTTCTTATCGAAATACATGTATGACTAAGGAATCATTTGTAAATAATGACAGCCTCACCTTCCGATTTCACATTCCAAAGCCAAACTATAAAAATCTGTTTTCAGAATGGGCTATCTTTTGCATCACTTTATACCTGGAACCAGACTCCGCCATATGGGCCGACATGAAGAAGAATTTTATTCCTTTCGACCCCTATATAAAAACATTTTATACCGATGACACAACCCTAACAATTCCCAAACCCGATAGGGCTGTTTCATATTACAAAGTTGATATTCTCTCCATAAATAAGGATGCAAATTTTTCACATGCTGGTTTTTCTAACCATAATATAATCAAAGACGATACTTCCAACGTTTTTGACATTTATCTTCCAATGATCACACCTGCATATTTCATGTACGAGCGTTTCTTTTCCAAGCCCGTAACAATACTCGATAAGAATGCCATACTCTTCAACAACAATGTTCTTCTGCGGAAAGGTGTATTCAAGCCTTCACAATATCACAGTCCACTACCTAAAAAGTACCGGAAATATGTCAACGGTCATCATGAAGCCACGATGGACTATATTCAAAAATTTTGGCATGACGATGAAGAAGATGAATAATTTATACCAGCACAGCATGCTGTAGTTTTTGAGCAAATTGAGTAACACCCTGATATATACGCTCAACAGTTTCTGGAGACGGCTTCCTTACCCCATTTACCGCAACTGCGAGACGCAGTTGCTTACATTGATATCCCCTATTCACTGACCACTGACCACTAATCACTGATCACTGAAAATTGGCACATTAGCACATTAACTAATTAGCACATTAAAAATTTTCCGTATCTTTGCAGGTTAATTCTTACAATATGTACAGTCTGTATCTTAAAGAAATAAAATCCTTCCTGAGCTCGGTACTGGGGTACATCTTCATCGCCGTATTCCTCATTGTGGCAGGGCTTTTCCTCTGGGTCTTCCCCAACATCAACAACGTTATTTTCGCCAGTTTGTCCGACATCCAGGGCTTGTTCAATGTGGCGGAATTCCTCTTTATTTTCTTGGTGCCCGCCATCACCATGCGCTCGTTCGCTGAGGAGAAGAAGAGCGGCACCCTCGAACTGCTTTTCACTAAGCCCCTCACCGACAACCAAATCATCAGTGCAAAGTTCCTGGCCTGCCTTACCTTACTGGTTATCACACTGATACCCACATTGGTATATGTCGTCACGGTTTATCTTATCGGTAATCCTGTGGGCAATATCGACATGGGCAGCACCTGGGGATCCTACCTCGGACTGGTTCTTTTAGGCGCAGCTTTTATCGCCATCGGACTGTTTTCTTCTTCCATCACCAACAACCAGATTGTGGCCTTCATCATCGCCGCCCTGCTCTGCTTTATCATGTTCTTCGCCTTCGACTTCATCTACTCCTTCTCCGCCCTCGGAAACTTCGGCTATTACATCAAAACCTTGGGTATTGCCGAGCACTATTCCGCTATCAGCAAGGGCGTTATCGACAGCCGCGACCTGATATACTTCCTCAGTGTCATCTTCCTCTTCTTGTTCGGCACCAAAATCGTATTGTTAAACAGAAAATGGTAAATCTTCTATAGTCATGAAAGAAAAAAACAACAACAGCCAGCGTTTTAAGAAGAATGCCATCACCGGATTGATTGTCAGCCTGCTCATCCTGATCGCCGTCAATATTCTCTCTTCTTTTTTCTTCTTCAGAATTGATTTGACCAAGGATAAAAGACTCTCCCTTTCACCCACCACGATTCAGATGCTGAAGAACCTGGATGACAAGGTTTATATCCGTGTTTTTCTGAAAGGAGACAACCTTCCTGCTGATTATCAGTTATTTAGAGAGAAAACAAGAGATATACTTCAGGAATTCAGAAGCTATTCCAAAAATATCCACGTTGAATTTATCGACCCTGTGAAGGACAAAACGCCAGAGGAAGTGAACACTATTTTCGGCGAGTTTGCCCAGAAGGGGCTGAAGCCCATCCCCATCAGCCGCGAGGACGCCAGCGGTTTCTCCACCCACTATATCGTGCCGGGAGCCATGATTGCCTACCACAACAAGGAATACCCCGCCACCCTCATTGTGGCCGACCCCAGCGGTAACGACTGGCTGGAATACTCCATTCAGGAGCTGGAATACAACCTTGTTTCCTCCATCCGCAAACTTATGACTGAAGGCAAACCCAAGGTGGCGTTTCTGGACGGACACGGCGAGATGGACTTCTACTCCACCTCATGGATGGCATGGCAGCTGCAACGATTTTACAATGTGGACCGTGTACGCATCAATGGTAGGGTGAATGCCCTAAACAATATCGCAATTGAAGACTCTGTCAGTCAAACATTAACTGTGCGCGGCAACAAATACGATGTACTGATTGTGGCCCAGCCTACGGAACCCTTCCCCGATGCCGACAAGTACGTAATCGACCAGTTCCTGATGAAAGGCGGCAAGATTCTGTGGCTGATTGACGCTACCGATGCCTCCGCCGACAGTTTGCAGGACCGTCCCGAGTTTTTCGCCACGCCCCGCAACCTTCGCCTCAACGACCTGTTTTTCAGCTATGGAGTACGCCTGAATCCCAACCTGATCCAAGACCTTAGCTGCCAACAGATTCCCATTGGTGTGGGACAAATCGGCGACCAGCAGCAATACAAATTCATGAATTTCCCCTACTGCCTCAAAGTGGTCAACTTTACCGACCACCCTATTGTGCGCAATATAAAAGAGATAAAATCTGATTTCACAGGCACCATCGATTTTGTAGGCAAGGACAATGAGCTGAAGAAAACGCCTTTGCTGCTGACTTCCGAGCGAACCAAACTGGTACCCGCACCGGCCATTGTCACCATCAATGTGGGTCTGGCCACTCCCAATTTGCAGGAATATGCCTTCAAGTACCTGCCCATCGCCGCCATCGTGGAAGGCTCATTTGAGTCCGCCTTCAACGGCATTTTGCCACTGGAGTTTGACACTATGAAAACCCTCGGTTTCTTGCAGAAGAGCGAAGCCACCCGCCAGATTTTTGTAGCCGATGGTGATATCATTCGCAACTTCATCGACCGCCAGCGCAACCAGCCCTACCCCACCGGTTACGACATCTACACCGGCGTGATGTACGACAATACCGATTTCCTGCTCAACTGCATCAACTACCTCTGCGATGACGACGACTTACTGCAAATACGCTCCAAGAACTTCAAAATCGGCTCCTTGGACCCTGTCAAAATCAGAAACCACAAGAATCTGTATTCAGTCCTGAATATTGTGATTCCTTTGGCGTTGATTCTGATTATGGGCATCATCCTGATTATCATTCGAAAGCTTAAATATAGCAGAAAATAAAACACTGTGTCACAGCTCATTGAACAAATTCTACAGCACAAAAGCGTTTCGTTTGTCGGCATGGAGAAAAACACCGGCAAGACGGAAAGTCTCAATTACGTGTTGCGCGAGCTGTATCAGACGGACAAGAAAATCGCCATCACCTCCATCGGTATCGACGGCGAAAGTGTCGATCAGGTGACCGAAACGCCCAAGCCGGAAATAGAGCTGGCCAAAGGCACCATTTTCATCACCTCTGAAAAACACTACAAGGAAAAACGCCCCACCTCCGACATTCTGGACATTTCCAACTTCAGCACTTCATTAGGCAGATTAGTTACCGCCAAGGCGTTGCAACGGGGCAAGGCCATCATTTCAGGCCCCAGCTCCACTGGCCGCCTCAAACAAGTGCTGGCCGAGATGCCTCGCTATGGGGTGGACATCACCTTGGTGGACGGCGCACTGTCTCGCAAAAGTTTTGGTGCCCCCACCATCACTGAAAGCCTCATTTTAAGCACCGGAGCCGCTTTATCGCCACACCTGCCGGAGCTGATTCGCAAAACCCAGTTCACCTGCCGTCTCATCCATTTGCCAGCCTTCACAGCCACAAACACCGACTGTCTGGCCGATGTCAACTCAGGCTTATGGGCACAGGACAATGATGGCCAATGGCACGACCTGGAAATTCCCTCTACCCTGCTGCTGGACAAATACAAAGACCGACTTTTTAAATATGGCAACACTTTCTACATCGGCGGCATTGTCACCGACAAAATCTTCGACTATCTGAGGATGCAGCCGAATATCAGCAAAACCATTGTCATTGTAAAAGATTTCACCAAAATCTTTGCCGTTCCCGAGTCAGTCAATGCCTTCCTGAAGAAAGGCGGCCAGTTGTTCGTTTTATATGCGGCGAAACTGTTGGCGGTATGTGTCAACCCCATCTCCCCCACCGGTTACAACATCAACTCTGCCCTCCTCCGTGAAAAAATGTCGGAGGCGTTGCAGCTGCCGGTGTATGATGTGAAACAGATCTAGGGATTAGGTTTTAGGGGTCAGGTTTTAGGGGTCAGTTGTAGAGACCAGACTTTTTATAAGTTATTTTTCCTGTTTTTTAAAAGAATCTACTTGATCAACCCCAGCAGGTAATTCCCGTAACCGCTCTTCAGCAACGGCTGGGCGATTTCCTCCAATTTGGCGGCATCGATAAAACCTTGACGGTAAGCCACTTCCTCAACACACCCCACTTTCAGGCCTTGACGGTCTTCCACCACCTGCACAAACTGGGTGGCATCAATCAGAGACTTAAAAGTACCTGTGTCGAGCCAGGCCGTTCCACGATCCATCTTGCAAACTTTCAGCTTGCCAGCTGCAAGATAATATTTGTTGACATCAGTGATTTCATACTCACCACGGGCACTGGGTTTGATGTTCTTGGCCACCTCAACGACCGTATTATCATAGAAATACAAGCCTGGCACCGCATAATTGGACTTCGGCTGTTTCGGTTTTTCCTCAATGGAGACGGCAATCATGTCTTCATTGAACTCTACAACGCCGTAACGTTCAGGATCGGAAACATGATAGGCGAAAATAACACCTCCATCCGGATCATTGTTTTCAGCCAAATGCCTTTCAAAACCACCGCCATAGAAAATATTGTCACCCAATACCAAAGCGGCTTTGTCCTGACCAATGAAATCAGCTCCTAACACAAATGCCTGAGCCAGTCCGTTAGGCACATGCTGTACCACATACTGGAAGTTGCAACCCAAACGGGAGCCGTCACCCAACAAACGCTCGAAATGCGGCAAGTCATGCGGAGTGGAGATAATCAGAATATCCCGAATGCCCGCCTGCATCAAGGTGGACAAAGGGTAATAAATCATCGGCTTGTCATAAATCGGCATCAGCTGCTTGCTCATGGCAAGTGTGATGGGGTGTAATCTGGTGCCGGAGCCCCCGGCGAGGATGATACCTTTCATATTTGTATTGTTTTTTTATTTTATTTACTTCACTACCCCGCCCTTCGGGCACCCGTTGAAGTCTTACGACTTCGTTTCCTCTTCGCTCGGCATAATCAAAGTAAACTTTGTTTCTGCACTCGCTCATTCGTCAACCCTCAAAGAAGGGGAATTTTCAACTGTCAGTTTTCAATTATCAATTTAGAAATCCAGTCCCATCTCCACCTTGGCGGCTTCGCTCATCATCTCGAAATCCCAAGGCGGGTCGAAGGTCAGGCGCAGGGAGACGCCCTTCACGCCCTCAATTTCCGACACCTTTTTCTTCACTTCCACCGGCAAAGACTCCGCTACCGGACAATTGGGAGCGGTAAGGGTCATCAGGATATTCACAATATTATCTTCTTGAATTTCAATATTATAAATAAAGCCCAAATCCCAAATATTCACCGGAATTTCGGGGTCATAAATGGTGGATAACACTTCAATAATCTGTTCTCTTGTAGGCATAACTTCACGAAATAAAATGCAAAGATAACATTTTTTGTTGAATTGTTGAACTGTTTATTTGTTTAATCGTTTAAGATAGATTCAACTAGCAAAGTTATAAAATAAATCGGCAGGTCTTCGGAAAAAAAGCACCTTACGCGGTCTGTAGTTTAATGTATTCTGAATAACCATCAGGTTGTTATGGGATAAATGTTTGATATC